>Ga0326727_10020621_pt1 | contig 13061 bp, 11 predicted proteins | sample MB2enrmetagenome_FD_207643 | JGI IMG/M metagenome (GOLD analysis project Ga0326727, IMG submission 207643) | Lab enriched peat soil microbial communities from McLean, Ithaca, NY, United States - MB29MY | ecosystem: Environmental > Terrestrial > Soil > Wetlands > Peat | place: USA: New York...
GGCGCCGTAGGATTCGACACGACTGCACATCGCCACGATATTCGCCTGTGTAGTTGCAAGCGGCACTTCACCATTCACTATGTCATTAGTACCTCCCATGATAATGACGAAATGCGGGTCTAAAGCAAGGGCCGTATCTATACTGGCGAGCATATCCGCTGTCTTAGCTCCGCCGACGCCCTGATCAACTACCACCCAATCCCCGCCGAGGCGCTCTTCGAGATGATATGGCCAGTTATTGGGGTCAGAAAACCCTTCGGTGATTGAATCCCCGACACAAACTATAAGGTGCGCGTGCAGCTGGTGCGATGAAGACGCTGGAGCTGGAACTGAAGCAGTGTTGCCGCTGCTGCCGAAGGGAAACGAGCCCGCCACGAGAGATACCATCAAAAGGACTAGCACGCCGTAAAGGATATGTCGCGTATTGAGCTGCCGAGAGGGCTCCTTCGGGCGGCGATGGGTACGATGGCTCATCGCCTGATGGGGTCTTGTGGGGTATGAGGAGGAGACGGCCAGGCGTGCTGACGTTGTAGGGCGGATGAACGAGTCGCCGCAATCCGCGCAAATTGCAGCGTACGGTCGATTCCTCGCGCCACAGTTCTTGCAGAACTTTTCGTTATCCATAACGCGCTCGTATGCGTAAGTCGGCTCAAGGAGAAGAGCAAGGCCGGTTTATTCTACGTGTTGCTACCGTTTTGGCTTACACACACGACTTAAAGATACCGATTTATGCCGCCGTTTTTGATGTGTTAACGCGCACGTTCATAGAAACGGCGCTTGAGTTGCGGTGATTGGCAAATCGCAAGCACGCCTCGAGAAATTGCATAAGCACGCGTAGCCGATTATCCGGCTGCCGACCGGGTTTCCACCACTCAGTTAACGCTGCTCTCTCGGGGGCGCGCCGAAATTAAGTTTACTTGCAGTCTTAGATGATGAAGTCAACGTCTCTCCAGTACTTCATGTAGATATCATACACGTTCTCCGGCAACGGATGCTTGTAAAACCGCCAATCTAGTCCAGAAACACCGGGAGTTAGAAAGTAGTTGTTGTTGACTGGTTCCACTATAATATATAGCCGGTCAGGCTGCTAGGGCTCAAGAACGAGACAAAAAATCAAGCCGGACTTAAAGCAGCCCGATCTTAATTAATCTGATTGGAAATCTTCGGGTATTACTGCTTCTGCATCTCCTGCTGAGCAGTTGGGGATCGCGGTTATTAAATTGTGCATTCGTTCGTATGGTACTGTCAGGAATAGCATGTCCGGTTCAAATCCCTGCTGTTTTCGCGCTGTCCAATCACCCGTCGTTATGTTAGTACACCCGGTCATTACGGGAAATGTGATCGAGCTGTGACATAATGCTCCTATGACTTGTTGTTTTGGTGATATGCCGTCCCAGAAAGTGTCTAAGGTTATGAGACGACACGCTTGTTCTGGGTTACATTGGAATAACACAATGTCTGGTCGTAGTGTAGTTTTTTCAAGCGGACAGATCACCAATCTTTCTGCCAATCCTGTCGGTGGTTGAACTGTCAGTTTTAACATTCTCTCAAAGGATACAATCGAACTAGTGAGCTTCTCTCCTTTCGTGAGGAATCGTTGAACCCTCCTTTTCTGTTGTCCCGCAAACTCTGTGAATCCGCAATAATTACTGCCGCCGGGGCAGGTCTCTACCTTTTCGTCAATAACAAAACAGTCACCTTCTGCAGCACGTTTCAAAGCCTTACAAATCGACGTTTTCTCGTACAAGCCCTCTGAAACTTCATCATTGGTGAACGTGATCGCCAGTGGTTCCTTTTTTAATCCCAGCACTCTTTTTAACAATCCTGCTTGTTCTTTGAAATCCATACATCTAGCTCCTTTAATTAATCAAATCTGATTATGTTAATTTAATAAGTTCTAATAACACTATGTGTGTTCGGCGGCTGCCTCCGAGGGTAGTCGCTTTACTTAGTGAAAGCAAGCGGCTAGGGTAGAGCGTTCGCGCAATAGTGTTGAGTCCCTTCTAACTGGCCTCGCTAAGGGACTTAAATCGCTAAAGGGGGTATGTAGCCATTTTCTACTTGCCAGCCATATTACTTTTCTCCATATGGAAGCCCTCCAGAGCAAAATGGCGCAACCGATTTACAACGCATAATTTCACGCGGCTTATAGACCTGTCCAACGTGTTTGAAGCATTAAAAATGGAATTGAGAGATACTAACTGGTTATTTCTTCACCTTGGCATATTGCATTGCCCACTTAGGACGCCTGCACTCTCACCTTCCACGTTCGACACTGCACGCATCACTCTTTTTGGGGGTTATATACTGAGCGATACGGTCTCTCCAACGCTTCTGTCTTGTGAGGTGGGAGCCGGGCAATAGTGGCTATTTATGAAATCACCTTAGTCGTGTCCTTTACTTGCCGCTTCCCATTGTTTCTTTTTTTCGTGCAAGGTAGGATATCTGTCAACGAGATTCTCAAAAATATCCGCGACATCTTGTTGCTGCGATCTTGGAAGCTCGAACAGCAGATCAACGATATTTCTGATGTCTCCTATGTCACATTCAGGCGCGTACTGGGATAATACCTTGAAAATGTGCAAGAAATCTTTTTTACTCAAGCCAAATATGGTCTTTAGAATTTCGCTGTTTCGGTAATACGGCGCCCATACCTTATTTGGATACTCTGGATGCGTGCTGAGATATTCAAATTCATTTCTTATACACTCTTTACAAATCGAAAGAAGTTTTTGCTGGTGATTTGCGTTGTTAAAATGATCGTTAATGAGCGAGTAAACGCTTCTAAATGCATCTTGGTCATATTTCTCCACGATCTTATGAATGTATTTAAATGTCTTGTTTAGATAGCTCTCGTCCGAGCTGCTTTTCGCGTTAGATAACGACCACATGTGCCAAGCAATTGTAGATTTGGCTTCCGCATCTGTTTCAATCAAGCGAAAGAGTACATCCTTGAATTTAAGCTTCTCTTCTTCGTTGAAATCCTCAGCAAGTTCCGCAAAGTAGATTATCGTCGACAAGTACTCCCTTAGAGCTTCGAAATCTGCGTGAACAAAGTAATCAACTGCTTCAGCTGCACTCGCGTAATTAATACATCTCAAATGGTTAAAAACGCGAGCCATTGCCCCTTGCAAGGCAACTCTCTTGTTTTCTGGATCGTTAAGCATATTGAAGGCGTCGCCGAGAAGATGATCCAAATCGCTGCCGAAACCGATATGGACTTTTTTCGGATCAACGGTGAGCAGGTCAAAGTCAGTGATGCAACGTTCCTCATCGGAGTAAGCGGGGAGAAGCCACTCGGACTGAACTGTGGTGGATGCGGCTACGTAAGCTGCAAGGATATGGAAACAGCCGGTGCAGCGGCAAGGGCCAATAAAACGGATTACAAAGGTCCGAACTGCGTGTTCAAGGTTACTGACCTTGGCATTGCTGTAGGGTCAGCAGTGAAAACTGCGAGCATCCATAACGTGGACAATCGTGTAATGTATACCGCCGGCGTTGCCGCAATGAAACTCGGGATGTTCAAAGGATGCAGTATGGTGTATGGGATTCCCCTGAAAGCCTCCGGGAAAAACATCTACTTTGCGGCTGCGATCAAGCATTAAACATGATCTCGCCCTCCCCCTTTCTTAGGGCCTCCGAGTTCTGTTCAGGGCACCGAGCGCTAGAGCCTCGAGGAGCGTTACGGGAGTACCTAACCGTGCAGTAGTTTATGCACAAAGCCCTACATCTCGCCAGTAGCGCATGTATGTATCGTAGACGTCCTCGGGAAGGGGGTGCTTATAATGTTCCCAGTCAACCCCAGTTATCCCGTGCGCCAAGACATATTTGCGGTTTGTCGCATCCCAGCCGATTATATCCCCAAATTGTTCAGCGAACTTGCGGAAGTCACTTAACCACATACGTGCCTTGGTTGGGTCACGAACGCGTGAAAGCGGGATTCTCTGTCGTTCTATCCCAGTTTTGAAACGAATTAAACATAAAGAAGAGCTTGACATCGTCTTTTTCGCCAAAATCGTTGTCCAAAACCTCGCTAATTGTGCCGACAACTGCAGGGTGCAACAGCATATAATGCTCGATCCTGTTCTTTTCTTGTTCAGCAAGCACGTGAAGCACGGGCTTTTCTTCGCGGAGAGCGATCCTAAATTGTCCAACCGTCAAGCGCTCTAATGTGCTCGGTCGTAACCCCGTATAAGAATCAAGGAGTGCAAACCCGCGGTAGTTGCGTATCTTTGAAGGATTGTTGCCCCTTTCCTCAGCAGCAGCAATGTGCTGAAACACGGCGCCGACGTCTTCGCGAGTGATAATCCTCTCGGTAAGCGCTTTTTTGACTTTCTTGGTCTTCGGTCGTTCAAGGAAGAGTTTGAAGGACACATATCCGTGGATGACAGGGGTCGAGGAGACATCTCTGGCTACGTTGCCGCGTCTAGCGAGGGTGGGGCCTTCGCGTAAACAGTTGTTTGAGGTGCTCAATAATCTACCCTCTCCTCAGATGAGGTGACGGCACTCCTATGAATAATGAGTTTAAATTCAACTCCCAATAGCGTCGCTAGTAGATACGGTAAATTAGTAATAGGAAATTAGTAATAGGCGATTATTGACGTGTAAAGGCTCCAGCTGCTGGCTCTCGCCACGGTTGTTAGTGACACTCGTCTGACATAGGCGAAGCTCACAGCGGCATGTGCTCAAGGGGGCACAGACTTTGAAGGGCAACTTGTGGTGATCTTCGCCGTTAGACGGCGATGGTAGTTGATGAGAGCGATCAAATCAGCGCTATATTATGACGCACGGCGTGAGCGGAATCGATTGGAGGCACTACAAGCACCCGCTGCCTGAGCGCGTGCATGATATGAATATGCAGTTGTTGGGCGGATGTGGTTTTAAACCGCTAAACGTTGTTGCTGAGCAAATAGCAAACTATAACGTGTTAATAAAACCCCCACTTATGACAACAGGAGATAAATAACAACGATGTGGCAGGACACGGTAATCCTCCTCTGTAGCCTTGTCTTCGGGTTCCTTCTTATCCCTCAGATGCGCGACATGCACAGGGAAAAGACCGGTGTGAACATCCTCTCCTGCGCGACAACGTTCGCTTTCCTCGGCGTGTTAAGCTATACATACGCGACGCTTAATCTACCGTTAGCAGTACTTGGCGGCGGTATTGATGCGGGGGCGTGGGCAATAATAACAGCGTTATCAGTGAAATACAGGTCACAACCAAGGTGCCCATCTGCTAATGGCCGTTGATTGAAAAACTGCGGGTGAACAAGCGTGATTTCCAAAAAAAAGTCCATGGGACAAACTTTAATCATCCAAAAAGAGCAGTGTTGAGCCTAAAGCCGTGGCAACACGTGCCTCAATCTGAGACGAACTGGAAAGAGGAGGACTCTTATGACTGACACAAACGTTGAACTCTACGACCTGTGTTCGCGAAGTCGATTTAGACGCGCGATACTGTGCGTGGTGCGGCGCTTATCTAGGCGCGCCTGAGGAACAGAATGTCCAGCACAACGGGGTCACGGGAGAGGCCGTCGTCGGATGGGTTTTTGGGCGCGGCACAGGCACAGACAGATCCACAGCTGCAGAAGCTGATACGAGAGCTACAAGCGTTGCAAGGGTTGTGAAAGGCATTACAGTCCTGTTTCTTGTCACTTTCAGCATGTTCCTGCAGTTGAGCTATCACCGTCAGCACAAATACACCGTTTGTGCAAGCAATCCACCCTCAAGCCGATACAAGCGACAAGAAACAGGCGATCTACAACCTCTTTGCTGCGTACCTCCACACAGTGCCACTAGAAGAGCTGATAGAAAGCGTCGAACGGGCGCGACGAGACGCGCAACTTAGATATGTGGTAATATACGGGGCAGCATGTAGCTACTGTCTCGGCAGGGCTGAACGCCTCGACGGATCGTACCTGCGCACGTTTGCGCTTGAGTTAAAAGAACAGCTTGCCCAAACGCTCACTACGTTTATCACATCGATTCTGACTTAGCCAAGTGGGCGCTTAGATGCGGAAGGGGGCTGAAGAGCCACTTCTCCGCCAGATTATTGACGTGTTGCAGCAGGTGATGTGCACGCATGACACGGAAAAGCTTGCGATTTCTATTTATCAAATATCCGGCGGCAGTCGTAGCTTAGGCAGTCGCTATCCTTCTCGGGCATTTTTCTTTTCTGAGTCACCGGTCGGCCATATAACTGCTTCGTTTGGGCTTGTTAAACTCTGTCCGCAAATAACATAATTCGCTTTCCTTATCCCGTAGTTGTTGCTCAAGCGTGGCGATACGCCTATTCAATTGCACTAATCCTTCATTCGGCTGCTCAGGGTAGTCAAAGCAGGGCGAGACAATCACATCCAACCCTTCTCCATCCAATACTCATACTGATGGACCCAGTCCTCCTTATGTGCCTCGATTAGCTGCGTGAAAAACGCTCTTCTCTCTGCGATCTCCTTTTCCTGCGCCGGATACTTACGCTTTGTCTGGATCGCTTCTGCGAGCGTCGTTCCGAGCTTGAAAGCCTTGTTAATCGCAGCATCAAGCGCAGCCGGATTCCTATCAAGGGCAACGCCGACCTCCCCTACCGTGACGACGCCTAGTTCATTCAGGAAATGGTTCATGTAGCCAAGTACGTCTGCATCACCGGAACCACCGGACGTGGTCACGGCACAGCCATATTTACCCGAAAGCAGCTGACAGTGAATGGCATCGGCCATGCGATCGATCACTGTCTTGAGTTGCGCGGTCACGCTGTGCATGTACACAGGCGACCCGAGCACGATGCCATCGGCGTTGAGCATCTTGTCTACCAACTCAGCGAGATCATCCGCTTGAATGCACTCGCCTTCGGCGTAACAAACCTGACACCCTAAACAATACCGTATGTCGAGTGAGCCGAGATCAACTAGCTCCGTTTCTGCTCCGCGCTGCCTCGCGCCATCTAGGACAGCGTTTACCAGTCTAAGCGTCCGACTGTTCTTCCCACGCGGACTGCTGTTTATTCCGAGTACTTTCATCGTTGCACCTCGATTACGTACGACATGCTCCGCTGCTATAATTATTGTTTCAGACCGCAGCCTTTATCGTATCTTCTAACACGTTCGTAGGCGTCTAAGAACGTTTTACGAGGCAATCATGCGCGTATGCAAAATCCTCTCATTTTCTATAGTTATCCTTCTCATTACCGTGTTATTTACAGGCGCTGTAACCGTTCCTGCAGCAGCGCAGTACGATACGATGCAGTTCCGCTACAACGCTACGCACACCGGCGATTACAGCCCGGTGGCTGGGCGCAACACGTCCAAGGGTCAGCTGACATGGAACTACACGACCGGAAGCGTTGTGGACTCCTCCCCCGCCGTCGCCAACGGCGTCGTCTATGTGGGGAGCTATGATAACAACACTTACGCGCTCAACGCGAGCAACGGGACGAAGCTCTGGAACTACACGACCGGAGACCTTGTGGACTCCTCTGCTGCCGTTGCCAACGGGGTGGTCTACGTGGGGAGCTATGACGACAACATTTACGCCCTGAACGCCACGACCGGGACGAAGCTCTGGAACTACACAACTAGGGGCGCGGTTGAATCGTCTCCCGCCGTCGCCAACGGCGTCGTCTACGTGGGCAGCGACGATAACAACGTCTATGCGCTCAACGCTAGCAACGGGACGAAGCTCTGGAACTACACGACCTTGGGCGAGATGTACTCGTCTCCTGCCATTTCACACGGCGTCGTCTACGTGGGGAGCGACGATAACAACGTCTATGCGCTCAACGCGAGCAACGGGACGGAAGTGTGGAACTACACGACCGGAGGTTACGTGTTCTCCTCCGCCGCCGTCGCCAACGGCGTCATCTACGTGGGGAGTGAGGACAACAACGTCTACGCCATAAACGCTACAAACGGGGCCACGCTGTGGAGTTACACAACCGGAGATTGGGTGCTCTCCTCTCCTGCAGTCGTCAACGGCACTGTATATGTGGGGAGCGTTGATGGCAACGTCTACGCCATCGGAAGCGCAGCTCCGGTCACAAGTCAGGTTACGACGCCTGGCTTCGATGTCACGCTTGCTTCTGTGGGACTCATAATCGTCGCGTACATAATGAGGAGGAGGAGCTAACCCCCACTTCTTTTTCTTTACACACATGGCACGCTGAAACGCCTATGTGCCGATACTGATAGGTGATGTTTGTGATTCATTAGGCCTTAAGCTAGGCCCGTGGCGCGGCAACGACCGAGCTTACTAGCGCCTTGCGGTCGGGTCACTGATGGGCGGCTGTGCCAAGAAAAGAAAGCTAAAAAGTGACGACTGGGTGCGGACGTGTTCCACGCAGGATCAGCTCTATCCGCAAGTGCAGAATCTGACACAAGAGCTACAGGCGTTACAGGGGTCGTGAAGGGTCCACTATCCCCTGCTCTCGTTTTTCTTGGGAAAAGTGGAGCTTGAGGTCGGTGGAAGCAGGGATTGGACGTGGCTCCTCTATGCCGGCGCCGTTGAAATCAGGGACGTGTATTGGGTCTTTGTCGACTTCCAGAATGTCTCGAATGGCTACTAAGGTGTCTAGGTCAACTGTCTTGACCCGTTCGGGTGTTCGCAAATCCTCGTCAGAAATGGCTTAGTCCGAAATCAGCTCTTCCGTGCTGAATTCACGGCTGGACAGCTTCCCGTTCGGACCTCTGAGATGGTAGATAATGCCGCCGGGGACCTCGAGACGTAGTCGTCTAACTGCTCTTCTTTCTTATTTTCGTCGTCGTCAGCAGAAGTTGGCAACTCTTCGTCGGTTGGCAACTTTTCTTGCTTGCCCTCTTCGCCATCGGACACGGTTACAGCCTCAGATTTGTAAAAAGCAGATGGGTTCGAGGCGATTCGAACGCCCGACCTTCTCCGTGTAAAGGCTCGTTTTTCGATCTCAGCGTCCTTTGCGGCTGCAATGAGGGACTACTAAGAACGCGAGCGCACCATTATGCGTCGTTTCATAAATCGTCGCTGACGCACCAGCTAGACGGCGGAATTCACGCGGCAGCCAGATAATAGGATACGCGTGCGACGACTTCGCACTTTGGACGCTGATTTTGTGCGTGCAGCGGTTGCGTGCGCTGTATTACCTCCTGTGTGCGCATAACCGTTGCGATTCGTGCGGAATCTCCCGTCCGGCACTCACAAAGCGCGTCAAAAAGGGCAATTTTTTATCAGATGATGGCGCACATTAATCAGCTTCAAAAACGACGAACGGAGGTGCAAGCATATGAGAATTAACATGAAAACCGTAGCATTAGCAGGCATCGCGTGTCTGCTGCTGGTAACCAGCATCGGAGCGATCCCTGCGGGTGCTGTGCCGGTTGCTCCTAAAGCAGTGCAGGCGAACAAATCGCCCATTTCCATTTTCACCGTTATCGCTCCAGATGGCAAAGTCGGCGGCATAATACTCGTTGACACCTATAACGGTTACTTCGTGTGCGTCTGCTATGACCACGGGATGATACCCGGCACGACATACCGGCTGCAATACGCCCGGTCCGGTATCCCGGGTGCTAGGGTTATCGCCTCTGGCGTCCCCAGTAAGGGTGATTGTCTCCTCCTCACGGGTACGCTCGATCCGAGCATGCTCGAATACCCAGGTGTCTTTTTCCTCGGGCAGTATGTACTCTAGGCTGTAACGCCTGGTAATGCAGAAGGCAGCATAGGTACGGTTACTCGCGATGCAGCACTGATAGGAGCGATACAGGGGTTGCAGGGGTCGTGAATGGTTCACTATCCCCGCAAAAAAAATAACCATAACGCCCGCGCCGCGTGGCGTGCTGACGGACTTAGCTCGTTTTTTAAGGCCTCAGAGCGCACTGCTCATCGTCAGTTTCAAATCGGAGGCTTTATCGTATCCTCTGAACAATTCTGGGGCATCAAAGAACGTCTAACGAGGTAAACATGCGCGTATCCAACAAACGGGCCACCCTTGTCCCAAGCAAAACTAAACGAACGATAAGACGTCGGTGAGCAAATGCGGTTACGAACAAAATGGGGTGCACTCGCCCTGGTGATCCTTCTGCTAGGCTCTCTGGGAACAGCGGGGTTGGTGCTCGCGAAGAGTGACAGCAGCGTTCCTGTTGCGCAGATAAGCGCGTCTTCTTCGCTTCCGGCAACGCTGCAGACTGCGCCGCTAAACCCTGCCTATGTGCAATACCAGCAGGAGAAGGCGGCCGGAAAAGTGGCGACGCAAACGGTTGACGGACAGGGTCTCGGATGGGTGCCGCCACCTTATGAACTTTCGAAAGCACCCACCACTACGAGCCTTACGCAGGCGCAGGCGACATACCCGGCGACGTTTGACCTTCGCACCCTGGATAAGGTGAGCCCTGTGGAGAATCAGGGCAATTGCGGAAGCTGCTGGACGTTTGCCACGTTCGGCTCGCTCGAGTCGTATCTGTTGCCTGGGTTGACCACGACATATTCAGAGAACAACCTAAAGAACTTGGCCGACTTCGACTACTCGTGCTGTCAAGGCGGGGACGCAGCGATGTCGATCGCCTACCTCGCCCGGTGGGGCACCACCATGACGGATAACACTAGCTCTACGATCTATGCAGGGCCGGTGACGAGTGCGTCTGACCCATACAGTTTATCGTGCACCTCAAGCCCAACCACGTCTCAGATAGCGATGCACGTTCAGAACGTGTATTACCTGCCGCTGAAGCAGTCACCACTGGACAACAACGCCATAAAATCTGCGCTGATGACGTATGGCGGCGTATGTGCCGCCTTCTACTGGGACGTGAATACAAGTCCAAGTGCAAGCAGTAGCTATTGGAATACAGCTACAGCGGCCTACTACGATGGTAACATAACGGGAGGCAACCACGAAGTGACCATAGTGGGGTGGGATAATAACTTCTCCGCGAAGAACTTCTCTACAACCCCGCCCGGAAACGGTGCATGGATCGTAAAGAACAGCTGGGGCACGTCGTTTGGAAAATCCGGGTGCTTCTACATCTCGTACTACGACATAAACATGGGCTACGTTGAAAACGCGGTCTTCACTGCTGAACCAACGACGAACTACACGACGAACTACCAGTATGACCCCTTTGGAATGGAAGGGGGCGTTGGATCGGGCAATTCTTCTACCGCTTACGGAGCGAACGTTTTTACAGCAACCTCCACCGGGACGCTTAAAGCGGTAAGCTTCTGGGCACCCGTTGAGGACACCCGGTATACGGCACAGGTCTACGTTAACCCCAAAAACCCCAGCAACCCAACGAGCGGTACCCTTATGTCGACTATCTCGGGCACGGCTTCCGCGAATGCGGGGTACGCGTATGCAGGGTACTACACCGAGAGCCTGAACACGACTGTGCCATTGACGAAGGGTGAGAAGTTCGCTGTCGTGGTAAAGTTCACCACGCCAGGAGACAACGATCCGGTTCCCGTACAGTACAAGGAATCTGGCTACGATGACAACGCGCCAAACGCTATAGCCGGCCAGAGCTTCTACAGTCTAGACGGCACCACGTGGCAAGACTTAGCAGTGGCCTACGGCGCAGCAAACGCCTATGTCGCCAACATTCACGCGTTTGAGTCGCCGCCTTCCATCACCCTTACTGCGACAGCATCACCGACGACGGTCACCGTCAAGCAGATCTTCACGATTAACGGAACGCTCACCGGCACGAACGGCACCCCGATCATAGGCGCCACCATCCAACTCCAGAAGAACGTTAGCGGCACGTGGAAGAACGTGACCGGGAAGACCGACACCACCACGTCAACCGGCGCGTATCGCATCAGCACGAGTGAGCCGACCGTAGGCACATACCAGTACCGCACCGTCTATGCCGGTAACGCCACCCACACAAACGTGACTAGTCCTGTCGTCAGCGTTAAGGTGGTGAGCAAAGCGAGCGTCCTCGGCGACATCAACGCACTCAGGCTCACCGTTATGGACGTCTCGAACTGGGCGTTCACACCGGCACGAAAATAGCCACGCTTATAGTGGTTAGTTGCAACTGGCTTTAACGTCAGAGTGGGCAGCTATGGCGAGGCAACGACCAAGCTTAAGACCGCCTTGCTGCCGTGGACGGACGCTGTGCCACTACTGGAAAGCCGACAGCAACGACTGGGTGCGGACGTGTGTCGCGCAGGGCCAGCTCTATCCGCAGGTGCAGAATCTGATACAAGAGCTGCAGGCGTTGCAGGGGCCGTAAAGGGTTTATTATCCCCTGCTCTTTTTCCTTTTTCCTTTTGCTTTCAGCACGTTCGAGCAGTAGCTATTGAAAAACGGAGCGAGGTCTTAACTCAGATTTTTAGGCTCACGCCCCCCCAACACTTCATATAAATATCAAAAACCGGCTCAGGCCTTGGACTCTTGTAAAACCGCCAATCGACTCCAGAAACGCCATGTGTAGGGAGTGAGCTTAGTGGTTCCCTTTTCCTATATAGCAGAAACCTGCCCGAAAAGTCGTCAGTTTGCAGACCGATATGGGTTAGGCTGCGTGTATATTTTCTTCACCTAATGCGGTTTCGTGGAATAATCGATCGGAGGTAGCGTGGGATAAGGCTCGAGTTGCCATTCGTAGTTCACGGAAGTAGGCTACCCTGCCAGGAACTCTACCGTCCATGTCTGCAGCAGCGGTGCCCGGACGCGGTGAAAATGCATAGATTTCGGCATAGTCGAAATCTAATTCGTCGAACAGGCTCATGGACTCAGCAAACTCTTTCGCTGTTTCGGTTGGGAAGTTTACCATAATCTGAGTCTGAACGAACAGGTCCGGATGTGCCTCTTTCAGTCGTCGGATGCTTTCTTTGACATCAGCAATACTATATCCCCGCTTCATCAGCCTTAAGACCCGGTCGCTTCCGGACTCAACAGGGACCCCGGTAAACCATATCTTTCCTGTCGCAAACGCGGGAACTAACTCGTTAATCATCTGTTTTAGAAAGATGGGATGGATATTACGCAGGCCAATCTTAAAATCGCCGTTTTCACTTACCATTTTGGTGAGCAGGTCTGCCAGGTCATAGTCATAGCCGAGGTCTCGCCCATATGGTCCCAAGTCCGTTCCCAGCAG
>Ga0326727_10020622_pt1 | contig 13061 bp, 8 predicted proteins | sample MB2enrmetagenome_FD_207643 | JGI IMG/M metagenome (GOLD analysis project Ga0326727, IMG submission 207643) | Lab enriched peat soil microbial communities from McLean, Ithaca, NY, United States - MB29MY | ecosystem: Environmental > Terrestrial > Soil > Wetlands > Peat | place: USA: New York...
CTGCTTTGCAACGGCTTCCGCTACGCTCCAGCCGCTGCAAAGCAGCGCCCAACCACCAACCCAACCCTAACCATAAAACCAACCAAATCTCTCATAGCAAGTGGATCAAAGTTCGGGGGCACGCCAAGTATATTTCTCGGAATTCAGGGTCCGCCCGGTATCTGCGGGTGCGCTTTGACGAAGCCGTCCGGAAAGCAAAGCGAGCAACGCTTGCTGCTCCTCAGGCGGAAGGGCCATGATGGCATCCTCGATCTCGGCAAGAGTCCTCATGACCGAGACGCTAAGCCACGCGCGCACGCCGGACAAGAGCGAAGGGCACAAGCCGTCTCTCCGAACCACTTCATGCTCGACCGCGAGGCGATACTCTTGGAGATATATCGGCGATGCATCTTGCAAAACTTCCATGCAATATCCTGCCAACGCGAAGATAATTACCTTTTGCTTCTTCGAAGGTGCAACGCTGAGTGTACCCGTCGGTACGGTAATCAAAAAGGTTTACTATTTCACACCTCCTGATTGGACGGCGCCTGTGTATATTTCGCTGCTTGGCTTCTCAATCTTGTCGTTGTTCGTCTGGTCTCTGATGTCCTTCAGCGATCAACCATTTCTCGCAAGCCTCGGTCTCGTTACATCGCTCTCAGTCCTTGCAACGGGTATTTTGTTCCCGCAGCTATAATATTCCGGTGGAAAACCGCGGTTCCTCCATTGGGGCCACCGGTTAAAAATTAACATACAATGAAATACTACATTCTTGAGCCCGAGGTAGCGGGAAGTCTAGGAAAGTGGACGGTGATAAATCGAGGCGTCCACCCGCCCGATGTAAAAACTCTTGATTATGAGTTCGACGGTTGGCTTGGAGACGTCTTGCTCGAAAGTTTTCCATGCTTCATTGCAACCATCGACGCGGTCAAAGAACTTCAGAGCTTACCCGCGACCGGGGTGCGATTTGATGATGTTCGTATTACGAAGTCAGTCCAGTTTCAGGAAATGTATCCGGATCGGGTCCTACCGACATTCAAATGGTTAAAGGTGTCAGGACAGGCCGGGATCGAAGATATGGGATTGGCAGGCGACCTTCGTCTTGTGGTGTCGGATCGAGTTTTGAACGCTCTCAAACCACTGGGGCTTTCGAATGCCGTAATCCAAAACTTTGAACCTTGATGCTCAAGGCGGTCCATTTGACTGGCCCGGGGGAAGGAGGGCAACGGACCCAATGAGTGCGATACAATAGTCGCGGAAGTTCGATATGGCCGAAAGGCGGGACTCTGAGGAGGTGATCAACAAGGCAGTGGACTCTTCATGCTCGACAATGACTAATCGCAATACGCGCTACGCGGTGCGATATTCTGTCAAGTTCAAGCGTTGACCCCTTCTCAACGCACAAGCGTTGACCCCTTCTCCGCAGGAAGTGTATTCCCTTTTTCAATCTGAGCAAAATTTAACGGCTTCGGAGGCTCTTGCTTTTGGCCTAATAGACTCCATTTGCGAGCCCGGGGCGCCCGAAAAGACGAAATGACGGCCTTTGCTCAAAGCGAGTCGGCTTTTACTTCGGGGGCGATCCTTGCGGCAAATCTCTCTTGCACGAATGTCTCCATGTCCGCATTCAGCAGTTGCGTTACGATATGGGTGATGACGAACGCGTTCGGGAATACGTCGCTCTGGCAAAACAAACGCAGCCGCTCCAACTGGCATTGCACCGTGATATCGAGTTCAGTCCGCATTTTTACCATAAGAGCATCGATGGCCGGCAAATCCCCACGAAGATCCCAGTAAATACTCAGGTAAATACGTTCGATGATCGTAAGCGGATCCATCAACGGAATGATTCCGGAGAAATATTTGAAGTAGGTTCGACCTACCTCGCAATAGTCAATCAGGCTCATGATCGAGACATATTGCAAGGCCCTCTGGACGGAGGTGCGGGATACGTGGAGAACAGAGGAATCGTCGGAGGTGTCACAGGGGGCGGGACGAAAGACAGCCAGCACGGTCTCGTGGGACAGAAAGCGATCCATATCCTCGATGAACGGAAAGACCGTGGGAATCGCATGGCAAATAAGGGCGGTATCGCGTTCCGGGCAAACTGAACAGGGGGCATAGGCAGGAGCGGCGCGAACTGACGGAGGCAACAATTGCGGGTCCTTGAGATAACGCTGCTTCATCCCGTCGATAAAGTTGCGGGTGAGCGTCAGGAAAAGGCCGTCGTCGAAAAGGAGGTAGAGGCCCGGTTCGCTGAATTTCTCGAAGGGCAACTGAATGGGCGGGCTCATCGGTGCAGGATAATGAGGCTTTTTGAAAAAACAATTCCAGGATTGCAGTGGGCAATGGGTGGTCAGGCGTATGGACAACACAAGGCGGGCGGAGGGGCGTTAAGAGGTGGGACGCGGGAAGCGGGGTGGGGGTTCTGTGAAGTTCAAGAGTTGACCCCTCCCCGTTCCTTCCCCCTTTTCAATAATTCTGTCGCCCCTACAGGGCTCTGTCGCGATGGGGCTTGGAAACCCGGGGTTGAAACCCCGGGCTATTATCCGTCATCCCTTCGGGACTCAAGAGACAGACGGGCATTAGTAGATTCTGGAATTATACCGATCCCAGTAAATATCTGGCCTGAACGCCTTGCGGGGATTGCGGGCGGCCCTTCAGGCCGCGGGTTCTTTCTTATCGTAACACAGGGCTGAAGCCCTGTGCTTTGTGCGGTCGGGCTTTCAGCCCGAGAGCAGGTCCAGATGATTAGTGTAATTGGGATTATGGTTCCAATTCATCAAGGAGCGGGGACCTACGAATACAACGTCGCCTTGGCAAAGCTTTAATTGGTATTACGGTTCCAGTGCGGCGAGGAGGGCGCCCAGGTCGAAGGTAACGATGGTGGAGGCGCTGTCGCTCAGGCCGTAGGGAAGGATCAAGCGACCCCCGTGAACGAGGGCGCCGCAGGAATAGACGACATTCGGGACGTAACCTTCCCTTTCGCTGCCTTCGGGTTTCAAGAGGGGCTGGTTGAGGCGGCCGATGACGCGGGAGGGATCGTGGAGATCGAGCAGGATGGCGCCGATGCAGTATTTGCGCATGGCGCCGACCCCATGGGTGAGGACGAGCCAGCCGGCTTCGGTTTCGATGGGTGAACCGCAATTGCCTATCTTCACGAATTCCCAGGGTTGCACGGGGCTTTGCAAGGGCTGCGGGTCGCTCCAGAAATGGGAGTTGTCGGAATACATCAGGAAGAGGTTCTCGTCGTCCTGGCGCGAAAGCATGGCGTAGCGGCCGTCGATGCGCCGCGGGAAAAGGGCCATGCCCTTGTTTTGCGCGGCGCGCCCATTGAGGGTGAGGATGCGGAAATGGAGAAAATCGGTGGTCTCGATGAGTTGGGGCAATATGACGCGTCCGTTGTAGGCGGTGTAGGTCGCGTAGTAAGTCGCGGTGCCGTCGTCATCGACGAAACGGACGAACCTTGCATCCTCGATGCCGTTGCTCTCGTTGCCGGAGACGGGAAAGATGATGCGCTCTGAGACGGTGGTGGAAGAGGCGAAATGGATCTCGTAGTTGGACTCGGCCAGCCAGTGGACGCATTCGGTCGTGCGCTCGACGTCGCGAACATTGGCGGGTGTCCTGTCGGCGACGGCCTGCTGCATGGATTTTTCCAATTGCTCGAGGGTGAACCTCGGTTGCAACCGAGCCATCAGGGCGGCGGACCAGTCGTTTTCCAGCCCCATGTCGTTGAGTTTTCCGAGAAACGTGACTTTGTGAAAAGTCGGGTTCGGGTTGAGCTCGGGCAGGGTGGCGAAGGGTGTCGGCATTTCCATCTGAATGGAGCCATCGGCGCAAATGACGCCGGTGCGGAATTCGATGGAGGAAATATGGCCCTCGCCGGTAGCGCGGAGGCTCATGATGAAGCGGAGATCGTGCGGGCCGAGGCCATCCTGGCTGGGGTGGGGGACGATGGAGGGGTTGAAAAGCGCGGCGGATTCGAGCGCGTATTCACCGGAGAAGAGGGCGCCGATGAAGAGCCGCCGGGCCTCGGAAAGGTGCGCGCCGGCGGCAACATGCGCGCGGACTTTCTCAAAATGACGGAGCCAGCTCTTATCAAGGTCGATGTGCCTGCCGCCAAAATCCGCGCGGAGGAGATCGATCTGCTCCATGGTTTGCGCTTCGTCGAGGGACCGGGCGCGGATGATGATATTCTCAACACGGACGGGATCGGTTGAGATGAAGGGACGAACGACAACGCGTTTGCTGTCCGGCCGGAGATGGACGCCCGTGGGAGAAGCCTTTAATGTAATTATGATCGTACTTTCGGTTCTGGCAGCATTTCGGAATGAGTCATCTCCGCCAGCGAGAGGTAGAACGCGAGACTGGATTCCGCGCCCATATTCTGGCTGAGGCGATCGCGATGCAGCGCGTCGCGGCAGCCGCCGGAGCTGGAATCGTAAAGGGGCTGACCGAGATCGTTGCGGCCGAGGAACCACTCGAAACAGCGGCGCGATGCGCGGCGCCAGTATTCGTCATGAGTGAGCGAAAAGGCTTCGAGGCAGGCGGAAATCATCGAATGGGCCTCGAGGGGTTGCTGGTCGAACCGGGCGCGCTCCTCGCCGCGCGACCAGAAGCCATTGCAGCCAATCGGCGCGAAATGTCCCGCTTCCGCCTTTTGCGACTCCACGAGCCAGCGCAGGGACTTCAATCCGACCTCGAACACTTCGTTGTGGGAGGTCCAATAACCGCTAAGGATGAGCGCGTGCGAAAGTTTGGCGTTGTCGTAGGTGGCGATGGTCTCGAACCATTGCCAATCGCCTGAAGCATTGGCCTGAAAGTGCTCTAGGAGGCGCTGGGTGAGCAAGTCGCGCAACTGGTTAACATTCCGGTCGCCCGAGTAGTGGCGGAGATACTCCTGCATCGCGAGCAGGACAAACGCCCATGCCCGCGGCGAGGTGAAGCCCTCCACCACCGGGAGGCCTTTTTGAAAGAGGAGCGCGCAGAGGTTGCGATGGCCGTCGTTCTTTGTGCGGCCCAGCGCCATGCCGGCGGCCCAGAGCGCGCGCGCGTGGCTGTCCTCGGAGCCTTTGTCCTCGAGCCATTCCCTGCGGTGGCTCATGAAATTGCGGAAGCGGCAACTCTTCTGGTCAAAGGCATCCCAGAGGAAGGCGAGGTAAGTGCTGGCGAGGCGCTCCAGGTCCTGCCGGGCGACGCGGCTGGTCATCTCCGGAAGGAGAAGGGTTAGGATAAAGGCGCGGGCATTGTCATCGGTGCAGTAACCCTCGGCGTAATTTGGGACATTGAAGATCGCGTGCTGGAAGATGCCGGTGTTATCGGTCATCCGGAAAAGGTGATCGAGCTTGAGCGGCGGAAGCTCGTAGGGGCGGTTCCCGAGGGTTCGGACGGCGAAAGCCTTGCGGGGGGGAGCGCTGAGGCTGGCGCGGGCGCGCATGAAGCTGTCCATGTACCGCTGGGCGACCACGGGCCAGATCATGCCGCGGCCCATCTTCCAGGCGCGCTTTCGCATTTTGTTCATCAGCGCCGGGTCGGAGAGGAAACGGTTGACCGCTTCCGCGATCGCCGCCGGGTCGGCAAATGGGACGAGGAGGCCGCGCTCATTGGCGAGCAGCTCCTGCGCATACCAGTAAGGGGTCGAGATCACGGCCTTTCCCGCGCCGAAGGCGTAGGCGAGCGTGCCGGAGGTGATCTGCGCCTGATTGAGGTAAGGCGTGATGTAGATATCGGCGGCGCCGATGAAGTCGGTCAATTCGGCGAGCGTGACGAAACGATTGTAAAAAATCAGGTTGCCTGTGACGCCGCGGTCCTCCGCGAGACGCTCCAGTTTGAGCCGGTAGGATTCGCCCTCGTGGGCGATGAGATTTGGATGGGTGGCGCCGAGGACGATATAGACGACGTTCGGATGGCGCTCGAGAATGGCCGGGAGGGCCTCGATGACGTGCTCGACCCCCTTGTTCGGCGAGAGGAGGCCGAAGGTGAGGAGAACGATCTTGCCCTCGACGCCAAACTGGTCCTTGTGGAAGCTGGGATCGATGAACTGAAGATCCGGCACGCCGTGAGGGATGAGGTCGATTTTGTCCGGCGAAATGCCGTAGACCTTTTCGAGGAGCTCGCGGCCGTGATCGGCCATCACGATGAAGCGGCTGGAGAGTTCGTTGAGCTGCTTCATCACCGCCGCCTCATTGGGGCCCGGCTCGCGCAGCACAGTATGCAGCGTCGTGACGACGGGCATGTGCACATCGTGGAGGAAGGCGAGCAGATGGCTGCCCGCGGGGCCGCCATAGATGCCGAACTCGTGCTGGACCGAAACGACCTCGACGTTGTTGATGTTCAGGAAATCCGCGGCGCGCCGGTAGGAATCGATTTCCTTCTCGTCAATTTCAAAACGGATTCGCGGAGGATAATTGTAGCCCTCGGGCCGGTCATTGACGGCTCCGACGAGGCAATCACATTCCGGAAATTCCGAGGCGATTGCCTCGCAGATATCGGTCGTAAAGGTCGCAATGCCGCATTGCCTGGGCAGATAGTCGCCGAGAAAGGCGACGCGTTTGATATTTGCGGTCATGACAAGGTCCTGGCGGCAATCGGACTTTAACGTTCTCCCAGCATGGAGCCACTCAGCCGCGACCACTGACACAGGCACGGTCGCACTCATTGGCCCTTCCGTCACGAAGTAAAACTGAACGGACAGGATGGCCGGACCATGCTACATTGTGGCCATTCGCGGCCAGAAGGGTTTCCCGGGAATTCGGTTCGGTGGCAGCAAATCCAAAAAAAATATGATCTCCACCTTTCTAGACCTCACCGTGCGAATCGGCTGCCAGCTCGATTATGAAGCGACCGTGCCGACGGCCGCATTATTCATGCTGAGACCGCGGGTGGATGACAGCCACCTTGTGACGGCGGAGCAGTTCACGGTGAGCCCCGGGCTGGTCCGGCAGGAATTCCAGGACGCGCATGGAAATACAACACGGCGCGCGATGCTGGTGGCGGGGCACAATACCGTGGCGCACGACGCGCTGGTGTCCGTCTCTTCGCAATACGAGGAGCGATTGTCCGGACAAGCGGCGGTGCCGGTGTCCGATATCCCGCCGGAATTGCTCCGCTATACGCTGCCGAGCCGGTACTGCGATTCCGACAAGCTGCTCGAGTTTGCGTGGGATCATTTTGGGCAGATCAACAACGGGAGCGAGCGGGTGGTAGCGATTTGCGACTGGATTCACACGAATATCCAATACCGCTTCGGCTCCGGCCGGCCCGATCTCTCCGCGTCGAACATCATCGAACGCCGGTATGGGGTGTGCCGCGACTTTGCGCATACGGTGATCGCGCTCTGCCGGACCTTTAATATTCCGGCGCGATATGTCACGGGACACCTGCCGGACATCGGTTTTAATGATTCCGGGCACCCGGGCGATTTTCACGCGTACTGCGAGGTGTACCTGGCGCACAAGTGGTGGACGGTCGATGCCCGGTTCAACACGCCGCGCATTGGACGGATCAAGATGTCCCACGGGCTGGATGCGGTGGATGGGGCATTCGGCACGATCTTTGGCGAAGCGAACATGACTTACTTTGAAGTGTGGTCGTACCAGGTGAATCCCGGCGAGGTGATGCTGGGCAGCCCGCGGGACATGTCGAAGCGGCTCGATGGGACGCCGCTCATCCGGTTCTCGTAAGGCAGCCGTACCATGAAAATCAAGGTCTTCACTGTCACCCACTCGAATGAAATGGAAGAGCCGGTGAACCGCTGGCTCCGGGAGAATCCGGACATCGAAGTTCAACACGTGCGCCAGTCGGAATCGATGAACCATGAATCGTGGAGCATGACGCTGACCATTTTCTACACCGAGACCGGCACGGCGAGGATTGGGTTTGAGAAGGAGACGGGCGAGAGCGTGGCTCCGGGCGGTTCATAACACGCGCTGCCGCATTTCCCCGGCAGAAACATTTCCGCTGCGATTGGGTTTGACCTGTATGCCCCCATGGTTCGCTCGTCTCCTTTGCCTCGGGGCGGGTGTCGTTGCGCTGAATCTTACGGTCCGCGCGGACGACGGCGCTACCATCGATTTTAGCTCGGCGACGCCGATTGGGACATGGACGGGGTTTTATCGCGGGACTCAGATCCAGGGGAACGGGATGAAGGACCGGATGGGGCTTCGGGCGGTTCCGGCGTGTCTGCTCAAGGGGTCGTTTCCCTACCAGCCGCGGCCTTATCCCGAGGAGGTGCTTTTCGCGGATCGCGTTTCGTTTGTGCGGTTCGTGGGCGGGTGGAACAAGGCGCTGCGGTGGGGCGAGGACCACGGGACGGATAAGGGGGACCTTGCTTATCGGAAGGCGGACGGCTCGCTGGGATTTCGGTGGGAGAAGATCGCGCCGCGGCTCGATCCGTATCTGCAGGCGGGGTACCGGGAGCCGATTATCTCGCTCGATAATGTGCCGTGGGATCTCGCAGCCCGCGCGTCGACGGGGCCGTATGGGCAAAACGCGCCGGTCGGGAGTCTCGCGGAATGGGACACGTTCATGCGCGGATTTTTTACGCAGTTGCGCGATCACTATGGGGCAGGGCTCGTGCGGAATTGGATGTTCCGGATGAGCACGGAACCGAACGGGGGAGTCGTGTTTGCGGGAACGCACGAGGAATTTACGGCGATGTACGGAGTGACGGCGCGGGCGCTGCGCGACGTCGTGCCTGGGGCGCGGTTCGGGCCGGGGGAATTTTCCGGGGCATTGACGCCGGGGCGCAAGAGCGAGGCATTCGATTACCTGCGGTTCGCAGCGGACCAGGCGAGGAATCCGACGCTGCCGTTTGATTATATCGCCAACTCGGCACATGGCATCGCGATGTGGGTGGGGGAAAAATTGGAGGGGACGGCGGACCCGCGGGAGCGTGTGGACTGGAGCGAGCGATCGTACGATTACCTGCGGAAAACATGGCCGGCGCTGGAGAAGGACCCGGTCTATATCTTCCAGTTCGGCGTGCTCACGGCCGAAGTGGCGGACCCGGATCACCCGAGTAAGATGATCGATACGGACGAGCCGGGAGGGCGCGGGGCGGCGTGGGTGTTTGACACGATCCTGGAATTCAAGCGGCGCGACAAGCATCTGGCGGGCGTCTGGCATTGGGACACGGGCGAGGATGTGCGGCATGGGCGCGACGCGAGCGCGTACATCCTTCACGGGAACGGGTGGATTTACCAAATTTTCGACCAGTTCCGCAGGGGCGAGGCGTATGTGAGCCCGACACAGGAAGTCGCTCCGGGGCGGCTGGTGAAGGCGCTCTTTGCGCGGAAGGAGGGGCGCGGATACCTGATGATTTCGAACTTCAGCCCGGATCGGCGGCTTTCGCGGGCGGGAGCGGTGAAGATCACGCTACCGGCGAGCGTCTGCGCGGGGGTGGCCATGAAGACGACGGGGCAGCTCGTGCTGAGCGAAGAGGATTGTCCGATGCAGCGCATCAAGACAGCGCTGCGCGATGCGGGGCTTTTGAAGGCGCCGTTTTCGAAAACGGCGGTGCTGGGGAACGTCAGGCAGATGGCGGATACGCGAGGGATGAATTTCGTCGCGGATCATGCGATGGAGTTTGAACAGCTGGGGATTGATAGCCTGACGCTGAAACCGTTCGGGGGGTCGGTGGAGCAGGCTTCGGGAGGAACGGTGGTGAAATACACGGTGCCGGCGGATTCGGTGATCGTGGTGGTGTTTGGGGGTGAGGCGGGAGCCGCTGCCATTCCCCCCAGGAATACTCTTGAACCGCGCCCACATTAACCAAAGAGAAGGCACTAATACCGGATGTTACATAGATAAGGTACGTTACCTCATCAGTTGGGCGCAGGGTATAGCTGGCTTAGAGCTTTCCAAAGAAGCGGCAATTTCAAGGGGAAGTGATAACGGATCAGTCCCAAGTACAGCGGAAATATAAACCACGAAAGAAATTTCCAGTTTTGTTCGCTTTTGTCGGGATGAACGAGGGCGAGCAAGATGCCCCCGCCAATGAGGATACTGAGAAGAAACGTGCAGGCAACGATGCGAAAGCGACGTTCGAGGGATTCCAATTGGTAATTGCAGGAATCGTTTGAAACCGAAGGTCCATTGTCTTCTGAGGGGGAGTTACTCATGGTTGGTCGATGCCTCAATTTTGCCCACAGAGTGCACAGGCAAAATCGAGCGGGAGGTTAGGGTGGTTGCATTTGTCAGCGGTCGTTAATGAAGGGGGCTTTAAAGATGGTCATCAGTGAACCAACATCCGGCTCTGGCGGTTATTCGAACTCGGTACCTCCGTCCCGATGGATCATGTCGAGCATTTCCAGATACGGTTGCAGCCTTTCGACAGACTTATCCGCCCAATCCAATGCGATGGCTTGTTCCTCAGGGGAGTAGCGCATTTTTCCAACCTGCCTAGTGACGGGGTCGAGGCGGTTTTGAAAACAGAGTACGCAGAGCGGCAATGGGCCGAAGTTGCCAGGATAAAAACCGGTCACATGGAGCAGGTTCTCACAGACACCGTCCCAAAATTGAGATGCCGACCGGGTGCCTGATTGTCCTTTTTCCGGATGTATTTTGATCTCGTCGCCCAGCAAATTGAGGGTCTTTGCGGACCGGGCGGGATACGTAGTCAAACTGCGATGGCTAATCGGAATGAGCATCGTGGGGGCACCCACATCCCTCCGCCTACGATCGCAAAATACGGCAGGCTTCGAGTCAGCGGGGGGCATCACCTCAGCAAGCCGATTCCCTGCGGAAAAGAGGATGCATTCCGCGTTGTCAATAACCCAAATATTAACCACCTCGGACGGCAATTTTTGAAATGCTGCATCGGAAAGATCACCGAGAAGCGGCCCCAGAATGTCCTCCCTGAACCTGCTCTTGATCATATAAGCGATGGACTTTGGTAAATCGGCATCGCTGTCGCGCTCCCATGACCGCAGGGTTTTGGGGGTGACACCAAGGAGGCTGGCGAAGTCATCCTTGCTCGCCGGACGATTCAGGATCGTGCTTTCGTCGCTGATAAATGAGATAATTTTGCTTTTCATGATGGTCGCACCCCGGCTTTGGGACACTGGATCGTGAGCGAAGGCAAACTCGGGGCCATTTCGCCTCCATGGGGGCTTTGCGGCCCAAATGATCGCCATTTGCATGAAAGCGCGTGCTCGCGAATGAAATCCACTTTCAAGAGAATCAGACCGTTGCCCCGGACGGAATGCAGCCTCGTGTCCGTGTGCCGTAACAGGTCCGGCATGAGGGCATTAACAAGTGGCGCAAGCGTCCTGGGGGCGGGACTGGCGAGATTGCCACTGCTCATGGGCGCGGATGATGCCCTTGCGGCTGGCAGCTCGTCAATGATAATTTTACCGGTACCTTTTTCTCTGTGATAAAATTAACGAAACTTGTAAATATGGCGGTAAAATTACCTTTATTTTGCGCGAAGGACAAGAGTTAGAGAGTCGAGATTACCGCGGCTTTATCTTCCCGGCGGTTCGGAGGTAAGTGGGATCGTCGGGGGACAGGGCGAGGGCGGCGTTTAGTTCGGCCCTGGCCTTGGATTCGTTGCCTTGGGCGTCGAGGATGAGAGCGAGGTAGTAATGGGCTTCGGAGGTGGCATGGCCGGTGGCGATGGCGGCGGTGAGGCGCTGGGCGGCGGCGGCGAGATCGCCGAGGCCGGCCTGCATGATGCCGGAGACTTCGAGCCAGCCGGGGTTGCCGGGTTCGATGCCGGCGGAACGATCGAGCGCGGTCTGGGCCTCGGGGACCATCTTGCGGGCGAGATAGGCGCGCGCGATCTCGGCCCACAGCCGGGAAGACGAGGCGAGATGAGTCATGGGGAGTTGCGCGGAGGCGCGGCCCTGATGGATGAGGGCGAGGTTGGCCGATTCCGTTTCATCATAGAGATGGAGAGGGGCGGAGAATTCCAAGTAGGGATGATCGTCCGTGTCCGTGCGAGCGCCGGCGGCGAGGGCGCGCAGGCCAGGATCGCCGAGCAGGAAGGTGGCGAAGATTCCCTCAGGCGCGCGGATGCCACCATAGCGAGCCATGTCTTCACGAACCTGCGGTATGGCAAAGCCGGCCTGGACGGAGCGGAAATCGAACTGGGGCGATTCGGAACCAATGAGGACCAGGTCAGGATAGAATGAGGTCCAGAGACTCGCGTTTGGAAAGACGCCGCAGAAGGTATTTACAATCATGCGCAAATCGTCCGGCGCCATGCTGTAAGCATGGAGCCATTGGCAGAAGATGCCGCCGGGACGCAAGCGGGACACGGCGTTCTGATAATGTTCGCGGCTGAAAAGATTCGCGACGCCGGCAATCCATGGGTTCGACGGCTCGGAGATGATCACGTCGTAAGTGTCGGGACGGACACGGAGGAAGTTCCTGCCATCGCCGAAGTGAAGCTGCACGCGCGGGTCATCGAGCGCGCGGCGGTTGATCGCATCAAAAAATCGCGCGGCGGGGAGGACGGCGGGCTCGATTTCGACGCAGTCGATGCGCTGCGCGGGATAAGCGGCGACGGCGCCAAGGGTCATGCCGCTGCCGAGACCTATCACCAATACGCGCTCGACGCGCGGATGGAGCAGCATGGGGAGATGGCCGATGTAGAGCTGGGTGAATGCGTCATCGGTCGAGGCATCGACCTTGCCATTGATGGAAAGGAACAAGTGATCCTGCCACGCATCGACGCTGACGAGGGATTGAATGCCTTCGCGGAAGAAGAGATTTCGCTTCCAGTGAATGCGCTCCTGGAACGTCTCGCGGGTGAGGCCGACCGCCTTGCCCGGGTTGATGGCCATGCCGCTGGTGAGCACCAGTTTGTCCCACGGATGCACGAGAAGCGCCGAGGCAGCGACCACGGCGGCGGTGACGAGGAATCCCGAGATCAACTGCCTGCCGCGCATGATCCAGAGGCCAAGGCCGATTGCCGCGCTCAGGATCGCGCCGGCGATGAGGGAATGTTGAGCGCCGATCAACGGAATCAAAACGAACCCGGTGACGGTCGCGCCCGCGATGTTGCCCGCGGTGTTTGCGAGATAGGCGGAGCCGACGCGCGAACCGATGCCGGATTCGCGGCGATAAACGTGAATGAAACA
>Ga0326727_10020623_pt1 | contig 13060 bp, 9 predicted proteins | sample MB2enrmetagenome_FD_207643 | JGI IMG/M metagenome (GOLD analysis project Ga0326727, IMG submission 207643) | Lab enriched peat soil microbial communities from McLean, Ithaca, NY, United States - MB29MY | ecosystem: Environmental > Terrestrial > Soil > Wetlands > Peat | place: USA: New York...
GTTCGCCTATCTGCGCTGGGGCCTCAACTGGGCGCTGAGCCGCTGGGGCGAGCGATGGCAGATCCGCGATATCGGCGACCCGGCCATCTTTCCACTGGTCACGCTGCTCCTCGGCATTCTGATGTTCGTCCTCACGCCGGTTATGAACACTGAGATTCGCATGCACGAGAAAGAGGCCGATATGTTCGGCCTCAACGCCGCGCGCCTGCCCGACGGTTTCGCGCAGGCCGCCATCCACTTGGGCGAATACCGCAAGATGCACCCCGGCCCCATCGAGGAGTTCATCTTCTTCGACCATCCCAGCGGTTACGACCGCATTCACTCTGCGATGGTGTGGAAGAGCCAGAACCTGGAACTGTTTGAGAAGCCGTCCGATTCGACCGCAGCCAAATGAAAAGAACGATTCCTGTTTGCCTGATTGAAGCAGCGGGAGCCGGACGTTCACAGCATCAACAAGGGCCGCGCCATCTCTGAGAGCGCTCGATATACTCTGGTTGCGGGATTGCGCAATCAGAAGGTGCACCTATGCGTTGGGCGGGCTTGTTCTTCTGGCTGGTGTTGTGTTTTGGCGTGGCGGCCATTGGCGGCAGGTGGACTGCCGCGGAGATTCCTGGCTGGTATCGCACGCTCACCCGGCCCTCTTTCGCCCCGCCGAACTGGGTCTTTGGGCCAGTGTGGACGCTCCTCTACGCGCTCATGGCGGTCGCCGCGTGGCAGGCTTGGTCGCAGGCGCCGTCCCCGGCCCGGACTCTGGCCCTGGGCCTGTTTCTCGCCCAACTCGCGCTTAATCTTGCGTGGTTGTGGATCTTCTTCCGCAATCACGCCATCGGCGCGGCCCTCGCTGAGGTTGTGGTGCTCTGGGCGACCATCGGCGTTACCACGCTTGCGTTTGCCAGGGTTTCTCCCGTTGCGGCGTGGATGATGACGCCCTACCTGGCGTGGGTCACGTTTGCCTCGGCGCTCAACGCCGGTTTCTGGCGTCTGAATTAGTCAGTTCTGCTTCCCCGCTTTTTCTTCGTGGTATTCCATTTCGGTATTGATAGCCCAGAGATTGTCCTTGGTTTTTATGCCCCTGGCGATATTCTCAACCGCCGTTATCGCGGTCAGCATCGAGTGATCCTGGTTGTTGTACTTATGCATGCCGTTGCGGCCCACCAGGAAGAGGTTTTCGAAGCCGTCGACGTATCCGCGGATCACGTCGAAGCGGTCGTAGCTTCCGAAGTACGCAGGATAAGTCTTGGGTACGCGGACCACGTGCGCATCTTCAACGTCCTCCGCCTTCAGGATGCCGATCCTGGCGATCTCTTCGATGGCGAAGCGCTTCATCTCGTCGTCGGAGAGCTTCCACAAAGGGTCAGTCTCGTAGCAGAAGTACTCCAGCCCGATCCACGTTTTTTCCTCGTCTTGGACGAGATAGGGGCTCCAGTTATTGAAGATCTGCAGCCGGCCCACGGTCACATCAGGCTCCTGGATGTAGATCCAGTTGTCTTTGAGCGCGGTGCCGTCGCTCTCTTTTACGTCCAGCTTCCGCGCCAGCAGGCCTACGGTAATAAAGTCGCGGTACATAAGGCCCTCAGAGACCTCATTCACTTCCGCCGGAACGGCTTGGCCATCGACCGCTGCGATGGCCCGCACCAAGTCGCGCACCGGCATGGTGGAAAAGAAATAATCGCCGGCAAACCGCACGCGCTCGCCAGCGTCGTTCACGCCCTCAACGGCCACCACCCGATTGCCGTTGACGATAACGCGCCCGGCGCGAATACCCATGTGGATTTCGCCGCCGCCCGCCCGCACCAGTTCGGCTGCGTGCTCCCAAAGCTGGCCCGGCCCGAACTTGGGATAAAGAAACCGCTCGATGAGCGAGGTCTCGGTCTGCTTCTGGGCCAGGTCGCCGGCAGGTTTCGGCGCGAAGGTCTTCTTGAGGAAGTGCGTGACCACGCCTTTCAGCGAGAGCCCCTTGATGCGCTGCGCGCCCCACTCGGCGCTGATCTGGTCGCAGGGCACGCCCCACACCTTTTCGGTGTACGACTTGAAGAAGGTGAGGTAGAGTTCGCGGCCGAAGCGGTTGATGATGAAATCTTCGAGCGTCTTTTCTTCGCGCTTGGGCATAAGGGCCGTGCGCAGGTAACTGAAGCCGCAGCGTATGGTGCGCTTGAGGCCGAGGTTCCTGAAGGTGTCGACGCTCATCTTGATCGGGTAATCGAAGAACCGGCGCAGAAAATAGATGCGGCTTTTCCGCTGGCGCACCAGCATCACCAGGTCTTCAGTCTCAGGATCGCGACGCTGCTCGGTCTCGGGAACATCGCGCTGCTTGCCCTGGTATTGCAGCACCCCCTTGTCAGAAGGGTCCATCCCGCCGCCGGCGGCGACGGGCATCATATCGAGCCACCACTTCATCACGCGGTCCGATTTTGAGAAGAAGCGGTGCCCGCCTATATCCATGCGGTTGCCTTTGTAGCGAACCGTGCGCGAGATGCCGCCGATCTCGTGGCTGGCCTCGAGAACGATTGGCTTGATCCCGGTGTGGCGGAGAAGTTCAATGGCGGCCGTCAACCCCGCCGGGCCGGCCCCAACGATGATTGCCCGGCCGGCACCGGATTCGGAGGCAGGCGCTGGAGCAGGACCCGGTTCAGATGAACCGGCCAGGAGGTTCGCAGTGGCAGGAGTAGGGGCGGGGGCAGGCATGAGTCTTGAGAGCTGTAATGAAGAAAGAATAGCGGCTCTGGGTCGTTTTAGGAAATAGCGCTTCTGTCAAATCGTAGGAAGGATTGAGGTTCCACGGCAGTGCGGTTACCAGTCGAATTGGAATATGAGTTTTCAACCCCGGTTCCGGCCCCGAGCGCGGGCGCGGCGGGCCTGATCGGCCACACCGGAGGCGCATCGTCATGGATTGCGTTGCTGTCCGCGTCTGCTGGCCGGATTGGTCCTGGAAAGCAAAGGGAGCCGATGGGACGCCGGCTTTTGTGATTTGGCCGCAGGCCCGCAGGCGCAACCATCCGTCTGCGTGCTTCCCCCGGACCCTGATTTGCCATCAGCCTGGAAAGCCGCCGCGCGCCAGATGCGTCAAGGGCCGGGAGTGAGTCCCAGCCCTTGTGTTGAATCGTTCGCGTTTTTGCTAGATTCTGCCGAATCCGGCCGCAAGGGAATTAAAGCGGTTGAACGTCTGCCGCTTGCCAGCCCTTGGGACCCTTCACTACGTTGAACTGCACGGCTTGGCCTTCCTGCAGACTCTTAAAACCACTTGAGTTGATTGCAGAGTAATGCACGAAGACATCTTCGCCGTTCTGACGCGAGATAAAGCCGAAGCCCTTCGCGTCATTGAACCACTTCACGGTACCTTGTTCCATCTTGATCGTATTTCCTGGTATTGAATTGCGCTGGATGAATCGGAGCGACCACTGGCAGAATCTTGCTTGGTTGGGCGAGTACTGCTCACGCCCGGTTCGATTCTAACGCTGGTTCAAGTGTACCATCCCTGTCAAAATCCTGAGCACGAATTCTTAAGGAGGCCGCCCGCAACCCTCTTCTTTGCATGAAATTCGTCTCATTTCGGGACTTTAGCCTGGCTCCCGCTGGCTGTGTTACTGTGAGAGGTCGCCATGGCGAACGACCCAATTCCCCGCCTGCTTGAGGGCGCCTTTTCGGTGCTCGAAGAGGAGTTTGCCGGGCTTCCGCCGGCTCAGACAGAGATCGACGAACCCGGCATTGCGAGGGTGCTTGAGGCTACGGCCCGGCGCCTGGGCGACAACTACCCCTACTTCCATCCGCTTTACGCCGGGCAAATGCTCAAGCCCCCGCATCCGGTGGCCCGCGCCGCCTACGCCCTGGCCATGAAGATCAACCCCAACAACCACGCCCTCGACGGCGGCCGCGCCAGCTCGGCGATGGAAGTTGAAGCGGTGCGCGAGATCGCCGCCATGTTCGGGTGGAAGGAATTCCTCGGCCACCTCACTTCGAGCGGAACGTTTGCCAACCTCGAGGCGTTGTGGATGGCCGGGCAGCTCGCGCCCGGCAAACGTATTGCCGGCTCGAGCCAGGCTCACTACACGCACAACCGGATCTCCCGCGTGCTCAAGCTCGACTTTACGCCGGTGGCTGCGGATAAGCGCGGACGGATGAGCCTTGAGGCGCTCGAAGCCGAGCTCCGCAAAGGAGATGTGGGCACGGTGGTGGCCACGCTGGGGACCACGGCCATTGGCGCGGTCGACCCGCTCGACCAGATCCTGGCGCTGCGCGAGAGGTATGGCTTCAGGGTTCACGTGGATGCGGCGTACGGCGGCTATTTCAGGCTGATTCCCGAGAGTCTCGACGAGCCGGCCCGGCTGGCTTACGCCGCGATGGAGCAGGCCGACTCCATTGTGATCGACCCGCACAAACATGGGCTGCAGCCGTATGGATGTGGATGCATCCTCTTTCGCGATCCGGCGGTGGGGCGGTTTTATAAGCATGATTCCCCGTATACGTACTTCACCTCAAAGAATCTGCATCTGGGCGAGATCAGCCTGGAGTGCTCCCGCGCCGGGGCCGCTGCGGTGGCGCTGTGGGCCACGCAGCAGCTTTTGCCTCTCCAGCCGGGCGGCGAGTTTGCTCGCGGGCTGACCTCGGGAAGACGCGCGGCCCTGGAGCTTGATCGCCGATTACGCGCCGGCAGCCATTTCCGGCCGCTCGCCGCCGGCCCGCCGGAGCTCGACATCGTGGTGTGGGCGCTGGCAGCAGCAAGCGCATCGGAGGCTTCAGAGCGGGCGCAGGAGGTTTTTAATGCCTGCGCCGCGCGTGATCTGCACCTGGCCCTTGTACAATTGCCGGGATCGTGGTTTGAAGCTTCCGGTGATGTCGAAATCGCGACGGGCGTCGTTACCTGCCTGCGCTCGGTGTTGATGAAACCGGAACATGAGGCGTGGCTTAACCGTATCTGGGAACGGCTAAGCGAAGCTGGGAAAGAGTAATATCTGAGGGAGCGGTGCTGTCAGAAAAGAAAACGTTGTCAGAACCGCCGCAGCCCCGGAGACCCGGAGCAGACAGCCGGCAAATCTCCGGCTAATTCTTTGAGGGGATAAACCCGATGCATGATCCCGCTGTTTTTCGTTCGATTCATCTGGTCCGCTTTAATGCGGAGCCCGCTCTTTTTGTTGCGCCAGGACGCGTAAACCTGATTGGCGAACACACCGACTACGCCGAAGGATTCGTGATGCCGGCGGCCATCAACTTTTGCACGCTGGCGGGGATTTCGCCGCGCACCGATGGAAAGATCGCCATCTACTCAGAGAACCAGGGCGAGGAGAAGATCTTTGACGGGGTGCAGGCGAAGGGCGCGAAGCACTGGACCGACTACCCAATGGGAGTGACGGCGATTCTGGCCGGCGAAGGCCACAAGATTCCCGGGTTTAGTTTGAGCATCTGGTCCGATGTGCCGCTGTCGTCGGGCCTCTCGAGCTCGGCGGCTCTGGAGGTGGCCACGGCGCTCGCGGTTTTGTCGCTGGTGGGAGCCAGTTATCCGGGCCCGGTACTGGCACGGCTGTGCCAGCGCGCCGAAAACGAGTTTGTGGGCGCAAGTTGCGGCATCATGGATCAGTTCATCAGCCTCAATGCCAAGAAAGATCATGCGTTGCTGCTCGATTGCCGGGATTTGAGCTACAAGCTGGCGCCGATTCCCGATCACGTGGCGCTGGTGATTGCCAACACCATGGTGAAGCACTCGGTGGCGGGCGGCGACTATCCGACGCGGCGGCGCGAATCGGAGGCGGCGTGCGCGGTGATCGCAAGCCACCGTCCGGGCGTAAAGTTCCTGCGCGATTGCACGCTCGAGGATCTGGAGAAGTGGGGCCACGAGATGGAGCCCAGGAGCTACCTGCGGGCCAAGCACGTGATCAGCGAGAACCTGCGCACAGTGGCGGCCTGCGATGCGCTGCTGAAGGGCAACTTGAAGGAGCTGGGCCGGCTGATGGCCGAGGCCCACCGCAGCTACAGCCAGGACTTCGAAGGCAGCTGCCCCGAGGCGGACGCCATGGTAGAGCTTGCGCAGGATTTGCCCGGACTGATCGGCGCGCGGCTGACCGGCGGCGGCTTTGGCGGCTGCACCGTGAATTTGGTAGAACAGGAAGACGCGGCCGGGTTCGCGAAGGCGCTGGCGGGCCGCTACGCCGCCAGGATCGGCATCGAGCCGCAGATTCACATCTGCCACGCATCGGAGGGGGCTCATCCGCTGGAATAGCGCCGTCGATCAAAAAGGAATTCCACGCAGCATTTTCCTCGATCGGGCGGAGAAGAACGATTATCTGCAGGCACAGGAAAACGTATTCTATAACACGAACGAGCCAGCGACAGACAGCCTGCTCTCCTTGCTAGACTTGTTTGATGTTTCCTCCGATGAGGGACAGGGGGGACCGGGCGAACCAGGCTCGGTTCTCCCGGTAAAGCAGTGCGCAGCCGGGTCCTGAACGCGGCGGAGATTCATAAACCATGCAACCAACGTCAACCAAACCATCCTCTTACGAAGTCTTTCCCAACGCAGGTCACGTAGCTTACTTCTCAATGGAGATCGCCATACGCCCTGAGATGCCCACGTACGCGGGCGGCCTGGGCATGCTGGCCGGCGATACCCTGCGTTCCGCGGCCGATCTCGGCATCCCGCTGGTTGCCTTTACCCTGCTGCACCGCAAGGGATATTTCCAGCAGCATCTTGCGCCAAACGGGGTGCAGACCGAGACTGTGCAGTCCTGGAACCCCGCGGATTTCTGTGTGGAAGAGCCGGCGCGCGTCACCGTGCTGATTGAAGAGCGCATTGTGAATGTGCGCGCCTGGCGCTACGACGTCGAAGGCCGCTTCGGGCACATTGTTCCCATCTACCTGCTCGATACCGACCTCGAGTTAAACACCGGGTGGGACCGCGGCCTGACCGACCATCTCTACGGTGGCGACGAAAACTACCGGATGCAGCAGGAGATCGTGCTGGGCATGGGCGGCGTGCGCATGGCCAATGCGCTCGGTCTTCGCGTAAACGTCTACCACATGAACGAGGGGCACGCGTCGTTGCTGACGCTCGCGCTGCTCGAGCGGCAGCTTTGCGGCGGCCCGCTGCGAGCGGCTACCGAGACCGACATCGAGCACGTGCGGCGGCAATGCGTTTTCACCACGCACACGCCGGTGCCCGCCGGTCACGACCGCTTTTCAACCGAGCAGTCGATCCGCATTCTTGGTGGCGAGCGCACGGCGCGCCTGCAACAGCTAGGCTGTTTTCGCGACGGCATGTTGAACATGACGCTGCTGGCGTTGCGCTTTTCGCGACATGCCAACGCGGTTGCCATGAAGCACGGCAAGGTTTCGCAGCAGATGTTCCCCGAGTACAAAATCGGGACCATCACCAACGGCGTACACGCGGCCACCTGGGTTTCGGAGCCGGTACGGCAGATGCTCGACGAGCATATTCCCGCATGGCGGCGCGACAATCTTTACCTGCGCAATGCCATCGACGTGCCGGAGGCGAAGATCCTTGAGGCTCATGCGCGCGCCAAGGAAGAACTGCTGGCCGAAGTGGGATCCCGCACCGGCGTGGCGCTCAGTCCCAAGGTGCTTACTCTCGGTTTTGCGCGCCGCGCCGCCACCTACAAGCGCGCGTCGCTGCTCTTCACCGATCCCGCGCGGCTTGCGGCCATCGCCGAAGCTGCCGGCGGTTTGCAGATTATCTTTGCCGGCAAGGCTCATCCGCAGGACGGTCCCGGCAAGGCGCTTATCCAGTCCGTGGTGGAAGATGCTGCCCAATTTTCCAGCGACGCTCTGCACATCGTTTACCTCGAAAACTATGACTGGGGCCTGGGTGCAATGATGACCGCCGGCGTGGATGTGTGGGTGAACACGCCGCGCCGCCCCTACGAGGCTTCGGGCACCAGCGGCATGAAGGCCGCAATGAACGGCGTGCCGAGCTTGTCGATTCTGGATGGTTGGTGGATCGAGGGTTGCATCGAGGGCTTTACCGGATGGGCGATAGAGGACGGCGCCAACGACCAGGAAGAGGCCGATTCGATGTATCGCAAGCTCGAGTCGGCGGTGGTTCCGCTGTATCTTGACGCGCCCGAAAAATGGGCCCGCCTGATGCGCACCACGCTGGCCTTCAACGGCTCGTACTTCAACACCAACCGCATGGTGAAGCAGTACAACCGCAATGCGTACTACCCCCAGGCTCTGCTGGAGCACGCGAAGGTGGAAGAGCCGGTGTTCGTGGACTGAAGCGCGATTCAGTCCGCATCTTCTCGTAATTAACCCTGCATTCACGCGGCGTTCACACGCGGCGTGAGTTCTCGCCCTCTCGCCAATTAATTCGATCTTGATCGCTTTCTTTTGCTTGGCTAGGCGCGCCCGCTCGCGTATCCTTGGTCGCGAACGCATTTCATGCAGGAGGAGAAGCACGTGGCAATTACGCGGCAGGTCATTACCTCACTTACCAGCGACGGCACCGACATTCTTGGCACCAAGGTTCTGGCCGTCAAAATCGCCGATGAGAGCATCGTCTCCGGTTCGTTGCTTACGGTTGAAAGCAACCATTTCTGCGTCCTCAAATCGCGCGGCGCTGTGCTGAACGTCTACGAGACGGGCCAGTACGCGCTCACCACGCCCGATAAGCCGCTGCTCGGCTCCATCGCGCAGGGATTCTTCGGCGGCAACTCGCCCTGGGTCTACGAGGTCATCTACATCAACCGCTCAAAGCTGCTGGTGCGAAGTGAGGGAATTGCGACCAGCGAAGAGATGGCCGAGATGGCCTACCAGGTGGACTACTACATCCACGTCGACACCAAGGAGGCCGCGCTCGACCTCATTACCCACCTGCCCTTCAACGGACACATCATCGACACCAAGGAAGTGGCCGACTACGCCGGTCCGGCGATCGAGCAGTCCATCAACCAGATCGTCCAGGTCACCAAGATGGAAGACATCAACGAGCACATCCAGGAGGTGCGCGAGCTGGTGAAGAACCATCTTGCAGAGTTCCTGAAGACCTACGGCATCACGCTCAACGACCTCAAAGTGCTCATCATGCCCAAGGACGAGCGCATGCGCGAGCTCATCTCGCTGCAGGCCATCGGCCTCACGCCGGTCGAGGCGGTGCGGTACTATCTCGCGCTCAAGATGGCCGACAAGGGGCTGGTCTCAGCGCCCAACGCGGCCGCAGGCGTGCCATTCTTCATCGGCGGGCAGCCTTCCGGCTTCTATTCCGTTGGCGCCGAGGCCGGACTGCCGGGGCCGACTGGAGGCAAATAGTGGCGGGAGAAATGTTTTACGCGGCCGACGAGATCGAGCAGATCGCGATCAACCTGTTCTACGGCTGGGGATACAACTTCTACAAGGTTGAGAACCAGCTCCGCGCCGACGATCAGATGGTCCGCAGCAAGGCCGCGTGGCTTCTGGGCGAGGGCGCTCGAGCGGTGAGCGCGGCCGAGAGCGATTACCGGCGCGAGTTTCTCCCCGCCCCCACGCGCGCCAAGCCGTTTCCCGACGCCGAGGCGGTTGCATCGGCGCAGAAGCTGGAGCGCCTGCATAGCGAGATCACCGGGCTCGAACAATTCATTCATCAACTGCCCGCGCCGGCCAACGATCGCATGACCCAGCGCTACCGGCTCGAAGCGCCGACGCTCGCCAGGCTGATTCAATCCGATTCGCTGCTGGTGGGCCAGTGCGAGCTGATGCGCAAGTCGGTGACGGGCGTGGATGCTCAGGCGATCCTCAAGGCGTTGCCCGATCTTGAAGCGGGGATTGCGGCGATTCGGGCGACGCTGCACGACCGGCAAGCGGTGCTGATGAATTGAGCCGGGTCGCGCGGCCCACGGTATTTTGGGATTCGCAGTCTCCCACCCTTTTCACGATGAGGCCGCGAAAAGGATGGGGCACGGCGCCAACCTGCTGGCCTGCTCACACCGCTGCCTCTCTCACTCCAGCGGCCGTATCTCGCTTGACGTTCCGCCTGCCGCGGGAATGTAGCACTTCAAGGTGTAGTCCATCACCATGCGGTCGGCGTTGAAGCGCCAGCCCAGCGTGCGGATGGTGCGCTTCATGCGACTGATCCAGCCGCGCGGCAGGCCGTCGCGATCGCGCTGGTAGTAGAGCGGGACCACTTCGTCGAGCAGCACCCGGTACAGATCGTCGCCGTCGCGGCTGTCGTGCACATCCATGTTGGAGTGGGTGCGCCCGCGGCCGATGGCGAATCCGTTCAGCCCGTCGTAGGCCTCGGCCCACCACCCGTCGAGAATGGAAAGATTCAACCCGCCGTTCAACACCACTTTTTGCCCGCTGGTGCCCGAGGCCTCGAACGGACGGCGCGGATTGTTGAGCCACACGTCTACGCCCTGCACAAAGTGCCGGCCCACGTTGATGTCGTAGTCCTCGACGAAGACGAACTTGTCGGCGAATGCGGGATCGCGCATCAGCTGTGCAATCTGCTGCAGCACGCGCTTGGCCGGCTCGTCGTGGGGATGCGCCTTGCCCGCGAATACAAACTGCACGGGGTGCTTGGCGTCGTTCACCATGGCCGCAAGCTGCTCCATATCCTTCAGCAACAGATTCGCCCGCTTGTAGGTGGCAAAGCGGCGGGCAAATCCGATGGTCAACGCGTCGGGCGAAAGCACCTTGTCAAGCCGCTTGAGCGCCTCGGCCGGCTCGTTGCGGCGCTCGGCCTGCTCGCGCGCACGGCGGCGCACAAACTCCAGCAGCTGCGCCTTCAGGCTCAGGTGCGTCTCCCACAGCTCGCCGTCGTCTACATCTTCAATTGCTGCCCAGGTGTGGTCGGCGCCGCTCTGCCTGTGCCACTTCACGCCCAGGTGACGGTCGTAGAGTCTGGCCATCTGCGGCGCCAGCCACGAGGGAACGTGCACACCGTTGGTCACGTGGCCGATGGGCACGGCATCCTCGGGACGGCCGGGATAAAGTCCCTTCCACATGGCGCGCGACACCTCGCCATGCAGCGACGACACCGCGTTGACGCGCCGCGCCAGCTTGAGGCCCAGCACCGTCATGCAGAAGGGTTCGCCGTAATCGGTGGGCTGCTCGCGGCCAAAGCCCATCAGGTTCTCGTGCGTGATGCCCAGCTCTTCGCGCAGCGGTCCAAGATGTTCTTCGATCAATTCGGCTGTGAACCGGTCGTGGCCTGCGGGCACGGGCGTGTGGGTGGTAAAGATCACCTCGCGCGGAATCATGCTGGCCGCCGCATAGAAGTCCAGTCCCTCCTCTTCCATGCGCGAACGGATGGCCTCGAAGACCGCAAAGCCGCTGTGTCCCTCATTCAGGTGCAGCACGCCGGGGGTAATGCCCATCGCCTTAAGCGCACGATACCCTCCCACGCCCAGCAGCAACTCCTGCCGGAGGCGGGTGCGCGAGTCGCCGCCGTAAAGCCGCGACGTGGTATCGCGATCTTCGGGCGCGTTGCCCTCAACATTGGAGTCGAGCAGCAGCAGGTCGCAGCGGCCCACCTTGACCCGCCAGACCTTGGCGCGGATGGTCGGGCCGCGGGTGGCAATCTCTATCGTGACCGGCTCGCCGTTGACGCCGATGGCCGGCTGCATGGGCAGCTGGTTGAGGTCGATTCCGAGATACTCCTCGCGCTGCCAACCCCTGTTGTCGAGCCGCTGCAGAAAGTAGCCCTGGCCGTAGAAGAGCCCGATGCCGAAAAGGGGAATGCCAAGATCGGATGCGCTCTTGATGTGGTCGCCGGCCAGAACGCCCAGGCCGCCGGAGTAGATGGGCAACGACTCGTGAAGTCCGAACTCGGCGGAGAAGTACGCAACCGGGCGCGTGCGCAGCACACCAGCGTGATTCGCTCCCCAGGTGCGGTCGGCCTTCAGATACTCCTGCTGGCGGCGATAGACATAGTTGATGCGGCTGTGCAGCACCAGCTCGCTGGCGCGCTTTTCAATCTCGCCCAGCGGCATTTCGTTGAGCAGCGAGATGGGATTCTGATTGAGTTGCCGCCAGCGCGTGGGGTTCAGATCGCGGAAGATGCTGGAGCAATCGTGATCCCAACACCACCACACGTTGCGTGCCAGCTCCCATAGCTTCTCCTGCGCCGGGGCGATAAACCGGTCCAGAGTGCGCGCCTCGCTCACCATCGGCGCCACCTGCCCGGCGGTTTCGACCAGCATCATGATCTCGTCTTCGCGGAAGTCGCGCTTTTCCCTGGTCTGGACTACGAGCACACCCTGCAGAACGCCGCGATCGATGAGCGGCACTCCGAGAAACGAGCGATATTCCTCCTCGCCCGATTTCTCGAAGTATTTGTAGCGCGGATGAATGCGTGCATCCGCGACCCACACCGGGAGCAACTGTTCGGCAACCAGTCCCGACAGCCCTTCGTGAATGGGCATGCGCAGCGTGCCGATGCATTGAGGATGGAGACCGACCGTCGCGGCCAGTACCAGGTTCGCGCGATCGGGCTCAAGCAGGTAGGCCGAACAGACGTCGGTATGGAAGCGTGCGGCAATCAGCGCCACGATCTTCATCAGCACCTCGGCCGGTTTGCCCTCCTCTTCGGCGATGCTGGCGATCTCTTCAAGGGTCAGAACCAGATTTGGGCCGCTTGGATCATGGGGCGGATTCATCGCATCACCTTCGACTTTCGTTTAACCATGCGAAACAGGGCTTCAACTAAATGAATGGACACACGTGCGCCGCTCCGGCCGTGGCCAAAGCGAAAGAATCAAAATCGGCGCCTTCCATCAGAAAAGAAGGCCAATACCTGCAGGGAGATTCCCAGGCCGCGATCGGGACAGCTTCGACAATACCATAGGCCCGACGATAGGCGTCCCTCCATCAGGAGTTCATGAGATTGGCGGACCGCTGCGCAACCTGGCGGCGTGGACGCCGCTTGTAAAGCCGTGCCCTTTCAAAACGCCATTTATCCAACGAGCTCAAGTATCCTGTCTCCAAAGTTCGCATAAAAAACGAGTTGTCATCCTGAGCGAAGTTTGCCGCGCATTTTGCGACAAACGCAGTCGAAGGATCTGCGGTTGTTCTTCAACGAACTTCGGATTCACCACATTAGTCTTCGGCGCCGCAGCTTGTCGCTCCGGCGCCGAAACGC
>Ga0326727_10020624_pt1 | contig 13060 bp, 8 predicted proteins | sample MB2enrmetagenome_FD_207643 | JGI IMG/M metagenome (GOLD analysis project Ga0326727, IMG submission 207643) | Lab enriched peat soil microbial communities from McLean, Ithaca, NY, United States - MB29MY | ecosystem: Environmental > Terrestrial > Soil > Wetlands > Peat | place: USA: New York...
GCCGGCCGGTCAAAGGCGGCAGGCGGCGTGACAAGCCAGCGAAGGTCGGTCTTTGCCATGGATATCCTGACCGGCACAAGGGGGCAATTTGGTCTTGCAGGATATACAATGAAAATATTATAAATTCAAGGAAAGAGCCTTCATTTTCCACGCGCCCGGCACCGCCATTTGAATACATAAAATAATTTCATTGAATATTTACCAGAACCGTCAATTCTTCTTGGCAATTGGATAGAAACGCCGAAGAATTGGAACGGACAGCAGCCCCGTTCCGGGGCAGGAGTGACAAAAAAATGAGCGATATGTCCGCCGTTCCCTGGCTTGACGAGGCACGCCTGGCCCGCTCGCTGGAAAGCGTACCGACCGCCGATGCGGGACGGATCGGCGCCCTGCTGGACAAGGCGCGCGCGCTCGAAGGGCTGTCCCTGGAGGAGGTCGCCACCCTGTTGTCGGTGGAAGACAAGGATCTTCTGGCGCCCCTGTTCGAAACGGCGAAGTGGGTCAAGGACGAGATCTACGGCCGGCGCATCGTGATGTTCGCCCCGCTTTACTTCTCCAATGCCTGCTGTAACGAATGCGTCTATTGCGCCTTCCGCAAAAGCAACCACGAACTTACGCGCAAGACCCTGTCCCAGGCGGAGATCGCCGCCGAGACCGCCGCCCTGGTCGACCAGGGGCACAAGCGGCTGTTGCTGATTGCCGGCGAGTCCCTGTCCGACGAGTCCTTCCAGCATCTGCTGGACGCCATCGCCACGGTCTATTCGGTCAAGCGCGGCAAGGGCGAGATCCGGCGCGTCAATGTCAATGTGGCCCCCCTGTCCGTCGATCAGTTCCGCGCCTTGAAGGCAGCCGGCATCGGCACCTATCAACTGTTCCAGGAGACCTACCACCGGCCGACCTATGCCGCTGTCCACGTGGCCGGTCGCAAGGCCGACTTCGCCTGGCGGGCCAATGCCATCGACCGGGCCATGGAAGCCGGCATCGACGACGTCGGCATCGGCCCGCTGCTGGGGCTGGCCGACTGGCGTTACGACATCCTGGCGATGATGAGCCATATCGCTCATCTGGAGGAGCGCTTCGGGGTGGGCTGCCACACCATCAGCGTGCCGCGCATGGAGCCGGCCTTCGGGTCGGAAATGTCCGAACATCCGCCGCACCTGGTCTCGGACGACGATTTCCGTAAGATCGTCGCCGTGTTGCGGCTGGCGGTGCCCTACACCGGCATCATCATGAGCACCCGGGAAAGTCCGCTGATGCGCCGCGAGTGCTTCTCGTTGGGCGTCTCCCAGGTTTCCGGCGGCAGCCGGACCAATCCGGGCGGCTACACCGCCGGTGAGGGGGAACAGTCGGAACAGTTCCGCATGGGCGATCACCGCAGCCTGGACGAGGTGGTGCGCGACATTGCCCAGGTCGGTTTCACGCCGTCGTTCTGCACCGCCTGCTACCGTATGGGCCGCACCGGGCGCGACTTCATGGATCTGGCCAAGCCGGGATTGATCCGCGAGATGTGCGGCCCCAATGCCCTATCCACCTTCGTCGAATATCTGGAAGACTATGCCTCGCCCGAAACCCGGGCGGCCGGAGAGGTGGCCATCGCCGCCGAACTGGCCGGGATGGACCCCAAAATCCGGCGCTATTCGGAAACCATGATCGCCAAGGTGCGGGCCGGCAAACGCGATGTCTTCCGCTGATCCCCGGGTGGGCCCGGCGACACGGATCGAAGAAGACCTGCTGGGACGCCGCCTCCTTCCCGCCGACGTTCATTGGGGTATTCACACCGCCCGGGCCTTGGAGAATTTCCCCTTGAGCGGCCGCCCCGTCCACCCCGACCTGATCCGGGCCCTGCTGGACGTCAAGCGCGCCGCCGCCGAAACCAACCGGCAGTTGGGCTTCCTGGAAGACCCGGTGGCCCGGGCCATCCTGGCGGCCGCCGAGGAGATCGGCAACGGTCCGCTGATGGACCAGATCGTGGTCGACGCGCTGCAGGGCGGGGCCGGCACCTCGCTCAACATGAACGTCAACGAGGTCATCGCCAACCGGGCCGAGGAATTGCTGGGCGGTCGCCCCGGCCAGTATCGGCTGGTCCATCCGCTGCACCACGTCAACCTGCACCAGTCCACCAACGACTGCTTTCCCACCGCGCTGAGGATTGCCGCCATCCGCGGCCTCCATCGCCTGGAGCCGGCCGTCGCGGCCCTGCAGACCGCCTTCCAGGCCAAGGAGCGGGAGTTCGCCGGTATCGTCAAGATGGGACGCACCGAGCTGCAGGACGCCTGCCCGGTCACCCTGGGCGCCGAATTTTCCGCCTGGGCCGAGGCCCTGTCGCGCGACCGCTGGCGGGTCTTCAAATGCGAAGAACGCTTGCGCGTCGTCAACCTGGGCGGCACCGCCGTCGGGACCGGCGTGACCGCGCCGCGCGACTATATTTTTCGCGTCGTCGATATCTTGCGGGGCCAGACCGGCTTAGGGCTGGCACGCGCCGAAAACCTGGTGGACGCCACCCAGAACGCCGACTGTTTTGTTGAAGTGTCGGGAATCTTGAAGGCCCATGCCGTCAACCTGTTCAAGATCTCGTCGGACCTGCGCCTGCTGTCCTCGGGGCCGCGCGCCGGATTCGGCGAGATCGCCCTGCCCGCCGTGCAGGCCGGGTCAAGCATCATGCCGGGCAAGGTCAATCCGGTGATCGCCGAGGCGGTCGGCCAGGCGGCTCTGCAGGCGATGGGACACGACCTGACCATCGGACTGGCCGCGCAATCCGGCCAGCTGGAATTGAACGCTTTTCTGCCCCTGCTGGCCCAATGCCTGCTGGAGGAGGTATCGCTGCTGACGGCGGCCTGTACCATGTTCCGCAGCCGCTGTGTCGACGGGATCACCGCCGATGCCGAACGCTGCCGCAGCCTGCTGGCGGCATCCTTCGCCGGCACCGTGGCCCTGGTCGGGCGTCTGGGGTATGACACCGCGACGGAGGTCGGGCGCGAAGCCCAGGCCAGCGGAAAGAGCGTGGCCGAGGTGGTTCTGGCCCGAAAGCTTGTGGACCAGGCCGAGTTGGACCGCCTGCTGTCGGCCGAGGCCGCCACCGTCCTCGGACATCGATAGTTCCCACCCCACCCCAACCCCTACCCTTGATGGGGAGCGGTTGGGGTGGGGTGAACAGGTAAAGGCGTTGAAGAAGGGTTAGAAGGACCATGCTGGAAACACCCAAGGGACTGCGATTGCATATCGGCCTGTTCGGACGGCGCAATGTCGGCAAGTCCAGCCTGATCAACGCCCTGACCGGCCAGGACGTGGCCATCGTGTCCGACATCCCCGGCACCACCACCGACCCGGTGGAAAAGACCATGGAGGTCGCCCCCATCGGCCCGGTGGTGTTCATCGACACCGCCGGCATCGATGACGAGGGCCAATTGGGCGCGCTGCGCCTGAAAAAGACCGAACAGGTGCTGGAACGAACCGACGTCGCCCTGGTGGTGATCGGCGCGGAGGGACCGGCCGAGGACGATGCCCATCTGATCGGGCTGTTGCAACGTCGCAAGACGCCGTTCTGCGTGGTCTTCAACAAGACCGATATCGCCGCCCCGGCCGCCGATCTGGTCGACCGGCTGCGCCGGGAAGAGGTCGACATCGTCGCGGTGTCGGCGTTGCAGGGCCGCAACATGGGCGCGCTGAAGGAGGCCGTCGCCCGCCTGGCACCGGAGGGAAGCTTTGCCGAGCCCCATCTGGTGGGCGACCTGCTGGCCCCGGGCGACATGGCGGTGCTGGTGGTGCCCATCGACCTGGGGGCGCCCAAAGGCCGCCTGATCCTGCCGCAAACCATGGCTATCCGCGACATCCTGGATTGCGACGGCGCCGCCCTGGTGGTCAAGGAACGGGAACTGGCCCAAACCCTGGCCGCCCTGGCCAAGAAGCCGCGCCTGGTGATCTGCGATTCCCAGGTGGTTCTCAAGGTGGCGGCCGATACGCCGCCGGATATTGCCCTGACCACCTTTTCCATCCTGATGGCCCGCTTCAAGGCCGATCTGGTGAGATTGGCCGAGGGTGCCGCCGCCATCAACCGCCTGCGGCCGGGAGACAAGGTGCTGATCGCCGAAAGTTGCACTCACCATCCCCTGGCCGACGATATCGGCCGGGTCAAGATTCCGCGTTGGCTGCGCCAGTACGCCGGCGGCGACATCGTCATCGAAAACCTGTCGGGCCGCGATTTTCCCGACGACCTGTCGCCCTATGCCCTGGTGGTCCAATGCGGCGGCTGCATGGCCAACCGCCAACAGATGCTGGCCCGGTTGTGGCGGGCGGCGGAACAAGGCGTGCCGATGACCAATTACGGCGTCGCCATTTCGCTGGTGCAGGGCGTTCTGCCCCGCGCCCTGGAGTGCTTCCCCGCCGCCCGCGAGGCGTTCGACCGGGCGGCGGCGTCGGGGACGGCATGAGCAGCTGTGATACTATTTCTTTGACGAAATCCCACCCCGCCCTCGGCAAGATATTGAAGAACCTTGACCATTGATTGTCTGGCGGCAACAATAACCGTCAATTATCGCCTCTTCTGTACATGGTAATATTTCGTTAACATCTGGCCGGCACCCGAGCCGTCTTTTTTGGGCGAGGCCTGTCCAGCCAACCGGCCGGCCCGACGCATCCGGTCCTGGACAGTCCGCGTTTCGGCTTTGTCCGCGCCTTTCTGCCCGGTGACGCCATGACAGTGCGCATTCGCTTCAAGGTCAGCATCGTCACATCGACCCTGTTCATCATCTTCGCCATGACGCTGGCGACGATGATCACCGACTGGTGGATCTCCAGCCGCGCAGTGGAAACGATGGCGACCCAATCCTTCGAGCATTTGTCCCAGGACGCCCTGGAGCGTGTGGACGGCGAAATGCGCATGCCCATTGAAACCGCCCAGGTGATGGCGGTCCTGCCGAACCTCGGCTCGGCACGGGGCGCCCCCCGGGACCAGGCGGTCCTGCCGGTCATGGTGGAAGCTTTGCGCCATAACGCGTCCATCGCGTCGGACTTCTTCGGCTTCGCCGATGGGTCCTTCTTCCAGGTGGTCGCCGTCCGCCGCAATCCCAGGATCCTGTCCGCATACGGTGCGCCGGAGGGCACCGCCTGGATTGCCCGCCTGCTTCCACCGATCGTCGCAGCCCCGTCAACTCAACCGACGCCGGCCAAGACGGTCCGGCAGGGTTCGATGGCGTTCCTTGATGAGTCCCTGGCAGCGCTGGAAAACCGCACGGAACCCGACGAAAATTTCGACCCGCGGGAGCGGCCCTGGTATCGCATGGCCGCCGAGGACGGCGATCCCCATCTGTCGGAGGTCTATCGCTTCGCCACCCATGACCAGACCGGCATGACCGTGTCGACGCGTCTGGCCGGACAAGGCGGCGTGTTCGGCATCGACATCACCCTGACCGGGCTCGAGGATTTCGTCGACCAGCAGCAGGTCTCGGAGCACGGAGGCGTCGTCCTGTTCGATGACCAGGGCCGCATCCTGGCGGCCAGCCGGGCCCTGGCCGCCCCTCCCCTGCTGGCGGCGCTGGGCAGCATCGGGACCCCGACCCTGAAAGCCATCGCCGACGCCGAACGGCAGGGCAGGCGCGATGGGCCGGCTTTCATCACCGTCGAAGGGCACCCCCTGATCCTGCAACTGTTGCAATGGCACCGAGGCGGCCACGCCATCGGCATCGCGGTGGCGGCGCCGATGGACGACTTTGCCAGCCCGGTGCGCGCTCTGGCCCATCGCATCCTATGGCTGGCGGTCGCCGGACTGGTGATCTTCATCCCGGCGGCAATGATCTTTTCGTCGCGGATCTCGGCTGGAATCGTCGCCCTGGCCAACGATGCCAACCATATCCGCCAGTTCGACTTTTCGGTTCCCCCCCCTGCGCCAACCCGGATCATCGAGTTTCACGAACTGGCGGAGACGTTCGGCCTGATGAAGGGGACGCTGGCGCACCGCACCCGCGATCTCGAGGACGCGCAAGGCAGGCTGGCGCGGCTGATCGAGCTGGGAATCGCCATGTCGTCCGAGCAGAACAGCAACCGCCTGATGGAAATGATCCTGTTGGGTGCCAAAGAGCTGACCAACGCCGACGGCGGCACCCTTTACATCATGGGCGAAGACGGCCAGCTGCATTTCCAGATCCTCCACAACGACACCCTGAAGCTGGCTCTGGGGGGCACCGCCGCCGCCCCGGTCAGCCTGCCGCCGGTCCCCCTGGTCGATGCCGACGGCCGGCCCAACCACCGCAACGTGGTCAGTCACGCCGTCCTGCTGCAACGGACCATTTGCATCGATGACGCCTATGGCGTCTCCGAATACGATTTTTCCGGCATGCAGGCGTTCGACCGTCGGCACGGCTATCGGTCCCAGTCTTTCATGACCGTGCCCTTGAAGCCGCGGGGCGGCGAAATACTTGGCGCCCTGCAGTTGATCAACGCGCGCGATCCCGAAACCGGGGCCGTCGCGCCCTTCCCCGGCCATCTGCAAAGGTTCATCGAGGCGCTGGCCTCCCAGGCCGCCACGGCGCTTCATAACCGCGACCTTCTCGAAGCGCAGGACCGCCTGATGGACGCCATGATCCAGTTGATCGCCGGGGCCATCGACGCCAAAAGTCCCTACACCGGCGGTCACTGCGCCCGCGTTCCCGAACTGGCGGTGATGCTGGCCGAGGAGGCGGCAAAGATTGACAGTGGCCCTCTGGCCGATTTCCGTTTCCACGACGAGAAGGAATGGCGCGAGTTCCGCATCGGCGCGTGGCTGCATGATTGCGGCAAGGTCATCACGCCGGAGTTCGTGGTCGACAAGGCCACCAAGCTGGAAACCATCTACAACCGCATTCATGAGATCCGTACCCGCTTCGAAGTGCTGTTGCGCGATGCAGACATCCAACGACTGCAAGCCGTCGCCGCCGGGACCGACCCGATGGAGGCCGACGCCATTTTTGCCCGCCGCAAGGCGCAACTGGACGACGACTTCGCCTTCGTCGCCGACTGCAATCTGGGGGGCGAATTCATGGCCCCGGAAAAGCTGGAGCGTTTGGCGGCCATCGCCGAGACCCGCTGGGTCCGCCATTTCGACGATCAGTTGGGCCTGGCCCATGAGGAACTGAAGCGCTGCGCCCCGCCGGCCCCGCTGCCCGCCGAGGAAAAGTTGTTGGCCGACAAGCCCAGTCACCGCATGGCCCACCCGACGCAGAACGGCGACCCCTATGCCGGATTGGGGTTCAAGACCCGCCGCCCCGACCACCTTTACGACCTGGGAGAGCTGCATAACCTGTCGATCCGCCGCGGTACCCTGACCGAGGAGGAGCGCTACAAGATCAACGAGCACATCATGCAGACCATCGCCATGTTGGAGCGCATGCCCTTCCCGCGCGCCCTGCGTCGCGTTCCGGAATATGCCGGGACCCACCACGAAACCCTGGTCGGCACCGGTTATCCCCGCCAACTGACCAAGGAGCAGCTGTCGGTACCGGCGCGCATCATGGCCATCGCCGACATTTTCGAGGCCTTGACGGCCTCGGACCGCCCCTACAAAAAGGCCAAGACCCTGTCGGAGTCTGTTGCGATATTGAAACGATTTCGGGACGACGGACATATCGACCCCGACCTGTTCGACCTGTTTCTTGCCTCCGGGGTGATGAACCGTTATGCCGAGCGCTTCCTGTCCCCGGAGCAACGGGACGAGGTCGATCTGGCCGCCATGTTGTCGCTGTGATCCAGGTTCGATTGTGTTTGGCAGGCGGCGTCTCTATCTTTGCCGGATATCCTGTTTCCCAAGGCCCCAGGAACCCGCCCTTTGATGCCGACCGCCCAGACAGACACCTCGCCGGCGACCGCTCGTTCGGTCTGCCCCCACGATTGCCCCAGCACCTGCGCCCTTAAGGTGGAGTTGCCTGAGGCGGGACGCATCGGCCGCGTCCACGGCGTCCCCGGACACCCCTATGGCGAAGGCGTCATCTGCGCCAAAGTGGCCCGCTATGCCGAGAGGGCCCACCACCCGGACCGCCTGACCACGCCCCTGTTGCGCAGCGGTCCCAAGGGCAGCGGGCAGTTCACCCCCATCGGCTGGGATCGGGCCATGGACCTGTTGGCGCAGCGACTGATCGATGCCGCCGATCGTTTCGGCCCCCAATCGGTCTGGCCCTACCACTATGCCGGCACCATGGGACTGGTGCAGCAGGGAGGCATCAAGCGCCTGCGCCATGTCATGGGCTATTCGGGACTGGGCGAGACCTTTTGCGTGTCCATCGGCTTCGCCGGCTGGTTGGCCGGGGTGGGATCGCGCCGGGGAGTCGACGCCCGCGAGATGGCGAACTCTGACCTGATCGTGATCTGGGGCGGCAATCCGGTCTACACCCAGGTCCATGTGATGAACTGGGTCCAGAAGGCGCGCAAGGAGCGTGGCGCCCGGCTGGTGGTGGTCGACCCCTATCGCACCGCGACCGCCGAGAAGGCCGACCTCCATCTGGCCCCGCGACCGGGAACCGACGCCGCCCTGGCCGCCGCGGTCATGCATGTGCTGTTCGCCGAAGGCTATGCCGACCGCGACTATCTGACCCGTTTTACCGATTTTCCGGCCGACCTGGAGGCCCACCTGGCCTCGCGCGATCCCGCCTGGGCCGCCGCCATCACCGGCCTTGCAGTCGAGGACATCGTGGGCTTTGCCCGCCTGTACGGCGCCACCAAACGCAGCTTCTTGCGCATCTGCCACGGATTTACGCGCCAACGCAATGGCGCCGTGGCCATGCATGCGGTCAGCTGCCTGCCTGCCGTCACCGGAGCCTGGGCGCATGTGGGCGGCGGCGCCCTGTTCGGTCAAAGCGACATCTATGGACTGGACACCCGCCTGATCGACGCCGCCGATCGACGCGATCCCGCCATCCGCCGCCTGGACATGTCGCGCATCGGCGCGGTGCTGACCGGCGATCGGCGCGACCTCGTGGGCGGACCGCCGGTGACGGCGATGCTGATCCAGAACACCAATCCGGCGGCGGTGGCGCCCAGCAGCGGCAAGGTGCGCCAGGGACTGATGCGCGACGACCTGTTCACCTGCGTCCATGAACAGTTCATGACCGACACGGCCCGCCTGGCCGATCTGGTGCTGCCGGCCACCACTTTCCTGGAGCACGACGATCTCTACAAGGCGTCGGGGCATACTTTTCTGCAGGTGGCCCGGGCGGTAATCCCACCGGTGGGCGAGGCCCGCCCCAACCATCAGGTCATCTGCGACCTGGCCCACCGGCTTGGCGCCGATCACCCCGGTTTCGCGATGAGCGCCTGGGACATGGTGGACGCCGTCCTCAAAGCCTCGGGCAAGCCCGGCGCCGACCAGATACTGGCCATGGGCGGCCTGGACTGCGCCCCCAGCTTCGAACGGGCCCATTTCCTGACCGGCTTCGGCCATGCCGACGGACGCTTCCGGTTCGCCCCCGACTGGAGCGCCCAGGGTCCCAACCATGGCGGCCTGCCGCGGCTTCCCGACCATCATCCGGCCATCGAGGCGGCAACCCTGGACAAGCCTTTCCGGCTGGTGGCGGCTCCCTCGCGCCAGTTCCTCAATTCCACCTTCACCGAGACCCCGACTTCGCAGCGGATGGAAAAGCATCCGACGGTGAAGCTGCACCCCACCGTGCTGGATCGCTTCGGACTGATCGAGGGCGCTTTGATCCGCATCGGCAACGATCGCGGCGAGGTGGTCTTGCCGACCCGCGCCGTAGCCGGCATGGACCCGGCCACCGTGGTGGTGGAAAGCACCTGGCCCGGCCAAGCCTTCGCCGGAGGACTGGGCATCAACCAGTTGATCGGTGACGAGCCGGCCGCACCGAACGGCGGTGCCGCCTTCCACGATACCGCCGTCTGGCTGCGGCCCGCGGAGCAACAGGCTGATGGAACGCAGGCCTGACGTCGACCGAAAGAGCGCTCGATGACCAGTCGAAAGACCATCATCTTTACCCATCCCGACTGCCTCGATCACCTGACCGATCGCGATCATCCCGAGTGCCCGGAGCGGCTTAAGGCCGTCTGGATGGCCTTGGACGGCCCCGCGTTCGCCCAACTCGAATGGCGGGAAGCGCCCTTGGCCGCCATCGACGATATCCGGCTGGTTCACCCGGACGCCTATATCGACACGGTTCTCAAAGCGATTCCCACATCCGGGTTTTGGAACCTGGACCCCGACACGGTGGTGTCACCGGGCTCGCGCACTGCCGCCTTTCGCGCGTGCGGCGCGGTCTGCGCCGCCGTGGATGCGGTGACGAGCGAGGCCGGGACCAACGCCTTCTGTGCCGTGCGCCCGCCCGGGCATCATGCGGAAGCCTGCAAGGCCCAGGGCTTCTGCCTGTTCAACAACGTGGCCGTTGGCGCGTTTGCGGCGCGGCACAGGCATGGCCTGGCAAGAATTGCGATCATCGATTTGGACCTGCATCACGGCAACGGCACCCAAAGCATCTTTTGGAACGAGCCCGAGGTTCTTTACGCCTCTCTGCATCAATGGCCGTTCGACCCTTGGACGGGGGCCGAGGATGAGCGGGGGGCTCATGACAATATCCTCAACATGCCCCTCAAGGCCGGCACCGATGGCGCCACCTTCCGGAGCGTTGTGGAAGAAAAGCTGATGCCACGGCTGCAGCGCTTTGAGCCCCAACTCATCATGGTATCGGCGGGATTTGATGCGCATCGCGACGACCCGCTGGGTGGTTTGGCCCTCTCATCCGACGACTACCGGTGGATTGCCGCGCGTCTGCGAAGGCAGGCCGACAGCAGCTGTGCCGGAAAAATGGTCGCGGTTCTCGAGGGGGGCTATAACCTTCAGGCGCTGGGCGCCAGTGTTGCGGCCTTCGTGTCGGCGATGCTTCCCTAAGCTCCCATTCTTTTCTCGGGATTTGGTCATGAAGGACGAAGAGAGCAACGTCGGCAGAGTGATTCATGTGTCCGAAAAGGCTGGAGGCGACCGGCTTGTCGTTCTTTTGATCGGAGATATGGAGCAGGAAATCGCCTGGAGCGGCCCATCTCCCGTGGAGGGCGATGTCTTCCTTGTCAGCCTGCGCGAACCGCTCCGCATTCTCCGAAAAATCGGCTCGTCCCAGCCGGGTGCGTGGAACGTCGAGACCGACGCGATGCGGTGGCGGCGGCGGAACCGGCGCGGCCAGACACGGATGGAGGCCTTATGGCAACGGCACCATATCCGGCGCGCCGTGCGGGAGTATTTCGACGGCGAAGGCTTCATTGAAATCGATGCGCCCTTGCTGGTCCGCGGCACGACGCCAGACGCAACCATTCAGTCTTTCGCCGTCGATGACCGCTATCTGGTCACGTCTTCCGAATATCAGATCAAGCGCCTGGAAGTGGCGGGCTTTGACCGCATCTACACCCTGGCGCACAATTACCGCCGCGCCGATGGAGAGGGACCCTACCGCAACCCGGAATTCACCATGTTGGAATGGGCCCGCGTCGGCCAGAGCCTCGCGGATATCGAGAGCGATGCCGAACAAGTGGTGTGGCGGGCTCATCGGGAACTGGGAGGAACCGGCAAGATCGTGGTCAATGACCACGAGGTGGATGTGACGCCGCCGTGGGATCGCCTGACCGTCATCGAGGCCGTCGCGCGTTTCGTCGGGACGCGACTGGCGGATTTTTCCCTGGCGTCCATCACCGCGGCCTTGGCGACGGCGGGCGTGGACATCCGGGAAACATGGAAAGGCGATGTCCACTTTCTCTTTTCCCTGCTTTTGGACCATATCCAGCCGCACCTTGGCGTCCCGCGCCCGGTCTTCCTGCAGGACTGGCCCGCCTTCGAAACATCCTCCACCCGGGAAAAACCCGGCCAGCCGGTTGCGGAGCGCAGTGAACTGTTCATCGGCGGCATCGAAATCAGCGACGGTTTTCCCTCTCTCACCGATCCCGCACGACAAGCGCAGGCGTTCGCGCGGCAACAGGAGCGTCGGGCGCGCGCCGGCACCGCATCCGTCGACGTCGATACGACCTATCTGGAAGCCCTTCGCGCCGGCTTGCCCGAAGGGGCGGGAATGGCACTGGGATTCGACCGGCTGGTCATGGTCCTGACCGACCGGACCGACATCAAATCGGTTTTGCCGTTCGCCTGGGATGAAGTGTGATGGCGCGACCCGCGTAAACTTGTTCGGGCTCGTTCTCGAAGAACAGTTCTCCGGTCCTGATCATTCCAAAGCGTTCCGCCACCCGGGCGCCTTCCGGGGAAACGGTCACCGCCGCCGCGCCGGCGACCGGCAGGACCGACAAATCCCCAGCCATGGTTGCCAAAAGCGTTTTGCTGTGCGCCGTGCGACGCAGTTGAGGGATGATGCTGTAGTTGAAAAGGTAAATGTAGTTTTCCACGGCATCCACAGTCCGCAAGGGCACCATGACCCCGCGATGGGCGATGGTCTGCGGCGTCGTCTCCAACAGATCGAAGATGGTCCTGGAAATCGGATACCAGCCAACATAGCCGACCGGAACGAAAGCCAGGCCGATGCGGCACATCCAAACACGAAAGCCGGCGGGAAATGCCGCGAGAACGGACAGCAAGCGCGGGAAGTCGGCCTGATCGGCCGGCTTTGCATAACAGGCCCGATCGGAGACGAATGCCGCCAGGGCAAACTTTCGCCACTGCGGCGAGGAATAAGGCCCTAACGGAGACTCGAAAGAAACCGGCGCGGTAACCGAAATCAGCGGAGAGTGCAGAAGCTCTGCCGGCGGCGCACGTCGCACCAAGGCCAAGCGCTCACCGAGCCACGGCGTGACGTCATCAAAATTCTTGAAGTCAAGAACGTCGTCCAGCGGATCTGCCACGGCCCACGCCCGGTCTATTTGCCGCACCACACCGGGGGGCGCTTTTCGAGAAAGGCGCCGATGCCTTCGCGGGCATCCTGGGCCTCCAGGTTCCGGGCCATTACCGCGCGGGTATAGGCATAGGCCTCGGCCAGCGGCAGCTCTCTCTGGCGGTAGAAGGCCTCCTTGCCAATGGCCAATGTCAGCGGTGATTTCTCCGCCAACTGGCGGGCCAGGGCTTCGGTCCGCCCGACCAGGTCGGCCGCCGGCACCAGCT
>Ga0326727_10020625_pt1 | contig 13059 bp, 11 predicted proteins | sample MB2enrmetagenome_FD_207643 | JGI IMG/M metagenome (GOLD analysis project Ga0326727, IMG submission 207643) | Lab enriched peat soil microbial communities from McLean, Ithaca, NY, United States - MB29MY | ecosystem: Environmental > Terrestrial > Soil > Wetlands > Peat | place: USA: New York...
CTCGAGATGAAATCTCAAAACTGGAGGAACAAACCGGGAATGTCCATGAAAACAAAGCGTGAGTTTGGAGTGCGACAGCTTGCTGCCGCTTTGCGTCCGGCCAGCTTGCTGGCTGGGTTCCGCGCTCCCGCCGCAGGCGACCGGGAGCAAGCTCGCGGAGGATCAAGCGTCACCAACCTGCCGCACCCCAGACAGAGAACCGCAGGATGAAATCTCAAAACTGAAGGAACAAACCGGGAATGTCCATGAAAACAAAGCGTGAGTTTGGAGCGCGGCAGCTTGCTGCCGCTTTGCGTCCGGCCAGCTTGCTGGCTGGGTTCCGCGCTCCTGGCGCAGGCGACCGGGAGCAAGCTCGCGGAGGATCAAGCGTCACCAACCTGCCGCACCCCAGACAAAGAACCGCAGGATGAAATCTCAAAACTGAAGGAACAAACCGGGAATGTCCATGAAAACAAAGGTGACACTGGGGCGTTTGGGCGGCAATGGCGGCGGTCCGGACGCCCCTGTCTCGCAAGTGCCGCCAATACAGCCGGTGGTAGTGGCTCAGTATGAAAGTGTAGCGGCGAGTTTACCTCGCCAAACGGCGGCGTTAAGCCGCGTGTGCTTCAAACTGACCCACAAACCGCCGCGTGGCAGTGGCGTTATTTGCGCGAGATCGCCGCTCCACGCTGTTGTCATTCCCGCGAAGGCGGGAATCCATTCCGCAAACCTTCGGGATGGTCCCATTCTACAGGCTGGATTCCCGCTCCCCCGCCGACGCGGAGGACAGGCTTTGCGGGAATGACCGGTGGTTCGTAAGGGAGGTAATCCCAAACGACGCCACTACCCCGCCCGTGATTCAGTCGCCTGCTTACGTGGCTCGATGATAGAATCAAAACTTTACAGCCGTAGCACTGACCTTTAGCTCAGCACGAAGAAAATACCGGCCTCGAGGCCGGCGCGGCGCGAAAGGCGCGCGGGGTTAGGAGCAAGTTGTCGAGGAAATTCCATAAAAGCCACGCGGCACGCTCGGTGGTTCTCGCAGTGGCGCTTTTCCTTCTTGCTGGCATTTGTCGTGTAGGCAAAGCTGTCACCTTACCTCATACGACAGTCCAAACATTGACGCTTCCCAATGGACTCGATGCCTGCCTGGTGGAGGACCACCAGTCACCCGTTGTGGACGTCCAAGTCTGGTACCACGTTGGCTCGAAGAATGAGGTCCCAGGGAGGACCGGCTTCGCTCACTTGTTTGAACACCTGATGTTTGACGGGACTACGAACATCGGGTCCGAGGAATTCTCCGACTACATTATCCGCTCCGGGGGCATCGACAATGCCTACACCACCGAGGACACGACCGTTTTCTGGGAGACTGCCCCCAGCTCGCAGCTTCCCGTTGTCCTGTGGCTGGAAGCTGACCGGATGCGCAACCTGGACATCACGGAATCTGTATTCAACAACGAAAGGGAAGTGGTGGAAGAAGAAAGGCGCTTGCGGTTTGATAATCCGCCTTATGGGACGGTCGTGGAGACTCTGTATCAACACGCTTACGCCGTGCATCCCTACCAGCACATGACGATTGGCAGCATGCACGACTTGGACGCCGCCAGGATCGAAGACATTCGCGATTTCTACGACACTTACTACGTGCCCAACAACGCCACCTTGGTGATCGTGGGCGATCTGGATCCGGTCGATGCGGAGTCCATGATCCGGAAGTACTTCGGCCCCCTGGAACGCGGCGCGCGCCTTCCTGCAAACCACATCCCACAGGAGCCGCCCCAAACTGCCAAGCGGGTTGTGAAACTGGACCTGAACGTGGCGCTTCCTGCCTTCGTCGAGGGCTACCATATGCCGGCTGATGGCACTCCCGATGCTTACCCCTTGCGGCTTGCCTCCAACATTCTCTCGGAAGGAGAAAGTTCACGCATCTACCGACGTCTGGTCTATGACAAACAGATTGCCCTGGAAGCGCAAAGCACCGGCAACTTCACAGAAGACCCAAATCTGTTCTTTGTGTTTGCCGTCCTGAACCAGGGCCACGCGCCGGCCGAAGGAGAGGCTGAAGTTGAGGCGGAGCTGGCCCGTCTGAAAACCCAACTGGTCAGCGACGCCGAGCTCCAGAAAGCCAAAAACGAAACTCTTCGCGATTTTATCCTGAGCCGCCAGACGACCCAAACGCGAGGTGATGAACTCGGCTACGCGGCTGTAGTTTTGAAGGATCCGAATCTGGTCAATACGGAACTGGCGCGATTTCTTGCTGTAACACCGGAAGACATCCAGCGTGTGGCGCGGAAGTACTTCGTGGCGGAAAACATGACCCTGGTAGAGGTGTATCCAAAGAGTACAGAGGGCGGCGGTCAAGCAAGCGAGCCGGGGACGGCAGGCCAATGAGCGCACCAAGACATTCGAGTGAGCCTTGGAGTGCGGCAGCTCGCTGCCGCCTTCAAGCTCCCCTCCTCATCTGCTTAGCGGTTTTGCTTGTTGCGGGTCCGGCGCTAGCTCGCGATTTCCCACCCGAAGCCTTGCCTGCCAAACCGCTGGTCCTTCCTTCACCAGCGCTGCGCGTCCTTCCCAACGGGTTGAAGGTGGTTGCCATCGAGCGGCATTTGCTTCCGCTATTGACTCTTCGTCTGGTGGTAAAATCGGGTGCAGAATCAGACCCGGCGACGTTGCCGGGAACCGCTCAACTGGTGAGTGCCCTACTGACGGAGGGGACGCCCACACGCAGCGCCAGGCAAATCGCCGAGACCATTGACTCGATCGGAGGCTTGGTTGATACCGGCGCTGGTTGGGACGAATCGTACTTGAGCCTGAGCGTGCTCAACGATCACGAGGAACTGGCATTCGATCTTCTCTCCGACATGGCGATGCATTCCAATTTTGCGCCGGCAGAGTTCGAGCGCAAGCGCCGCCAGACCATTTCGGGCCTCGAGGTGGTTCACGACGATGCGGACTATGTTGCCGATGCGGCCCTGCGACGTCTCGCCTTTCTCGGCACCGCCTACGGACACCCCGAGGACGGGACCCTGGCCTCGGTGCGCCGAATGACTCCGGAGGACCTCCGAACCTATTACGAGAGGTATTATCAACCGTCTAATACTGTACTTGCTATTGTTGGAGATATTAACACCGCTGAAGCTTTCGATCGAGCCGAAAAGTGTTTTGGCGCCTGGGCCAACCGCACAACCCCTGTGAAGGCGGCTGTGCCGCCGGAGGTGGTGTCACATCGAATTCTCGCCATCGACAAGCCGGACGCGGTCCAGACAGAGATCCGCATTGGCAGCCTTGGCGTGCCGCGAACCGACCCCGATTATCTGGCGCTGAGCATTGCCGACCAGATTCTGGGCGGGCCTTCCGAAAACCGGCTGTTCAAAGCCCTGCGCAGCCACCAGGGTCTGACCTATGGAGCTTCCAGTGAACTTCTCTCTTATCAGACGGCGGGTGTGTGGCTGGTCAAGACCTTTACCCGCACGCCCGAGACTTTGAAGAGCGTCCATCTGGCTCTGGAACAAATCAAGCGCATGCACGATCGCTCCATCACCGCCGAGGAACTTCAAACCGCACAGGGCTACTTGATTGGCCATCTTGCATTGGACTTTGAGTCCTCGGACGATGTCGCCAGCCACACACTGGAACTTCTGGTCTACAATCTTCCCCTCGATTATTGGAATCGCCTCCCTGAAAAGATGCGGGCTCTCACCGCCGAGGAGGTGTGGAACGCTGCCGGCCGGCGGCTTGCTTCGGAGAATAACATCATTGTGTTGGTCGGCAATCTCTCAGGCTTCGAGAAGGACTTGAAGAAACTGGGCCCGGTGGAGTTCCTTCCACTGGCCAAAGTGGATTTCGATTCCCCATTGCCCAGTGCGTCGCGGTGAGAACGCGTTCGCTGATCCGGCGGGAAGCTCGTTGACGTTGCGTGAGCAAGAATGGTTAAACGCCATGAGAAAAGTAGCTTTCGTCCTTATCGTCGTGAGCGCCATGTGCGCGGCGGCGGAGGCCTTGATCCTTCTTCGGGTTCATCCTGACCCTGTCCGGCTGGGCGCCATTTTATTGAGTCTTGGTTTGATCCTGTGCCCGTTTGTGGGATTGGCGCAGTCGAGCGTCCTTCGCTACCTGCGCCAGCGTACCGTGGAATCAGTTTGGACAGCCGCCTCGTTGCCTTTATGTTTGCTGGTTCCGTACTTGGTTTACGCTCTGGGCACGCACTCGTTTTCGTTCCTGGGGGCCGGCAAGTTGCTGGCTTACATCTTGGCGCCCACGCTGCTCCTGCTCCCCGATCGCCTGCACCGCCCGGCGCACATGGGGTGGCGGGATTTGGCTGCCATGCTGGCGCTGGCGCTTCCGGTCGCCGCCAACTGGCTCAGCGGAATTTGGACCTGGCCCTTCGACCTCTACTTCTTCCGCCCGCTCTTTTGTGTGTGCGTGGGTGTGTACGCGTTTGCGGTCGTCCGCAACCTGGAGGGCGTGGGGTACCGGTTGTTGTGGCGAAAACAGGACGTGGGGGACGGTTTCGCCAATTTCTTCGCTTTCTGTGTCTTCGGAATTCCGCTAGGACTGGCGCTCCACTTTATTCACCCTCACTTTTCGAGCGCCTCTTACGGACAACTACCGCTCCAATTCTTTGCCATCTACTTCACGATTGCCATTCCGGAGGAACTGCTCTTCCGGGGAATTCTTCAAAACTTGTTGTGCCAGAGCATCCATAAAGGACCGCGAGGCGTTTACGGTCTCGTGATTGCCTCGGTTATATTCGGGGCGTCACATTTCCATCACGCTCCAGTTCCTAACTGGAGATACGCCATTCTGGCGACAGTGGCAGGGATATTCTACGGGTATACCTATCGAAACCGGCAGAGAATCTCTGCCTCCGCTTTGACCCACGCCCTCGTTGACACCGCCTGGCATTTCTGGTTTTGAAGAGCCGGTCGGACTTGGGCAGCCTGACGGGTTACAATCTGAGATGACATGGAGCAAAGCAAGTTTGAGGAACTGGTTGCGCTAGCTATCGATGATCTGCCCGAAGCGTTTCGCGAGAAGCTCACGAACGTAGCGATCATCGTCGAAGACTTACCGCCGCCGGACGCGCAGACCAAAGGGTTGTTGCTGGGATTGTTTCACGGCATCCCGCGCACGGAGAAGAGCGTCTTCACTTCCAGCCCCCCGGATCGCATATTTCTTTATCAGCGAAACATCGAGGCCATCTGCAGGACAGATGCGGACGTGCGCCGGCAGATCCGTGCTACGCTGCTGCATGAGGTGGGGCATTACTTTGGGCTTAGTGAGGATGAGTTGCACGGGGTGTGAAAAGCGGGTTTTAGGCGCCGGGTCTTAGTGAAATTATAAATAGTGAATAGTGAATTATGAATGTTGAAAGCGGAGACCCAAAGGCGTTGGTCGCTCGGACAGACTCTGCGCAGTAAATTCACAATTTACTGTTCACTATTCATAATTGACGTCGTCACAACTCCCCGGGCACCTGACACCCGACACCTGAAACCCGTCCTCACGCGGCAGCCGCCATAACCTCCTCTGGCGAGGCTGTCCCTGTTCCCTTCTTCATGATGGTAATCGACGCCACCAGATTGCCAAAGGTCGCCGCGATGACGGGGTCACCTGTTACTGCCATGGTGAGCGCCGCCCCGGCGGCGAAGCTATCGCCCGCGCCGCAGATGTCCACTGGTTTCTCCACGGCCCGGGCCTTAGCCCACGTCTCATTCTCTTTTTCCACCACCAGGGTGCCCTGGGGCCCGTGCGTCACCATCACTGCCCTGGCTCGAAGGTGTTCGCGTAGGCGTCTGAAATCAGCACGTCCAAACAGTTGCTGGCACGCCGCTTCTGCCTCTTCGCGATTCGGTTTAACCATTACTTCGCGGAAAAGGTGCACTCGTTTTCGAGAATCCACCAGAAACACCTTGTTCGGGTATCTTCCCGAGAGCTCGATAATCGACTCACGGACCGCAGGGGTCACCACTCCGCCGGCGGCGGTCTCTGCTTGGTCGGCCACGAGAATTACGTCAAAAGCCTCGACCACGGGAATAAGGTTCTCAATGACCCTCTTCTCCGCCTCGAGGGGAAGCGGCTTCGTGGAGATCGAATCCACTCGAGGCTGGTCCTCAGTGCCGGTTTGACCGTTTATGAGCTTGGTGTAAGTGAAGGTCTGCCAGCCGGGCAGTTCCACCATCAGATTCGCAGTGACTCCGCGTTGGTTCAAGGCGCGGACCAGTTCGAACCCGAATCCATCGTCGCCCCGGACTCCCAGGACGGCTACTGCCCCGGCACCCAAAGCGGCCAGATTATTTGCCACCGTGCCGCCTCCGCCCGGAGTGACCTCGGTAGCAACAATGCCCAAACGAGGGATCCCGGTTTCGCGGGATGGTTCCGACGTGGCAGGATCGTAAGTGCACCAGCGGTCCAGGCAGATGTCTCCTACCACCAGCGCCTTGAGTTTCTTGAATCCATTCAGAATCTCGGCTGTTGTCATGTGAGCTCCAGAAGGGCGCGCCGCAGCGCAGGCACAGTCGCCCGATGATCGCCGCAGAAATAGTAGCTGTCTCCCCCGTCGGCTACGGTCCTGACGAGGATTGTCTTGTGGGGACGGAAGTAGTAACCCGGATCGGTTTTCGGCAATTCGTGGTGGATGTCACCCTGAATGGGCACGAGGTCAAAGACGGCGGTGGTGAAGTGCTTGATCGCGCGCCCTTCCTGGTGAGCCACGTTGCGGGCCATGGCAAGGGCTTTCAAATAGACCTCCGGACCCATGATGGCGGAGCCGAAGTCGAGCATGATTCCCTCTTCCAAGTCTTCCACCGACTTAGTGAAGATCAGGAAGTCACTGTAGCTAGCTGCCCCGAGGGCGCCGCCATCGCAGTTCGGGTGCTCGTGGATAATGTCATATCCAATGCCCACGTGCACCGTGGCCGGGATGGAAAGCCGGTAAGCGGCGGCAAAAATGCTCAGGTTCTTGTGCGGGAAGTCGCTGCTTTCGATTCGCCGCCCAACGTTTTCGCCCAGCCCCAGGGAGAGCGCCGCCGCTTCGCGAATCACCTCATTCAACTCACCCGTTTCACGCCACAGCCCAAACTCGCCGCTGCGGATGTAACGGGCCACGCTCTCCGTGGTCGCTCCGGTCCGGGCCAGCTCATAATCGTGAATTGCGCCCGCGCCATTCATGGCGATGTGCGTGAAGTAGCCTCGCTCCAGCAGGTCGATAACATAACGGCTCGTTCCAGCTTTAATGACATGCGCCCCCATCATGAGGATGCGGGCCACGCCTTTTACTTTGGCCGCAACCATTCTTCGCGCCACTTCAATGAGCTGAGGATGCCGGAAGTCCGGCGCCGGCCCTTCCAAGGGTAGCAGATAGTCGAGGTTCATATCGTGCACGCGCTCGCCCAAAGGTTTGAGCAGAAGGCGCGAACGGTCGAAGGTTTTGTATTTGGAGTTCATGTTTTTCAACTTCCGCCCTTTTCCGGCAACAACCGGGGTAATTGGGTCTTTGCCCTCTCCCAAGGGGAGAGGGTGGCCCCCGACCGGCGTTTTCACCAGCCGGCGGGGTCGGGTGAGGGGTCAGTTGCACAGCGACGAGGGGCCGATGGGCCAACAAGTAACCCCTCACCTGGCTCGCTCCGCTCGCCACCCTCTCCCCACGGGAGAGGGCTGTGCTTCCGACTTCGGCGAACCTACGGAACCCCTCAATTAGGAAATAAAGCCTTAGAAAGCTCCGGCCAGCAGAGGAAATTGGGAACTATGAAATCTGCCCCCACTTTGAGCAGCCGCTCCCGCTTCCACTGGTTGACGACCCTGCATTCCGGTTCATCCGTAGCGACCCCGACGGCGACACCGCCGGCATCTTTGATATTCCTGATTTCAACGTATCCATCGCCGAAGCCAAGCAGCTCGACCCCGCTCCCCCTGATCGCAGAGACCATCTGGTGGATCAGAATCTCTTTCGAAAAGCTCTTGTAGTCGTCACGGGCGCCATAAATGTGGCCATCAAAGTACTGGTCAATTTCGAGCAGGCGAGCTTCTTCGAGCGTGTACACTTCATCCGTGCCACTGGCGCAATAGAGCTTCAGGCCGCGCGCTTTCAGGCTCTCGAGCATGGCGCGCACGCCGGGAACCAGGTATTGGTCAGGCGAGACTTTCCCTTGGCGTAGTTCCTCTCTGCGATACTCAATCTTCTGCATCAGGCGGTCGTGATACATACGCTTGTAGTCGAGCGGCGGGAGCGGCTTGCCTCCCCGTTGTTCCACCTGCTGCGCCAATTCGATCATTTGGTATATGGTCTGTTCGCCCGTGAGGCGTGCCACGAAATCCTCCACGAGCGCCCGCAAGTCCTGTTCCGTCTCGCCTGTCTTCAGTTCCGAGAGGACTTCGATCATCATGGGGACCATGACGTCGATCCAGCCGGCGCGAATAAGTGAGAGCGTGCCATCAAAATCAAACAGCGCCAGCTTTGCACCCTCAGCCGAAATACCGTTCCGTATAATTTCCATTTCGTTCATTTGAGCAGTATTATCCTTTAGAATAGTAAATAGTAAATTCTGAATAGTAAATGGTGAATAGTGAATGCCGCGTCCTCAATTCACCATTTGCTATTCACCATTCACTATTCAATCGCGTTACTGGTTGCCGACTTGAACCAGTCAACCGTCCGGCGCAGGCCTTCTTCGAAGCTGACGCGTGGCTCGTACCCGAGCGCCAGGCGAGCCAGCGAAATATCCGCGAGGGAATGCAGGACATCACCTTTGCGCGGGAGGTCATACCGGGGTCTTACCTGCTGGCCAAAGATGCCATTCAGCAGCGAGATCGTCTCATTGAGTGTGTAGCTGCGGCCCACTCCGACGTTGATGACCTTGCCGGCTGCTTCGGGAGCTGTGCAGCCCTTGAGCGTGGCGTCCACCACGTTGTCTACGTAGGTGAAATCGCGCGACTGTTGGCCATTGCCGAAGATCACCGGCGTGTCTCCTCGCTGGTAAGCGGCCACGAACTTGGAAAGGACGCCGGTGTATGGCGAATCAGGATTTTGCCGCGGTCCGAAGATATTGAAAAAACGAAGCGCGACGGTTTCCAAGCCGTATATCCGGGTGAATATCCGGCAGTAGTACTCTCCCGCAACCTTCGCGAGCGCATATGGGGAAAGCGGATCGGGGTTCAACGTCTCCACCCGCGGCATAGTGGGGTTGTCGCCATAGGCCGCTGCCGAAGCGGCGAAGACCAGGCGTTTAACGCCCGCATCGCGGGCTGCCAGCAGCACATGCAAGGTCCCGGTGAGGTTCACTGAGTTGGCGGTGAGCGGGTCCTCAATCGAGCGCACCACCGAGGGGAGCGCCGCGAGATGTATGACGTAATCAGCGTTTGCGACGAGTGGCTTAATAATGCCCAGATCGCAGATATCCGCTTCGTGAAAGGCAATGTGCGTGGAAACATCCGCGAGATTAGCAATCTTACCTGTGGCCAGGTTGTCCAGCACGCGAACAACTTGCCCCCGTCGCACCAATTCGTGTACAACATGTGAGCCGATAAAGCCCGCCCCGCCCGTGACCACGTAGAGAGCCATATTTGTGAACCCCTGGGAGTCTAGCACAGGTGGAGCGATGAGGGGAACGTTGTAGCGCGCTTGTAGCGCGGGTGTCTCGCCCGAGGTCACGGGAGCGTCCCGGTCCCGCACCGAGCTTCATGCCGCTCGCCTCGCTGTTATTTACTTGTACGGAATATTGGGCTGGATGTATAAACTTAGACTCTTTAGCAGCAGGAGTCAGGCGAAACGCGCCAGGTGTCCGGCCGTTGCTGTAGGGTTGGGAGCAACTGCCTCCTGGCTTCTGACTCCTTCTTTTGGAGATCTCAACTATGCGAATTCTCGTACTGGGCGGAGACGGTTACCTGGGTTGGCCGACGGCCATGTATTTGTCAGCACATGGTCACACCGTAGGCGTCATTGACAACTTTGCCAAGCGCCGATGGGAGGTGGAACTGAACGTCGAACCCTTGCTGCCCATCCGCACCTTGCACGATCGTGTGAAGGCGTGGCACGAAGTTACAGGGAAGGGCATCGAGCTTTTCGTCGGCGACTTGCGGAACTATGAGCTGGTGTTGCGTGCCTTCGCGGCCTTTGCGCCGGAAGCCATCGTGCATTATGGCGAGCAACCCTCCGCTCCCTACTCGATGATTGACCACAGCCGTGCCGTCTTTACTCAAATGAACAACCTGGCGGGAACCTTGAATGTCCTCTGGGCCATGCGCGAACTCTTCCCCTCCGCCCACCTTGTAAAGCTGGGGACTATGGGGGAATATGGCACGCCCAATATCGACATCGAGGAAGGATTCATCGAAATCGAGCACAAAGGCCGCAAGGATGTTCTTCCTTATCCGAAGCAGGCGGGCTCTTTTTACCACCTCACCAAAGTGCACGACAGCCACAACATCCTATTCGCGTGCCGGGTGTGGAAATTGCGTTCCACCGATCTGAACCAGGGCGTGGTTTACGGCATCGAGACGGATGAAACGGGACTGGATGAGCGCCTGGCCACCAGTTTCCACTATGACGAAGTGTTTGGCACAGCTCTCAATCGCTTCTGCGTGCAGGCCGTAGCAGGAATTCCGCTAACAATTTACGGGCGCGGCGGGCAGACACGTGGTTTTCTGAATATCCGCGATACGCTGCGTTGCGTGGAACTCTCTCTCCTCAATCCCCCGCAAGCAGGCGAATACCGGGTGTTTAACCAATTCACGGAAATTTTCAACGTGTTGGAGTTGGCGCAGATGGTGAAGGCCCAGTCGGAAAAGCTCGGACTTAAGGTGGACATTGACCATCTCAAGAACCCTCGCGTGGAAGCAGAGCAGCACTACTACAATCCCACGCATACGAAGCTGATTGAGTTGGGATTGCAGCCCCGCCTGCTGTCCGACGAGTTACTGCGAAGCATGGTCAAGCGGGTGCAGGGGCACTCAGGCCGCATCAAGCGCGACATTATCCTGCCTCGCGTTACGTGGGGAGGAGCAGGGAATAGGGAACAGGGAACAGGGAATAGGGAACAGGGAACAGGGAATAGGGAACAGAGCAGGGAATAGTGAGTAGGGAGTAGGGACTCGGAAATGGTGAATAGTGAATAGTAAATGGTGAATTGCGGACGCGGAATTCGCTTTCGAGCTCGTGCTCGGCGCCTCTGGCGGCTGTACTCCGCAATTCACAGTTCATAATTTACTATTCACCATTCACTATTCGCTATTCACAAGCCGTGCTGAGGGCTGATAGCCGATTATGGATCTATTGCTTCTGGGAGCCGGAATGGGAATTGTGGGGGGAATGATTCCTTGCCCACTCCACTTCATCGCCCTCACACAAGTGGCGCTTAACCGCTGGCTGCGCGCCATCCTGATTCTTGTGGGGCCGCCGGTGGCCGTGGATGCCGCCATGCTTCTTGTCACGTTCTTCTTTTACCGCTATGTTCCCCCATCCGTCGCCCATTACGTCGCCTACCTAGGCGGAGCCGTGCTCATCGGATTTGCAAGTTACTCTCTCCACGCCATGAGGGGTAAGACGCAAGCGGAAATGGCCAATTCCGCCACACTCACCTATGCCAGCGTCACCACTGCCACGCTCGCTGAACTCGGCGCCCCCGGCACCTGGATTTACTGGATGACCGTCGCCGGCCCCATCCTCGCCGAAGGCCGGCTGCGTGGGTACTGGCACGTCGTGCCCTTCTTTCTGGGCGGCCTGATCGGATACTATGGGGCGGCGGTCGTTTCCCTGCGGGTGCTCGCCTGGGGCGCCAGCCTCCACAAGCGATTCCATGAGCGACTTTTCCTTATCGCCAATATTCTGCTCCTCGTTCTCGGAGTCTCCTACCTGGTAAGGGCCTATTTCGGACGGTAAGAACAGGTGTCAGGTGCCAGGTTTCGGGTGTCAGGGGTTGGGTGCTGGGGGCTTGGGACTGGAGGACCGGCGCTGCGGACTGGGGAAAGGCAGACCACCAACACGCAGCCCTGGTTTTTGTGGCCTTTTGCCCACTGCCTCCTGCCAACTGCTTACTGCCTTCCGTTCTTCCCCAGCACCCAGTCGCTGCTCTTCTGCCCACTGCCTACTGTTCTTCCCCGGCCCTAATCGGAAAGGCGTGCAAAAGACGCTGAGTTGCGGTAGCATCTGAACGACATCCCACAAACCGAAAGCTCAAGGAGGGTCGTATGGAAGAGACAAAGTCAACGTCCATCACGAGTCTGATTTGCATTCCAGCTCTGATTACCCTGGGCATCACCATCTTGCGCCTGGTGGGTGAACTTGAACATTGGCCGAAACCATGGTTCAGCGCGGCGGCCGGTGGCGGAGGCGCCATCGTAGGTATCTCCTGGCTGCCGATCATCTTTGGTCCCTATTTCGCCTTGAAGCTGGCCGGGGCCGGCGACCGGCCCTTGAGCGTAGGTAAGGCCGTGGGATTCGCGGTCTTGGGGTTGGTGGTACTTGTTCTAGGCGGCGTGTTGGCTGCGGCAACGCGCTCGCACCTCTTGATTCTGACCGTGGTCGCGTTCCTGGTGATGTTGGTTGCAGCGTTTATTCCCGGCATCGGTTGGCGTTCATTGGGAAACGCTTTGCTCGCCTACGCCTTTGCTGCCCGCATCCCAGTCCTGATCGTAATGTTCCTGGCTATGCGCGGGAATGGCGGCCAGGGTTGGGGAACGCACTATGACGCCGTAGATCCCATCTTCGCCCAGGCCTCGTTTGCCAGGAAATTCTTCTACATGGCCATCCTGCCTCAGATGACCTTCTGGATTGGTTGGACGGTTGTGCTGGGCTCGATTATTGGCGTCATCGTTGTTGCCGTCGCACGCCGGGGAAAGCAAGCGGCGCCGGCTGCGGTGTAAACGGCGAGCATGCTGGACGCTGTATTTGTGGACAAAGCAGGGGCGGCTCCCAATCGGGTCGGGACAGGTCGCGAACCGCCCCTACGGACCGCTAAGGTCCGAGTACGTCAATTCTAGGGAATGGAAATCCGCCCCACAAACCGAAAGCAAAAGGAGGATCTTATGGAAGAGACAAAGTCAATGTCCATCACGAGTCTGATCGCGATTCCGGCTTTGATT
>Ga0326727_10020626_pt1 | contig 13059 bp, 7 predicted proteins | sample MB2enrmetagenome_FD_207643 | JGI IMG/M metagenome (GOLD analysis project Ga0326727, IMG submission 207643) | Lab enriched peat soil microbial communities from McLean, Ithaca, NY, United States - MB29MY | ecosystem: Environmental > Terrestrial > Soil > Wetlands > Peat | place: USA: New York...
ACGTCGGCAGCCGATCACCGATCTTCACGACGCGAAGATCTTCTTGAACCGATCGTCACGGGTCAGTTCGCTGTCCTTGCTAGGGGTCTCTTCGATCAGTTTCTTGATCACCGTATCGGCCGTGACACCCTCGGAGGCTGCCGTGAAGTTGGTGAGAATGCGGTGGCGGAGCACCGGGTAGGCGAGCGCCTGAACGTCGTCGGTCTGGACGTGGACGCGACCGTGGAGCAATGCACGCGCCTTGCCGCCGATGATCAGGTTTTGCACGGCGCGCGGGCCGGCGCCCCACGACAACCAATCGCGGACAAACTTCGGCACGCCCGGCTCGCCGAGACGCGTCTGTCGTACCAGGGCCAGCGTGTAACGAATGACGTGATCGCTGACGGGCACTTTGCGCACGAGGTTTTGCAGCTCGAGGATCTGATCGCCGCTCAGCACGGCCGTGATGTCCTCGCTTTGGAGAGCAGTCGTGCGGCGGGCGATTTCGAACTCCTCGTCAAATTTCGGATAGCGCACGAAGACCTTGAACATGAACCGGTCTTGTTGTGCTTCGGGAAGCGGATAAGTGCCTTCTTGTTCGATGGGGTTCTGCGTTGCCAACACGAAGAACGGATTATCGAGACGGTGCCGGATGCGGCCGACCGTGATTTGCCGTTCCTGCATCGCTTCGAGCAGCGCGGCCTGCGTCTTGGGTGGAGTTCGGTTGATTTCGTCGGCCAGGATGACGTTGGCAAACAGCGGACCCGGCAAGAATCGGAATTCGCGCTGACCGGTCGTGCGGTTTTCCTCGATCACGTCCGTGCCGGTAATGTCGGAGGGCATCAAGTCGGGAGTGAACTGAATGCGGCTGAACGCCAGCGACAGTGCCCGTGACAGCGTGCTGATCATGAGCGTCTTGGCCAGGCCGGGCACGCCTTCCAGCATGCAATGGCCCCTGCTGAACAACGCGATCAGCAACTCCTCGATGACTTGGTCCTGGCCAACGATCACGCGACCGAGCTGCCGTTTGATCTCGTCAAAAGCCTCGCGCAGTTTGCGGACAGATTCCAGGTCTTCTTGCCGCATTTCCGGTGCCGGGCCGTCGCTCGTGACTTGCGCTGCTGGGTCGCTCATGCTTTGCTCGTGAACAGGTGGTTAAGGGATGGCGGGCGAGTCAACGCTGGTAGATCGGCAGTGCCGCCTTATCCAGTTGGAGAATGCTCAAGTGGACAGCCGTAATGAATACAGGTCCGACCTGGCCCCCGGACCAACTGCCGTCCGAGGCCTGGCTGCGCACGATTCCGTCAAACGATGCCTTCCGGAACGTACTCCATTTCAAGCCTTGTTCCTTGGAATCCGGGAACAGTCGAGCCCAGCCGTCATCGCCCAGCATGTAAATTGCCTGGGCATAGTAGTAGTAGGTGTATTCGTCGTGGTTGCCGATCCGAGTGTCGCCATAGGAGGAGCGCAGGTTCTCCTGGCAAAAGCGGAACCATTTCTTGACGAGGGGCGAGTCGTGTTCGCCAGCGCTGAAGCCGCACGAGATGGCAGCGGCGGTCAGGGCCGGCCGGCCTTCGCCGCCACCCTGCATCATCGCCAAGCTGTAAATTACGCCGCCGCGCGGATTGGTCGAATCGCTAAGGTACTTGATGGCACGCTTTATGACCTCGCCGTTTCGCTTGACGGCGCCGCCTTTGACGATGTCGAATGAGATGCCGGCGTTGCGGGCGGCCCGTAATCCCTGCACCTGCGTGATGGTTACGGAGCCCTCGTCAAAGCCGCCGCCATCTTTCGCGGACACGTATCCCCAGCCGCCGCGATCGGTCTGAGCATCGGTCGTGAAATCGACGGCGCGCTCCAGAATGTCGACGAGCTTTCGGCGCCGGTCCGGGTCCTCTTCTTCGCCGACCACGCTCGACAGGAAGAGCATGGCGAAGCCGTGACCGTACATATAGCGAGTTGACTCACTCGGATTGTTCGGGTTGCCGATCAGGCCGTTGGGCATGCTCCGCGCCATCAGCCAATCGACCGCACGACGTATGTTGTCGCGATACTTGCCCTCGCGAATCGTGCTGCCTTCCATGAGCAGCGACATGCCGCCGAGCGCCGTCATCGTAACGGGAAACTGACTGCCGAAAGCTTCCCAGTGACCATCCTTGCTCTGATTGCGAGCCATCCATTCGAGTCCCTTGGCGATGGCTTCGCGATATTCGACGGGCACTTCTTCGGCGCGGCTGCGACTCGGCAGCACCGTGGCGATCGTCACTGCCATGGCCAGAAGGATCAACTGCTTGCACATCGGCTGTCCGGCCTCGTGGAGTTCCCCAACAGTAACTAGACGAACGAAATCCAACTTTCTCACCGGTCGGGGTAACGTCAGCGTTGATAGATGGGCAACGTTCCCTTGTCCAGTTGCAGGACCGTCAGGTAACAGCAAGTCGTGTATACCGGGCCGATCGCGGTGCCGTGCCAGCTACCGTCGCGTTCTTGCTTGTTGGCGAGGAACTCGAAGAATTCACGTCGATACTTGCTCCACGTCAGCCGCTCTTCGGGCCGCGAATCCGGGAACATCTTCGCATAGCCATCCTCGCCCAGGGTATAAGCCACCTGGCTGTAGTACATATGCGTGTATTCGGAATGGCCGAACTGATCGCTGCCGACGCTGTTGATGGGAATCAGCGGCTGCACGAATTTCAGCCATTGCTTTGCCAGCGGCGAGGTGTACTCGCCGCTGCTGAACATCGAGGCGATACCGGCGACAGTAATCGTCGGCCGTTCGCCGCCACCTCCGCTTTGCAAGCTGTAGATCAAGCCGCCGCGCGGGGTCGTGCATTTTCGCAGGTATTCGTGCGTCTTGTCGATGGTCTGCTTCGGCACGACGATGCCCGCGTTTCGCGCGGCCCGCAAGGCTTGCACTTGCGTGATGCTGACAGAGCCCTCGTCGAAGTCGTTGCCATCCGCGGCTGACACGTAACCCCAGCCGCCGCGTGATGTCTGAGCCTTACAGGAAAAGTCAACGGCGCGGTTCAACAAATCCTCGAGCTTCGCGCGCCGTTCGAGATCGTCCTCTTCACCGATCAATTGCGACAGGAACAGAATGCTAAAACCATGGCCGTACAAGTAACCCAGGCCCTGATTCGGTCCGTTCGGTTGACCGATGAGACCGTTGCGATTCGAGTTGGCCATGAGGTAATCGACCGCTCGTCTTATGTTATCACGATATTTGCCCTCGCGGATCGTGCTGCCCTCCATCAGCATCACGATCCCGGCCATCGCCGTCATTGCCGAATGGAACTGTCCGTTCGTTTCCCAATGCCCGTCGCGGTGCTGCTGTTTGGCAAGCCATTCCAGACCGCGGTCGGCCATCGCTTGGTATTTGGGCGCCAGATCCTCGGCGCGAACCGCCGGTGTCAGCGTCACGAGAGCCATGAACAGGGCAGCAATCAGCGCACGTGCAGACCGAAAACGACAAGGCATAGCTTGGAGATCCTTCAAAACACTCGCGCTGCGCGGCCGCCGCTCGGCCGGCTCGACAACGCATTCAGCATGATTTACAGACGAGTAAGAAGCGGAATCCGAACAAGCTCCTTCTCTCGGATCGCGCGGCGAGTCATCAGTCCGGTACCGGCGAACGCGCTTTGACTGGCTGCTGGCCGTTGTCTGCAGCACCCTTCGACACCTTGCGCGTGCCATCGGGCGGACTCGGTCGGCTGTTGTCTTCGGGCCGGTCCGCTTTGGGTTTGCCCGTTCCGGTGTCGCCTTCGAGCACGAAGCTGATCTTGATCGCTCCGCCGATGAAATCGACCCGCCCGGCTCGTGTGTCGACATTGAGCGAGTGGAAGAAGATGTTGCTGGGCACGTTTTCGTTGAGGTACTTGAGCTTGCCGGTCTGCTTCTCGTAGGCGCTGACCGACGACACGACCTGATTCATGCTTCCCGGACGCGGCAAGGCGCCGGGTCCCATGCGCTGCGAGCGCGAGGCGAACAGCACCACGGGCAGGTCGGCGAACTGTTCCAATACCAAGATCTGATGATTCACGACCGTGTACCAGTTCAGCTTACCGTCGTCGCGGAAACAACAGACCGGGCCGTTGACCGGCTGCCCGCGCAAGCCCGATCCGGACATTAGCATCGGCTGAACCGCGGCGAAGGCAGCGGCGCCGACGTCGTTGGAATCGCTGAAAGCGATGAAGAAGTATTTGCCGTCCGACAAAAGGTGCACCGCGCTTGATTTGTCGATCGAGAGAGAGCTTGGCAACTTGGTGTCGAGCACTGTCTTCACGGATCGCAGATCGACGACGCGCAGGCGTCCGCTCCCGTCCAGCACGCCCGTCAGATACGGGTCCTCCGATTGGAGGACACGAGCGCCCGCACCGAACTTCTCTTTCCAGAGAGTCTTTCCGGTCTTTACGTCGTAGAGCGACAGGGTCGGAGCAGTCGTCACGTCCGTTTCGGAGAGGAGCAGCAGGTTGCCCAACACGCGCAGACGCTTCGCGTAAACCGCGGTGAAATCCGGGACCTTCACCGAGACGCCATCCGAGGCCCGCATGGCCTTGGTTGACAAGGGTCCGTGTTCGCTCATCTCGACGACGAAAATGATGTCCTCGTCGCCGAACAGATGGCTGTGCGGATTGACGTCGGACCGCGTCCAGACCGTTCGGCCAGTCACAGGGTCGAGCGCCAGCAGCGCCTCGCGCGTCTGGACGCAGACGGTGTTGGCTCCCAGCGGTCCCGCTTGCCCGAGCCGTTGACGCCATCCGTCCTGGTAGGTGATGTCGACCGAGCCGTCCTGATCGACCGTGATCTGGTCCTGAACCGCCATGCCGCCCATCTGACGCGGGGAATTCGACTGACCGGTTGTCAGGTTCTGCTCCCAGAGCAACAACTTGTGCACGGGATCGATACCGAACACCAATCGGCCGGCGTGCAGGACGACGAGATGGCCCAGGGTCTGATACTTGTAACGCGGCATATTCGGCATGCCGTTCCCATACGCCATGTTGCCGAATTGCGTCATGGTCACCGGTTGCTTCCAGCGAACGTCGCCCGTCGCTCGGTCAACGAGCCAGATCTGGTGCATCTGGCCGCCGTAGTATAAGGCAACGCGATTCTCTCGAAAGAACGGCAGCGCTTCGCCGCGTTGTTCGAAGATGTATTCTTGCTGGTGTTGCTGCTCGTTGCTGTACGTTCCGCGCTCCTCGATCATTTTCACTCGGCCACGGAGATACGCTTGCGCGGGCATGTCCAGAAGCGGTAGAAAGCGCTTGTCCGTTGCCAGTTCGTTGAAAACCTCGGCTCCCGACCTGCCGTCGCGCACGATCTCGTTGGGATAGTCCTTGCCCAGGAGCTGATAGAAAAAGGCCGCATCCTCCAGCAAGCCCTTTCGAGTGCACAGGCGGGCCAGACACTCGACCGCTCGAGCGGCCACCTTCGGCGCTTCGCCCGGCCGGCGTAAGAGGCTGAGATGACGCTCGGCTTCAACGAGAGCGCGAGCATCGGAACTGTCGATCAAACGCTCGGCGAGCGCCAATCGTGCTTCCTTACCGACTTCGAATCGTGACCCGAACACAGCAACGAACTTCTTCAGTTCTTCCGGGTCTTCAGAGTTACGGACTTCATCCCAGCGCTTGGCCAGGCGCTCTTCCAAAGGCTTGCGCGCCTCGGGAGTGGCGTTGGCGGCCATCGCTGCAATGCGGCCCTGCGACCAGACATCGGGAGCAGCGCGCACTGCTGGCTCGTCGACAACCGAGATCAATTCCTGCGAACCCGCGGCTGCGCTGAATTGTTGGTAGTACTCGAACGCTTCGACTAACTTGCCTTGCGATTCCTTGCCCTTGGCTACCAGGCAAAGGAAATTAGCACGGCGTCGACGTTCCTCGCTCTCAGCAGTATTTCGATCGGTTTCGCCGGCACCTTCCGGAACAGGCACTTTGCACAAATCTCGATAGCGCGCCAGGTAACGCTCGGCCTTGTCGAAGTCGCGTTGGAAGAACTCGGTCAGGGTCTCGAACAACTTGGCGCGGGCACGCTCTTCCGTCTTGTTGTCGGGATGGTTGGCCAAGGCTTTGTCCAGATCGTCGATGGCGCCTTGCAGATTGCCCTCATCGAGGCGGAGGACGCCGCGCTCGGTTAGACCGACCGGATCGTCGGGATTCTTGGAGATCAGTTCATCGATCTCTGCGAGCTTTACCTTCAATTGCGGGAAGGCGACCACGTCGGTCGCTGTTTGCGAGATGACGTCGCCTTCATAGAAGAGCAGGTTGCCGGGAACTTCTTTCTTGCGCGACTTGGTATGGGCCACGATACGACCCTTCTCGACGTCGATGGCGCAGATCTCCGGCTCCTTGCCCTGGCCAGCCTCTTTGAGAGGCAAATAGTAGATATTCTCGCTGGCGACGCCTTGACCCGAAGGCAGGCCGGTGTCGAGCGCCCACACCGTTTCACCTTTTTCGAGGCTGAGAGCACGAACGGTTTTCTTGCCGACGATCAGCACCCGGCCGGCAAAGACGCCGGCGAGGAACTGGTCGTCCTCAGCGCGACGCACCTTCCACAACGGTGCGCCGTCGCGAAGGTTTACGCAGTGCAAAGATCGAGAATCGGGAGCTGTGAAGACGGCTTTGCCGTCGATGAGGACCGGTGCGCTGACTTTCCATTGCTGGGCCGTACTGACCCCCATAGGTCGACCGTCCGGCCCGATGATCCCGGGGGGCATACCGCGGCCCATGCCAGGCCGCCATTCCTCGGATTCCGACTTTTCGCGATACGGATACGCCCACACGAGGCTATTCGACAGCAGATCGACGCCAAGCACGGCCCCGGCGTTGGTCGGGCAGACGAGTATGCCCTCCGAATAAGCGAGTAGTGCTGCTTCGGTTCGTCGGGTGACGTCGGTCTGCAGTTTGTCACGTGTCGTGGCCAACGTTTGCATGGCAACAACACGCGGCATCGGCGGCGCTGGATCGATACAGACCAGGCGCAATTCCTGTTGCCGTTCGGTCAGGACGTAAAGCTTGCCGCCCAAGGGTAGCGGCGGTCCCAGGAAGTAGCAATCGGACAGTTCGTCCTTCCGGGAAGGATCGCCCAGCTCCCACTTCAGCTTGCCTGTCGAAATCTCAATGGCGCGCAGTCGATTGTGCTGCAGTGCGTCGTTGAGCTCGGCTGAGTGTTGGTTCCCGCCCGGTTGGTTGAAGCGACCGCCGAACTCCATCCCGAACGGAGAAGTCGGTTCGGGGACTTGCAGGTCTTCGACGGCATAGAGAAAGTTCGCGTCGGTGCTGAGCGTACCGACGGTGGAATTCTCGAAGAGGATGCCGGGGCGAACACCGAACTGATTGCCGACGTGCAGATAGAAACTCATCCAGCCTTGAATGGCGCTAAATTTGGCACCACCGGCGACCATGGAATCGAGACTCCACTTCGAATCCATCTCCCATTCCAGTTGACCGGTCTTCATGTGAACCGCGTGAACGCCCCAGTTGCTGCGATAGATCAACAACGGAGTCTTTTCGGTGCGTCCGGTAGCTGCATCGCGGTGCAATACCGTTGCAGTCACCGGGAAGAAAGACGACAGAATCGGCTGGTTGTTGCGCTTGAGCTGTTCTTCAGCGTTGCGCAACCAACGAGCGGTATCGCTGGTCTCGCGATTGCCGCGAATGCAGGACTTGACCCAGCGCGGCTCCATGAACGCGTAGCTGCCGACGCCTTGAGCGGCTCGACTCGCGTTGCCGCGATAAAGCGGGAAGTCGCTGGCATAGATCTCGCCGGCAGGCCGCACGGAGGATGCGACGCATGACTTGAGCTCGTCGATGCTGCGCGCTTCGCCGTCGCCCAGTTTGACTTCGCGGACTCGGCTTCCAAGCAATTTCCAAGCTTGCTCCTCTGCGGCTTTGTCTTCGGCAGCGCCCGTCTGGTGAAAGGCATACGCGGCCTTGAACAACGTCACCGGAGCGAGGTTTTCCGATCCGGGCCGGCTGAGCAGCAGGCTGAAACAGCGGCTGGCGGTGCTGAAATTGCCACGGTCGAGATGATAGGTCCCCAACAGATCGGTCGCCTCGCCGCCGGCCGTCGTGTGCAAATAGAGCCGCATGATGAGAGCGAGCAGCTCCGGCTTGTTGGTTGCCTTCGCCTCCTTCAACATTTCGGCGGCCTTCGGACCGTAAGTAAGCTGATAGAACGCCATTCCCTTCGGCGGCAACGACGCGATCAGGCGGTTGGCTTCGGCGCGCACGCTCGTCCAAATCTCAGCGTTTTTGCCTTCCGGCGTCTTGCGTGGCAGTTTGGCAAAAACGTCCTCTTTGATGCTGACAAGCTTCTGCAGGATTTCCGTGGCCAGAACCCAATCTTCCTCTCGAATGTAGTCGACTGCGGCCTCGATCTGGCTTTTGAGCTTGTTGTCGCGCGGCAAGCTGATGGCTGAGTTGTCGCCGAAGTCGTCCTTGTCTTCCTTGGCGACGGGCACGTCCTTGGGGACGGGGGCCTTGATGGCCGGCTGGCGGCCGAGAGCGAGAGTGCCGAGGATGAACGCCGCCAGGAGGGCAGCAAGGCAAGCGAAGCGTCGGCTGCTGAACATAAATGTCCATCCTCTATGTCGGAAGGGCCGCGATCGAGGGTGACCGGCAGCGTTTGGATTGTGACACACGCTCGGAAGCACTGACAAGCGAAAATGAGCGTTGCCTAACCAGGAGCCGTCATAACCGAAACCGCACAAACGGCGACTCCGCGCGCACGCACTCATTAGCATGACGATGGAACTGGTCGAAACTAACCTGATTCACCTGCTACAATGCGAGTGCACACAGCCCTGGAGCGACGCCGATGAGCTTATCGATGCCCTCGCCGACCGATGGCCGAGGGGGCGCCCGGCCCGTGCGTCGCCGCACACGCACCTTTCGGCCCAATTATCTGTCTTTTGCCGGCACCTATCAGTGTAATCTGACTTGTCCGCACTGCTGTGTACCCATCGAATGGACCGATCGCCTCGAAATCGACGTGGCGCTGCGCTTCTTGGAAGACGCCCGCACCAGTGGCGTCGAGACACTCGGTTTCACCGGCGGCGAGCCGTTCCTCTATCCGGAATTCATGACAGCCATCACGCGGCGAGCAGCAGTGCTCGGTTTCCGCTTCGACAAGATCGTCACGAACGGCGTCTGGCACCGTGACGCCGTCCATTTGCGGCAGGTACTTCGAGGTCTGAAGGCCGCCGGTTTCAGCGGCCGGCTCGGCCTGAGCGTCGACAAATTCCACGGCGTCCATACAGCCAAGGCAGCTGAATTCTGTCGAGTCGCCCGCGATGTGTTCAAACGTGACAACGTCATGTCACTCTCGTACGCGAGCCGTCATCCAGGCATCGGTCTGGAACCTGCCCGGACGCTAGCTGCGGAGCTGGACGCGGTTATCGAATGGTCCGACCTCCTCGGCCGATACCTGCTCGTATCTGCCGACTTGACGATGACTCTGAACTGGAATCACCTGGCGCCGGTGGAAAGAGCCGAACGCTTTACCGGCGCCTTCGACGGCACCTGGTTTGAGGAAGATTACTGCGAGGGACCCGGCCAGGCGCTGATCGTCAACCCGCGTGGTGATGTAAAGCCTTGCTGCGGCTTTGCATCGGATTTAGACCAATTAACGATCGGCAATATCTATCGAGATACCGTCAAAGCCATCATCCGCAGGGCGCGTCGACATCCTTACGTCGGCAGAGTATTCCGCGAGGGTCTGACTGCGATTCGCGACGAGATTCTCGCGCTCGATCCGCTTGCCTTGCCCGCGGCGACGTCGAACCACTGTTATTTCTGTTGGCACGTGCTGGCGAAGGGAATATTCGATCGGACGCGGGAGAAAGCGGCGGATCGCTTGGGCTCAGGCGGCCAGTGGGAGAAGCTGCAGCTACCGATGGTGGGAGCTGCCGCTCCCGGGTGTGCAAGCGGCGGTTGTCACAATGCTTGACGAGATGATCCGTGCCGGATTCGGCTGCGTGCACACGGGTTCGGAGGACCGAACCCGTCGCAGCTGAGGTCATTCGTTGCAAATCGTCGGATGCGAGCGACCTACCTTCATGCCCGACAAAGTGGGTGCTTCAACGACCGCCACGCTCCTCCATCGGCCGAACTGGCAACACACTGCGTGATGAAATTCATCCCGTCCACGCCGTCGGCGACGTTCGGATAGAGACTGTGTGCCGAGTCGATCTTCTTGCCCTCGCTCCGCGTCGCCATGTCGGCGAATGCGGCGGCGTAGATGTTTGCGAAGGCTTCCAGAAACGCCTCCGGATGACCACTTGGAATGCGAGTCGAGGCGCCAGCCGTTGCTCCCAGATACGGCCCGCCCGCCCGCGTATAAATCTGATGCGGTTTGCCATTGACGCGGAAGAGCATCTTGTTCGGCTCCTCCTGGTGCCACTCGAGTGCCCCTTTCGTGCCGTCTACCTCGATCCAGAGATCGTTCTCGCGCCCGTGCGAAATCTGGGACGCGGTGACGGTTCCGAGAGCGCCGTTGGTATATTTGATCACGGCCGTACCGTAGTCGTCGAGCGCCCGGCCCGGTTCAAATATCTTCAGATGGGCGGATATCTGATCGGGCAGCAGTCCGCTAATGAAACGGCCCAAATTGTAAGCGTGCGTGCCGATGTCCCCGAAGCAGCCTGCCGCCCCGGACGTTTTCGGATCGGTCCGCCAGCCGGCTTGCTTCTGGCCTTCCTTCTCTAAGCGCGTGCGCAGCCAGCCCTGCACGTAAAACGCTCGCACTGCGTTGACTTCGCCGAGCTCGCCGGCTTTGACCATGTCTCGTGCCTGGCGAACCAAAGGATAGCCCGTGTAATTGTGGGTAACGCCGAAGACGACGCCGGTCTTTTGCACGACTTTGGCCAGCTCCTCGGCCTGGGCCAGGTCGAATGTCAATGGCTTGTCGCACATGACGTTGAAGCCGGCCTCGGCGAACGCCTTGGCGATTTCGAAGTGTGTGTGATTCGGTGTGGCCACAGACACAAAATCGACGCGTTCCCCGGGCGGCAGCTTCAGTTCGCCGGCAACCATCTCCTTGTACGAGCCGTAGGCGCGTTCGGGCTTGATATCGTAGTCCGCCGCCGATGCCTTGGCCCGCGCCGCGTCTGAAGAGAGAGCGCCGGCGACTAGCGTCGCCAGGTTGTCGAGCTGCGCTGCGATACTGTGTACGCGCCCGATAAAAGCCCCCTGGCCGCCGCCCACCAAGCCCATGCGCAATTTTCGATTCAGCGGAGCATTAATACCCATGGGAGCGGTCCTTTCGCAGTAGACAGTAGTCAGTAGACAGTAGTCAGTAGAAAGGCGGCGGTCTGAGGGCCGCATTCCTACTGTCTACTGATTACTGTGTACTGAACCCTTTCGGAGTAGTCAGTGGTCAGACGGCGGTCTGAAGGCCGCATTCCTACTGACTACTGTCTACTGACTACTGTCTATTTAGGCCGTCCGTCGCAGGCGACGAACTTCGGCGTCGCGGACGACGCGGCGGCGTTGAGCGGCGGTCTGCTCGAAAACTGAGCGGTAGAGAGAGGCGTGGATTTCGGTGAACTCACGGCCGCGGCGGCGCATGACGGTAGCTGAGGTCGATAGTAATGCGGCAACGTCCGCGCGATCCGCGAGACTGCCGTTCCACCAGCTTGCGAACGAGGGAAGATAACGCGGCAATAGGCCGCCCGGGAGCAATTGACAAAAGGCACCGACGCTCGATCCTGTGTTCAGAAGTGTGCCGATTCCTGTCTTTGTGTGATCGCCGAGGAAACAACCGACCTTTGTTTGACCCGTGCGCACGGGAATTCCGCCAACAGCGACGCGGACTTCGCCGTAGTCGTTGCGGAGGTCGCTGCACTGCGTGCCCGCACCGAGGTTGACCCATTCGCCGACGTACGCGTGTCCAAGGAAGCCGTCGTGGGCTTTATTCGTGTATCCCTGGATAACCGTGCTCTCGACTTCGCCGCCTATGCGGCAGTGCGGACCGATGGTGCTAGCTTTAACTTTCGCTCCGAGGAGGTGCGTTCCCGGCCCGACAAAGCACGGGCCTTCGATTCGCGTGAAAGACGTCACCACCGCGCCGGCCGAAATCACCACGGGACCGCCGCTTGTGTCGGCAAGCACAAACGGCTCGACGCGCGCAGAGGGATGTACGGCCAACCGATCTCCCGGCCCGAATAGAGCAAGCGGCGTGGCCGACTTCGGAAACTCGACCGGCGCCTGCCTGAGATCGGCGATGGCCTGTCGTGGACTTTCTTCGACGATTTCCCAGAGATGCCGGAACAATCGTCCGCCTGCTTCGCGATGAGGAAGCACCGCTTTCCAGGAGGCGATGCAATCCTCCAGCGTATTCGTCGAGCAATAGACGAGATGCTCCGGTCCGACCACGGCATAGGCGATTTCGTCGCCGATCATGGCCACGCCCGGAGTATCGCCGCAGACCGCCTTTCCGGCGGGCGGCAGCCAGCGTCCGTTGACGAGAATGGTCGGGCCAGCCCGCAGCCAGGAGAGATCGTTCACCGCCAGCGCGGGATGGTGCAACCGACAGATATCGGCCAGGTGCGGGCGCACTAGCGCACCATTGTCGCTCGCGGAGAAGTAACGGCACTGCTTGGCCGCCAGCGATGAAAGACCGCAGAGCAGCTCGAATGCCGGCCGTGTAAGAGTCAGCGGTTCCAGGTCGAGAACCGCACGGTCCTCGAAAAGGCAGACACGCATGGCCACGTCCTTTCGGTCATGCTGCGATGAACTGTCGGACGGTCGCCGTCGTAGCGGCCATGCTGCATCCTAGCAGCATCTCGGCCGACCTGCCTAGCCCGATTGAAACGCAGGATTTGCGATAGAATCTGGAGATCATCCTTGTGAACGAGCGTTCAACTTAGGTTCATCCGGCGGAGAGCTGACGGCCGGTAGCGGAAGGCTATCGAGAATAAAGAACCACAAACGCGCGCGCCCCCGCATAGTTGAAACTGAGAGCGCGCTGGCCGTAATTCTTTTCTACAGCCAGTCGATTATCGCAGAGCTTGAGTCAATCAGCCGCTGCGGATACCGCAACGCGGACAAACTTGCTTCCAGTCCCACACAAGCCGGAATGCGA
>Ga0326727_10020627_pt1 | contig 13059 bp, 13 predicted proteins | sample MB2enrmetagenome_FD_207643 | JGI IMG/M metagenome (GOLD analysis project Ga0326727, IMG submission 207643) | Lab enriched peat soil microbial communities from McLean, Ithaca, NY, United States - MB29MY | ecosystem: Environmental > Terrestrial > Soil > Wetlands > Peat | place: USA: New York...
AAAATGATTCTACGAAATAAAAGACCAAAATCAATGCTCTATTTAAGTGTCTTTTTTTTAGCCTATGGATTTATATTATATAATGGAAAGAATTTAGAAAATTATATGATTTTAACTATGATTGGTTTATTAATGACCTCTATATTTTCTCTCCTTTATGGTCAGTATTTATTCTCATGGGAAAGCTCTTTTTTTGACTGTTACTTGGTATATAATATATCTGCATACGATTATATCAGATCAAAATATCTATTATTAATGATTTCGAGTATTTTAAGCTATTTTCTTTCTTTACCTTACGTTTTGATAAGTTATAAAATTATCATAGTCAATATCCCACTTCTATTTTACAATATTGGGATTTCATCAATTTTGTTGATATTTTTCTGCACTTTTAACTCGTCACGAATTGATCTAGGAAAGAGTCAGTTTATGAATTATCAAGGTACGGGCTTAAATCAATTTTTATTGATAATTCCAATTATGGGTGTACCGATACCTGTTTATTTAATATTTAAATCATTTGGTTTATCTCAATATTATTTTTATGTCTTAGGAATGATGGGACTTATCGGAATTATATTTAATAAATATTTTATTCATATGATGACTAGCCAATTTATAAAGAGGAAATATCAAATGGCTCTAGGGTTTAGACAAAAATAATCTTTTATGACAAATATATTAGATCTTATTGGTCTTCAGAAGGCTTATGGCAAAAATATTGTACTATTTGTTGAGAGTCTGGCTATTAGGGAAAAAGAATTCGTTGGTATTGTCGGGAATAATGGAGCAGGTAAAACTACTATGTTAAGTTTGATTTTAGATTTAATCAAACCAACGAAAGGTTTTATAAAATCGAAAACAAGATTAGTTTCAAACACAGAGGACTGGAAAAAGTATACAGGTTCATATTTAAATGAAAATTTTTTAATTCCCTTTTTGACACCTATTGAATTTTTAGAATTTATTGGAAGTTTATATGGTAAAACGAGTAAAGATATATATAAATTTTTAGAAGACAATTCTTCTTTTAATACTAAAGAATTTTATACAAAAAAATACATTCGAGAACTTTCGTCTGGTAACAAAACCAAACTCGGGTTATTGGCTTCAATTATTTCAGACCCGGAAATGCTTATCCTTGATGAACCATTCTTGAATTTAGACCCAAGTTCTCAATCATGGCTAAAAACGAAGTTAAAAAATCTGAATGAGAATGGTGTAACAATATTGCTTTCAAGCCACGATTTAAAACACGTTACAGAAATTTGTACTCGTATATTATTACTTGAAAACGGTATTATTATAAAAGATCTTTGTCCAAATAATGATACTTTAGTTAAATTGGAAAATTACTTTCATGCATGAACTGAGCCCTATTTTCTCACGTAGACTTTACGTCTAAAATTAACGAGAATAAAGGGAAAATGAACCTTGCTCTCAATGACCAGCAGAATTTGACCGTCAAAAACACTTTTAAATCACGGGGTACGGTGGATTACTATAATGGACAGGGAACTTATTTAACTGTGCGAGATTCAAGATAAGGATTGTAACTAAACGAATTTAACAAATGATTGATGTGAAATGAAGTCCTTATAATCTGCTCAGAATTGGATTTTTCAGGAAGTAGAGCAAATTATGGGATTAAATCGAAAAATATCATGTAATTTTTCGACTTTTTTTAAAGATAGTTTGGTTTATTCTCTCAAAAATCAAAATTTTTGTCTATGAGTCCAGTTGACATTAATTCTATTGACTAGTTTTGTCAAAAAAAAATCAAAAGAATGGAAATAAAAAAGGCAGTCGGGATCTGGATTCGTGTCAGTACTGAGGATCAGGCAAAGGGCGAATCTCCCGAACATCATGAAAAACGTGCTCGACTCTATGCTGAAGCGAAGGGATGGGATGTAGTTGAGGTCTATCATTTGGAAGCTGTGTCCGGAAAGTCTGTGATGGCTCACCCGGAGACCAAAAAGATGCTCGGTGATATCAAACATGGCACCATCACTGGCCTTATTTTTTCTAAACTGGCTCGTCTGGCTCGGAATACCAGAGAACTTTTAGATTTTGCAGACCTATTCCGAGAAAGTAATGCCGACCTGATATCCCTAGAGGAGGCAATTGATACCAGTACTCCGGCAGGCCGACTTTTCTACACCATGATAGCGGCTATGGCTCAATGGGAACGGGAAGAAATTTCCAGTCGAGTGGCTGCTTCAGTGCCGGTCCGGGCCAAACTTGGCAAACCCTTGGGCGGGGCCGCCTCTTTCGGGTATCGCTGGGAAGGTAAAGAGTTGGTAGTAGATGAAAAAGAGGCTTCTGTGCGAAAATTACTGTATGAAATCTTTTTAAAACACAAGCGTAAAAAAACCACTGCCAAGGAGTTAAACGAATTAGGCTATCGGACTCGTAATGGTTCAAAATTCACTGATACCACAATTGATAGGCTACTTAAAGACACAACCGCTAAAGGTGAACGCCGGGCCAACTACACCAAAAGTTTGGGAGATGGTAAACAGTGGGTACTAAAACCAGAAAAAGAATGGGTAGTTACAACCTGTCCGGCAGTTGTCTCGGAGGATATGTGGAATGAGTGTAATCGGATACTAACTGAACAAGAGTCCAAACGAAGGAGACCTGGTCCCAAGCCAGTACATTTACTTTCCGGTCTCTTGCACTGCACCTGTGGGAAAAAGATGTATGTCTTTCATTCATCCAACGTATACATTTGCAAAACTTGTAAAAACAGGATTCCAGTTGCGGACATTGACGAAATTTATCATGAACAACTGAAAAGTTTTTTGTTGACTGATCAAGACATCAAAAGTTATTTATCCCAGACCGATTCTGTGATTCAGGAAAAAGAGACTCTGTTCCATCGACAAAACAGTGAAGCGGAGAAAATAAAGAGAGAGATGAATGAACTGGTTGCCATGAGATTGTCCGGGGAACTGTCCAAAGAAAGTTTCCCGAAGCATTACCAGCCTATGGAAGAAAGACTGAACCAAATTGAAAATCAATTACCGGAGTTAATGGCTGAAGTTGACTTCCTGAAGATTCAAGCCCTATCATCTGACACCATCTTAAGAGATGCGAAAGACCTTTATGACCGTTGGCCTCAAATGCCCTTCGAAGAGAAACGAACCATTGTGGAAGTCATTACCGAAAGCATTACCGTTGGCAAAGAGGACATTGCCATCAAACTGGCATATCTGCCCTCCAATCTTGGAAATGCGGGAAATAAGCAACGCATCTTCATGGATTCATTGCCGCTACAAGCATGAAGCTTGCCGGGAAGTCAACCGAGAATTTTGCGCGGGAGATTGTTATAACGCGATCTTCCAGCGGTTGGCGTAAGACTTCCAGCACTGTCCGTTTAAATTCGGGAAGTTCGTCAAGGAACAAGACCCCGTTATGTGCCATGGAAATTTCTCCCGGCTGAGGTATTCCACCTCCACCTACAAGGGCGACATCGCTAATGGTATGATGCGGCGATCTGAATGGTCTTATAGATACCAGTGAATGGTTGTGCGACATTTTTCCTGCTACAGAATGAATCTTTGTTGTTTCAAGTGCTTCCTGCAAATTCAGTGGTGGCAGGATCGAAGGTAGCCTTTTTGCCAGCATCGTTTTACCGGCTCCCGGTGGCCCGATCAGAATAACGTTATGTCCGCCTGCTGCAGCAATCTCTAATGCCCTTTTGATATTCTCCTGCCCTTTGACATCTGAAAAATCATATTCATAATCATTAAGCCTGGAATAGAATTCCTTTCGTGTGTCGACAATTATCCGTTCCAGTTTACCACTATCATTAAGAAAATCGATGACCTGCTGTATATTTTCTGCACCATAGACTTCCAGATTTCCGACAATGGCGGCTTCTTTAGCATTCAGTTTTGGAAGGATGATCCCTTTAAACCCTTTACGTGCAGCCTCAATGGCGATAGGAAGTGCTCCTTTCATAGGTTGAAGGCTGCCATCCAATGACAATTCCCCCAGGATTATGAAAGATTCCAGTTTATCCATCTTCACGATATTATCGGCAGCAAGGATTGCCACCGCAATGGTGAGATCATAGGCTGATCCTTCTTTACGGATATCAGCAGGCGCCATGTTGATAACGATCTTTTTCCCGGGGATCTTATAGCCGGTATTCCGCAACGCTGAATCAATCCGCTGATGACTTTCCTTGACGGCATTATCGGGAAGCCCGACCATAAAAAAATTAATTCCCTGGTCAATGCACACTTCAACTGTTACAACGATCGCGTGAATACCGTAAAGGGCGCTTCCAAAAGTCCTGACTAGCATATAACCGGATAAGGTTAAGAGATCTCCTTTTTTAATCCGTAAAAATTAAAAAGGTAATACGTTAGAAAAAACTTTTATTAAGCAATTTGTCGGGAAACAGTATCTGAATCTATTTTTCAGGTTTATAACCTGATAAGGTGAGGATTTTCTGGGCATCTGTTTCTTGCAACATCATTTGCAGTGTGATCTCAGGATTTTTGTTCATGTATGAACGGATGATCTGCAGGCCAATCCATTCACCAAGTCTCGGAGGTGACTCTTTGGAAAATTCCATTGTATAAGGCCCGTCGGAAAGGAACATCTGGAAATATTGTCCATCCGAAGAATAGAGCAGGCGATTTTCAATCAGGGCCGCCCAGACATGCGTTTCATTCTTTTGGACCCAGTTATACTGGTTTTGCGTATAATTCATTTTAACATAACCGGGAATATCGGGGATCAATGCATCTATAAGGTACTGATGTTTACCTGCTTCCACCATCGCACCTAACAACGTTGTTGGTGTAGCTGGCGGTTGATAAATTGCATTTGCAATTTCCCTTGCACAATCCGGGACAATATGATCTTCTGTCATCCGCTCCGCCTGATAAAGTGCAAGACCATCTGCAAAATAGGGCTTAAAATCTTTTCCGAGATAAGTATCTAGTGCAATGATCATGACGCTGTCGACTAACTGAACAGGATTGTTGTAATCTCCTCCTGAGATATAGGAATAGACTCTCGGCACCTTTGCATCTGGAAAATAAAATTTCCAATGACGGAATGCATCGGTAAGGTCTTTTTCCACTTTGGAAAGATCTTTGTACTGCCTTTCGCAGGTTTTCTGAAAATCAATACTCCTGGGATTCTCCAGATAGGCTCTCATTTCGTCTAGTTTTTTCTGATCACTCAGGTCCATTCCCAGGAAAAAATAATAAGCATGTTGAATCTTTTCAAGCCCTGACCGAAGATTTGTCAGTGGAATATTGAAAAGATCCTGATCATAACGGTGGATTTTTACATCTGCAATCTTTACATGAGAAACATCAACCTGAAGACGATTCTTATGCCAATTGCATCCAAGGATCGAAATAAGAATAAAAACTAAAAATGTAAATTGTTTTAGTTTCACAAGAGATTGTTTGTTATTTTTAACGAAAAAACCCGTTAGATATTATGAATTGCCACATTTGACAATATCTGTCAGTCAATATGTCTCTTTCCCTGGTTATTCTTTATTTTTAATTCCCACTTTGATCCGTTAATTACTTTTGTATAAAATCCTGCAGAAAACATCCTGAAGCTGGTTTGAATAATGTAATTTTGTTAGACAGCTATCATTATAAGTGGGTCAAATTCCGGATTTATGACAAAAAGTACGATACGATTATATGCCATCATCCTGTTCCTTGTTTATACAAAGGCCGGTTTTTCACAGGATCAGGCAGTGCGATTGGGTTTGAAAATCTCGCCGAATATTGCATGGATGAACCCGAATGAAAAAAACTATAGCGATAATGGGGCTTCAGCCGGTTTCTCATTTGGATTCATTAGTGAATTTCGTCTGTCAGAACATTACGCATTTTCTACCGGGTTCAATTTCTCTTTCTTGGGTGGTAACCTCCGGTTCCCATATGCAAAATCACCAGATACAGGCACCATAAACAGGAAATACAACTTTCGTTATCTCGAGATTCCTTTAATGGTGAAAATGAAGACCAAGGAATATGGTAACTTTAGTTTTTTTGGACAGATCGGGTTCGGAACCAATTTTATGCTTCGTACCCAGGTAATTGATAATTTCATGACCCAGACTCACGGGACGATTTCAGATAAGATGAACCTCACGACCAGTGAATCCAGTCTTATCCGGGAAGCAATCCTGGTGGGCGTGGGTACCGAATACAAGATCGATGAATCTATTTCGTTAATAATAGGGCTTTCTTACAGCAACAGCCTTAACAATGTTTTACAGGGAAAAAATACAATGGATCCGGGCCTGTCGAACCGAAGCAGCCTGAATTACGCAGAATTGAATATCGGCGTTCTTTTTTAATGATTAGCAGGAATTGATCTATGCGTATCGCATTAACACAACTGAATTACCACATCGGGGATTTTGAGAATAACATCTCCAGGATCAAATCTTACATTCATCAGGCAAAGCGTTTGCCTGCGGATTTGGTAGTATTTTCTGAATTAGCGGTATGTGGTTACCCTCCGCGTGATTTCCTGGAATTTGATGACTTTATTTCCAAATGTCATGAGGGGATACTGTCAATCGCAAAAGAATGCCATGACATTGCGGTCATTGTTGGTGCCCCTTCTGTAAATCCATCCAGAAAAGGGAAACCTCTTTATAATTCAGCTTATTTCCTTGCAGAAGGAGAAGTCAGAACAATATTTCATAAGACTCTTTTACCAAATTATGATGTATTTGACGAGTACCGTTATTTTGAACCAAACCGCCAGCCCTTTAAAATTGCTGAATATAAAAAATACAAATTCGCCGTCACAATCTGTGAAGATCTGTGGAACATTGCAGATGACCCTTTGTATGTTCTGAACCCTATGGATGAGATTATTAAACTGAATCCCGATGTTGTAATCAACATTGCAGCTTCACCGTTTCATTATAATCAACCGGGTCTGCGAAAGGATATTCTGGTAAGAAATGCAAAGAAATATAAGCTTCCGTTCTTTTACCTGAATCATGTTGGAGGACAGACGGAATTGCTGTTTGATGGCGGCTCAATGGTGATAAGTCCGGATGGAAACGTTTTTGATGAAATGAAATATTTTGAGGAAGACTTCCGGGTTTACGACTTGAATGATTTTATTTACAAAAATAAAAAGGAACCCCGTGAAGACCCAAGATCACTAAGTAAGATTGAACTTATTCATGATGCCTTGGTCATGGGAATCCATGATTATTTTGGAAAAATGGAGTTGAAGACAGCTATACTCGGGTTATCAGGAGGAATCGATTCGGCAGTGACACTGGTATTGGCTGCAAAAGCATTGGGTAGTGAAAATGTATGTGCGATCCTGCTTCCTTCTCAGTTTTCATCCGAACACAGTAAGATAGATGCGATAGAACTCGCAGACGGGCTGAATGTCGGGTATGCTATCATTGCAATTGATAAGACTTATTCTGCTTTTGAAGAATTGCTGAAACCTTGGTTTAAAGACCTTCCTTTTAACCTCACAGAAGAGAATATACAGGCACGGATCAGGGCAGTGATCCTGATGGCTTTATCTAATAAATTCGGGTATATCCTCCTGAATACTTCCAATAAAAGCGAAGCTGCCGTGGGCTATGGAACATTATACGGTGATATGTGCGGTGGAATTTCGGTGCTTGGTGATGTTTATAAGACCCAGGTTTACGAATTAGCTACTTTTATTAACCGGAAGAAAGAGATCATTCCCCAAAATATCATAAATAAACCACCATCAGCTGAATTGAGACCCGGCCAGAAAGATTCTGATTCCCTGCCTGATTATTCTATTCTCGATAAAATTCTTTATGAATATATTGAACTGAGAAAAGGTCCAAATGAACTGATCCGGGAAGGATTTGATAGAGACACTGTGAAACTTGCTTTGAAACTTGTAAACACGAGTGAATACAAACGCAACCAGACGCCACCCATATTAAGAGTCTCCCCAAAAGCCTTCGGAACCGGCCGCAGGATGCCGATTGTAGGAAAATACCTGTCCTGAGTTTTTTCCCCTTATTCTATGATGGATTCAACTGCAGTGATCTCAGGCAGCACGCGCTTAACGGCTGCCTCAATCCCACTCTTCAGGGTCATCTGGCTGTATGGACAATTTCCGCACATTCCTAATAATCGAATATTTACGGTTTTGTCCTCTGTCATTTCGATAAATTCAACATCTCCCCCATCGGCCTGTAAATAGGGACGGATCTGATCGAGGACATTCTTGACTTTGGTTTCTAATTCCTGGTTGGTTGAGGTCATTTATGTTTTCCTTTTTATTTTATATGTAATTAAATACGCGTTGTTCATTATTCCGGTCTATTTATTCGTCATCTTATTTCCTGCTGATTCTTTGATGGCATTGTGAATGGCTACCTGTTGTGCTACCGATTCCGCTAATTGGGTAAAGGCAACAGTCACGGGTGTGCCTTCAATCGTGGCGACCGGTCTGCCTTGGTCACCGGCATCTGAAATGGTTGTCACGATCGGGATCTGTACCAGTAAAGGTATGGACAGTTCCTTTGCTAACTCGGCACAGCCGCTTTTCCCGAATACGTAATACTTTTTATCAGGCATATCGGGAGGAATAAAATAAGACATGTTTTCCACAAGCCCTAAAATCGGGATATGGATAGTATCTGCGCTGAACATATCTGCAGCTTTCCTGACATCAGCAATTGCCATATCCTGTGGCGTACTTACAATAATAGCACCTGTGAGCGGGAAATTCTGGATCAGGGTCAGTGGAATATCGCCGGTTCCAGGGGGAAGATCGATTACCATATAATCAAGCTCATCCCAGATGGCATCTGAGATCAATTGTTTCAATGCAGTGGATATCATGGGACCACGCCAGATCAATGCTTTCGACTGGTCAATAAAAAAACCGATGGAAAGAATCTTTAAACCGAGTTTTTGAATAGGTACGATCCAGCTTTTTCCTTCTTTATCGATAATATGAGGCCGGTCATCCTTTAAGCCAAACATCATCGGGATGGATGGACCATAAATATCGGCGTCCAACAGACCTACTTTTGCACCTGTTTTGGCCAGTGCAACAGCAAGATTGACAGCAACAGTCGACTTGCCAACGCCCCCTTTACCCGACCCGACTGCAATGATATTCTTGACATTTTTCAGTAATTCATCTGTCTGTTTCCTGACTGTTGTAACCTGTGAAGAAAGTTCAATTTCAACTTCAGCATTAGGATTAGCATATTTTAGAATAGCATCTTTGCATTGTTTCTTCAGGAAATCTTTTAATGGACAGGCCGGAGTAGTAAGAACCAATGAAAATTTCATTCTTTGACCATCAATCTTCAGATCCTGGATCATGTTCAATGTCACCAGATCCTTCTTAAGATCCGGGTCCTGCACATGGCCTAACGCTTTTAATACTTGTTCTTTTGTCATAAATATTGTCTGTCGAAAGTGACAACAATAACGGTCACTCTAAACTTATTATTTCAATTCTTTTTTTGGATCCCAGAATAATTCATCAAACTTTACCACCTTATCATTTTCCACATCGATTCCCTCACTCTCCAGCAATTGTTGCATTATATTCTGCCCTCCGAAATGATGCTTGCCAGTCAGCAATCCCACCCTGTTCACTACCCTGTGAGCTGGTATGTTAAAGGTTTCTGTATGAGAACTGTTCATGGCCCATCCCACCATCCTGGCTGACCCTTTTGTTCCGAGATATTCTGCAATTGCACCGTAAGAAGTTACCCGGCCGGCAGGAATCCTGCATACAATGGCATAAACTTTATTAAAGAAGGAACCATTATTCCCATCTCCCCTATTCTTTATCATGGAAGATCATTTTTCAATTCTAAAAGAAAGCTTTTGATCTTCTGCAATGAATCAATGATCTCAACCTGCTTTTCAACATCTTCCCTGTTAAGCTTTATCTTTTCCCTTGCACCTTGAAGGGTGTACCCTTTTTCTTTAACCAGGTGATAGATGATCCGGATGGTGTCGATATCCTCTTTTGTAAATAGCCGGTTTCCTTTTTTATTCTTCTGGGGCTTTAAAAAATCAAATTCACTTTCCCAGAACCTTATCAATGAGGTATTTACCTCAAACAATTCGGCGACTTCGCCAATAGTATAGTAAATCTTTTCTATCTTTCCTGTCCGTTTCATTCCTGAAACAATCCTGTTAATCCATTGTTTGTGAAGGACGTGAGGATAAGTCGAGCATCATTTTGTATTGCTCGGCTGACAGGTCATTGAAGAAGAAATAAATAGGGTTGAGTGGAACCCCGTTCTTCCGTACTTCATAATGAAGATGAGGGGAGGTTGATTTACCGGTATTACCTACATAACCAATGATCTGACCACGGAGGATTTTCTGTCCCTCTTTTACAAATATCCTTGAAAGATGTGCATAAACGGTTTTGTAATTATAGCCATGATCAATGACGATCTCATTCCCATAGCCGCCTCCATCATCATGCCCGGCCATTTCAATGGTTCCGTTGCCTGTTGCATAGACTTCAGTGCCGATCGGCGCAGAAAAATCAATTCCTTCGTGAAACTTCCTCACCTTATAAAAAGGATCCATCCGCGTTCCGAAATAAGAGCCTATTCTCCTGAGATCCTTGTTGCTGATAGGCTGGATGGCAGGGATGCTTACCAGCATCCGCTCTTTATTCTTGGCCATATCGAAGACTTCATCATATGATTTTGACTGAACGTACAGTTCCCCGAGTATCTTGTCCATTTTTTTCTCCGTTTCAATGATCAGGTCTGAATTTTTATAGCCTTTGAGCTTCTCATAACGGTCAACTCCGCCAATACCAGCTTCACGGATAGATCCCGGAATAGGCTCTGCTTCAAATATCACCCGGTAAATATTGTCGTCGCGGTCCTGGAGATCGGCAATTACTTTAGTGACCTTGTCAAGCTGGTCGTTCAGGATACGAAACTGTAACTTCATCTGTTCAATTTCACGTTTTTGCGCCTTTTCCCTTGGGGAATCGAGAAAATTGAATGCAAGTATGAGCACGACCGCTGCGAAAACAACTCCGGTTGACAGATGAGTAAAGAAATACAACAACCGTCTCCTGAATGAAGTTGTGACACGATCGAAGGTAAGTGATTTTTTATTGAACTTGTACTTTACCTTGCTCATTTAAAGCCAAATAAAGAAATTTGGAGATTGATTTTCAATAGACGGCAAATTTAAGTAAATAAAGTAACTTTGCGGATGTTTATTTTTCTGATAATGTTAAAGTTTGTTAAACATATCCTCTAGTTTGATGAATTCCAGTAGTATACGCCAGACTTTCCTTGATTATTTCAGATCGAAAGAACATACCATCGTTCCCTCAGCACCCATGGTCATAAAGAATGATCCGACCCTGATGTTTACCAATGCAGGGATGAATCAGTTTAAAGAAATATTTCTTGGAAATAAAGAATCAAAATCACCGCGCATTGCAAATACCCAGAAATGTTTGCGTGTCTCAGGCAAACATAACGATCTGGAACAAGTAGGTCACGACACGTATCACCATACTATGTTTGAAATGCTCGGGAACTGGTCGTTTGGAGATTATTTCAAGAAGGAAGCGATCGGATGGGGCTGGGAATTGCTTACAAATGTCTTCAAGATCGACAAGGACCAGTTGTATGTTACTGTTTTTGAAGGAGATGCAACGGATGGGCTTACAAAAGATACAGAATCTTATGATTATTGGAAATTGTGGATCCCCGAAGATCGTATCCTTTTTGGTTGCCGAAAAGATAATTTCTGGGAGATGGGTGATACAGGTCCCTGCGGCCCATGTTCAGAGATCCATTTTGATTTAAGAGATGATGCAGAAAGGATGAAGATTTCAGGCAAGTCTCTCGTAAATAAAGGGAATCCTCTGGTCATAGAAATTTGGAACCTGGTATTTATTGAGTTCAACCGTCTGGCAAATGGTCAGTTAGTTCCTTTGCCTGCAAAGCATGTCGATACCGGGATGGGGTTTGAGCGTCTTTGCATGGTGATGCAAAATAAAAAATCAAACTATGATACCGATGTATTTCAGCCACTGATAGCAGCGATTGCACAGAAATCGGGAATCTCATATGGTACCAGTCCAAAGGCGGATGTCGCTATGCGCGTAATTGCCGATCATCTTCGTGCCATTGCCTTTGCCATTGCCGACGGACAGTTGCCTTCAAATGTCAAAGCCGGTTATGTGATCAGGAGGATACTGCGCAGGGCTGTAAGGTATGGCTATGTATTTCTTGACCTGAATGACGCCTTTATCCATGAATTTGTTCCTGTTCTCGTTGCACAAATGGGAGATGTTTTCCCTGAACTGAAAAAACAAAAGGAACTCATCATGAATGTCATCCGTGAAGAAGAATCTGCTTTTTTAAGAACACTGGCGACAGGAATCCAGAAGTTCAATACAAAGATCGCTTCCTCCCATACTGCCAAAAAATACCTCGACGGCGCATTCGCTTTTGAATTATATGACACATATGGGTTCCCGATAGACCTTACTCAATTAATGGCAAAAGAAGCAGGTTGGGAGGTCGATATGGAAGGCTTCAATAAGGGCCTGATTGAACAGAAGAACCGTTCACGGCAGGCTGCCCAGGTTAATACTGCTGATTGGGTCATTCTCCATCCCGAATCTTCAGGAAATACATTTATCGGTTATGACACCTTATCCGTTGAAACAGAGATCGTTCGTTACCGGAAGGTCAGTACAAAAGAAGGTTCTTTTTTTCATGTGGTACTTGAACAAACGCCTTTCTATGCTGAATCGGGAGGACAGGTCGGCGACCGTGGACAATTGATTTCACAGGGAAAGAGTTATGAGGTTACCAGTACTATCCGTGAGCATGAGCTCATCCTGCATGTAATGAAGATACTTCCTGAAGATCCATTCGTTTCGGTCACAGCAATAGTCGATAATGACAAACGCAGGTCTACAGCCAATAACCACTCGGCTACCCATCTGCTACATGCAGCACTTCGCAGGGTTCTGGGTCCCCATGTTGAGCAAAAAGGATCACTCGTTGATGAAAAT
>Ga0326727_10020629_pt1 | contig 13058 bp, 1 predicted proteins | sample MB2enrmetagenome_FD_207643 | JGI IMG/M metagenome (GOLD analysis project Ga0326727, IMG submission 207643) | Lab enriched peat soil microbial communities from McLean, Ithaca, NY, United States - MB29MY | ecosystem: Environmental > Terrestrial > Soil > Wetlands > Peat | place: USA: New York...
TCGTCGACCGGGGCGTCGCGCGCCACCACCTTGCTCACCCCCGGCACCGATGCCATCAGGCGGACCAACGGCGTCTGCACCTCGAGGATGACCCGGGCGCCCAGGGCCGCCAGCGGGGTGGCGAAGCGGGCGAATTGGATGTCGTCGCCCAGTCCCTGTTCCGAGCGCAGCAGAAGGGTTCGTCCGGCCAGGGACTGCCCGTCCCACAGCGGCACCGCCGTCGGTCGCGGCTTGGCCCAACTGACCGCAGGGTGCAACCGCCATTCATGCTCGACCCATCCGGCCGGGTAGTCTCCCTGTTCCAGCAAGGCGGCTCCCAGGTTGCAGTGAATCTCGGCATGATCGGGGTTCAACTCGGCCGCCTTGCGGAAGGCCGCGATGGCCTCCTCGAGGCGCCCCATTTCCTTCAGCAGGGCGCCCAGGTTGTTGTAGGGCTCTGCCAGATCCGGCTTCAGGGCGATGGCGCGGACGAAGCTGCGTTCGGCCAAGTCCCGCCGGCCCAGGTCGCGTTCGGCCGTTCCCAGGTTGACCCAGGCTTCGCAATAGGACGGATGGGCGGCCAGCGACTGGCGGATCAGGGCGCAGGCGGCGCCCGGGTTCCGCCGTTGCTGCGCGATCACGCCCCGATGATGCAGGACCACCGGGTGGCCGGGCCGCGCGTCCAGGATCCAACGATACAGCCGGTCCGCCTGGTCCAGGCGGTTCTCCTGATGGTGACCGACGGCAACGGCAAACAGGGCATCGGCGTCGATCGCCGGTGCCAATCCGGCCAGCGCCGTGGCGGCTTCGGCTATGGCCTCCTCCCAACGCCCCGGTCCGGGTTGGCGGAACAGGCGGGCCGAGGGATACCAGGGGGAGTCGGCGCGGTTCTCCAGCCAACGCCAGCAGCCGTTGAAGCGGGACAGGATCCACACCGGCCGGCCCAGCGCGCCGGCCAGATGGACCACCGCGGTGTCCACCGCGATGACCAGATCCAGCGCCGTCACCACAGCGGCCGTGTCGGCGAAGTCGGCCATCTCGGCCATGGCATCGAAGGGTCGCAGAGGGGGCGCGATCTCGGCGATCTCGGCGGCGGCCGCGCCCATTTGCAGGCTGACGAAGGAGACCCGCGGGGTCGCCAGCAGGGGCGTCAGTTGGGCCAGGGCCAGGCTGCGGCGGCGATCCACCGCATGGTTGCGGGCATTGCGTGCCCTGGGGTCTCCGGCCCAGGCAATGCCGACCTTGAGACCGGGCAGGTCGGCCAGCCGGCGGCGCCAGTCGGCCACCGCATCGGCGTCGGCGTGGACATAGGGGACGGTGGCCGGAATGCTGTCCAGTTCGGTTCGCAGCAGATTGGGAAGGCTGAGCAACGGTAACTGGACGTCGGCTTGGGACGGGTCCCCGTCCTGAAGCACCCGGGCTACCCCGGGAACGGTGGCCAAAAGGCGGCGCAGCGCCGGATAGACGTCCAGGACCACCCGTGCGCCCCGTTGGGCCAGCACGGTCGCGAAGCGGGCGAATTGCAGGGTGTCGCCGAACCCCTGTTCGCCCTGCAGCAGGATGGTGCGCCCCGTCAGATCCTCGCCCCGCCAGCGAGGAACGCCGGCATCGGGTTCGTGCAGGCCGGGGACGGCGCCCCGCCAGCGCCATTCGTAATGCTGCCAGCCTTCGGCGAGCTGACCGCTCAGCAGCAGCGCGGTGGCCAGATTGTGATGGGCGGCGGCGATGCCGTCGTCCTGCGCCAGGGCCTGGCGATAGACGGCGATGGCCTCGCCGATGCGATGGCGCTCGTGCAGGCTGGCGCCCAGGTTGGCCAACGGCCGCCCCGATGTCGGCTCCGCGGCGGCGGCATGACGGCAAACCGCAATGGCCTCGTTATGGCGATCCATTTCTCCAAGGGCACTGCCAAGGTTGGTGAGCACGGTGCCGTCGCCGGGAGCCAGGATCAGCGCCTGGCGGTAGGCCGCGGCGGCGTCGCGGAAACGGTCGTCCTCGTGACAGGCCAGGCCCAGAAGATACCAGGCCTGGCTTGACGCCGGGTGCCGTTGGCAGGCCATCATCAGGACGGCGCGTGCCTTTGCGGTCTGGCCACAGCCGACCAGGGCCCGTCCCAGGGCCAGATGGGCGCCCAGGTGGGAGCCGTCCGCCAGCAGCGCCTTGCCGAGCCAGGGCACGGCCTCGCCGGCCTGGCCGCGGGCCAGGGCGATCAGCCCCAATTGCAACAGGCTGTCGAACTGGTTGGGGGCGCCGGCCAGGACCTGCCGATAAAGCGTGGACGCCGCGTTCAGGTCGCCTTGTCTTTGCAGCCGGAAGGCGGCCTCGATCAGGGGCGGGCGCCCTGAAGTGGCGCCGGCATCCCCGCCGGTGTCCGCCTCTGCCATACCGGCACGGAGGCCGGGGCTACCGGTGTGCCGAGGGGCGCCGGCGTCCCCGCCGGTTTCCGCCGCTGCCATACCGGCACGGAGGCCGGGGCTACGGATGTCCCGAGTAGCGCCGGCGTCCCCGCCGGTGTTCGCCGCTGCCATACCGGCACGGAGGCCGGCGCTACCGATGTCCCGAGTAGCGCCGGCGTCCCCGCCGGTTTCCGCCTCTGCCATACCGGCACGGAGGCCGGGGCTACGGATGTCCCGAGGGGCGCCGGCGTCCCCGCCGGTTTCCGCCTCTGCCATACCGGCGCTGAGGCCGGCGCTACTGATGTCCCGAGGGGCGCCGGCGTCCCCGCCGGTGTCCGCCTCTGCCATACCGGCACGGAGGCCGGCGCTACTGATGTCCCGAGGGGCGCCGGCGTCCCCGCCGGTGTTCGCCGCTGCCATACCGGCACGGAGGCCGGGGCTACGGATGTCCCGAGTAGCGCCGGCGTCCCCGCCGGTGGTCTCTGCCGTGGCGGCCACGGCCAATTCGGCGGCCACCGTGGCGATGACGCCATCCCATTCCCCCGGTCCCGGTTGGCCGAAGATGCGTGCGGTGGGGTACCAGGGCGAGCGTGCCGCATTGCCCAGCCAACGCCAGCATCCGGCGAAACGCGACAGGATCCAGACCGGCTTGCCCAAGGCTGCGGCCAGATGGGCCACCGCGGTGTCGACGCTGATGATCAGGTCCAGCGCCGCGACCAGGGCGGCGGTGTCGGCAAAATCGGCGACCTCGGCCATCCAGTCCAGGGGGCGCAGCGGCGGGGCCAGCAGATCCAGTTCGGCTGCCGGCCGTCCTTTCTGCAGACTGACGAAGCAGATGCCCGGCACCCGCAGAACAGGCATCAGGCGGGCCAGGGTCAGGCTGCGGCGCCGGTCGATGGCATTGGCCCGGCGGTCGAAGGGCCGGGGCGCGCCAGCCCAGACCAGTCCGACCTTCAGGCCGGGCCGTTGCGCGAAACGTTGGCGCCATGCCGCGATGGCCTCCGCCGGCGCGGCCAGATAGGGAATGGCCGCCGGAATGTCCAGGGCGGTGGTGCCGACCCGGTGGGGGGCGCTCATCATGCTGAGGTGGTAATCGAAAGGACCGGCGTCCTCTCCGATGGCCACCACCCGGGACACGCCCGGCACCGTGGCCAGCAGCCGTGTCAGTGCGGGTGCCGCTTCGACCAGGACGCGGGCGCCCCGTGCGGCCAGCAGGCCGGCATAACGGACGAACTGCAGGGCGTCGCCCAACCCCTGTTCGGCATGCAGCAGGATGGTGCGGCCGGCAAGGTCCTCGCCCTGCCACTCGGGGGCGGCAAAATCCCGCTGCCCCCCCTCGGGGAGCGGGCGGCGACGGCGCCATTCATATTGGTCCCATCCGTCCCGGTAGCGCCCCAGCGAGAGCAGGGTGGTTCCCAGATTGTAATGGGCTTCCACATGGTCGGGCGCCAGGGCGACGGCCCGGCGAAACAGCGCGAGGGCGGTGCCGGTATCGCCGGCATCACTGGCCGCCACCCCCAGATTGGCCCAGGCGTCCGCCAGGCCGGGGGCCAGGCACAAGGCGCGTCGGCACAGGGCCGCGGCGTCCGCCCAACGCTGGTCGTCGGACAGGGTGGCCGCCAGGTTCGACAGCGCCGCCGGATCATCGGGGGCCAGGCGCAGGGCGCGGCGGAATGCCGTCGCGGCGCCGTCTTGTCCCTGCCGCAACAGCGCGATACCCAGGTTGTTATGGGCCTCCTGGTCGTCGGGAGCCAGGGCGATGGTCCGCTCGAACCATCGCCTTGCCGCCGGGGCATCACCCTGGTCGAGTGCGGCCAGGCCCAGCTGGTGGGCCGCGCCGACATGGTCGGACCGGCCCGCCAGGATTCGCCGGCACAGGGGCACCGCCAGGTCGCGCCGTCCGGCCGTCACATGGCCGACAACCTCGGCGAACAGCCGATCGGCCGGCATCACGAGGTCTTCCAGGGCCGTCGCGACGCGGACGACCACCTCGGCCCAGTCGCCGGGCCGGCGTTGGCGGAACAGGCGGGCGGTGGGATACCAGGGGCTGTCCTGTCGTCCCTCCATCCAGCGCCAGCAGCCGTCGAAACGCGACAGGATCCACACCGGCTTGCCCAGCGCCCCGGCCAGATGGGCGACAGCGGTGTCGACGGTGATCACCAGGTCGAGCGTGGCGACGATGGCGGCGGTTTCGGCAAAGTCCTCGATACCGTCCATCACCACCAGCGGCCGCAAGGAGGCATCGATGCCCGCCACCTCGCCGGCGGCCCCACCCTTTTGCAGAGAGACGAACGAGACCCCCGGCAGGGACAGCAGCAGCGCCATGGCCGCCAGGGCGATGCTGCGCCGCCGATCGACGGCGGTGGCCCGCGGCTCTGTGGACCGGGGGGCGCCGGCCCAGACCAGGCCGACCTTCAGGCCGGTCAGCATGGCCAACCGGTCCCGCCAGTGGGCCACCCGATCGGCCGGGGCCTGCAGATAGGGAACGTCGGCGGGAATGGTCTCCAGGGTGGTTTCCAGAAGGAAGGGCGCGCCCATCATCGGCAGAGTGACATCGAAGGGGGGCAGGGGCTGGCCGGCGGCGACCACCTGGGCGACCCCCTTGACCGTCGACAGCAGCGCGACCAGCGCCGGTTGGACCTCCAGGATGACCCGGGCGCCGCGCAGGGCGACGGGAGTGGCGAAGCGGACGAACTGCAGCACGTCGCCGAACCCCTGCTCGCCATAGAACAGGATGGTCTTGCCGGCCAGGCTTTCGCCGGACCAACGCCGGCCCGGAATCTGCCGCGGCCTGGCTTCGGGCAGGCCGCCGCGCCACAGCCACTCATGCTCGCGCCAGCCGGCGGGGAACTCTCCCTGCAACAGCAGCAACTGGCCCAGATTGTAATGGGCGCCGGCCAGGGCCGGGGCAATGGCCAGGGCGCGCCGGTAGGCCCGCTCCGCTTGTCCAAGATGGCGTCCGTCCTGCAAGGCCACGCCCAGGTTGGACAGGACCTGGGGGTGATCCGGACGCAAGGTCAAGGCGTTGCGATAGGATTGGCAGGCCCGCTCCCAATCGCCCTGGTCGGCAAAGGTCAGGCCCAGGCTGTTGTGGGCGTCGACAAGGTCGGGGCGACGGGCCAGGGCGTTGTGAAGGTTCTCCGATGCCGCGTCCAGTTGGCCCTGGCCACGGTACAGCAGGCCAAGATTGGCGAAGGCCTCGGCATGGCCCGCCGGCCCCTCGGTCAGCATCCGAAGATAGCCTTCCTCGGCCTCGATCCAGCGCCCGGCGGCGTGATCGGCGATGGCCCGGGCGAAGATGGCCGGTGCCCGATCGGCGTCGTCAGCGCCGGTCTGGCCGCGGGGCGCCCCGGCCGGAGTGTCCTGTCCGTCGGTCCAGGCCGACAGGGCGCTCACCACCCGCTCGATGACGGGACCCCACGCGCCGGGACGCTCCTGGCGGAATAGCCGCGCCGTGGGATACCAGGGGCTGTCGTCGCGGCCGGTCAGCCAGCGCCAGCAACCGTCGAAGCGGGACAGGATCCACACCGGTTTGCCCAGGGCCCCGGCCAGGTGGGCCACCGCGGTATCGACCGTGATGACCAGATCCAGGGCGGCGACCAGAGCTGCGGTGTCGGCGAAATCCGCCATGTCCGGCATGGGGTCAAGCGGCCGCCGGTCCGCGGGCAGATCGGTCGCCTGCGCGGCCTCCGGCCCCTTCTGCAGACTGACGAAGGTGATGCCGGGAACCTCCAGCACGGGCAGGAAGGTGGCGGCGGCAATGCTGCGCCGCTTGTCGATGGCATGGCAGGCGGGATCGTGGGATCGTGACGCGCCGGCCCAGACCAGCCCGACCGACCGTCTGCCGTGCCGGTCCAGCCGGTCGCGCCAGCGCCGGACCTGATCGGCGTCGGCACGCAGATAGGGCGTCTCGGCCGGGATGGTCAGGGCCATGGTGCCCAGACGCCACGGCATGGACAGCAGCGGCAGATGGGCATCGACCGGCGGCAGGGGCTCGCCGCCCGCGATCACCTGCGCGACGCCGGTCAATCCCTGCAACAGACGCGTCAACGGGGGCTGCACCTCCAGGATCACCCTGGCCCCGCGCCTGGCCAGCAGGGGGGCGTAGCGGACGAACTGCAAGGTGTCGCCCAGGCCTTGCTCGGCATGAAGCAGGATCGTCCGGCCGGCAAGATCGTCTCCCGTCCATTCCGGGACGGGCAGCGAGCGCGGGACCAAAGTGTCGAGGCCGGCCTGCCAGCGCCACTCGTAATGGGCAAAGCCCTCGCGGAACTGTCCGCAGGCCAGCAGGGCGACGCCCAGATTGCTGTGGGCTGCCCCATAGCCGGGATCCAGCTGGACGGCGCGTCGGAAGGCTGCGACCGCTTCGGCCAGGCGGTTGGCGTCCTTCAAGGCGACGCCCAGGTTGTTGTTCACTTCGGCGGAGTCGGGGCGGCGGCGCAGGGCGTCGCGATGGATATCGATGGCCTCGTCCAAGCGTCCCTGGGCTCGCAGCAGGCATCCCAGGTTGGTCAGGGCTTCGGCATAGCCGGGCGACAGCTCCAGCGCGCGGCGATAGGCGGTTTCCGCCTGGGCCAGTCGGCCGGCGCGATGGTGAGCCAGGCCATCGGCCAGCAGCGCCGCCGGTTGGTCGGAAACGGGGGCAAACAGGTCCGCCAGGGCCGTTGCCACCCGGGCGACGACACTGTCCCAATCGCCCGGGCTGGTCTGGCGGAACAGCCGCGCCGTGGGGTACCAGGGGCTGTCGTCGCGATCCTCCAGCCAGCGCCAGCAGGCGTCGAAACGGGACAGGATCCAGACCGGCTTGCCCAGGGCGCCGGCCAGATGGGCTACCGAGGTATCGACGGCGATGACCAGGTCCAGCTGTTCGATCAGGGCCGCCGTGTCGGCGAAATCACCAACCTCGCCCATCGGGTCGAAAGGGCGGATCTCCGGGGCAAGGTCGTCCAGCTGCCGGGCGGTTTCGCCCATCTGCAGGCTGACGAAACGGACGCCGGGCTGGCGCAGGAGGGGCGTCAGCGCCGTCGCGGCCATGCTGCGCCGCTGGTCCACCAGATGGATCCGGGGTTGATCGGGCCGGGGGTTGCCGGCGAACACCAATCCGACCCTTGGCGCCGTCAGATGGGCCAGGCGGCCCGCCCAGTGGTTGCGCCGTCCTTGCTCCACCTGCAGATAGGGCACGTTGGCGGGAATGTTGTCCAGGGTCACGCCCAGGCGGTCGGGGGCGCTCATCATCGGCAGATGGACATCGAAGGGCGGCAAGGGGTCCCCGGCGGCGACCACCTGGGCCACGCCCGGCACGGTGGCCAGAAGCGCGGTCAGCGAGCGGGGAACCTCAAGGACGATGCGGCCTCCCCGCTCGGCCAAAGCCGTGGCGAAGCGGGCGAACTGGATGGTATCGCCCAGTCCCTGCTCGGCATGCAGCAGAAGGGTTTGCCCGGCCAAAGGCTGGCCCTGCCAAAGGGGCTGGGGAAACGGGCGCGGCGTCAAATGTCCGGCGCCGGCCCGCCACCGCCATTCATATTCCCGCCAGCCTTCGACCAGATGTCCCTCGGCCAGCAGCCAGGTGGCATGGTTGTGACGCAGCTCGGCGAAATCCGGGGCCAGGGCGACCGCCCGGCGGTAGGCGGCCCCGGCTTCGGCGCGGCGGTGCAGGCGGTGCAGGGTCAGGGCCAGTCCGGTGGCCGCCGGTACAAATCCGGGGTCCAGGGTCAGGGCCGTTTGCGCCCAGACCAGTGCTTCCTGGTAACGGGCCTGGTCGAACAGGGCGGCGGCAAGGTTGGAGCAGGCGGCCACATTGTCGGGGGCCAGAGCCAGGGAGGCCCGACAGGCCATTTCGGCTTGACGCGGGTCGCCGGCGGACAGCTGTCGGGCGGCCTGGTGCCCCAGACGACGGGCTTGCGCCAGGCGGGAGGCATCGGTCGGTCGGCCTTGATGAGCCACCAGGGCGGACAATGCCCGGGCGGTATTGTCCAGGACGGGCCGCCAGTCGCCGGGAGATTGCTGGCGGAACAGGCGGGCCGTCGGATACCAGGGACTGTCGTCGCGGTTTTCCAGCCAGCGCCAGCAGCCGTCGAAGCGGGACAGGATCCACACCGGCTTGCCCAGGGCGCCGGCCAGGTGGGCCACCGACGTGTCGACGGTGATCACCAGGTCCAGGGCGTCGGCCAGGGCGGCGGTGTCGGCGAAGTCCTCCACCGCGTCCATCCAGTCACGTGGGCGCAGGTTGGCCGGAAGATCGGCGATCTGCGCCGCCGCGGCTCCCTTTTGCAGCGAGATCCAGGTGACGCCGGGAGTGGCCAGCAGGCCGGCCATCGCCGCCAGGGGAATACTGCGGCGCTGGTCGATGGCGGCCGCTTCCGGTTGGCCGGGGCAGGGCTCGCCGGCCCAGACGACTCCCACCTTCAGTCCGGGCAGGACCGACAGCCGGGCCTGCCAGGCGGCCCGGCGCCCGGGTTCGACGCGGACATAGGGGACGGTGGCCGGAACATCGGCAACAGAGATGCCCAGCAGATGCGGCAGGCTCATCGTCGGGCTCTGCAGGTCGATCGGGCGGTCGGCGGGCGTCGGATAGGGGACCACCGCGGCAACACCCGCGACGGTGCCCAGGAGACGGGTCAGGGACGGATGGACCGACAACAGCACGCTCGCCCCTTGGGCCGCCAGAAGGGGCGCGAAGCGGGCGAATTGGATCTGGTCTCCCAGGCCCTGTTCACCCCACAGCAGCAGGGTCTTGCCGGCCAGGCTCTCCCCCGTCCAACGGGGCGCGTCGGGCGCGCGGTTTTCCAGCCCGATGGCGCCGCCCCGCCAACGCCATTCGAATTCCCGCCAGCCGTCCCGGTAATCGCCCTGCAACAGCAAGGTGGTGGCCAGGTTGTAATGGGTAAGGGGATCGGTCGCCGACAAGGCCAGCGCCCGACGGAAGGCTTCGGTGGCGGCCAGGGTCTTGCGCTGCGTCACCAGGGCGATCCCCAGATTGTTATGGGCGGGTGCGAACGCCGGGTCCAGGTCGATCGCCTTGCGCAGGACCGGTTCGGCCGCCTGCGGCTGGCCGTCGCCCAACAGGGCTACACCATAGTTATAATAGGCGCGGGGATCGTTGCTGGGGCGGCGCAGGACCGCGCCGATCAGCCGGGCCGCCTCGGCATTGTCGCTGCGGCCAAGCGCCAGCAGGCCAAGATTGTAAAGGCTTGGCGGATGGTCCGGCGCCTGGGTCAGAACGTCCCGGTAGAGGGCCTCGGCCTGGGCCAGGCGCCCGGCCTTATGCTCTTGCGCGGCGCGGGCGAATTTCTGGGCGATAAGGCTGCGCGATGGGGGTGCGACGGCAACCGGGCTGTCGACAAGAGGCGGGCGGGCGGCGCTGTCTTCGCCGGGCGCTCCGACCAGGGCCGCCAGGGCCTGGGCGACACGGTCGACCACGGGCGCCCAGTCGCCGGGGTGCCGCTGCCGGAACAGCCTTGCGCTGGGATACCAGGGACTGTCGTCACGATCGGCCAGCCAACGCCAGCAGCCGTCGAAGCGGGACAGAATCCACACCGGTTTGCCCAAGGCCCCCGCCAGATGGGCCACCGAGGTATCGACCGTGATGACCAGGTCCAGATTGGCGACGATGGCCGCGGTATCGGCAAAGTCGCCGACCTCGCCCATCGGATTGAAGGGCCGCCGGTCCGCGGCCAGGGTGGCCATATCGGCCTCGGCCTTGCCCTTTTGCAAACTGACGAAGGAAACGCCGGGAACCGCCAGGACGGGGGCCAGGCGCGCCAACCCGACGCTGCGGCGGCGGTCGACGGCATTGGCGCGCGGATCGTGGGGGCGTGGGTCGCCCGACCAGACCAGTCCGACCTTCAAGCCCGGCAAGCCGGCCAGGCGGTCCCGCCAGCGCCCGGTCCGGGATGGATCCGCCGCCAGGTAAGGCGTGTGGCCGGGGACGGTGGCCAGGGTGGTCCCCAGCCGCCAGGGGCCGCTCATCAGGGGCAGGTGCACATCGAAGGGCGGCAGCGGCGCGTCCCCGGTGACCACCCGGGAGACGCCGGGGACGGTGGACAACAGGTGGGCCAGCGGGGCGGGGGCCTGGACCAGGACACGGGCGCCCAGGGCGGCGATCGGCGTGGCATAGCGGACGAACTGCAGGATATCGCCCAGTCCCTGCTCGCCATACAGCAGAATGGTTTTGCCGGTCAGATCCTCGCCCTGCCAGGCCGGCTGGGTGAAGGTCGGGGGCTTCAGATTGTCGACGCCACCCCGCCAGCGCCATTCATACTCTTCCCACCCGGCGGCGAAGTCGCCCCGCTGCAGGCGGACGGTAGCCAGGTTGTAGTGGGCTTCGGCGAAACGGGGATCGGCGGCCAGGGCGGCCTGAAAGTCGGTTTCGGCCTCTTCCAGGCGGCCGGTGGCCTGCAGGACCACGCCCCGGTTGTTGTGGGCGATGGCGCTGCCGGGGGCGATCGCGAGCCCGCGCTCGGCTTGTGCCAGGGCCTGTTCGAACAGGCCCTGCTCGAACAGGATCGACCCCAGGTTGGTAAAAGCCTCCAGATAATCCGGGGCCAGGGTCATGGCCTGGCGACAGGCCGCCATGGCCTGGGCATAGCGGCCCTGGCCGGCCAGACTGACGCCCAGGTTGTTGCGGGCCGGCGCGTCGTCCGGGCGCAGTCCGACCACGGCGGCGAAGGCCGCCTCGGCGTCCCACGGCCGGCGCAAGGCGGTCAGAACCACACCCAGATTGTTGTGGGTGTCGGCATCGCCGGGGCGCAGCGTCAGCGAGCGCCGGTAGGAGGCTTCCGCCGCATCCAGCCGGTCCAGGGATTTCAAGGCCAAGCCGCGGTTGTAGAGGACGCGGGCGTGAGCGGGGGACAGTTGCAGGGCGCGATTGCACATGGCGATCGCCGCCTCATGATCGCCAGCGCTTTCCAGGATGGCGCCAAGATCGCTGGCGATGTCGATATCGCCGGGGGCCAGGCCGGCCGCATGGCGAAACGCCTCGATGGCGGCCGCCGCATTCCCCGCCAGGGCCAGGGCAAGGCCCTGGCGGTGCAGGGATGCCGCCGTCGTCGTCTGGGATTTGGCCGCTCGGCGCTGTTTGCGATTCATCAAAGGGGGGCTCTCTTGGCGCCGTTATCCGACCCTGCGGGCGATCGGATCGGGCCCTAGGGGGCATCGCGGTTAACGTCCCAGAGTAGCGGGGACGGGTTAACGAATGCTTGCCGGTCACCATTTCGTCCTTCCCGCCGGCGTCCACCGCACAACGGCGGAAATGCTTGTTTTCAGCTGCGACCGCGACACCGGCAGGGACGCTGGTGCCAGGGGATTGCGGCTCAAATCGGAACGGACGCGTGTTTTGCCCGGATCTGCGCCCCCTGCCGCCGCGCGACCGCCAAATGGCACGGCTTCTGCATGGATAGGGTCCGACGGAGTGCCCGGATCGCTGATCTCAGCGGTTTTGGCGTCTTTCCGGCGGGTCAAAAACTGCAGTGTGGGAAATTTCTTCCTAGGACCCTGGGCAGCAATTTCTGGGCAGAGACCACCGGATGGTTGGGAGTTAAGGGACGATGACGACGATTTCAGGGACGACATCGACTGGGACGACGACGACAACGGCAACGACGTCTGCGGCCAGTGCGTCGGCCAGCGCGTCCTACAACACGTTTCTGACGCTGTTGACGACCCAGCTCAAGAACCAGGATCCGCTGAACCCAACCAACACCGACACCTTCACCAGCGAAATGATTCAGCTGTCGGGCGTCGAGCAGGAACTGGCCATCAATGCCACCCTGTCGACGATCTCGAGCAACCTGAACTCGATGACCACCTCGAACGGGCTGGGCTATATCGGCAAGACGGTCAGCGCCACCGGCAGCACGTCGCCGATGCAGGGTGGGACGGCGCAATGGTCCTACACGCTGAATGCGGCGGCCAGCAATGTGAAGCTCTCGGTCGAGGATTCGAGCGGCGAAACGGTGTACAGCACCACCGGTGACGCGACCTCGGGAACCCACAATTTCAGCTGGAACGGTCAGACCAGCGGCGGCGGCACCCTGACCAGCGGCGACTATAAGCTCAATGTGACCGCCACGGATTCGACCGGAAAGACGGTCACCACGACCACCGACCTGATCGGCAAGGTGACCGGTGTCGACAGTACCAGCGGCACCACAAATCTGAAGATCGGGGATATCGACGTTCCCCTCGCCAATGTCTCGACCATCAACAGTTGATTTCGGCCCAAACCGGCAAATGACCAAGGAGTAGGATCATGGACGCAGCAATGTCTTCGGCGGTTTCGGGCCTGCTGGCGGAAAGCACGGCGCTGTCCAACATTTCGGACAATCTGTCCAATTCGCAGACCACCGGTTACAAATCGGTGGAGACCCAGTTCACCAGCCTGCTGACAGAACTGTCCACCGGCGCGACCTTCACCACCGGTGGGGTCAACGCGACGGTCCGGCAGAACGTGCTGGCGCAAGGCACCGTGACGGGAACCAGCGTCTCCACCGACATGGCCATCAGCGGCAACGGCATGTTCGCCGTGACCAACAGCCTGTCCAGCGGGCAGACCTATTTCACGCGCAACGGCGCCTTCGATACGGACTCGTCGGGCAACCTCTACCTGTCCGGCACGAACTACTATCTGGAAGGTTGGCCGACCGATACCAACGGCAACATCACCGCCACCAACCCGGACAATGTGGC
>Ga0326727_10020630_pt1 | contig 13057 bp, 13 predicted proteins | sample MB2enrmetagenome_FD_207643 | JGI IMG/M metagenome (GOLD analysis project Ga0326727, IMG submission 207643) | Lab enriched peat soil microbial communities from McLean, Ithaca, NY, United States - MB29MY | ecosystem: Environmental > Terrestrial > Soil > Wetlands > Peat | place: USA: New York...
CGAAGCCGTGCGCCAGTAGAAGAGATCCGGCTGCGTGGCGCTCCATGTGGACTGCTTGCGCAACTCCATGAGCACAAAGTTTTCCAGAACCGCACCCATCTGATTGCCCTCTGCCTTCAGGCGGTCCATGGTCGCTCCCTGCAGATAGGTCAGCAGCCCGGTGTCGTTCAAGTAGACCTTGGGAGTCTGAATGACTCGTTTTCCCAGATTTTTCGCCCAGGGGTGCAGCAACTGCACCAGAAAAGTCGCTTCCAGCAGGGCGAAGTAGCGTTTCAATGTGGTCTGCGGCAGGGCGATGGAGCGCGACAGGTCGGCGAAGTTCAGCAAGCCGCCGGCGCGCGCGGCCACCACCGAGAGCAGGCGCGGAACGGCCTCCAGATCGGCAATATTGGCCAAATCGCGAATATCCCGCTGCAGGATGGTCATGATGTAGGACTGAAACCAGGCGTCGCGACGCCGTGCGCTCTGCCGGGCAAGCGCCGGAGGATAGCCTCCGGCAACCATGGTTTCCAACAGTTCATCCCGCCGGAGCGCGGCCGTTGCTTCCGGCCATTTGGGGTGCTGCCGGGAAAACAGCACGTCCACGAAGTTTTCCCGGACACCGCGGATCTCGCCCTGAGAAAACGGCCAAAGGGTCAGCACCTCCATGCGCCCGGCCAGCGACTCGGAGAGCTTGGGCAGCAGCATCACATTCGCCGATCCGGTGAGCAGAAATCTCCCCGGCTGACGCTGCCGGTCGATGGCGGCCTTGATGACCGGTAAGATCTCGGGGATATGCTGCACTTCATCCAGCGTGACGGCCGGGCTCAGGCCGGCCACGAAACCGTTGGGATCGCGCCTGGCGGCCGCCAGAATGCCCGGATCGTCGAAGGTAAGGTACTGGCGCTTTGGTTCCGCCAACTCCACCGCCTGCACCAGGGTGCTCTTGCCAGTCTGACGGGCGCCGTTGACCAGAACCGCAGGCGTATCCGCCAGCGCTTCGAGGAGGAGATCGATAAGGTGGCGGCGCATCATGTGGATATTATCGCTTTCTTCTGGATAATAATCAACCAGAGTAGCTATGATAAACATCTATTATATGGATGATAATCATCCATGTAATGGTTGATTATCATATTTTTAACTCTTCGTTTTCCAGCCCGAAGACTATGGATGCGAAATTAATGTCAATGATACTTGACAAATTATGGCTATTAATGTAAAGTAAAGTTGTCTTTGAGTAAAGGAGACCAATCATGCTCTGTTCAATCAGGAACCCCGCGGAACGCCGTTACGTGATTCGCATGTGGATCATGGCGGCGCTGTGCGTCCTGTTTTCTGTCGTGGCTGCTGTGGGTTTTCGGCTCAGTCATCCACACGGCGTTCTCTCGTATCTTGTGGCTGTTCTTCCCGCGCTGCCCATCATGGGGGCGCTGGTCTACACCGGCGTCTACCTGGCCGAGGAAAAGGACGAGTTCCAGCGCAATCTCCTCGTACAGTCTTTGCTGGGCGGGACGGGAGGAATCCTGGCGGTGACCACCGCATGGGGCTATATGGAGGATTTCGCTCATGCCCCGCACATGGACCTGGTATGGGTCTATCCACTTTTCTGGCTTTGCGCGGGCATCTCCTACGGGATTGTCAAAGCGAGGTACAGATGAAAAACCAAGCACCTAAAGAACTCAAAGGCATCCGCGCCTTTTTACGCCAGCACCGGGAACGCATCCGGGAACTGAAACGTGGTCTCAGTCCGCTCCAACGGCTGACGCTGAAGCGCCTCTGGGCAATTTTTTGGTTATTCATAATTGTCAACCTCCCATTTGACTTCGCCTATGAAAACGGCTATCAGCCGAAGACGTTCATCACCTTATTCACCCTGCTACTCGCATTCTCAATCTTTGCAATTCTCATCATTCTGGGCCGCTATCTTGGCCAGGAGACGGATGAATATATCCGCATGATCGTGGTCAAGTCTCTGCTTTGGGGGGCGGCTGTCAGTGCGGCCGAAGACGCGATACTTAGCACTGTGCAAGTATGGAGCAGCGAAGCGAACCTCATGCCGAGCCTACGAATGAGCTTGAACATCGAATTCTTTGTAATGGGCGCCGTGTTATCGCTGGCCTGGCAAATCCGGAGGCACAGATGAAAAACCGGCTGCGAGTGCTGCGCGCTGAACGGGAGTGGTCGCAGGCCGATCTTGCCCAGCGGCTGGAGGTCTCACGCCAGTCGGTCAACGCCATCGAGACGGGCAAGTTCGATCCCAGCCTGCCGTTGGCCTTCAAACTGGCGCGATTGTTTGAGACCACCATCGAGGCGATCTTCAGCTACGAGAACTGATGCGGGCTTTCTAGCTCTCGGAAGTGAGTCCGCGGCGTCTTCGGGGAAATCCGCTCACGGCGAGTCGATGGTAAGCTGTTGACCATAGGGCGAATCAAGCAAGAATGCCGGGAGGGTCTTTTTGGACAGACCTATTTTGCGGGTCGTGCTGTTGATTGCCGCGCTGTGCATCCCAGGGAAGTCTCTGTTTGCGGTCAGTTGCGGCGTGGTGACACATCACCCGCCCAGCGAAGCCGACAAGGCGCTGCTCACGGCCGATTATGCGAAGGCCGCCGGACTTTATCAAGCGGAGTTAGCCAGCCATCCGGGCGACGCGGAGCTAACTGCCGGGCTGGTTCATGCATTGCTGCACCAGCAGAAGGCACAGGAGGCGGCGGATGTAGTGAAGGCGTCGCTGGCCATCGCGCCCAGCTCGGCGGCATTGATCACGTTGCGCGGCGAGGTCGAGCTGCGCCAGGGCGCTCCGTGGCTAGCCCTTCAAACGGCGCTGGAATCCGACAAAGTGGATGTATGCTACCCGCGCAACCATCTGCTGCTGGCCCGGTTGGGGCGCCTCAATTCTTTGTATGCTTCCAGCCGCAAGCAGCTTGAGATCGCCCATCATCTCGATCCCGATGACCCGGATATTCGCGGTGAGTGGATCGGCACCCTTCCACTAAAGCAGAGGATCGCCGAGATGGAGGCCTACCTTGCGTCTCCTACGGGAAAGGACGAAGAGGATATGCGCCGCTGGAGGCTTTTTCTGGAGAGCCTGAAGAAGATGGTGGCCGCGCCGCACAAGGCCTGTCACCTGGTCTCCCCGGCGGCGGCCACCGAGATTCCCTTTGCCGCGATCATGCGAGACCCAATTCACCTGCGCGCCTTCGGCCTGGACGTGAAGTTGAACAGCCGCACTTCCCGGTTACAGATCGATACCGGCGCCGGGGGGCTGGTGGTGACGCAATCCGTAGCCCAGCACGCGGGGCTCAAGGCCTTTTCGCAAACGGAGTTGTCCGGCATCGGCGATCAGGGCTACAAGCCCGGCTATACCGCGTATGCCGATTCCATCCGCATCGGGAAGCTGGAGTTTCAGGATTGCGCGGTGCGCGTGCTCGACAGCCGGAGCGTTCTGGAGGATGTGGACGGCCTGATCGGGATGGACGTGTTTTCGCAGTTTCTCGTTACGCTGGACTATCCCATGCGCAAGCTGCTGCTTGGTCCCTTGCCGCCGCGGCCGGGAGAGACCTCCATGGCGGCGCCTGTTCTGAAGACAAGCGATGCAGAGCGGGACGATTCCGACGCAACCGCGGAGGCAGCCAAGGCGGCGCAGCAAGACAAGCCCGCCGCGCAGGGAACGGAATCCGGCTTGAAGTCTGCTGTTGCCGGCTCCAGCACTCCGGTTCCAGCGCAAAAACTTGCCGCTCAAACTACAGGCTCTCACGGTCCTTATGACCGCTATGTCGCGCCGGAGATGAAGAGTTACACGCCAGTCTATCGCGTCGGCCATGAGCTTATCTTGCCCGCTGCAATCAATGGCGACAAGCTCAAGCTGTTCATGCTAGACACCGGGGCATTTGCCACGACCATCTCGCCGCAGGCCGCCCGGGAGGTGACCAAGGTCCGCTCCGATTATTTCACTCACGTGAAAGGCCTCAGCGGCAACGTGGAGAAAGTCTATATTGCCGACGAAGTCACCTTCAGCTTTGCTCATCTAACCCAAAAAGTGAACGGAGTCGTGTCTTTGGACACTTCGCGGATTTCAAAGGACACGGGGATGGAGATATCGGGATTCTTGGGGGCGAGTACGCTGAATTTGTTGACCATCCATATCGACTACCGGGACGGGTTGGTGAAGTTCGACTACGATCCCAAGCGCGGTTACAGGTACTGATCCGATTCGAGTTCGATGGGTTCTGTTGTACTCCCTATAATGCAGTTATGGCAGGTGTGTAACGGGATGGGAAAGTGCGAGGACATTCCTGACGGGAAGGGGAACGAGATTCTCCGCCAGCTGCGCGAGGATACCGGATCGAAAAAGCATCTCGACCAGCATAAGCTCAGGGCGCAGACGGCATTGAAGAAGGCACTCGATGCGCGTGATGAGCAGGCGTTTGTGGCGGCGTTAACCGCGCTGGGGATCGATCCTAGAAGTGAAGCTGGACAGGCGCACTTACGGGGCTTTCGGCAGTTGCCTGCAAAGCGCTATTGAAGATGGGCTACAACTCGTTCCGCGTTTGTCACCGCTTGCTCCCGCTCTTCCTCGCTCATATTCTCCAGCGAAGTCGAAACAGAGATCATAACGCTGGCAAGAAAATCCTTCTCGGCCTTTTTGGTCGAGTTTTTTTTCGGCCTGGAGGAGCGGTTTGCCTGTATGCGCGGCCTCGCTTGGGTTGCCATATCGGATTCCTCCTAGAATCAATCATACTCTAAACCATGTGCTTTATCTGCACGACTACTTTAAGATGGCTGTCTTCGATGGGGAACGCATATCTGGTTTTGTCGGTAATTCAAAGAGCACTTTCCGGGCAGCGGTATACTGCCTTCATGCTCTCTCTATCTGTGTCGTCCCGTGTGTTTCTGTCAGCCGTGGCCGTGGCCGGGCTGGTGTGCGTTCTTGTTCAACCGCCCGCGGCTTACGCGTGGGGGAATCACGGCCATCGGTTGGTGAACAAGCTGGCGGCCAAATCCCTGCCCTCCAGTGTGCCTTATTTCCTGCGCTCACCGAGAGCGGTCGCCGAGATCGAGTACCTGGGCCCGGAGCCGGACCGCTGGCGCTCGCCCGCCGAGCCGGAGCTGGTGGCCGCGCAGGCCCCTGAGCACTTCATCGACATGGAACTGGCCGATGCGCTGGGCCCCTTGCCGCATCGCCGCTTCGACTTTGAAGCCAGCGCCTATGCCGCACACCAGGACCCGAAGAAGATCGGCCTACAACCCTGGGAGACCGATGAGGTTTGGGAGCGGCTGAAGTCGGCCATGCGCGAGTACCGCAAGCTGACCGCCACCAAGCCAGTCGCCAAGGCAGGCGCCACGCCCGCCGCCAAGCCAGCCGTCAATCCTGACATCCGCGCCGTTGAGCAAGCCATTCTCTTCTACGCCGGCTGGCTGGGCCACTACGTGGGCGATGGCTCGCAGCCCCTGCACACCACCATCCAATACAACGGTTGGACAGGACCCAATCCCAACGGCTACACCACGGAGCACAAGATTCACTGGCAGTTCGAGGGGCCGTTTGTGGAGGCCAACATGCACGAGGCCGAGGTGCGGGCGGCAATGACGCCGGTCAAGGCTATCTACGGTGACATGTTCGATGCCTACGTAGCTTACCTGCGCATTACCAAGTCTTACACGGAAAAGGTCTATCAATTGGACAAGGCGGGCGGTTTTGTGGGAGCGGGAACGGCGGAGTCACGGCAGTTTACCGCCGAGCGGCTGGGAGCCGGCGCCAGTATGCTGCGCGACATGATCTACACCGCCTGGCTGGAGAGCGCGAAACCAGTGAACGACCCTTATGCGCCGAAATGAGGTTGATTCCCGGCCTTGGCGCGAGAATACGGACGTAGCTAGGTTGAGGTTCGTGGTTTCCCAGATTCCAACAGTGGCAGCCGGAGCCGGCCAACGGCATCATGCCCAACTTGTGTTGAGTTCTGCCAACCTCGCACTCTCCAATAAAATGGCGATTGAGTAATACTGTCAGTCGCGGGCTGCCGCGGTGCTGGAGAGCCGGCGCGCTTTGATATCCCGCATGGGAGGCTGGCCGAAGAATCGGCTGTACTCCCGATTGAATTGGCTGGCGCTTTCATAGCCGACTTCGAAGGCTGCACTGGCGGCATCCATTCCCCCGGTGAGCATGCGTACGCGCGCGACATGCAGGCGCAGCCGCTTCTGATACTGCAGCGGACTCATCGCGGTCAGCGAGCGGAAATGATGGTGGAAGGTGGAGATGCCCATCTGCGCCACGGAGGCCAGCTCTTCGACGCGCAAGGGCTTTTCGTAATTCGCCTTGAGCCAGGCAACGGCCTTGGCGGTCCGGTTGCTCTGCTCGCCCAGCGTGGCAATGGCGCGCAGGTGCCTGCCCAGAGGCGAGCGCAGCAACCGGTAGAGGATCTCCCGCTGCATCAGGCTGCCGAGGAAGGGAATGTCCTGGGGCGCGTCCAGTAGGTCCAGCAACCGGCAGCAGGCGCTGAGCAATTCGATGGGTGTCTTGCCGACCGCCATGCCGAGCGTGCGGGAGGAAGGTTCCGGCTGGAGGAACTCGTCCTGACTGAGAATCTCGCGCACCATCGGCATCTCCAATTTGAGGACCATGGCCAGGTACGGTTCGCTCTTGGAGGCCTTGATGATCTGGCTCTCGACCGGCAGATCGACTGAGGTCAGCAGAAAGTTGGAGCCATCGCACAGATGGGTTGTGCCGCCGACTGTGATGCGCTTCTCTCCCTGCGCAAAGACCACCAACTCGGGCTCGTAGGTAGTGCAAAGGAACTCTGAAGGCGCGGTTCTGCGGGAGAGGATCAGGCCGGGAACGGCGGTGTCCACCGGACCTTCCGTGTGAACGTGAGCGGCGATCTTGCGCGCCAATTCGGCCCGCATGGTCTCCGCTTCCGCCCGTGAGTCTCCGCTTGCAACATTCTGATTCGCTCTCTGCACTCCGTTTTGCTCCTTCCATTTCAGCGTACCGCTAACCGGCGCTGCCTGCACAATAAAATCACCATGCGACAGAAATAGGCAATTAAAAGGAAGGATCAGGATACCGCTCAGAGCTCGCTTCGCCCTAACATCGAGTTGCGGTCATACTGTTCCGGCTAACCAGGGAGTACGAAGGATAGAGGCCGCAGGAGAGGACAGTGAAAGATAGACACCATAAAGCACGAAGGACAATCTTAGCCACGACTATTCTGCTACTTGTAGCCATGAGGACCCATGCACAAAGCAAGCCCGAGGCGCAGAATCCGACTGACGCCTTCCAGCCCGCCGGCCGCTCCATCGAGGACCTGAATTATGTCGGCGGCGACACGGTAATGCCTCCTTTTTCCGAGAGCCTCGTCGATACGCATTCCCGGTACCGCCAAGCGCTTTTGAGTAAAGGGATCGCCCTGCGCGCCATTTCCTCGGAAGTCTACAACCAGAATGTTCTCAGCCGCCCAGTCCCTGCCGATGATCAGGCCTATGTCGGGCAGCGGCCCTTTGAAAGCGCCATGGTTCAGCCCATCCTCACCGCGGACCTCCGCCAGCTGCACCTTCAGCACGCCCAGTTTTATCTCGGCGGCGTCTGGAACTGGTCAAGCTGGAACCCTGCCAATCCAAAGGCCCTACAGCTTTGGGATCTTTATATCTACAAGGAATTGGGCAAAGACCGTGTCGAACTGAAAGCCGGCTACGTTTCCAATAATCTCGACTTCGTTGGTCTCTTCGTCGGTGGTTCTACCGCCACGGCTGCGCAGGGCGTCTATGCTGTCCTTCCCTATGAGCTCGGTATGTCTTACTTCCCACTAAACTCCCCATCCGCCAATATATGCATCCGGAGTCCGCAACATACATATATGAGGACCGGCTTCCAGCGCAGTCTTGATCCCAACGGAGGCACTGACGAGGTTGCCCGCAATCATACCGGATTTCGTTTTGATCCTCATGGCGACGGTCTACTCATGATTGAGGAGGCAGGTTTCCAGCGGGCTGCCGCCGCTTCCGCTCCAGAGGTATGGCTCCGCGGCGGTTACACGTACAACAGCACTGCATTCACCAGCCTCGTCAACGGCAAACAGCAGACAGGCAACCACCTCGCATTTGCTCTTGCCGACTTACAGATCCACCATCCCAATCCGGTTCAGCCCGCGCAAGGCCTCTACCTGGGCGCTTCCGCCATGACCGCCGATTCGCACTTCAATCCTTATGACCGCTACTATGAGGCGCGTGTCTACCAGAAGGCGCCTTTCCACTCCAGACCGGCTGATATGGCTTCCGTCGTATCCTCCTATACTGGCCACAGCAAGTACTTTACGGACTCGCTGGCAGCCTCCGACAAGACCGTCTGGCGCCACTCGTCCTCGCTTACTGGCAGCTATGCGTTCCGCGTTCATTCCGGGCAATACCTGAACGCGGGCCTCAGCTATATTCATGGCGCAGCCATCACCCCGCGCGTCAACGATCCACTTGTCTTTGCGGCAACGTATACCGTGTTCTTCTAGGGGCAGAATCATGAGAATCGCGATTTAGGGCATTATTCATGCATCATGATGCAAACAGAATCATCAACTCCAACAGGAAAGATTGAGGTAACCCCCATGTACAACGCCAAAGCCTATTCCGTTGCCAGCGCAACATCGCCATTTGTTTCCACCACCATCGGACGGCGCGATCCCACCGAACACGATGTACAAATCGAAATCCTTTTTTGCGGCATCTGCCACTCCGATCTTCATACGGCTCGCAACGAGTGGAGCGCCACGATGGCCACAACCTACCCCTGCGTTCCCGGCCATGAGATTGTGGGCCGTGTGACCAAGGTTGGCTCTGCGGTCACGCAGTTCAAGCCGGGCGACCTTGGCGCTGTCGGCTGCCTGGTGGACTCCGACGGCACGTGCCCGGCGTGCCAGGCCAACCTTGAACAGTTCTGCCCAAACGCGACCTTTACCTACAACTCGCCCGACAAGCATCTGGGAGGGGTCACCTACGGCGGCTACGCGGACAGCATTGTCGTCAACGAGCGCTTCGTGCTCCGCGTTCCATCGAACCTCGATCTGGCTGGAACCGCGCCGCTGCTTTGCGCCGGAATCACCACCTACTCGCCGCTGCGCCACTGGGGCGTGACCAAGGGCAAAAAAGTCGGCGTCGTTGGACTCGGCGGGCTCGGCCACATGGGCGTCAAGTTCGCGCATGCGCTTGGAGCCCACACTGTCGCCTTCACCACTTCCGCCAGCAAGAAGGAGGACGCGCTACGCCTGGGCGCGGATGAGGTTGTCCTCTCACGCAATGCCGACGAGATGCAGAAACATGCCGGCAGTTTCGATTTCATCCTGGATGCCGTCGCCGCCGAGCACGACATCAACGCCTACATCAACCTTTTGCGCATAGAAGGCAACCTCACCGTTGTCGGGGCGCCGGAGAAGCCGCACGCCGTCAATGCCTTCGGCCTGATCTTCGGACGCCGCAGCCTGTCAGGTTCGCTCATTGGCGGCATTGCCGAGACCCAGGAGATGCTCGACTTCTGCGGCCAGCACAACATCACCTCCGACGTCGAGGTCATCCCCATTCAGAAGATCAACGAAGCCTACGAGCGGCTGGTCAAGTCGGATGTGAAGTACCGCTTCTCCATCGATATGGCTTCGCTCAAATCGGCGTAACTACCCTTGCAACTCTGAACACGTAAAGAGGAGAAACAATGAAAAAGCGCAAATTGGGAAAGAGTGGTCTTGAGGTTTCAGCTCTTGGTCTGGGTTGCATGGGATTGAGCTTCGGCTACGGCCCCGCGACAGAAAAGGGACAGGCCATCCAGTTGATCCACAAGGCCTATGAAGGTGGCGTCACCTTCTTCGATACGGCGGAAGCCTACGGACCATTCTTGAATGAAGAACTCCTTGGCGAAGCACTTGAGCCGTTTCGCGACAAGGTCGTCATCGCCACCAAGTTCGGGTTCCCCGGCGGATTGACAGGCAAGGGTCTGGACAGCACGCCGGGAAATATCCGAAGCATGACCGAATCCGCGCTGAGACGGCTGCGCACTGACGTCATTGATCTGCTTTACCAGCATCGCGTCGATCCGAATGTTCCGATGGAAGATGTCGCCGGCACGGTAAAAGAGCTCATCGCCGAGGGCAAGGTCAAGCACTTCGGTTTGTCCGAAGCCGGCGTCGAGAGCATCCGGCGCGCTCATGCGGTTCAACCCGTAGCGGCTCTGCAAAGCGAATATTCGCTCTGGTGGCGCGAACCAGAGAAGGAGATCCTGCCCGCGCTCGAAGAACTGGGAATCGGATTTGTTCCATTTAGCCCGCTCGGCAAAGGATTCCTGACAGGAGCTATCAACCAGAACACAGCGTTCGATAGTACCGACTTCCGCAACGTCGTGCCGCGCTTCACAGCGGAGAATCGCGAGGCGAACCAGAAACTGGTGGATGCGCTGGGCAACATCGCCGCTCATAAAGGCGTGACCAACGCGCAGATTGCGCTGGCCTGGCTACTGGCGCAGAAACCGTGGATCGTGCCGATTCCAGGTACAACCAAGCTGCGTCGCCTGGAGGAGAATTTGGGAGCGGCCGCGGTCGAGCTCACCGCCAACGACCTCAAGACCATCGAAGGCGCGCTCGCCGGGATCGAGGTGGTGGGCGCGCGCTATCCCGCTGACCTTCAACAGCGCGTCGGCCGCTAGGAGGTTTCCGCGCGTTGCCATGCAGGCATTCAACTGTCGATGAACCACGTCACGCGAGTGTCAGCAAGCAAAAAGGAGAACCGCATTGGCAATCAACGAACAGGCGCAAAAGAACCACGACAGACTCTTCCCCGGCCATGTCTCCACCGCGGCAGTGACCGATCCCGAGTTGGTTGAAATCTTCGACAATTGGGCCTTCGACGAAGTGCTGCGGAAGACCAAACTGGAGATTCAAACCCGTCTTATGGTTCAGCTCGCGGCCATTATTGCCTGCCAGGCGGTGCGCGAATATCGCTCCATGCTTGGCGCGGCGCTCAATGTTGGGGTCACGCCGGTCGAGGTTAAGGAGATTGTCTATCAGTCGGTGCCATACGTGGGAATGGCCAAGGCCTTTGATTTTATCCACACTACCAACGAGGTACTGGCCGAGCGGGGCATTCAGCTTCCTTTGCCCGGCCAATCCACCACCACGCCGGAGAACCGCGCCGAGAAGGGGCTTGCGCTTCTCAAGCACATTGTTGGCAGCGAAGCGATTGATAGGATGCGCGCCTCCGCGCCCGAAGACCAGCAACACATTCAGGGCTTTCTCGCGGCGGCCTGCTTTGGCGATTACTACACACGCGGTGGCATCGATGTGCCGACGCGGGAACTGCTTACCCTGAGTATGCTTATCTCTCTTGGTGGATGCGATACGCAGGTCAAGGCCCATGTCGCCGCCAACCTCAACGTCGGCAACGACCGCGCGCGGCTGATCGACGTCATTACTCAGTTGCTGCCATTCATCGGCTATCCGCGCACACTCAACGCGCTGCGAGCCGTTGATGAAGTGACCGCGAGCGCCGCAAAGCCCAAGAGCCAGGAGGGAGCATGACGCAGGCGAAGATGACTGTGCTGGCAGTTGGAGCGACTGGAAGCATTGGACGCCTGGTTGTCGAAGAGGCATTGCGTGAGGGCCATGCCGTGCGCGCCCTGGTCCGTAACCCGGACAAGGCCCGCCTGCTTCCCCGCGCGGCGCAGTTGGTCGTAGGCGACGTGACTCGCCCCGAAACCCTGAAAGATGCGGTGGAGGGCATCGATGCCGTGGTCTTCACTCTCGGCTCGGACGGCGCCGGCAAAACTGGGGCTGAGAATGTCGACTACGGCGGCGTGCGCAATGTGCTGCTGGCGCTGGGATCGCGGAGGGCGCGCATCGCGCTGATGACCAGCATCGGAGTCACCAATCGCACCGGCTCCTATAACCGCTCCACCGAGGCTCACGATTGGAAGCGGCGCTCCGAGAGGCTGGTGCGCGCCAGCGGATTATCGTATACCATTGTGCGGCCCGGCTGGTTCGATTACAACAAACCGGACGAACACCGGCTTGTCTTTCTGCAGGGCGATACCCGCCATGCCGGCAACTCCAGCGATGGCGTGATTGCCCGGCGGCAGATCGCCGAGGTCCTGGTCAGCAGCCTTACATCGAACCAGGCCCTTCGCAAGACCTTCGAACTCATTGCAACCACCGGTCCAGCGCAGAAGGATTTCGACGCGCTCTTTGCCGCACTCGATGCGGACCCGCAAGGCGCTCTTGACGCTGTGCGCGATATGGAAAATCAGCCGATGGAAGACGAACCGAAACGGGTCCGAGACGACCTGGAAACATTGCTCGCAACACGAGAGGCAATCACTCGGGCGTAGAGACGCCACCGAAGCGATAGAAAGTGAACGATGCACTACGGATGCCGGAAAGGCGGGAGGGTTTCAGGATGATGAGACGAACAATGCTTGTTCACGATTGTCTCCGCAGTAATTTGTTTTCTGCCTCGCCACCGGGGGCTTGGGCAAAAAAGGGATAAAGGCGAGATCAGCCCCAAATCCTGAGTGCAGAATTCTTTTTGTATCCGCGTAGCGTGAAAGATCAGCCACGCTACTTCAAGTTCCTCCTCAAGTCAACCACACACATCGAAGGAGAGACATGAAAACGTTAATGTTAGGTCTGTTTCTATCAACACTGATTGCGGATTTGTCCTACGCACAGCAATCGCCAGCGCCACCATCGGAAACGATTAAAACTGCCGCAAGTCAAACACCCGAGCAACAAGAAGTCATCGACCTCTCAAAGATGAAATGGGATTGGATGGCAGACAAGAAGGTCGATTCCTTAGAGACACTTTTTGATGACAAAGCCATGTTCACTCACATGGGAGGAACCTGGGGAAAAGCCCAAGAACTAGCGACCATTAAGAGCGGTGGCATCTGGTACAAAAAAGCTGTAGTTTACGCAGTTGACGCTCGCATATTTGGTAACACAGCCATCCTGCTGGAGGACATTGATTTGCAAGCAGCGGTAGGTGAGCACGAAGTCACCAATCCTTTTATGGTGACTGAGGTTTATTTCAAGGAAAACGGCAAGTGGAACCTCGC
>Ga0326727_10020631_pt1 | contig 13057 bp, 10 predicted proteins | sample MB2enrmetagenome_FD_207643 | JGI IMG/M metagenome (GOLD analysis project Ga0326727, IMG submission 207643) | Lab enriched peat soil microbial communities from McLean, Ithaca, NY, United States - MB29MY | ecosystem: Environmental > Terrestrial > Soil > Wetlands > Peat | place: USA: New York...
GATCGATCCCAGGAACAGCGCCAACTGGTACGTGAACAACCAGGCGGGCGTGTCCATCTACCTGTGCTCGCAGCAGACTCCCTGCACCCCGGCGTCCTTTGGCGCCAGTCCCGTGATCACGGACGCGGACGTGGGCGGGGATGGGCTGACCATGACCGCGCCGGCGCCGTTCCTGGTGGACCCGGTGGACAGGGCGCAGTTGCTGATCGGAACCTGCCGGGTGTGGCGCGGGCCGGCGGACGGCGTGGGTTGGAGCAGCGCGAACGCCATCAGCCCCATCGGCATTGTGGAAAGCGCGAATCCCGATACGAGTTGCAGCGGCGAGGGCCTGATCCGTTCCATGGCGGCGATGGCGCTCCAGGGTGGAAGCGAGATCGTCTATGTGGGCATGTACGGCTCGGCGAACGGAGGCGCGACCCTGCCCGGCCACGTTCTTTCGGCCGTGTACAACTCTTCGAGCGGCGGCTCGCCCGTCTGGCAGGACCTGACCGAAAATCCGGTGGGCAACGATACCCTGGCGCTGAATGCATTTGGGCTGGACATCTCCAGCATCGCGATCGACCCCAGCGACCCCACCGGGAGCACGGTATACGTGACCGTTGCGGGGATTCAGAGCCTGCAAGAACAAGTGCAGGTGGTGTACCGCTCGACCGACGGCGGGGCGCACTGGACGGCATTGACGGCGGATTTGCCCGCGGCTCCCGTCAACAGCCTGGCCGTGGATCCGCAGGACGCCAACACGGTTTATGTGGCCAGCGACGCCGGAGTCTATTCCACGCGCCAGATCTCAAGTTGCACAAACCCGGCTTCCGGCTGCTGGTCGCCCTTTGGAAGCGGACTTCCGCAGGCGCCAGCGGTGAACATAAGCGCCAGCCCCGCGACGGCCACCGCCCATGTGCTGGTGGCCGCCACCTACGGACGCGGCATCTGGATGGCTCCGCTGTGGACGGCAAGCGAAAACCCGACGACGGCAACCGCGACTCCCGTCTCGTTGACCTTTCCGAGCCAGGGCTTCGGGACTGCGAGCAAAGCGCAGACCGTGACCCTGGCGAACACGGGCGTGTCCGCGCTGATGCCCGCCTCCATCGTGGCCAGCGGGGACTTCAGCGAAACCGACAATTGCCAGAATGCGATTGTGCTGCCGGGCGCCAGTTGCGCCATTCAGATCACGTTTATCCCCACCCAGACCGGCAGCCGAACAGGCTTTTTGACTATCGGCGGCAACTTGACCGGAGGAAACCTGACGGTGGCGCTCAGCGGGACCGGCGCCAGCTCGGGCGTCTTCACCCTGAGTCCCGCCACGCTCAGCTTTGGCCCGGTGCAGGCAGGCTTCACCTCCGGCTTGCTGCAGGTGACGGCCACCAACAGCGGCGCCGTCGCAGCTGCCATCTCAAGCGTTGGCGCCACCGCCCCCTTTGCGGTGGTCACCAATGCGTGCGGCAGTTCGCTGGCCGCCGGACACGCCTGTGGGTTGACGGTGGATTTCGCGCCCACGCAACTCGGCGCGGCCACCGGGACGCTCACCTTTATCGACGCGGCCGGAATGCAGACGGTGGCGCTCGGCGGCAGCGGGGCATCCGCGCCCACCGATGCCCTCTCGTCTACCGCGCTCACGTTTCCGGCGACGGTGGACGGCCAACAGTCAGCCGCGCAGACCGTGACGCTGACCAACAGCGGTGGCGTGAATCTGACCTCGATCAACGTCTCGGTGAGCGGGGCCTTCAGGTCCTCAAACAACTGCACTGCCACGCTGGCTGGAAACTCCAGTTGCGCGATCGGCGTGGTTTTTGCTCCCACCCAGGCTGGCAGCCAGACCGGGACGCTTACCGTTGCCGATGCGCTGCGCACGCAGACGGTGGCTTTGACTGGTTCGGGGGTCCAGCCGCCGGCCTTGGCCGTCAACCCGGTGAGCCTGGCATTTGCAGGGCAGCAAGTGGGCGTGTCCAGTTCGCCGCAGACGCTCACCGTGAGCAACACGGGCGGGGCTTCGCTGGCCAATGTGGGCTTCCAGATTACCGGGCTTTCGGCGAGCAGCTTTTCGACAGGGACCACAACCTGCGGCGCCACGCTGGCCGCCGGCGGAAGTTGCACGGTGCAGGTGATTTTCACCCCGGCCGCGTCGGGCGGATGCACGGCGGCGCTGGTGGTTTCCTCCTCGACCGCCGGAGTCGCGGCTGTTTCGGTTCCACTGACCGGCACGGCGACCGCTCCGGCAGGGATCAGTGTGAATCCTTCCCAACTCGTCTTTCCGATCGTTGCGCCGGGCCAGTCCAGCGCGCCGCTGACAGTGTCGATCTCCAACACCGGGGCGGGCGGGGCCAACTCGCTGACACTTTCAGCTCCCGCTCCTTTCAGCCTGGTGCAGAACACCTGCGGCGCCACCCTGGCTGCCGGGGCAAGCTGTTCGACCGGGGTGGTCTTTGCGCCCGCCGTCAATGGCACGTTCACCGGGGCGTTGACCATCGCGTCGCCCTCGCTGACGGCGCCGGCCAGCGTTCCGCTCAGCGGAACCGGCGGAGTGCCGGGCTCGGTTCAGGTTGCCCCCAGCGTGATCGACTTCCCTCAAACCGGGGTTGGCCTGCTCAGCAGCCCCGTCACAATCACCCTGACCAATCCCAGCGGGACGACCAGCCTGACGAGCTTTGCCCTCGCGGTCACGGCCGGTTTCCGGCTGGTGAACAACACCTGCCCCGCGACGCTCGCGGCGCAAGCCAGTTGCACGGCCGGGGTGGAGTTTGCGCCCACCAGCGCCGGAACCGGGAGCGGGAGCCTGACGGTGGGCAGCAGCGCATTGGCGGCGGGCGCGTTCGTGCCCCTGCAAGGCATGGGCTTCGACTTCGCCGTTGCGGCCTCCGGACTGTCGAGCCAGTCGGTCGCCAACGGCCAGACCGCCAATTTCCGGCTGGTGCTGACTCCGCTGCTGGGCTCGCAGGGTGTGTTCACCTTCCAATGCGGCTCGCTGCCTCCGCATTCGGCTTGCTTGTTCAGTCCCACCAGCGACGGGGTCACGGCCAATTCCAGCGGGTACGAGGGCGTGCAGATTGAAACCGGTCTATCGCAGACCACGGCCAGTTTCGCCGGCAAGCGGGCGTGGAGCGCAATTCCGCTGGCCTGTGGTTTGCTGCTGCTTCCCCTGGCTCTGGGACGGCGGCGGAGAGCGCTGCTGCTGGTTGCGGCGCTGGCAATCCTGGCGGGAGGAATTACCAGTTGCACGGCCGCAGGGGTGATTTCAGGCGGTGGAACCAGCCGCACCGGCCCCGGCATTACGCCTGCGGGCACGTATTCGATTGTCGTTACCGCAACCTCGAACGGCGTTGCGCATCCCATCACCCTTACGCTCACGGTGGACTGATTGGCCAGAGCGGCGCGCAGGCGGGAGGCAAACGTAAACCGGCTATACTTTTATCTTCGGGCCGTTCCAGGGCTTGCCTGCAACGGAGACCGCAGAAGACAGCGCGAATGGGGAAGAGCACCGAATGACCGCCAAAGTGAGCGTGGAAGAAGTGGAGCGGGTGGCCGAACTGGCTCACCTGGAACTGACGCCGGATGAGACCGGGCGCATGCTCGGCGATTTGAACGCCATTCTCGATTACGTGGCTGAGTTGAACCAGTTGGATACGGCGGGCGTGGCGCCCCTGGCGCAGATCAGCGAGTTGCTGGATGCGGCGGGCAAAGGCGTGCTGCGGGCCGATGTGCCGCTTCGCTCGCTTGATCGGGCGGCCGTGATGCCCCAGGCGCCGGAGACCGACCAGGTCTTCTTCAAGGTGCCCAAGGTGATTGAGCGGTAGCTGCCGCGCGCGGCGGGATTGCGCGGCCCCTGGCGGCCGCAAGCGGACGGGAAACAGACTGAGACGGGGCCGGCAAGAGGCCCAACAGAGAGGAAAGCCCGATTGTCCAGCGAAGCCAAAGCAGTGGAAAGTTACGTGGAAAAGCCCAGAACTCTGGCGGAGTTGCGCGCCGGGATTGTGTCGGGAGCGACCAAAGCAGCAGACCTGGCAGCCAGCTACTATGAGCAGATCGAGAAGAAAAATCCGCGGCTGAACGTCTACTTGAGCCTGACCAAAGAGCGGGCTCTCGAACAGGCGGCGAGGGTGGACGAACAGGCCGCCAAGGGCAATCCCTTGCCTCCGCTGGCCGGAATTCCTGTCGGCATCAAGGACGTGCTGGTAATGAAAGGCGCTCCAGCCACGGCGGGATCGAAAATCCTCCAAGGCTATCGGCCTCCCTACGACGCTACGGCCGTGTCGAAACTCGAAGCCGCGGGAGCGGTGCTGCTGGGCAAGCTGAACTGCGACGAGTTCGCCATGGGCTCCTCGAACGAGAACTCGGCGTATGGGCCGGTGCGCAATCCTGTGGATACGGAGCGGGTTCCGGGCGGGTCGAGCGGCGGCTCGGCGGCGGCTGTGGCGGCCAACATGGCCGTGGCTACGCTGGGAACCGACACCGGCGGGTCGATTCGTCAGCCGGCCAGTTTTTGCGGAGTGGTGGGCGTACTGCCCACCTACGGGCGCGTCTCGCGCTACGGACTGATTGCCTTTGCTTCGTCGCTGGACCGCGTGGGACCGCTTGCGGCCAATGTGCGCGACGCCGCCACGCTGCTGGGCGTGATCGCCGGGCACGACCCCAAGGACGCAACCTGCTCCAATGCGCCGGTGCCGGATTATGCGGCCGAGAGCGACAAATCGGTGGAAGGTCTGCGCATCGGCGTTCCTGCCGAGTACTTTGGCGAAGGGCTGGACCCCAAGGTGCGGGCGGCCATCGAATCCGGCATTGCCGCGCTGAAGGCGGCCGGCTGTACGGTCAAGCCGGTCTCTCTGCCCAACACCCGCTACGCCATTCCCACCTATTATCTGGTGGCCACGGCCGAGGCCAGCGCCAACCTGGCCCGTTTCGACGGCGTGCGCTACGGCTATCGATCGCCCGCGTCGGAGACCTTGTCCGCGATGTACTGCCACTCGCGCGACGAAGGCTTCGGGGCCGAGGTCAAGCGCCGCATTTTGCTGGGAACCTATGCGCTTTCGGCGGGCTACTACGATGCGTACTACTTGAAAGCACAGCAGGTGCGGCGGCTTCTGGCCGAGGAGTTTTTGCGCGCCTTCGCCGAGGTGGATGCGATCGTAACCCCAACAGCGCCCACGGCGCCGTTCAAGCTGGGCGAGAAGACAGGCGACCCGCTGGCCATGTATCTTGCCGACATCTATACGGTGACAGCCAGTCTGGCGGGAATTTGCGGCGTGACGGTGCCCTGCGGGGCGACAGCCGCCGGACTGCCCGTGGGCATGCAGGTTCTCGCCCGCCACCTGGACGAGGGCACAGCGTTTCGCGTGGCGCGAGCCGTGGAGGCCGCACACCTCTAGGTCTCTGACCGCTTGAATTTGTGCCTTGAAATTTTTGCTATCCCACCCTTTCGCCAGGAAAAAGGCGAAAGGATGGGGCACGGAGTTGGTACAAGAACAGGCGGTCAGAGACCCAGGAGCAAGCAACATGAGCAAGTGCGCAAGAGTTGCGGTGGTGGTGATGGCGGCGGCGCTGGCCGCCGGTTCGACGGCCTGGGCGGCGCACAAGGCGCACACCGTAGCCTTGGGAGCGGCCAAACGCGTGCCTTACTCCACGGCCGGCGACCCGGCCGGCGCTGCGGCTGGCGAGAATTCGCTCAAGATCCGCGCCTTGTTGGTGGACGGCATTCTGAAGGAGTGGACCACAGGCGAAGCCCACGACGTGACCGACCGCAGTTTCGTGGTGCGGCGCGCGATCCGGCTGAACGATGCCTTGCCGGGAGACAAACCCGGCGCCGGCGACAAGCACTGGGTGTGGCAGCGCGGGCCCTGGCTGCTGGTGGATCGAGTGACCGGCCACGTCCTGGCTCTGAAATTGCCGGATTACGACCCCGGCGTGAGCCAGGTAAGCTGGTTCCGCGACTATGGGGCTTACTGCGGGTTGACCGCCAGCGGCAAGAGCCTTTATGCCGTGGTGGCCCAGGTGGCGGCGCGCAAGGCGGTGCTGGCCAAGAAGCTGGCGGCCTTCGACCCAGGTTCCGCGCCGGATAAACCTGCGAGCCCGGCATGCGGTCCCGCAGAGTGGCAGCGCGAGCCCCTGCGGATCACTTTTCATCCCACAGGCAAAGACGCGGCCAGCTTCGACATCGTTCCCGGTTCGGCAGTGCTGGTCGAGGACTCCGGCGACGAGGCGGAGACTCCTGTGGCGGCGGGCTCGGAAGGCAAGCAGAAATAGCGAGCCGGCAGGAAAGGGGCGCCGACAGAGCTGCTGGTTTCCCACCCTTTCCGCAAGGAACGGATGGGCACGAAATCTTGTTCGCAAGGCGGGGCTCGCAGGGCGGGGAAAGTCAAGTTCGTATCCGCGTGGAAAGAGCACTGTCAGCCGGGTGAAATCCACAGCGGCGCAGCTTCGAAGGCGAATAAATGGGGAATCTATACCCTATGGGGCGTAGGGGGTGCGAATCGGGCATGCCTTTCCCGTCCCCGGTCAACTTCTTTCGATGCTCGGCCTCTGTTCGCCATCCTTGCTTCTCGGGCTTCCAATTCACATGGTGCGCCGTGAGAAGGTCATTCTATGTAAGCGGGACGCGCAACCCGCCGCGCATGGGGAAAGACAACTGCCCGCTGTTCTTTGCGGATGCGGCAGGTGTGGAACTATCTTGAGGCGGGGTGCCCTTCAAGCGGGGCTTGGCGTCTTGCCGGCCCTTAATCTGCTTGTGCAGTTGCCAAAGTGCCCAAAGCAGAAAAGCCTCACCCAAAGTGAACGGAATCAGCAGCAGGTAGCGAAAATCGAAATCCAGCATTTCCGTGGTCCCTTTCGCCTGTTTCCGCCGGATTGGAGGGGCGGATGCCGGGTCAATCCGGGGTGGAAAGCAGGTCTGACTCCAGCAGAGACCCGCGGCTGTAAAGGTGGCGTAGCCGACATATAAGGGCTTTATAAGAGTCGAAGAAGGCCCGGCTTTGCACGACGATCAGCCACTGCGCCGGGTTGGCAGCGGGTGGTGCGCCTTGACACGCAACCGGCCGCGCGTATCTTATCTTGCTAGGCAATCTTTTGGAATCCGCGTGGATTGGGTGCAGAATAGTCAATGCGGTCTGCGGATTCGGGTATCCAAGGGAAGCTGTGTCGAACAGGAAGCAGACGGCGGTTGGGTCGCAGTCGGGTATGCGGGCGCGGGACTGAGGTTTAGGTTCCAGGCAAGCGGCAGCCGGGCCCTCCTTCCGAGAGCCTGGGCCGGACGTAGTCAGCGGCCAGGACCATTCCCGGAGACAAAATTTTTTTTGACAGGCGCCGGCCGATGGCCGGGTGTGCCTGTGCCCTGCAAGGCGGCGCGATTGTGCTCCCCAGGGGCAAGCAAAGGATGAGTGTGGCAACGAGTTTTGCGGTTTTGATGTTCATGCAAGCCGGTGGAAGCGGAAGCAGCCTTCCGATGCTTCTCCCCCTGCTGTTGATTCCGGTTCTTTACGTGGTGATGATCCGCCCGCAGCAGAAGCGGCAGAAGCAGTGGCAGGCGATGCTGGCCGGGATCAAGGCCGGCGACCGGGTAACCACCGCGGGCGGCATTCGCGGCATCATTCTTTCCATCAAGGACGACGCGATTGTGATCCGCGTGGCGCCGGACAACCTGAAGCTGGAGGTGGCCAAGAGCGCAATTGCCTCGGTTACCACGCAGGACGGGTCTTCGGCCTCTTGAACTTGCCCCTCGGGGTTTCAGATTTTCGATCGGCACTTAGCGTTTTGAACTAGAGAAACGGGACGATGAAGAAGAATCTCAACGGTAAAATTGCCCTGATTGTCGCGGTCCTTCTGGTCTGCGTCTACGGCATCTTCGGGGTGCCCTCGGGCATCACCGGGAAGGCCATGACGGAGGCGTTGACCAAGCGCATTCACCTTGGTCTGGATCTGCGCGGCGGCGCTCACCTGATTTTGCAGGTGGTGGTGTCGGAAGCGGTGAACGCGGAAACGGACAACACGGTGGGGCGTATTCAGCAGGATCTGAAGACGGCCAACCTGACCTTTTCGCAAGCCTACAAACCCGATCCGGCCAATAAACCGCAGGTGATCCGGGTGGAAGGAACCACGCCCGGCAAGGCCAGCGACGTGCGCTCCGCGCTCGATGCCAAGTATTCCAACGAATACGACATCGCCGGCGGCGGCGCGGATAACAGCTTCACGCTGACCATGAGGCCCCCGGTGGTGGCGGCTCTTGAGAAGAAGACTGTTCAGCAGGCCATTGAGACCATCCGCGATCGCGTGGATACGCTGGGCGTCAGCGAGCCGGTCATTCAGGAGTACGGCCTGGGCGCCAACCAGATTCTGGTCGAGCTGCCCGGCATCGACGACCTGGACCGCGTGAAGAGCATCATCCAGTCCACGGCCCGGCTTGAGATTCACGCCGTGGTCGGCGGTCCCTACAAGGACGACCAGGAAGCGCTGGCCAGCGTGGGCGGTACGGTTCCGGCCGACGAACAAGTGGTGCATGGATCCGGCACGGTGGGTTCCGGTTCCGATTCCGACAGCGTCTACGTGGTGCACCGCATTTCGGTGGTGGCCGGCAGCGACTTCCGCTCCGCCGACCCCGGCACCGATCAGAACGGCCGGCGCAACGTCCGCTTCACGCTGACGAACGAGGCCGGCGACCGCTTTTACGATTACACCAGCAAGAACGTGGGCCAGAGCATGGCGGTGGTGATGGGCGGGCGCGTCCGCGAGGTCGCCACCATCCAGAGCGCCATCCGCGATTCCGGAGAAATCACCGGCAGCTTCAGCCCGGAAGAAGTCGAGGTGCTGTCGAAGATGCTGCGCACCGGCGCCTTGCCGGCTTCGCTCAATTATCTTGAAGACCGCACGGTGGGCGCATCGCTGGGCGCGGACTCGATCAAGCAGGGCGTTACGGCGGCCATCGTCGGCGTGCTGGTGGTCATGGCCTTCATGCTTGTCTACTACAAGGGGTCGGGCATCAACGCCAACCTGGCGCTGTTTCTCAACCTGGTCATTCTGCTGGGCTTTATGGGCGCCACGGGGGCCACTCTGACACTGCCGGGAATTGCCGGAGTCATTTTGACGATAGGCATGGGCGTGGATTCCAACGTGCTGATCTTCGAGCGCATTCGAGAAGAGGTGCGCGCTGGAAAGGCGGCTTCGGCGGCTGTGGATCAGGGCTTTGCCCACGCCTGGGTCACCATCGTCGACACCCACGTGACCACCATCGTCTCGGCGGCCATCCTGTTCGTCTTCGGCTCGGGGCCGGTAAAGGGCTTTGCCGTGACCCTGACCTTTGGTCTGGCGGCCAACCTGTTCACGGCGGTGTATGTTTCGCGGGTCATCTTCGATGCCCACTTGAACAAGATGAAGCCAGGCGAACTGGTGTCCATCTAGATTTCGGTACGTCGGCTGCCTGCCCGGTAGCTTTGCCCGGCGGATTTGCCCGGCAACGCCGGCCTGCAGCCAGGAAAAAACATCGAACGCTGGAGCCCCAAGGGGGTTCCGGCCCCCAGGAAGGGGAGAGCATCAGTGGAATTCTTTCGCAGTGTAAATGTGGACTGGCTAGGGAAGAAGTGGTACTTCCTCGCCTTTTCAATGATCTTCAGCGTGGCCGGCGTCATTTCGATGGGTATGCACTGGGCGCAAATCGGCTCCCCGGTGCCGCTGGGCGTGGACTTCAAGGGCGGCACGCAGGTGCAGGTGCAGTTCAACCAGTCTCCCGACACCAGCCGGATTCGCCAGGCCATGGATGCGGCGGGCATCAAGGATGCGCGCATCCAGAGCTTTGGCGATGCCGCCAACAACGAGGCGCTGATCAGCCTGCCGGAGCAGCAGGATGAGACGTCGCTCGATGCCGGCCGGCAGCAGATTGTCGATGCCCTTCATGCCCACTACAACAACCCTTTCAACGTGCGCAACGTGCAGGTGGTGGGTCCCACGGTGGGCCGCCAGTTGGAGAAGCAGGCCGGTCTGGCCACGCTTTACTCCATGCTGGGCATGCTGGTCTACCTCTGGTTCCGTTTTCAGTTGATCTACGGCGTGGCGGCGGTGGTTGCCTGTTTTCACGACACGCTGATCACCGTCGGCTTCTTCGCACTGCTGGACAAGGAGATCAGCCTGACCGTCATCGCGGCCATCCTGACCCTGGTCGGTTACTCGATGAACGACACCATTGTTGTGTTTGACCGCATCCGCGAGAATCTGCGCCTCAGCCGGCGGGAATCCCTGCCCGACGTGGTCAACCGAAGCATCAACCAGACCCTTAGCCGGACTGTGCTCACCTCCGGCCTCACCTTCCTCACCGTGCTCTCGCTGTATGTTTTCGGCGGCCAGGTGTTGAGGGGCTTTTCTTTCGCGCTGGTGGTGGGTATTCTCATTGGCACATACTCGTCGATTGCGGTTGCCGCGCCCATGCTGGTGGCCTGGCAAGAGTGGCGGGCGAGCAAGGGCAAGACCGCCATCCTTCCCGCTGCCAAGCGCGCAAGGGTGTAGTTTTTGGGGAATTTCCGCAAATTTTCACGTTGTCTTTGCATGTCAAGCGCAGTTCTGGTATAGGTGGAGAGCGCTTGTGTGGTACCGTTTCGACGCCGGGAACATTTCCGCACCCCCCGGTGTCTAAATAGAGGTAAGCAAACACCCGATTCGAGGCTGGCCATGTTTGAAGATTCCACGTTTGAATCCGGAGGCAGGATCAAGAGCAAGAGCAAATATTGGATGGTGGTGACTTTTATCATCAACGGTTCAATTTTGCTTCTGCTGATCCTTATTCCGCTGATCTATCCCGAGGCGCTGCCCAAGGCCGCTATGCAGATGGCCCTGGTGGCTCCGCCGCCGCCGCCACCTCCGCCGCCGCCGCCACCGCCGCCGGAGGCAGTGCATGTTGTCCGCGTGCAGTCGGAGATGATGAACAATCAGCTCACGGCCCCCACCCGGATTCCGCATGACATCAAGATGGTCGCCACCAAGGAAGCGCCGCCCAGTTCAGGGTTTGGCGTTGCCGGCATGGAAGGCCTGAGTGGTGGCAGTTCGGGCGGAGTCATGGGCAGCGTGTTCGGAAGCGGCACTGGCCCCAAGGTGAAGGCCGAGGCTCCCAAGAAGGTCAACATTTCGGCCGGTGTTGCGGTCGGCATGTTGCTTCAGAAGACCACGCCCATCTATCCGCCGATCGCCAAAGCCGCGCGCGTCTCCGGCACGGTGGTCCTGCAGGCCACCATCTCCAAGTCCGGAGCGATCGAAAATCTGCGCGTCGTCAGTGGCCCTGCCATGTTGCAGCAAGCCGCACTGGACGCCGTCAAGTCCTGGCGCTACAGGCCCTACCTGCTCAACAACGAGCCGGTGGAAGTGGAGACCACGGTCAACGTGATCTTTACCCTGGGCGGATGAGGATTCCATTGGCCCTTTTCGCCATCCGGGAAAGGGCCGCGCTTTTGACCTGAATGCGAAACCGGAAAGAACCGCATTCCCAGCAACCGCACCACGGTATCAGTTCACAAGAAACTCCTTAGGAGGAACGATTCAGTGATTCTCGCTCAGTTCGCACATCTCGCTTCGCATATGGTCAGCAGTCTGGCACTCTTCCAGGAAGAGCAGACGGTCAGCTTTACTCCCCTGGGCCTGTGGAGCCACATGGGAACCCTGGCCCGCTGCGTGGCCATTCTCCTTTTCATCGAGTCGATCTGGTCGTTGGCCGTTATGATTGACCGCTACCTGTATTTCTCTGCAGCCCGCAAGCAGTCGCGCGAATTCGCGCCCAAGGTTGCCGGCGCCCTGAAGGACAGCAAGCTCGAAGAAGCGATCAAGATCGCCGATCGCAACAAGAAGTCCCATCTGGCCGAAGTTGTCACGGCTGGTCTGCAGGAATTCCGGGCGTCTGCCGGGGCTCCGACGGAAGAGACCATCGAGAGCTCGGGCCGCGCATTGGAGCGGGCTGAGGCTATCGTGCACGCCAAGCTGAAGAGGGGCCTTGCGGTGTTGGCCACCATCGGCGCGACGGCTCCCTTCGTCGGTCTGTTCGGCACCGTCGTCGGCATTCTGAACGCCTTCCAGCAGATCGCCACCCAGAAGACCTCGGGCATCGGCGCGGTTGCCGGTGGTATTTCAGAAGCCCTGGTCACCACGGCCTTCGGACTGCTGGTCGCCATCCCGGCCGTTATGGCCTTCAACTACTTCACCGGACGTGTCGAAGCTTTCGACGTGGAGATGGACAACTCCTCGAGCGAACTGATCGACTACTTCATCAAGCAGAGCCACAAGCGCTAAGCGAAGCGGCTGTCGGCGAGAGCGTGATGCTGTGGAGGGCGGGAGAGTGAGCACTCTCTCCCGCCCGCCGGTTTCAACTCTTGGCCCGCCAGGTGGGTCGCACGAAATGCCGGAAGCCATCCGGAATAAAAATTATCAGGCAACGGAGCCCTAACAATGGGAATCGCGGTTCGCAAAGAAGGCAGTAATGTCAACGCCAACATCAATGTCACCCCCATGGTGGACGTGATGCTGGTGTTGCTCATCATCTTCATGGTCATTACCCCCATGCTCCAAAACAAGGTGCAGGTGGATATGGCCAAGGTCGACAATCCGACCAGCATGCCGGACGCCGACAAGGAAGACGCCATTGTCGTGGCCATCACCCGCGACGGAGGGGTTTTCCTGGGACAAAACAAGACGTCCGTTAGCGAACTTGGCGGACAAGTTCGCGAGAAGCTGGCCGACAAGCCCGGAAAGACGATCTTCATTCGCGCCGACGCCCGCGCACAGTACCGTGCGGTGGAAGACGCCATCGACGCCGTGCGTACCGCCGGTGTGGAAGATGTAGGCTTGCTCACCCAGAAAAAGGAAGGCAATCTCGCAGGTGGCGAGTAACATAGCCCTTGCGGCGGTGTCTCTTTAACGATTTGCAGGAAACGAGGAGCTTTAAGCGATGTCAATGACAACTGGGGGCGGGGGAGGCTACTCGTCCGACATCAACATGACGCCCATGATCGACATTCTGCTGGTGCTGCTGATCATTTTCATGGTCATCGTGCCGGTTACGCCCAAGGGCCTGGATGCGCTGGTGCCTCAGCCGCCCAAGGATCAGTCG
>Ga0326727_10020632_pt1 | contig 13056 bp, 10 predicted proteins | sample MB2enrmetagenome_FD_207643 | JGI IMG/M metagenome (GOLD analysis project Ga0326727, IMG submission 207643) | Lab enriched peat soil microbial communities from McLean, Ithaca, NY, United States - MB29MY | ecosystem: Environmental > Terrestrial > Soil > Wetlands > Peat | place: USA: New York...
GTCAATGCCACCTGGAAAGGCGCATTCTCCAGCGATGGAAACACCCTTTCCGGGACATGGACTCAGAAGGGTGGCTCCTGGTTCGTCGACTTCGTCCGCCTGAAATTCATCCCCGCCGTCAAGCCGTCGCCGGTGGACGGAATTTGGCTGGGAGAGGTGCCCATGACCGCCAATGCGTCAACGCGCATTCAAGTGGTGGTGAAGAGCGATATCAACGGCCGGGAGGTTTGCACTCTCGACGCCCTGGATGCGTATACGATGGGTCTGGAATGCGCGAATGTTGTCTTCAAAGGCGACGATTTTTCCTTTGACATTCCAGCGACCGGAGAACACTGGAGCGGCAAGCTCGCCGCGGATGGCAAATCGCTCACCGGCCACTTGAGCGCCAAACTCATTACCGGCACTGGAACCCAGGACATTTTAGTTCCGGCGAACCTCGCCCGGCAGGCCGCCCTTACGCCTGAAAAGGCCAGGCCGGTCACGGCCTACGATGCGGCAATTCCGCCGGTTTCCGCGGCTGACCTGGAGACGGTGTTGCAACGCGACCTGGCCGAGGCTCTCAGGAGCGGAGAACTGGCGCCTGCAGCTGGCGGCGGGGTCTCCATCGGCGTCGTCGAGGACGGCATCCGGCAGGTGTTCGCCTTTGGGACCGCCAAGCCGGACTCGATCTACGAGATCGGTTCCATGACCAAGACTCTCACCGGGCTGATGCTGTCCCAGATGGCGCTGCGGGGCAAGGTGAAGCTCGATGAACCCGTCCGCAAGCTTTTGCCTCCGGGAACGGTCTCCAAGCCGGAGGGCGCGGAGATCACGCTGCTCGATCTGGCCACACAGCGATCAGGGCTGCCGCCAATGCCCGACAACATCGACCTGGCCGATATGGACAATCCCTATGCCAGCTACCATGCGGCCGATCTGCTGGCCTATATCGGCAAACACGGTGTCGCCAATCCGACCCGTGCCCCGTCGCCTTTCGGCAGCCTCGGTTTTGGCTTGCTGGGCGTGGCGCTGGCGAATCGCGCCGGGATTCCCTATGCCGCCCTGCTGAAGGAAGAGATTACTGACCCACTGGGTTTGAAAGACACTACCGCCTCACTCTCACCCGAGCAGCAGACCCGGTTTATTCCCGGTCACGATCAGTTTCACGGACCGGCCAAGCCCTGGGATTCAGACGCCCTCGCTGGCGCGATTGCCATTCGCTCAACCGCCGGGGATTTGCTCGCTTACCTGGAAGCCAACCTGCACCCGGAAAACCTCAAGCCGGTTGCCGGCTCACCGGCCGCGGCGACTTTGGCCGCCGCCCTCCGCCAGTCTGTTCAGCCCCAAACAGAGGTGTTGCCGGGAATGCGCATTGCGCTGGGCTGGCTGTATCAACCGGAGACGGGCAATTATTGGCACAACGGCGCGACGGCCGCCTACAGCTGCTATGCGTTCTTCAACCCCCATGGCGACTATGCGGCCGTGGTCCTGCTGAATGGTTCTCCCGGAGTCAATGGCAGCTTCGCCGAGGTGCTGGGCCGGCACGTCAGCCAGCGGCTGGCCGGCAAGCCCGCGATTTCTCTCGCCAACCTGCAACCATCACCCGGTCCTTAAACCGCAAGTGGAGTGAAGGTGAGGACCATGCTCTGGTCATCAAGCGTTGTAACATTCACGCCGGCCACGTCTTCAAGCAGGTAATCCGCCTCCAGCGAATCCACCGGATGCGAGAAGGTTGTCGCGACCACGATGCAACCGGCGGCCCGGCCTGACTTGGTGCCCGAAGATGAATCCTCAAAGACCACGCAATCCCGTGGCGCGAAGCCCAACAGAGAAGCTCCGGCGAGATAAGGCGCGGGATCGGGCTTGCCTACAGCCACGTTTTCGGCGGTGATGAGCCGCTCCGGGACAGGCACGCCGCCGGCAGCCATGCGCACACGCGCCAGCCGCTCGGTGGCGCTGGTGACGACGGTCCAGCTTTCCCTGGGCAACGCCGCCAGCAGGTCCAGAACGCCTGGCAGCACAGTAACGCCGTCAGTGTCCTCAATCTCCATATCTTCGATGACTCTGTTTTCTGACTCAGGGTCCAGGTCCGGCCGCAGGATTGCGACGGTTTCGATGCTCCGGCAACCATGGGCGATGCTGACGGCGTACTGCGGATCGACGCCGCGCAGGTTGGCCCACTTGGTCCAACTGCGCTCCACCGAGCCCAGCGAAGAGATCAGAATGCCGTCCATGTCGAAGAGAATGCCCTTGCAATGGATTTGAACTGGGGAAGGAGAGAAAGAGGAAGTCATGAGTCGATTGTAGCGGGCGCCCTGGGCCGCTACTGCTTGGCAGTCTGGGTCTCCCGGGGCGCGCCGAAGCTGACTTTGGGTGGAACGCCGAAGGTGACAGTGGCTGCAACCGAGGATTTTCGCGCGCCGCGCTGCACCTGGTTCTCCTGGAGCGTAATGGTCCCGTTGGCGATAGCGGCGTCGGCGGTCCAGCGGTCAAAGCGGATCAGGGCTGCAGGGATGGTCACGGGCAGATCGGCGGGGCTGCCAGAAGTATCGGCGGTTGCAGGACCAGCGGGGGCAGCGGGCCCAAGCGCTCCGACAGATCCATGCCGCCATTCGATGTGCAGCGTGCCCTTGGCGGAGGCGGCCAGGTCCTTGTCGGTGAAGCCGGCCAGGTCGATCTTGCCCGCACCCTCGACGTCACCGCCCGACCAGCGAAGATCGAGCAACCGGCCCACTGCGGCCGGATTCAGCTTGGTAAACTTGCCTTCCAGCGTGTAGACCGGCTTGTCTTCCGTCTTTCCGTCGGCTCCCGCAGCCCCTGCGGCGCGTAGTGTGCCGCTTCCGTGGACAAGGCCCCCAAGGAGCCCGGCATCCATGCCTGTGATCTCCGCGCCGTTCTGCAGTATATGCAATGTCGCTGTAGGCTTCTGGAGCGTGATCGGCCCCAGGATTAGAGAATCGGCAGTGACAGCGCCTTCGAGCAGGGGCCAGGACGGCGCGGATGAGAAGCTTGCCGGGGTCAGGCGGGCGATCAGCGTTGAGAGCAGCGTGCCCGGCTCATGCGCACCCAGAATGGCTGCTTCGAGTGCGCTGGCATCCAACGTGCCGAACTGCACCTCGAATTTCGGCGGGCAGGGCGGCGGCCCGTCACATGCGGAGGGCAGAGTCAAGGCCGCCGTGCCCTTGACCGGCCCGTAGGAAAAGACGACCGGATCCCAGCGGAGGTCTCCGTCGCCAACCTGGAGCGTGGCCTGGGAGATCTCGACCGGGTTGGTCAGGTACTCGGCCTTCCACTTGGCGTTATGCACGGTCAGGGTGCCGTGAAGCTTGTCCACGCCTGAACTCGGCGCGCTGCCGCCTGGTGGAGGGCTGTTGACGGCAAATCCTTGCGGGGTGAGCCAGGGACCGGTGGCGATCAGGTCGACGGCGATTGCCTCTCCAGTCAACGCGCTCAGGGCGTCGCTCTTTTCGAGCCCGGCCACATGAGCCAGCTCCCGGGCACGCGCAAAAGACGCCTGGCCGCGCGTCGTCAACTGATAGCCGGAAAGCGAAAGCCGCGACGTGACCGTCAACGGGACGGTAGCTCCGGCGGGGATGGAGGCCGTGACCGAGAGTTCCTGGCGCTGCTCGGCTGAATCTTCGGATGCGGCGGGTTCCAAAAGCATCTGCGCCACCTGGATGGGACGGCTGAGTCCGTCGCCACTCAGCTCAAAACCGCTCACCGTAAACTGGCCGGCAAGCGGTCCCGCCGGGGCTGTATGAGGCGCTCCTGGGCGGCCCTTGGCTAGGCGCGTCGGAAGCGGCGGGCTCACGGGGACATTCTCGGCGTAGACGATCTTGCCGCTCACGGTTCCCTTAGCTTCCAGGCCAGGGCCGAAACCGCTGCGGACGGTGCGCAGTCCGTCAAGGGCGGCCGCGACTGGAATCCGGTCCAGCTCGACGGAGAAGTGGGACGTGCTGCTTCCGCCCGGCAAATCTCCCATGAGCCGGATGCGGCCGTCACCGAGAGGCGAGTCGCACACCAGGCCTTCCAGGGCGCGGCTGGAGTAGTGATAAATGAAGCCGCAGTTGGCGTCGAAGTCCATGGGCGCCGCCGGGGCAAACTCGGCGCGATGGACATTGGTGGCACTGAGCCGCGTCCTGATGTGTGCGGCATCGGCAACTCCGTCCAGATGCAACTCGCCGGTCAGGTCGCCGCGCCAGCCGGGATCGGAGCCGATCAGCAGGCGGGTGAGCTGGCCAAGCTGTGCTTCGCGCCACTCCAGATCGAGGTGCACCGGCATCCGGCGCATTTCCGGAGCCCGGCGCACGCTGGCCTCCAGCCGCACCACACCGGTATCGGCGAGGTCCAGGTTGAGGTCGGTGCGGGCGGGCTGGCCGCGCAGCCGGATGCGCCAGTTGCCGGGCTCCTCCTGCCAGAAAGAAAGGTCGGCATTGATCAGCGAGTACGGCAGCTTTTCCACGCCGTCCTTGATGTTGATGCGGGAGTTGGTCGCCTCCAGGTAAGGCAGGGGCGCATGCGGGCGGGGCCGCGCACTGCCGGCCGGCGGTGCGGCCTGGGCCGCGGCGGTGCGAAACAGACTCTCAACGTTCCAGCGTCCGGCAGTCGTGCGCACCAGGTTCAGGCTGGCGTCGTCCACGCTGATGGTGCCGATCTCAACGCGGCCGCGCCACAGCGAAAGCAGCCGGATGGACGCGGTCACGCTATCGGCGTGGAGCACCGGTTCGGAGCCGTATGCCGGATCTTCCTCGACGGTCAGGTCGGTGAGCACAAAGCCAGGCCGGGGTAGCAGGCGCAACTCCACTGAAGAGAGCCGAACCGGCCTGCCCAGCGAGGTGGACATCAGATGCGTGATCTGGCTCTTGTAGCGGCGGATACTGACCAGCGGAGGCACAAGCAGCACGGCCAGGATGACCGCCAGCATCGCCAGGGCCAGCCCCGCCGCGGCGGGCCGCCTCCGCTTGCGTCGCCGGCCTTGCGCTTCGTCCGTCATGCGATTTCGCTTGATTCCTGCTAATGGACCACGTGGAACGTCCGCTTCCAGCGGGTGTCCGTAAAGAAATGCAGTGCCACGTGACCCATCCATCCCAGGGTATTGCCGATCCCGGTCTGTTCGTACTGGTCATCGGGGGTTTTAAACGACCAGTAGTTGAAAAGTGGCCTGCCCACGATATTCTCCCTGGGCACAAATCCCCAAAAGCGCGAGTCGGCGCTGTTATGCCGGTTATCGCCCATCATGAAGTAATGGCCTGGCGGAACAACCAGGTCGCCGTTCTGGAGGTGGTTGGGAAAATCGACCGCCCACGACTCGGGGATGAAATTGCCCGGCTCGGAATCGGGGGGCACGGACGGAAACTCATCCAGAAAATCCCCTCCCCTGTCGGGCGAGAGCCGGCCTTCCGCCGGCGCCTTCTGGGCCAAGCCATTGATGATTACGATGCCATCGTGGAGGTGGATACGATCGCCGGGCACCCCGACAAGCCGCTTGACCAGCGTCAGGTATTCGGGAGTACCCTGCACATCGTCCTGCACAGGCTTTTTGAAGACAACGATGTCCCCTCGACGGGGCTCGCGGTAGTGGACCAGGGGCATCCATTTGCTGGGAGGTGAAAAGGTGATCCGGTCCACCAGCAGGTGGTCGCCCACTAGCAGTGTGTCCTCCATGGAACCCGAGGGTATGACGTAGTTCTGCCCCAGAAACGTCAGAATGAACAGGCCCACCACCAGTACGGAGCAGATGCTGGCGACGGCCTCGTAAGGGGTCTCTTCTACCCTGGTTTCAGCGGGAGCGGGAACGGCGGGCTCCGGCGGCGGCGTCTTTTTTTTCGTCATCCTGTCGCTCTTTGCGGACGTTGGGGTCGGCCTCAGTGCACCACGTGGAAGATACGCTTCCAGCGCGCGAAGCCCGTGAGCCTGACGGAGAGTTCCCTGTCGTGTCCGAGTCTATCATCCGCGGCCTGTTGCACATCGGTCGTGGAGGGCCGGGAGAGCGAGAAGTAGACCACCAGCGGCCGGGCGACAATGGCCTGGCGCGGCACGAAGCCCCAGAAGCGGGAATCGTCGCTGTGATTGCGGTTGTCGCCCAGCACAAAATACTGGCCCTGGGGGACCACCAGTTCGCCGTCGCGGGTGAGGCTTTGCATCTGCCGCCACCAGAGGGGATTGACATCGGGATCGGTGTACACCTTGGCGGGAAAGTCGTCACGGAAGGGATTGGGCGCCGCGGGCTCAAAGGCTGCGTAGGGCTCGTCCAGCGTTATGCCGTTTACCGTGACCCGCCCATCGTCGATGCGCAGGCGGTCGCCAGGAATGCCCACAACGCGCTTCACCAGGTACGGGTGCTGGGGGTGATGGAAGACTACGATATCGCCACGCGCCACATCGCGATAGGGGAGCAGCCACCGTCCGAGGTCCCCGGACGGCGCATACACCTGTTTGTTGACCAGCAGAAAATCTCCCACCAGAAGAGTGTGCTCCATGCTCTCAGAGGGAATCAGGTAGGGCTGCAGCACAAAGGTGAGCAGAAACAGAGCCACCACCACCGTCCGCAACAGAGAGGCGGAGGCCTCCGGCACGGTAGGCAGATGAAGCCGCAGGTGAGCAAAGTGCCCCTTGCGAGGGGCGCCAGCCTGAGCGGGTTCGGGGACTGGACTGCTCATAGCGCTGGTTGCTCCTCCCCATCCTCACCCCGCGCCTGGCCATTGGAACGATCCGCGCCGGAAGCCACCCGCGCCAGGGCGCGCCGCGCGGCATCCTGCTCCGCGGTTTTCTTGGTGCTTCCAATGCCGCGCGCCAGCGGTTTGCCGGGTTCTTCCTCGCTGGTCCGCAGCCTCACCTCCACAAGAAACCGCTTGCGGTGGTCGGGTCCGCTTTCGGCCTTCACCCGGTATACCGGCGTACCGGCATGCGTGGCCTGCAGATGTTCCTGGAGCGCCGACTTGTAGTTGCCCAGCGCCTCGCCCGAGCGCAGATCCCTTGCCAGTTGCTCAGCGGCCTCGCCCATCACGTAGCGGCGGGCAAAGGCTCTCACCGGCTCCAGTCCGCCATCCAGATAGAGCGCGGCCAGCACCGCTTCCATGGTATTCGAAAGCACGGTGCTTTTGCGCCGCAAGCCGCCACGGTCTTCGCTGCGGCTCAGGCGCAGGTGACTGCCCAGCCGCAGCGCCTCGGCGACCTCCGCCATGTGCTGCCGGCGCACCAACTGGGCGCGGACGCGGGTCAGCTCGCCCTCATGCCACTCCGGATGCGCTTGAAACAGAGCCTCCGCCACCACCAGGCCCAGCACCGCGTCGCCTAGAAACTCCAGGCGCTCATTATCCCCGATGCAGAATGACTCCTTGCTATCCCCGTCCAGAGCCATCTCGTTGGCCAGCGAACGATGCGTCAGCGCGCGCACCAGCAGTTCCGGGCTGGCAAAGCCGTGTCCCAGTGTGGCCTCCAGCTCGGCCAGTTCTGCTTCAAAGTGCGCTTCGATCGATTTCATCTTCATTTTGGAGCCTGCAAAAAAAGCGATGGGGGTGCAGGGACTCAGATCTATGGGGGCGAAGAGGCGACCAACCGCCGCGCACCCGCTCCTAAATTCAATGTACGTGCACTGACCCTCATTCATCGCTCAAAATAGAAGTCGCGGACCAAGCAAAGAAACGAAAGTTTCCCTGGCCGGGCCGGTTCGCCCGTTTCTTGCTCCATACAACCTCCAGATCCGATACTGAGTTCGGCCCGGCGGCAACCTCGCCGATTATTGGGGCTTTTGGCTCCCGCCTTGCCCTGGAACCTGTGCCGGCGGCTTGGCCGGCCCCTCATCGTCCGCATCTTCTTCGCAACTGTGGCCCTTGACGGCATAGGCAGCTTTCACGCCGCGCTCGGCAGCCAGGCGGGTATCCTGCTGCCCGTCGCGCGCCTCCAGGGCCTGCTTGTATTCGTTCACGGCCTCATCGCGCTTGCAATCCAGATCCAGCATGCGGCCGAGGTAGATATGGGACCAGGCCAGCAGCCGCGGCTCCTTGCTGGTGGCCAGCGTCTTCTGGAAGCCGCTGATGGCATCGTCGGGATGGCCGGTGAGCGCCGCAGCCCTGGCCAGGATGAAGTTGGCGCGGGCGCCGTCTGCCACTGAGGAGAGATCGTCACCGTGAACAGTGAGCGCCTGCCTCGCCAGAGCGCTGGCCGTGGCCACATCGCCGTCCGCCAGCCGCGCTTCGGCCAGATCCAGGCCTGTCAGCTTGCGCGGCTTGCTGCGCGTGAGCACGTCGCCATCGGCTTGCTGGTCAAACTCGATCTGGCGGGCGCGATGCACCTGCTGATCGATATCCATGGTGTAGACCATCTCGCCAATGGTGTCGCGCAGGCCGGCGGGGTCCTTCTCAAACTGGATCAGCTGCTCGTAGAAATACTGCGTGAGCACAAACCCCTGGGTCATGTCGTGATGCACAGTGGCCAGCCGGACGGCGTCCACCTTCTGTTGGTAGATCTGCCGCTCGCGTTCCATGCGCGGCAGGTCCTGGCGATCCGCGTTGGCGGGTATTTTGTACTCCGGAACGCCAGTATCCATGGTCCGCGCCTCGATAGCCTTGATCAGGCTTTCGATGGTCAGCGGCACCGCGTCGGAGCGGTAGATAAACTCCAGGGGAGCGTCGCGCACTTCCTTCAGGATCGGCCCCGCGCGGTCAACGGCGTTGGCGCGGGCATACAGAAGCGGCTCAATAACGTAGTGCAGATAGGTGTGGCGCACATCGTTCATGCGAATCTGCCCATTGACCGGCGAAACCACTACTACGTAGTCGGTTCCATAGATGCGCGCGTTGACGGTGCGCGGCGAGAGCATCGGCTCGATGGCCACAATGAATCGCCTTCCCTCGTATGTGGAGGCGGGCATCTTGAGGTAGAGGTTGGTGGAAACGATCATCTTCGACAACGGATCGTGGAGGCGGTCGGCCTCTTCGTCATAAGTGCGGTGAACCGCGAGCCAGATACCGTGAAGGTCCACAGCCGCAACAAAATCGCGCAGCAACGGCGCGACCTCGACCACTTGCGTAGAGTCGGGCGGCATCTCGGGCAGGTCCACCGAAGTCTCCAACTCGGGCGGCGGGGTGAGATAAAGGGCCAGCGAGATGTATTGCGAAATATCCTTCTCAGAACCCGTCATGCGATGCTGGGCAATAAACAGGCAGAGGCGATCACGCTTGTTGCGGGCGTCTTCGCTTTTGGCCAGGGCCGCGTTGATTTCATCGCGGACTTTCTTGCGCACCGGCGCGCTCTCGTCCAGACCCTCGTCGTACCCGCAGGCATTCAGCGCGGCGGCCATGACGAATAGCGGCTCCAGGCTGACCAGCGAAATGGTCGGTCCTGCGGGATCGACCAGCGACGGCGCCTTCTCCCGCTGGAAATCCTGCGCGGAAGAGCTTTGCTGGCTTTTGTAAGAGCCGCTTGAGGACTGAGTACAAGCGGCGGTGGGCGCGACACTCAGGAGGCACGAAACCGCGATGGCCGCAACGGCGCCGCTTACGGCGAAAGACGGGGAGGTTCTGAACGGCATGAAATGACCCTGCCTGCAAGTCTAGTTAGACGCGCCAGCAGGGTCAAACGGGTAGCGTGAGCACGAAAGAAGTTAGCCGCGCACAGAAACGCCGGAGAAGGAAAGTATTGCCAGGCCGCGGACCGGCTGACCGAAGAAGCGAGCCGGGTCGAAGCGGCTGCCGATGAGCAGATTCTCGACCTGCGAGCGGGTTTCCTGGTCATCGGGGCCGGAGACGATGCGGTAGTCATACACCTGGCCCGCGCCGTTGACATAGGCCTCGACCACGACAGGGCCGGCGGCGCCGATCTGGTCGTCCGATGCGCCACTTGAAAGGTAAAGCAGCCGCGGCGGTGTGGCGTTGCCCAGCGGTTCGTCGGCCGCATTCGCCGTCTCAGGATGCGTAAACATGGTCACCAGCACCGTGACCGTGCCGAGCAGGAGCACCGCGCTGGCAAAGCCGGCTGCGGCCTGCAGCAGGAAGGGCCCCACGGTATTCTTCCAGGCCAGAACCCAGGTGTGAAACGGAGCCTGGCGCCGGCGCGCCTGCTCATGGCTGACAGCTACGCGAATCTTCAGCAGCAGATCCGCAGGCTCCTTCACCGGGCCTAGGCTGGCAAGCGCCGCTTGAGTCTGGCGCAGCAATATCCACTCGGCGGCGCAAGCCCGGCAGCGTTCCAGGTGGCCAGCGACACGCTGCATCTCAGCTCCCGTCAGCCGGCCATCCAGATACTCATTCAATCTTGTCTGCATTGCACCGCAGCCGTTCATCGCGCCTCCTCTCCAAGGGGCATTTCAAAACCGGTGCGCGCCGGGGTCCGCTGGGCTGGTATCTGTGCGGTGAGGATGGCCTTCAAACAGGCTCGTCCTCGCACCAGCCTCGACTTTACTGTTCCCAGGTTCACGCCCTGAATCTCCGCCACTTCCTCGTAGACAAACCCTTCGATATCGCGCAGGACCAAAGTGGTGCGAAACGGCTCGGGCACCTGTATCAACGCCGCTTCCACCCGGGCGCGATTCTCCTCATGGACCGCCATGTCGAACGGCGACTCGGCCGAATCCACCAGCAACTCCCGCAGCCGCACCGGAGCTCCGCATTCTCCCTCGGTCAATTCCTGCTCGATGGGAACTTCCTGGTACTTGTGGCGCATCCACCAGCGGCGCTGGTTCGATGCTTCATGCAGCGCGATGCGGTAAATCCACGTCCGCAACGACGACTCGCCGTGAAAACTCCCGATCCCCCGGAAAACCTTAACGAAGACTTCCTGGGTAAGGTCCGCGGCATCGGCACGGTCATGGACCGTGCGCGCCAGCAGCGAGTAGATCGGTTGATGGAAGCGCGCGATCAGCCACGCAAATGCTTCTTCGGAACCGGCTCGGAGTTCGGCGATCAGAGCCGCTTCTTCAGTTTGGAGCGTCAGCGCGCTGGCAAGATTGCCCATGGTGAGGTCCGCCTGCAATTCAGTGTCCTCCCACCTTACCGCAGAATCCACACACTTGGCATCTGCCCCCGGTGCGAACCTCCAAAATCCCTGGTTTCTCAGGGGTTTTGGTTGCGGCCACTCTGCGGCGGCCAAATCTGCCGCCGGAACTCCAACAATGTCCGATGCTGCACTGGAGTGCAATTGAATACCGGGCATCCGCTGCTTAAAGCCCGAGCGTCTCATGCACTCTATTGTCTTAGACACCGGACCCCCTGCAAAGTGTTCCCGGTCACGGAGGTACCGAGCTTCACGGGGAGTCCGCGTCTGTCTCTATACCGTAAAAACGATCCTGCGTCCTTTTTCGACGCGGCTCCAGGCTGGTTCGACGTCGGACAGGGGAACTGGCTCAACATCGACCTTCAGTTTGCCGGCGGCGGCCATCGAAAACAGCGCGGGAATCGCGGCAATAATCCGATCGAGCGCCACCGAGCCGAATCCGCTGCCATTGAGAGTCAGGTCGACGCTGCGCAAGGTGGCTCCGGGAAGGGCGATGGTCCTGCCCGCGCTTTCTCCTACTTCCACCAGGCGAGTGGGCCGAGTGGAACTGGCTTTGAAGCCCTTTGCGAGAGCTTCCAACAGCAGTTCCGTTGGCCGGCCCCACAGGTAGTCAATGACCACATCGATGCCAGTGGCGGCCTCGGCGGCAAAGGCTTCTCGGACGGCATCGTCCGACTGAGAAAGCGCGACGACCGCGTCCACATCCTCATTGGCAAGCGTGTCGACATTGCGGCCAGCCGCAATGATCCGCTTCGCGCCCAGGATGCGGGCCGCCTGGATGGCAAGATGGCCGGCCACACCGGTCGCTCCCAGAATGAGAACAGTCTCGCCAGCGGCGACGCCGGCGCGCTCTTTGAGCGAAAGCCACGCCGACATCCCCGGATTGGCGATGGCCGCGGCTTGCACATCGTCGAGCCCGTCGGGTAAGGGCAGGAGCATGGAGCGCGGCGCCACCGCAATCTCGGCCATCGTCCCCCACGGCTTGCGGGTACCGCCAAAGTAAACTCGGCGCCCGTCATTGAGCACTCCCACACCGTCTACGCCGGGTACGGCAGGAACACTGCCCTGGCTCATATAGTGTGAACCGCTCGCAAGGCCCTTCACAATTGGGTGCAATCCGGCGGCCCGCACATGAATCAGCACTTCGTTTTCACCGGCGACAGGATCTGGAAACTCCTGATATTGCGGCGGTTGACCTAGAACATTCACGACAGCTGCATGCATGGGAAGACCTCCTACTTAACTAAGTAAAGGTCAACTTAACATAGTTAAATGAATAATGTTAGACTTTTTTATGCCTCTTGATCGACAGCTCATCCTCGCCCAGGCATTTTCAATTCTCAATGAGATGGGCCTCGAAGGGCTCACCTTGCGCCGTCTGGCTGCCCGGCTAGATGTCAAGGCCCCGGCCATTTATTGGCATTTCAAGAACAAACAGGATCTGCTGGACGAGATGGCCACGCAGGTTTTTCGCGAGGCGCTTGAGGAAGCCCCTGTATTCGATGCGGAGCAAAGCTGGCAGGGCTGGGCACTGAGCTATTGCCTCGGCTTGCGCAGAACGTTGCTCCGCTACCGGGAAGGCGCCAAGATGTTCAGCGGCACATATCTGACCGACGCCGCGCTCTACGCACCGATGGAGGCCAGTCTGCGGAAACTCACCAGCGCCGGCTTCAGCTTGCGGCAGTCGGTCGTTGGCTTCGCGGCACTCCATAACTATGTGGTCGGCTTTGTGATTGAGGAGCAGGCTGTCTATTTCGCCCCCGGCGAACCCAATCCACAATACGATCTGGCGCAGCGCGAGCGGCGTGTCGACCGCGAGAAGTTTCCGCTGGTCCATGCGGCCGGAAGGGTTATGTTCACCGATTACAACGCAGGCTTCGTTGGAGGTGTGAGCCTGATCGTGCGGGGGATGGCTGCATTCCTGGAGCCCGGCACGAGCCAAGGTTTGACGAATCCCGGCTGAGCGGCGAAAATAGATGAGTTGCATCCCTCTAGCACGTGGGCCTGTGGCGCAGTTTGGGAGCGCGCTTCCATGGCATGGAAGAGGTCGTCGGTTCGATCCCGACCAGGTCCACCAGTTCCACG
>Ga0326727_10020633_pt1 | contig 13056 bp, 8 predicted proteins | sample MB2enrmetagenome_FD_207643 | JGI IMG/M metagenome (GOLD analysis project Ga0326727, IMG submission 207643) | Lab enriched peat soil microbial communities from McLean, Ithaca, NY, United States - MB29MY | ecosystem: Environmental > Terrestrial > Soil > Wetlands > Peat | place: USA: New York...
TGACGATCGTGCATTACATACTCATCGCCTTGGAAGTCGTGTTGATTTTCAACCTGATCATCGGCACCCATGAGCTGGGGCATTTCCTGGCGGCGCGCTGGCGCGGGTTGAAGGTGGAGCGGTTTGCCATCTGGTTCGGCAAGCCCATCTGGAAAAAGAAGATCGGGGGTGTGGAATACGCCCTGGGCACCATCCCCTTTGGCGGCTACGTTTCGCTGCCCCAGATGGCCACCATGGAAGCCATCGAGGGCAAGGTGGACACCACCGAGCCGCTGCCGAATGTGGCGCCCCTGGATAAGATCATTGTGGCGTTCGCCGGGCCGCTGTTCAGTTTCCTGCTGGCCGTCGCGTTTGCGGTGGTCGTCTGGCAGGTGGGCAAGCCCAGCAGTGATACCGATAGCACCACGACCATCGGCTGGGTGCAGCCCGACGGTCCGGCCGGCAAGGCGGGCTTGCAGGCCGGTGACGAGATCGTCTCGGTGGATGGGCATCCGGTGCATCATTTCTCGCCCACTTCCGCCGACAGCATCACCTGGCGCATTGTTACCAGCACCGATACCAACATTGTCATCAATTACTTGCGTAACGGCCAGCCCGGCAGCGTCAGCGTGGTGCCTTTCCATCGGCAAACCAAGTGGTTTGAACGCAAGGCCCTGCGGCAAATCCTGATCGCCGCCGCCAGCAAGTCCACCATTTACGAGATCGCGTCCAACAGTCCGGCGGCCTTGGCCGGTCTGCAACCGGGGGATGAAATCCTCAAGTTGAACGGAGAAAAGGTCTACAGCCCCGCCGTCGTGATTGCCGCCGAGGAAGCCATGAGCAACGGGGTGGTCAAGCCGCTGGTGTTCACCCTCCGGCGCGATCATCAGGAGTTTGAGCGCACTTTGCTGGCCGTAAAGCCGGTGGTGCAAACCTATCCGCCCACGACGCTTCAGCGACTCTGCTACGCGTTGCATCTGGCCGCGCCGCCGCAGCCGCCGGAGCCGCGGCCCTTGCTGGGCATCCAGTCGCTGGTGGGGGATACCAGCGTCGCCCTGGTCCATCCCAGCCCCCTGGAACAGGTTCAGACCAGCGCCCTGCAAATCTTCAATACTTTCGGCGCGCTGTTTGCGAAAAAGGGTGAGATCGGCGTGCAGCAGCTCGGCGGCGCGGTGATGATCCTGCGCGTTTACAGCAACTTGTTTGAAGATGAGGACGGCTGGCGGCGTGTCCTGTGGTTCAGCGTGATCCTGAACGTGAACCTGGCGCTGCTGAACTTGCTCCCGCTGCCGGTGCTCGACGGCGGGCACATCACGCTTTCGCTTATCGAGGCCGTGCGGCGCCGCCCCATCAGTGCCACCATCCTTTCCAAGATTCAATCCGGATTCGCCGCCCTGCTCATCATGTTCATGGTGTACATCATGTTTTTCGACACGGGCGACTGGCTCCGTAGCGCCTGGTCAAACCCGGATGCCCAGGTGACGTTTGCGCCGCCGGCCAAATAACTTCCCATGCGTTACTGCCATTCTCCCTTTGTCTTTGAGCGCCGCCCGAGCCGTGAAGTGGTGATCGGTGATCCCGCCCACGGCGGTTTGGTGATGGGCGGCAATCATCCCGTTGTGAAGCAGTCGATGCTCACGTGCGACACCATGGATACGGCGCTGTGCGTGAAGCAGACGCTGGAACTGGTGGCGGTGGGTTGCCAGTTGGTGCGCATCACGGCGCCCACGGTGAAGGATGCGGCCAATCTGCAGCCCATCGTGGCCGAGTTGCGCCGGCAGGGCTGCCTCGTGCCCATCGTGGCGGACATCCACTTCAAGCCCGAAGCCGCCATGGAGGCGATCAAATGGGTGGAAGTGGTGCGCGTGAATCCCGGCAACTATGCCGACTCCAAGAAATTCGCCATCAAGGAATACAACGACGAGCAGTACGCCGCGGAGTTGAAGCGCATTGAAGAAAAATTTGCGCCGCTGGTCCTGGAAGCCAAGCGGCTGGGCCGCTGCCTGCGCATCGGCACCAACCACGGCTCGTTGAGCGACCGCATCATGAACCGTTACGGCGACACGCCGCTGGGGATGGTGGAGAGCGCGCTCGAATTCGCCCGGATCTGCCGCCAGCACGGCTTCCACAATTTCAAGTTCTCGATGAAGGCGTCCAACCCGAAGGTGATGATCGAGTGCTACCGGCTACTGGTGGCGCGCCTGAACGAATTGGGGCCCGACTGGAGCTACCCCATACACCTCGGCGTGACCGAAGCGGGCGAGGGTGAGGATGGCCGGATCAAGTCCGCCATCGGCATCGGCTCGCTCTTGTGCGACGGTTTGGGCGATACCATCCGGGTTTCCCTGACGGAGGATTCGCCGCATGAGATTCCGGTGTGCACCGATTTGCTGGCGCTGGTGCCCCAATTGACCACGACAGCCGGCGGCGGCCTGGAAACTGAGTTTCCGTTCGATCCTTTTCATTTTGAGCGCCGGCCCACGCCGGAGATTGATTTGGGCCGCCAAGCCAAGTGCGGCGGCGCACAACTGATTCGCGTGGTGGTCACGCGGGCGACCTTCGATAAGGTGGCTCCCAAGATCCGGCCCGGTGCCGATGTGAAACCGGAAGCGGTTTACGAGGATTTGTCGGTGGCGGAAATTGATCCCACCCAGGATTTTAAGCTCGAGAACGGCACGCAGTTGGTCACCGTGAAGGATGGCGTCCGGTTGCCGGCGATTGCCGCGTTCCGGCTCCTGGCGGCCAAAGTAAAGCGGTTGGGACGGAACAATCCCATCTTGCTGAAGGATTGTCTCCGCTTCGAGCCGGTGCCGCTGGCGCCGAACCTGGCGCTGTTGCAGGCCGGCGTGGTCATTGGCGCCTTGTTGGCCGATGGCATTGGCGACGCCATCCTGGTGCGGGGCGAGAGCGGAGCGGGCCAATCGTTGCGCCTGGCGTACAACATCTTGCAGGCGGCGGGCTGCCGCAGCTTCAAGACGGATTACGTGGCCTGCCCGAGCTGCGGCCGTACGTTGTTCAATCTCCAGACGGTCACCGCGCGCATCAAGGCCCGCACCGAACATCTCAAAGGCGTCAAGATCGCCATCATGGGCTGTATCGTGAACGGCCCCGGTGAAATGGCGGATGCGGACTTCGGTTACGTGGGCGGCGCGCCAAACAAGATCAATCTCTACGTGGGCAAACAGGCGATCAAGTTCAACATCCCCGAGGTGGAGGCTGTGGACCGGCTGGTGGACCTCATCAAGGAACACGGCAAGTGGGTGGAACCAGCCCCCAAGGAATCAGCCGTGCCGTTGGTTCACTGAAGCCCTCGCTTTATTTTTTGGGGGGCTGTCCTGCGTCTGACACGGCAGCCAAAAAAAGGACAATTTTTCGTATCCCGTTCCTAAACCCGGTTGAAAAGCCGCCGACTCTAAGGTACGGTCTAGATACCAGTCTGATGGTACACCGAGTTTAGGTAGCTGGCGTCGATGGAAAAAATAGCCATAGAAAAGCGTTTGGGCAGTTCGGTGAAAAGTTGGCGTGTGCGGCTGAAGATTCCCCAGGAGGATCTGGCCCGGCGTGCCGGTTTTCATCGGAGTTATATTTCCGATGTCGAGCGCGGATCGCGCAACGTTTCCCTCAAGAGCATCGAGAAACTGGCCGATGCACTCGGCATTTCGGTGGCCACACTTTTTGCCGATCTCGAAGGCCGGAGCGGCGCCACCCCCCTGCGCAGCGACGAAATGGTGGATATCCTACTGGTGGAGGATAATGACAACGATACGTTGCTGGTGGTACAGGCTCTCAAGGCCGCGCGCCTGACCAACCGGATCTTTGTGGTGCGTGACGGCGCCGCCGCCTTGGATTTTCTTTTCTGCACGGGGGAATACGCCTATCGGCGCATCAATGACCATCCCCAGGTCATCCTGCTGGATCTGAACCTGCCCAAGATCGACGGGTTGGAGGTGCTGCGCCGCGTGAAGGCCGACGCCCGGACCCAAGCCATTCCAGTGGTGGTGCTGACCGCCTCGAAATTTGACGATGCCATCGCGGTTTGCAAACGGCTCGGGGCCGAGTCGTTCATCGCCAAACCGGTGGATTTCCAGAACTTTAGCGCGATGACGCTCCAGTTAAGTTTGCAGTGGGCCCTGCTGAAGCCCGCGCCTCTGGTGGGCACCTGACCGGTCCTTCCCCGGCGGTGATCGAGTTGGGCTTCCCGGTTTCGTATTTGTGTGCCTCGCCTGCGGGGGTTGATTTGCAAAACGACGCGGCCAGTTGAGACGGTGCCATCCTCGATCCTCCATCCTCTTTCTTAAGCCGACGGATGCCTGCTAGAATCAGCATCCGTTTTTCATCGCCGCCGGATCCGAGGGTCGCGCGATTTCACTTATTTCCGGCGCTTTCGCTTGGCATCAGGCTTGCGTAGAGGTTGGTATGAAGTATTTGGTTTGTTTTTTCGTCTCGGTGCTGGCCGGTCTGGCGATGTCGCAAAATGCCGCTGCCCAAACCGTGGTCCTCGATTGGAATCCCAGTGTGTCGGCCAACGTGGCCGGCTATAACGTTTATTACGGAACCAACAGTGGTAATTATATATATGAGGTTGATGCCGGCGACGCCACGTCCGTCACCCTCTCGAATCTGATTTGTGGCGCCACCTATTATTTTGCGGCCACCGCCTACGACACCAACGGCGACGAGAGCCCGTTTTCCGCCGAGGTCAGCTTCATCGAGCCCGGCGCCTTCTGCATCTCCGCCCCGGACCCGACCACCGGCGCCCCGTCGCTCACCTTTCCGGTGGTGCCCGGCCACTGGTATGAAGTGCAGGCCACGTCCGATCTCCAAAACTGGACTTCCATCTGGGAAACGGACGTCGAGACCAACAACGTCTGGACCGAGTTTGACGATGCTGACGCGGCCAACTACAGCCAGCGGTTCTACCGGTTGGTGACGCACTAGGGCGGGCCGTCTGAAATCGGGCCGGAGCGCGCCCGACCCGGGCGGTAAGATATCCTCCAGAAGCTGAGGACTATTGTCACGCTGAGCGGAGACGGTAAAAACAGCCAGGAGAATTTGCCCAGAGCGGGTTGCTGATTTGGTGGGGACGCCTTTGGATGGGAGGCTGGAAGAGCTGCCGGCGGCGCTGTATGCATCAGCGCGGTGGTGTTCACAAGCCGTTTTCTTTCAAATATTTTTCCAGACATTCCGGGCAGAAGCTATGGGAGAACGAGGCGTCGGAGTGTTTGGTGAGGTAGGTTTCAATTTGATCCCAATACCCTTGGTCGTTGCGGATTTTCTTGCACGAGCAGCAAATGGGGAGCAGGCCGCTCAAGGTTTTCACCTTGGCCAAAGCTTCCTGTAGTTCCGAGGTGAGTCGATTGCGTTCCTTGACGAGTTGATCACGTTGAATGGCATACTGGATGGCGCGCATGAGCGTGGAGTCGTCAAACTGGCCTTTGACCAGATAGTCTTGGGCGCCCAAGGCCAGAGCTTTGAGGGATGTTTCACGGTCGTTCAAGGTGGTCTGAACGATGACCGGCGGGCAGAAGCCGGCGGTGGCGTGAATTTCAGTGAGGACTTCCAAGGCATCTCCATCCGGCAACCGGTAGTCCAGCAGCACGCAATCGAAGCTTTTTGCCCGCATGGCGGCGAGGGCTGAGGCCTTGCTCTGGGCCGTTTCCAGTTCGATAGCCCATCCCGATGACTCCGCACGACGCAACATCCGTTCCAAGTTGATGCGGTCGACCAAGTCATCATCAATGACCAGTACGCTGATGGGGACTGGTTTAGCGGAGGAGGGTTGGTGGTTCACAGGCGTTTAACCTAAGGCAAGACGACCACCTGCCAGTAAAGATCCAACATTTCCATGGCGTTGGAGAAGGTGCGCCCGGCATCGGTCTTGACGATGTAGCCGGCGATGTTGGCCGCATAGGCGCGGGCGCGGTCTTCATCCGACTTTGAGGTGGTCAACACAAAAACGATGGTCGAGTGGAGTTCCTGGTCCTTGCGCAACGCTTCGAGAAATTCAAACCCGTTCATGCGCGGCATGTTCAAATCCAGGAGGATAATGATGGGTTTGGACAAAGGCGGACGCCCCGCATCGCCCCGCAGGAGTTGCAGCGCCTCGAGGCCGTCTTTGGCCGTGACCACTTCGTTGGCAATTTTGCGCAGAGCCAGTCCGCGTTTGACGGTCATTAAATCGACCTCGTCATCCTCAACGATCAGTATGGTAATCGGTATTTTTGGCGAAGGCGGGTTCATGCTCACAGGTTGACAATTTCCTTGGGCCAAGCAAACTGAAAAATGGAGCCACGCGGCTGCCGGCAGGCCACGGAAGCCAGCCCGCCGTAGTGGGTGACCAACCGGCGAACCAACGCCAGGCCGATGCCGCTGCCTTCCACCTCATCGCGGGAACGCAAGGTCTGGAACATGCCCCAAATGCGTTCGTGAAATTCGGGGGGAATGCCGGGCCCGTCATCCGCCACGACAAATAGATAGAACGCCCCGCGTTCCTGCACGGATACTTCGATGGCCCCGGTCTTCCGGTCATGGTGTTTGACCGCGTTGCTGATCAAGTTGAGGAGAACGGTGCGCAGGGGGGTGGCGGCCGTGACAAAAACGGGCGCGGGGCCATTCAGCCGCACGGCAAATCCAGCCGGCAGATTGATGAACTGGGCAATGTCCTGCACCAGCCTGGCCACGTCCACTGTGGAGAGGGATTCCTTGACGCGGCCGGCGCGGGAATACGCCAGCAAGTCATCCAGCAAGCGTTCCATGCGGCTCACGCGCTGGCGCATGAGCGCAAGGTATTTCCGGCTGTCGTCCGTCAGTACCGGTTGCAAATCCTCCTCCAGCCAGGCGGACAGGCTGTCAATGGCCCGCAGCGGCGATTTGAGATCGTGCGACGCGACATAGGCGAATTGTTCGAGGTCGGCGTTGGAGCGTTTCAATTCGACGACCAGTTTTTGCTGCTCGACCTCCGATTGAATGCGTTCGGTGACATCGAAGTTGGTGCCGACCACCCACTCGGGAATCCCCGACTGATTGAGCCGGACGGTGCCCATGGCGTGAATATAACGGATGGCGCCATCATTTTTCCGCCGGATGCGAAACTCGCTGGAGGATTGCCCCTGGCGTTGGATCATGTCCCGCAAGGTGGCTTCTTGTTGGGGCAGATCCTCCGGCAAAACCGCTTTTTGCCATTCGGTAATGGGAACCAGACCATCCGCGGAAGCGGGCAGCCCATAGATTCGAAAAATTTGAGCGTCGCCATGGACCAAGTTGGTTTTAAGGTTCCATTCCCAGATTCCGACTTGGGTTGTTTCCACCGCCAAACGCACTCGCTGCCGGCTGTCGCGAAGTTCCGTTTCGGCCTGTTTGCGCTCGGTGATGTCCTCATACGCCCCGAGCACGCCGATGATATTGCCAGCGACATCCTTGAGCGGAATTTTGCTGGCGCGCAACCAGATGTCACGCCCGTCGGCGGTATGCAGGGCTTCCTCGAAATTCAGCTTTGGCTGGCCGCTCTCCATCACCGCCCGGTCGTCAGCCTCGTAGCGCTTGGCCTGGTCCCGGTTCCACGGCAGGTCGAAATCGGTCAGCCCGACGATCTTGCCGGCGGAACTGAGCCCCGCGTCTTTGGCAAAGGCTCGGTTGCAGCCGAGATAGGTTCCGTTGCGGCTCTTCCAGAACACAAACGCCGGCATGCTGTCCAACACCAACTGCAGCATGTAAGAAAGCTCCGCGATCCGCTTTTCCGCGCGCTTTTGTTCGGTAATGTCCACAAAAGCGCCGACCACGCCCGCGACTTGGCCGTCTTCGTCGCGAAACACATCCTTGGCAAAAATGATCGGTCGGGTCTCCCCGTTCTTGTCCTGCACCTTGGATTCGTAAATCTGGCGGGTTTGACTGGCCATTACTTCGAGATCCTGCTGGAGATAGATGCGTGACAGTTCGCCGGGCCTGAGTTCTTCAAAGGTTTTGCCCTCCATTTCTTCGGGGGTTATGCCCATCAGGTTGGTGTAGGCGCGGTTGCAGCCTTGGAAGCGTCCCTCACGGTCCTTGTAATACACGGGCGTCGGGATGGCGGACAGCAGCCCCTTGTTGAACGCCAGGATTCGTTCCCGTTGTTTGAGGGCGTCCGCCAGCTCGTTTTCCGCCCGTTTGCGCTCAGTGATGTCGCGGGTCACCTTGGCGAAGCCTCGCACGTGTCCGGCTTTGTCGCGGAGTGTGGTGATGACGGCGTTGGCCCAGAAACGCGAGCCATCTTTGCGGACCCGCCAGCCCTCGTCTTCATGACGTCCCTCCGCCAATGCCGCCTGCAACTCGTGATCTGGTTTGCCGGCCGCAATATCTTCCGCTGAATAAAATTTGGAGAAATGCTGGCCGATGATTTCCTCGGCGGGGTACCCCTTGAGCCGCTCCGCTCCACTGTTCCAGGTAAGCACCCGCCCATCGGGGTCGAGCTGGAAAATCGCATAGTCCCGGACACCTTCCACCAGCAGCCGGAAGCGTTGTTCGCTTTCTTGCAGCGCGGCTTCAGCCTCTTTGCGGGCGGTGATGTCCCGCCAGCAAACCAGGAGCGCCTGCCGGTCATCAATGGTGAACACTGATGCGGTCACGTGCGCCCAGAAGTCGATTCCATTCAGTTTCCGATGAATCCATTCGAAATTATTCCCGCCGCTGAGCCACGATTCCGCCAGCCAATCCGCGGCGGCATCTTTGGACAGGCATCCGTTGGCCTGGCGTTCGGGCGACAACTGATCGGGAGTTTTTCCCAGGATCTGGGTGCGGGTGCCGGCGAGCATCACTTCCGTGGCCCGATTGCAGGCGCTGATCCGGCCGCCGTCCAGTTCCAAGATCAGGTAGGCATCCGGCGCGTTATTGAAAATGGCTTGGAATCGTGCTTCCTGTTTGCACAGCAGTTGGGACGCCTGCTGGAGCTTGAGGTAGCGGTGGTGCAGCAGCCGGATGAAAACGGCGGCGCCCAGCAAGCCCGTGGCGATCAAGAGTGCCACCGCCGCGATCAACAAACCGAGGGTTCGCCAGCGCTCCCCGATTTCGTCGTTGTCAACCTTGGTGATCAGGGACCAAGACGTGCCGGGAATCGCGTGGGTGGACGCCAGCACCGACACACCGCTGTAGTCCTTGCCGGCGATGATTCCTTCGTGTCCCAATACCGCCTGAACGGTGGGCGACGCTCGATTGGTGAGGGAGACGCGCAACGACAATGCCGCCGCCCCGTTGCGCCGCAAGTCGTTTAAATAGAGAACCGAGTCGCCGTCGCGGCGGGCAATGATGACCTCGCCGGTCCGGGTCGAATGCGGCCAAGTCTGGGTGATTCCGTAGAGCGTCAGGGACGGATTGATTCGAAGCAGGACATAGCCGAGCAGCTTCGGTTCGGGCATATGGCAAATCACCGGGACCACGACATCCATCGCGATGGAGTGGTCCAAAGGTGTCCGGTAGAGATCGGTCAACACCGGCTGTTGGGTGAGCGAGGCCTGTTGCATGCCCCGGGCGACTTCCTTAGAAACCGCGTCCGCCTGCCCGTGCAGTGTGAAGCGAATTTGCTGCTGGGCATCCGCCAGCGCGATGTCGGCATAATCATAGTAGGTGCCGGTGGATTTCAGCTCGCCAAGGATCTGTGCCTCAAGCAATTGATTTTCCTCGGAGCCTGAACTCCATCGGTTAACCAAGTCCACAAAAGTCGGTCGCGTGCCCAACGAAAGGCCGTTCCCCAATCGTTCGTGCCGCCAAGCCAGAATCTGCTCGATCTTTCCCTTGGCGATCCCGTCCAATTCGCCGGCCACGTCCCGCCGCAGAGCCTGCTTTTGTTCCTCATAAACCCACCCCCCCAACATCAATACCAGCATCGCGCCAATGAGAAACGGCGCCAGTAAGAGCTTGGAGAGCAGGGTTTGACTGCTTTGTTTCTTCTCGTCAGCGGGCATAATGTCGTTCTGGTTTATCTGCTAGGATGACAGTTCTGTATAGTCAATAGACCACACTTGCCCGCAAAAACCAAGCCACCCCCGTTTATGGCAAGGGGCGGTTGCCGTTGCCATCCGGTCAGGCGCAATTCCTGACGGCATCGCCGGGCAGCATTTGAGTGCCGTTGTCCTTGGTGTCGGGCTGGCCGGTGTAAGTGCAGGCAATCAGGTGCCAGCCTTTCCCACCGGCTTGGGAATTCCCGGCACCGGAAATGCCCCGCTGTTCGGCTGACCATGGAACATGTCCCGGATTGTTTCTCCCGGCGGTTTTCGGTTGGAGCCGGGTAAACCGGCCTTGTCTGCTGGTTATTTGCCGGTGAGGTTACGCTCAGGTTAAGATCCGGTGACAAGCGCAGTTCTTCATTGGCTCGGTAATGTCTCTTATAGCAAAGTATGGTTGTTATCAGTGTATGGAAGAGAATCAACAGGTCCTGAATCTAAAGCTCGATGAGCCGCTGGCTTGCCGATCCATTTGGATTTCGGACATTCATTTGGGCACCCGGCATGCGCGGGTTGCGGAGTTGCTCGATTTCCTGCGCGTGGTCGACTGCAAATACCTTTACGTGGTGGGCGACTTCATCGACGGCTGGGAGCTCAAATTTCGCTGGTACTGGCGCGATGAGTACAATGTGCTCATCCAAAAACTGCTGCGCAAGAGCCGCAAGCAGACCCAGGTGATTTATATCTCGGGCAACCATGACGAGTTCATCGAGCATTTCATGGGCATGCGTTTCGGCAGCGTGACGCTGGCGCGCGAGGTCATCCATACCGCCGCGGACGGCAAGAAATATCTCGTGATCCACGGCCATCAGGCGGACGGCCTCACGCATTTCAACCACCTGCTCGAAAAGCTGGGGTCGCACCTTTACAACTGGATCCTGGATTTCAACCTGTATTTCAACCGGGTCCGGCGCGTGTTGGGTTTCGGTTACTGGTCGCTGGCCGCCTTCTTGAAATTCAAGGCCAAGTCGGCCGTGAAGTTCATCACCGCGTATGAGACGACGCTGGCGAACATGGCCCGCAAGCAAGAGGCCGACGGCGTCATTTGCGGCCACATCCACCGGGCCGAAATCAAGACGATCGACGGGGTGAAGTATTTCAATTGCGGGGACTGGGTGGAGAGCTGCACCGCCCTGATCGAGGATTTCGACGGCAATATCAAATTGGTTCACTTCCATGAAGATGATGTTCTGCGTTCTCGGCGAGGGTCGCGGCCACATGACTCAGGCGATGGCAGTGAAGGAAATGGCGGACGCGGCCGGCCATCAGGTCGTCGCGGTCACGCTCGGCGTGAGCACGCACCGGCCCGTGCCGGCATACTTCGAATCGGCGATGAAACTCCCCGTCCGGCAGTTGCCGACGCTGGAGTTCAAGTATAAGCACCACCGGGCCGTGAGCAACGGCGCCACGCTGGCTGCTGCCCTCTTCAACCTGCCCCGCTACGCGCGCCTGGTGCGCCAGCTCGAGGAGGTGGTCCGCGCCGCCCAGCCGGACCTCATCATCAATTTCTTTGAGCCCGTCGCCGCGTTCTACACGCTCACGCGCCGCCGCCGGCCGCCGGTGGTCACGGTGGGGCATCAGTTCATGTTCCAGCATCCGGGCTACGTGCGGACGCCGGCGCTGTGGAAGCAGTTGCTGAGCATGCGGATTTACACCTGGATCGTGGGCGGGCGCGCCACCAAGCTGGCCCTCTCGCTTTACGAGGCGCCCGACCTCCCGGCCAAGCGCATGGTCGTGGGCCCGCCCATCCTGCGGAAACAATTGTTCGGCCTGCACCCCAATCCGGCGGGCGATTTCACGCTCATCTACCTGCTCAACCATGGTTATGCCGAGCAGATCATCCGCTGGAGCGATGCCCACCCGGAAACGCGGCTCCACTGCTTCTACGACAAGCCCGGCGCCCCGGAGGAATTCGCCCATTCCCCCGCGCTGACTTTTCACCGGCTCGACGGCGAGAAGTTCCTGACCATGATGGCGGAATGCCGCAACGTGGTCTGCACCGCCGGTTTTGAATCGGTCAGCGAGGCGGCCTGGCTGGGCAAACCGCTGATGCTTGTGCCCGTGGAAAACCATGTGGAGCAGCAGGTCAACGCCATCGACGCGCAGCAATGCGGCATCGGCTTGGCGGAGCGGAGCTTCAATCTAGACCGGCTGGCCGAACTGCCCGCGCGGCTGCCTACGGAGAAGTTCCACGCTTGGATGGAGTGTGGCGCGCGCAAGTTTTTCCAGGCCGTGGACCTGGCCATGAAGAAGGGGCAGGGCTGAGCTGCCCAAGGGAGGATGGCAGGGGGATTCTTGACCACCGGGCGATTGTTTTTTTTATGTCGGGTCGACGGGGGAACACGCTATTTTGTAGCCGCAAACATGCCCACATTGGCACCAGAAGAACGTCTGCAGTTCCCGGAGAATTTTCTTTGGGGCACCGCCACTTCGCCCACCCAGGTGGAGGGGAGCATCGATAATGAATGGACCTCATTCACGGCCCAGGATGGCGGCCACTGCCGCCTGGCGTGCGACCATTATCATCGCTACGCCGAGGATATCGACTGGATGGCGCGCCTGGGCACCAACGCCTACCGGTTCGGCATCGAATGGTCGCGCCTGCAAGCGGCCCCGTACGCGCCGCTGAATCAGCACGAACTGGCGCGCTACGTGGACTTACTGGACCGGTTGCGCGCTGCCGGCGTCACCCCCATGGTGGTGCTGCATCACTTCTCCAATCCGCCCTGGGTGAACGCCGCCGGCGGCTGGACGCGCGCCGGGACCGTGCCGGAGTTTGTGGACTACGTGGGCAAGCTGGTCGCGGCGCTCAAGGACCGGGTTTACCTCTGGAACACCTTCAACGAGCCGGACACCTACGCCTGCGTGGCGTATCTGCTGGGCGGTTTTCCGCCCCAGCGCCGCTGGCAACTCGGCCAGTTCCGGCGCGTGATCGAGAACATGGCGCGCGCCCACGTGCAAGTGAGCCGGCTCATCCGCCGGGAGGGCGTGGCGGGCCGCAAACCCGAGGTGGGCATCGCCAAGAACTGGACTTTTTTCCACGCCTACCAGCGCTTTTCGCCGTGGGACCGGCTCACCGCCTTCACGTGCCATTACACCTTCAACA
>Ga0326727_10020634_pt1 | contig 13055 bp, 17 predicted proteins | sample MB2enrmetagenome_FD_207643 | JGI IMG/M metagenome (GOLD analysis project Ga0326727, IMG submission 207643) | Lab enriched peat soil microbial communities from McLean, Ithaca, NY, United States - MB29MY | ecosystem: Environmental > Terrestrial > Soil > Wetlands > Peat | place: USA: New York...
CCCTCGATTTGCCCGAAGACCCCGACCAGCGCCTTGAGGAGGTGCGGCGCGGCGTCAGCGTGGCCGCCGCCTACTTTGAAGACAAACTCGGCGCGCGTCCCCGGTTCTTGTACTATGCGGGCATCGGCGCGGGCGGCAACAGCGCCGCGGCAGATTTTGCCGGCTGGTTATTCTCTCCTGATTCGCCAAACGATTCCGGGTTGACCGTTGTCGATCTGGCGCCAAGGCCGGAGACCGGAGCCGCCACTCCGCTGGGCAATTTCGTGACTCTGGCCGGAGTGAACGGCGCGTTGGCAGGAGCAAGCTAAAGATGCGCATTACTCTCAATCTCGCCACTCGCCCTTATGCCGACATCGGACCGGCGATCAAGCGCCTGCGCATCGCCATGGCGGTGCTGATGGTGATCGGAATCGGTCTCGGCCTGGGACTGCGCACATTCCATCAGCGGGCCGAAGAGGCTCGCAAAACGGAGCAACAAGTCCAGAGCAAGATTGACGCCATCAACCGGGAACGGCAGGGCTACCAGGAGCTGATGCGGCAGCCGGCCAACGCCCAACTGCTGGCTCAGGCCAGGACGCTCAACCAGCTCATCGACGAAAAAACCTTTTCCTGGACGCTGGCCATGGAAGACCTGGAAACCGTTCTGCCCGGCGGCGTGCAGGCCACCACCCTGGAGCCGGCGCGCGACGCCAAGACCGGCATCATCACCTTAAAGCTGCGCGTGGTCGGGCCTCGCGACCGCGCCGTTGATCTGGTCGAGAATCTGGAGCACTCCAGACATTTTCTGTTGCCCAGCATCGTGAGCGAAAGCACGGAATCCGCCGGCGGACCGAGCGAGCGGCTGGAGCCGCCCAGCGCCTCCAACCGAGTCAACTTCGAGTTGCTGGCAGAGTACAATCCGGCCGCTGCCATGAATCACAAGGCGCAACAAAAGACTGAGAAGTCCATCCAGCCGTCCACGACCGGCTCTGGGCCGCACAAGGCAAATTCAGGAGGCACGCGATGAGGAGCCGCATCCCATCTCTGTGGCGCGAGCGCCTGGCCTCCCCGCTTACCTGGCACTACGCCGCATTTGCCGTTCTGCTGGCGGCGGTCATCGTCCTCTCTATTCGCTTCAGCCTGGACTGGTCCGCCACCAGCGGCAGCTCCAGCGGCGCATTGGCCGCCAAACAGATGCAGTTGAAGGTCCTCGAAAAGGGAATTGCCCCTTTGCGAGGCATGGACAAGCGCATCGAGGACTCCCGCGCTCAGATGCGCGTCTTCTACTCCAAACGCATCCCGCCCAATTACTCCTCCATCGCAACGCGCATCGGCGAGCTGGCGCTGAAAGGCCCGGTCCGGCTGACTCGCGTGCAGTATACGCAGGGCGCTGCCGGCTCCGATCTGACGGAGATTGTCATGGACGCGGGCATCACCGGCGATTATCAGCAGATCATGCGTTTTGTGAACGGCCTGGAGCGCGACCAGACCTTCTTTGTCATTCGCGGCATGTCGTTGACCGGCCAGCAGGGCGGCCTGGTGAATCTGCGGCTGCGAGTCTCCACCTGGCTGAGGCCTGCCGATGTGCCCAGCGGATTGCCCTCCACTCCGCAACCCGGCGATGCACCGGCCGCGCCCGGCAAAGCTGGAAAGGAGGGTGAATAACCATGGCCATCCCATTGGGAACGGAAAACAAGCGCCAGGTCTACATCCTCATCGCTCTCCTGGTGGTGATCGTTTGCGTGAGCGGCTACGAGATCAAAGATAATTTTTTTAAGAGCGCCCCAGCGCCCGCGCGCCCTGTGCCGGCAGTGGCAGCAATAGCCCAGCCTGCCAGCACCCAACCTTTCCCGGCTACCAGCCGCGCGACCACGGCAAACGTGTCCGCGACCAGCGGACCGGAGGCCCAGAAGCTTTCCAATGAAGACATCGATCCGGCCCTGCACCTTGACAAGCTGGCGCTGAGCGAGCAGGTGGAGTACCGGGGTACGGGCAGAAACATCTTTTCCGCCCAGTCCGCGCCCGTGCATATTGAAACTCCGGTAACCGGCGCCCGGCCCGGCCAGCCTGCCGTGAAGGCGGCCCCTGCTGTGCCGGAAAAACCCAGGCCTCCGGCTATCGATCTGAAGTACTTCGGCTACACCCAGGCCAGGGACAAATCCTTGCAGGCTTTTTTCAGCCGCGGGGACGACATTTTTATCGCTCGTTCCGGCGAGATTATCGACCATCGCTACAAGGTGGGCGCTATCATGCCGGGCAGCGTCCAGGTCACCGATCTGGGCTACAACAACATGCAAGTCCTGAATTTCCAGGCGAACTGAAGGACAGTGAACAAGTGAAGAAGTGAAAAAGTGAACAAGTGGGTAGGAAATAACGAATCTTAATCAGGCATTTTTTCATGATGACTCCTGCCCCAATCCGCCGTGCCCGGCCCTCCGAGGAGGGCTACACCCTGGTTGCGGTCATCTTTTTGCTGGCTCTGTTCACCATTGCGCTGGCCGTTGCCCTGCCCAAGGTCATCAAGGAGATTCAGCGCGACCGCGAGCTGGAAACCATGCAGCGCGGCAAGCAGTACATCCGCGGGGTCAGGATGTACTACAAGAAATTCAACGCCTATCCGCCCAACGTCGATGCGCTGGTCAAGCCCACCAACAACATCCGCTTCCTGCGCAAAAAGTATGCCGACCCCACCACCGGCAAGGAGGATTGGAAGCCGGTCCTGTTTGGCCAGAACAAAGCTCCGACGGCCATGGGCTTCTTCGGGCAGCCGATTGGGCGCTCGACAGTTGCCGGCGTCGGGCCCGGTGCAGGCGGAAGCGGGCTGCCGGGGAGCAGCGGGCTGCCGGGGAGCAGCAGCCTCGGTCAGCAGACACCCACGCCCGATTCCAACGCTGCGCAGACGCCGAGCACGGACACTTCAAGCACCGCCGGTGGCAGTACGACGCAGAGCGGACCGACAACCGGACCAGCTGCGGGATCGTCCAGCGGCCTGAGCGGCCAAACCTTCGGCGGAATGGGCATTATCGGCTTTTCTCCCAACAGCCCCAGGCAGTCGATCATGGTCTACAAAACAAAGAAGCATTACAACGAGTGGGAGTTTGTCTACGACCCGATCGTCGAGCAGATGATGCAGGGCGGCAACGCTGCCAACAATGCCGGCCTGACGCCCACCCCCACGCAGAATCCGAATCCCAATCCTAATCCCAGTCCCAATCCGAATCCCAATTCCAATCCGAATCCCAATTCCAATCCGAATCCAAATCAAAATCCAAGCCCGAATCCGGCGCCTGGCCCTACGCAGTAGTTCCTGAGACTGTCCAAACGCAGCAAAGCCCGTCCCCGCGAAAGGGACGAGCCTTGTGCTTGAGAGAACCAAACTGAAATACGGCGCCGGACGCCTGCTGTTACGCGCTGAAGGAGGAACCGCAGCCGCAGGTCGATTTCACATTGGGGTTTTCGAACTTGAAGCCGGCGGCTTCCAGGGTTTCAACGTAATCCACGACGCAACCGTTGAGGTACATCAGCGAGGTGGCGTCCACAAAAACCTTGAGATCCTCGAAGGGGAAGACCTTGTCCATCATGCCGGCCTGGGTTTCAAAGGCCATGGAGTACTGGAATCCGGAGCAGCCGCCGCCCTGGACGCCGATACGCAGCCCGGCGGGCAGGGGGTCCTGGGTGGCCATGATTTCGCGCACCTTGGCAACGGCCTGGGGGGTCAGGGTGAGAGGCGCTTTCTTGACGGTTTCCTGTGCGGGTGCGGTGGTAGCTGTGGCCATGGAATCTCCTAATCAAATGAATTGCTTGCCGTAAGCGTAACTGTACAGCTTCGCCAGCAGGGATACAAGGCCCCGGGGCGGAGTTTCTTCTCATTGGATGCTACAGCGGAGGAGAAAGTCGCAGAAGCGGCGGCTGGCTCAGCCCTGTAAAGTCAATGATTTCCAGAAAAACTCTTATTTTGTTAGCAGCTCCGCCCTTTCAGGGGTATGATGGTCAACGGAACGGCTCCTGTGCTCGACGAGCCCCGAAATTCTATTCTGGGTCCACCGGTCTCCGGGGCTGAAGGATGTTTCCGAGGGTGGTGCAGAATGCATATTGCTCTGGTGTTAATGATTAGCTGGGGAGCGCTGGTGGTGATCGCCGGCGTACTTTTCATGTATCGCGCCTGGCTGCAAGGCAGCGAAACAGATGTGGTGGCGCTGGACGAGACCTTCGCAAGAGAGGCGGCTGAGAATGAGGCCATTGCCGCCAAGGTCAACAAGATTCAGCCGGCGATTCGCGTCATGAACTGGATTCTTGCAGCCGCGACAGTGATCGTAATCGTTTACTGGATCTGGGACTTTTTCGCCCAGTTTAAATAAAGCGCTTTTGTTCTCCGCTCTGGCTGGCGGCGTCCGAGAGGCTCCGCCAGCGGTGTGCGCTCGCGTTATTGCCGTCACTATTGATTCAGCCCAAAAGATTCAGCCCGGAAACCGGTCAGTACCCGTTGGCCACCAGCCAGGCCTCGGTCAACTCCAGCTCCGGTTTCTGCTGGGCCAACAGTTGCGCATGAGCCAGTTTCACCAGCACATCGGCCTCCACGTTGACCGGAGCGCCAACGGCCAGCGCGTGCAGGTTTGTCCGCCAATAGGTGAGCGGCAAAATCGCAATGGTGATCGTCTCGCCGTCGAAATCGGCAATGGTCAGGCTGATGCCCTCCACAGCCACCGAGCCTTTGTGCACCATCCACTGGCGCACGTTTTCCGGAACGCGGACCTTGAGGGTCCAATCGGTGGTCTGCCGATCGAATGCTGGATCCTGCGGAGAAATAACTGACACAAGAGAGCGGAGCTCTCCGCAGCCGTCCACGTGGCCTTGGACGATGTGGCCGCCCAGCGGACTACCGGCGGCGGTGGGCAGCTCCAGGTTGACCTTCGCGCCCGGAGCCAGCGCGCCCAGCGAGGTGCAATCCAGCGTCTCCTGCGCCAGATCGGCATGGAAGAGCGTGGGATGCACGTCCAGCGCGGTCAGGCAGACGCCGGAGACGCCCAGCGAATCGCCCTCGCGCAGCCGCCCGGCCAAGCCCGGAGCTTCGACCGTGATGCGCCGCACCCCGCCCCGGCTGGTGAGGTCAACCAGCGTGCCCGTCTGTTCGATGATGCCGGTGAACATGGTTCTATTCTATTTGCTGATCCCTGATCACTGACCACTAATCACTGTTTTTCCGGCCACGGATCTCTCAGCAGTGAGCAGAGGCCGAGATCGTTGCCGTAGCGCTCGACCTCGACTTCGGCCATGTGAATGGTGTTGGCCATTTCTTTGAAGGCGGGGACAGCGTCGGAGCCCATGATCTGCGGAGAGACGAAGAGATGAATGCGATCCACGAGATTGCCGGCCAGCAGCGCCGTATTCAGCCGAGTGCCGGTTTCGGCAAGCAGAGTGAGAATGCCCTCTTCGCCCAGCTTGTCCAGCACCTTGCCGAGCGGGACGCGGCCTGACTCAGCGGGCAGCACCTCGACGCGCACGCCGCGGTGGCGAAGGGCCTGGGCTCGGGTCTCGTCGTTGGAGATGGTGAAGATGAGCAGATCGTTTTGCGCCGCGGCCACCATCTTCGAGTCCAGCGGCATGCGCAGGGCCGAGTCGAGGACGATGCGCAGCAGGGGACGGCGGCGGCGCAATCCGCTGCGGTCGGTGAGCTGGGGGTTGTCGATCAGAACGGTCTCGATGCCGGTCAGCACGGCGTCAGCCTGATGGCGCAACGGCTGCACGGCGGCGCGGGCGGCTTCAGAGGTGATCCAGTAAGGCTCGCGCAGCGTGTGCGTGCCCGGCGGCGGAGCGATGCGGCCGTCGAGCGTCATAGCCACCTTCATCAGGACAAAAGAACGATGATGCTGGCTCCAGCGCGCAAAGCCTTCGTTAAGGCGGCGGGCTTCGGTTTCACATACGCCCACAACTGTCTCAAGGCCCGCCCCACGCAAGTGGTCCAGGCCGTGTCCGGCGACGGAGGGGTTGGGGTCGATGGTGGCGGCGACCACGCGCTTGATTCCCGCCGCAATCAGCGCTTCCGTGCAGGGCGGTGTGCGGCCGGTGTGGTTGCAAGGCTCGAGGGTGACGTAGGCCGTGCCGCCGCGCAGACGCTCGCCCGTATGTTGCTGGGCAACCTTGAGAGCAACAATCTCGGCGTGGTCGACGAGGTCGTACTCGTGCCAGCCCTCGCCGGCTACCTGGCCTGCGCGGTCGAGAATCACGCAGCCCACCGTGGGGTTGGGCGAGCTGACGCCGATGCCGCGCCGCGCCAGCTCGAGGGAGCGCTGCATCCAGTGGCGGTCTTGATCGGAAGAATGCATATACGTGACCATATAAAAATTCATTTTACAAGCAGTCACTATAGATTCAAAGGTATGGTGTGAAGCAGTGCATTACATTTCTATTCTTGGATTGCACACATGGAAACATATTCAGCATCGAACCAATCGAATTGAGGCTATGTAAATAGGATTCTGGTTTCTACATGTAGCCTATTTCACGATAAGATGGCAACTCAATCGCTTCTCACCGCCAAAACCATAGAACCGTTCCACCTCAATTGCGTCTCGCAGCGCACGCTGGTCCGGGATGAAAAGGAAAGGATCGTACACGAAGAAAATCAGGTTATCGCAACGTGGATGGTTACGATACATCTCAATATCATCGTAAAGCTCTTTTGAGATGTTCTTTCCATGATCTTTATCGCGAATGTACTTTGCATCGATTACAAATCTGCCTGAAGGTGAAGAGAAGTCCTTGATTACAAATCGATTTGCTGTTTTATCTCCAGGCGACTCGTAGTTGAGATCGATAATCCAAGGCCTGAGTATCAGATAGAGTACGTCTTGGACATCAGCTTCCGATTCAATGTTGATAATCGCGCCAGCGCTTCGGCGAGTATTGAGATATCGAATACACGCATCAAATTCACGCATAGCCAGTAATACTGGTGCGACTCCAGGAGTAGGCACAGAACTCCCTGCTCGCAAATCTGCACTTAGTGCTGCGAGTTCGCCTAGAATATTCGCGGATACGCTATGTTCGCTCAATCTCTCGACCATAAATGTACTTTGCAATATCCTGGATAATGGCTTCGTATTCGCGCGTCGACTTGTTTTCTGGAAGATGGATATGCAAGTCGATCTGTAATGGTGGGATTCGCGGTGTTCCGGGCTTAGAAATCAGATTTTGACCAGCCGCGTTTGGTGTCTCTGATGACTTTCCCAACTCAGTTACATCTATAAATGTTGCAAATTCTGTTAGTGCCTTGAATGTTTGTATCTGGTAGCGCATGGCGTCATCGCCGCCACCAGAGTGGATATTGAACAATGTCTTCAATTCATCTGTAGGAGCGGTTTGCGGTGAGAGTGAATTTTCGAAAAGAACTCGATACGTTTCCCGCAACTGTTGGCCTAACACTGATGAGCCAGTTCCCGGCTTCATAAATGCAGCGTAATGATCGGTTGGCTGACCGGATTCATGCAATAAACCTATCTTTTTCAGCACGCGAATTACAGTAACGGAGTTATTATTGCTTGAAACCTTCCATCCTTTGAGCGTCTCCATAGTCATCTTGGGGGGCTTAGGACGCTTAGGAATCTCTGAGAGCAACCGCTTCAAGGCTTGTGGTTGGGTGGTGTATGGAAATGCGGGCGCACCAGCGTCTTGGCTTTCGGCGGCAGTGCGCTTTTTCGAGGAATCCTTCGCGGCTCTTTTAGTGGCCATCAGTATATGTTACCAAACTATTATTTCATCTAACATATATTTATTTTAGATATATGATTCGCCCAAGCCGTCGAAATGAAGCCCAGAAATCGGCATTCGATTACGAATTATGTCTATTGATAGATTTCGAAGTTGCACGATGGTTTTGGGTCCATCGATTTGAGCTCTTACCCCAGCAGCGAATCAACAAACTCCGCCGGCGAAAATTCCAGCAGGTCGGTCATCTGCTCGCCGACGCCGACGAAGCGCACCGGCAGGTTGAGTTCCTGAGCGATGGCCACGCAGATGCCGCCCTTGGCCGTGCCGTCGAGCTTGGTGAGCACGATGCCGGTAGCGCCCGCGGATTGGGTGAACTGCCGCGCCTGGTTGAGGCCGTTCTGGCCGGTCGTCGCGTCCATCACCAGTAGGACTTCGTGCGGCGCGCCGGGAATCAGCTTCGCCGCTGTGCGGCGCATCTTGTCCAGCTCGTCCATCAGGCCGGTTTTGGTGTGCAGGCGGCCGGCGGTGTCCACAATCAGCTCGTCGATTTTGTGCGCCTTGGCGGCGGCCATCGCGTCATAAAGAACCGCAGCCGGGTCGCCGCCCTGACGGGTCTTGATCATCTCTACGCCGGAGCGCGCGGCCCAGATTTCAAGCTGCTCGATGGCTGCGGCGCGGAAGGTGTCGGCGGCACATAAGAGAACGGAGTTCCCCTGCGCGCGATGCCAGGCGGCCAGCTTGCCCGCCGAGGTGGTTTTGCCGGTGCCGTTGACGCCGACCAGGAAAGTGACGAAAGGGCCATCTGCCGGCGACACCTGCGGTGTGGCAGCCGCCCCTTGCGGGGCACTGAGAATGGCGATCAATTGATCCTTCAAGAGGGCGCGCAACTCGTCGCCGCCTTCGATGGCCTGGCGGCGGGCGCGGTCGCGCAGAGTGGTGAGGATGGCGGTGGTGGTTTGCACTCCCAGGTCGCTGGTAAGCAGCGCGGATTCAAGGCTTTCGAGGGTGGATTCGTCGACCGTGCGGGTCAGCGCGACAACCGTCTCGATGCGCGCGGAGAGCGATGCCCGAGAGCGCGCGACGGCCTGCTTCATACGGCTGAAGAGGCCGGACTCAGGCTCGGGCGCGGGGGAATTCGGAGTGTCGTTACTGCCGCCAAACAGCTTCATCGTGGAGGGTTCCAGATTTGAGTTTAGAGCATCCAGAACGGGGGTGTGCAGCGGGAGACTGGGGCCTGGAAAGTGGTGCATCCCAGGTTCCTTGCCTGCGAGGCGGACTGGTCGTATCAGGGGGTCAATACTGAGTTGCCTATGGTTGTAAGGGACGGTCGTATCAGAATTCTGGCTCAACTTTCCAGACGTACAGATGGCTTGCGTCACTGGATGTGGCCACCTGAATCCCTCTGGCGCGCGTCACGCGGTTCAGCGCGGAACGGATATTCTCCTTCGTGTCCGGCAATGCAGAGAGTGGAATCTTAAGCGCCGCACCCGCAGTCAACTGATCGATGTTGCTCAACAGTTGTGTCACGATCTGCTTGTGCTTTCCATCCCGGCCTTTTGGGACATCAAGCTGTAGGACGGATTCAAACCTCATTGACGACATGTTTGTGTCTGAACTGGTTGCCATGTTGTTGAGCCTCCCAGAGCGGATTCGCTGTTTCTGTCATGGATGTGCGCTTAACGTATGCCTAAATTGCCGTTAAGCTATCCTTGAGTTGATAGCATACTAACCACCGTCAAAATTTGCAACCCCCTGAAAGTGAATTTTTGAATTCCTGTGGAAATTCCCCCCCCCCCCCTAATTTTCCCTATAATTAACATATACAAAGACTTAACCGCAGCGAAAACGAGTTTCCCCGTATCGAAAAGAGTCTGCTAGGTTGGCGGATAGAAGCCAATTTCAGCGGTTGGGCCAGTTTGCTCTTTCGTGTGGGCAGAGTCCGGGGCTCTTTCCATTCAGGCTTTGAGACGCCTTGGATAGGCAGAGGTTCAATCAAGCCGGGAGTGCCGCATGGCAAAGACCTGTTACATCAAGAAGGATTCCAATCCGCCCGTTTGCAGCGTGCACAATGTGGCGCTTGTCGAGCATCAGATTTTGATTGATTCGAACGCGCCCGATCTTGGATGCGTCATCTGCTATCGTTGCCCCGTTAGCCAGGCCGTTGTTCCGGATTTGGAGAAAGATAAAGGCGTAGGCTAATCTGCCCCACTACCGGTTATTCCGTCAGCTTGCGCAGCCTGCCTTGGGGAAGCAATTCGTAGGGGTCGCCGCGATAGCGCAGGCGGCGCGAGCCGGAGTAACTTCTCACCCAGAAACAAAAGCCCATGAAGTCGCGCAGGGGATAGAGCCATGCCTTGCGGAAGGCTGCGCGGTCGCGGACCACGCGGCCCGCAACCAGCAGGCAGAGCAGCACGCGGTCGAGGAGGGTGATGGCCAGCAGAGCGAGGCCCAGCGCGAGATGGCCGGCGGCGCCGAAGACGGCGAGTGCCAGCAGGCCAAAGGGAACGGCGTAGGTCAACACTTCGCCGAAGTGGCCCCAGGGGCGGGAGAAGCGCGTGCTGGTGGCCCAGCCTTGCTGATGCGCCATGCTCTTTTTGAACGAAGCGTTGAGGACGTGATGCTCGACGATGTAGTTGGAGAGGACCACGGTTTCTCCGGCCGCGGCGGTCCAGTTGCCCAGCACAAAGTCGTCGGCGTAGTACTGCGCGACCTGCTCGTATCCGCCGATTTTTTCCACGGTGCTCTGGCGCATGACCATGGAAGGGCCGAGAGCGAAGTGCATTCCCTCGAGCATCTCGGCGACTAAGACACCGGAGGTCATCTCGACGCTCATGCCCATGGCCTCCAGTTGCGCCCAAAGTCCGTGACGGGTGACGCCGCGATAAAGGCAAGTGACCATGCCGACGTTGGGATCGGCGAGCGGGGCGACCACGGAGCGAAGGTAATCGGGGCCGACGCGCACATCGCTGTCGGAGGTGACGAGAATGGGATGGCGCGCCTCGCGGCGCATGACTTCCAGCGAAAAAGTGCGGGCATTGGGCCAGGGCGGCTCGCCGCAGGTGAGGATGCGCGTGGCGACCTGCGGAAAGCGCGCGGCGACACGGCGAGCAGCGGCCAGTCCGAGGTCGTCGCTGTGGCGCGCGCAAAAGAGAATCTCGTAATCGGGGTAATCCTGTTGGAAGAAGCTGGTGAGGTTCTGCTCCAGGTCCGGCTCGTCGCCATGCACCGGCTTGAGGACGCTCACCGGGGGCAGGAAGGTGTGCGGCGCGGCGTCCACTGCGCGGCGGCGAAAGCGGCGCACGCCCGCGGCGACCAATAAGCTGTAGACGGTGGAGGTGATCACTCCAAAGACGGCAAGCGCGCCCAGGGCGAGAGAAGCGGTGTGACCAAAGGTCATGGTGGCGTTGTCAATCTCAAAGCCCGGGCTGCACCTGACGGAAATCCCCGGAGCTTTGGGCGGGGATAAAGAAACATGGAAAGCAGTGCGCCAATTTGGAATTTTAACCTAACGGCGCACACAGAGGACACGCCAGCCGTTCCATTGTGAGTACAGGACATTCATCCTGGTACCATCGTCGAAGTAAAAGTCCCAGGCTCTCCCAGAACCCGAACCTTGAGAGCTGCTCCATTCTGCCGTCGAGGAGAGTCTCAGGTTGCCCTTCACATGCAAGGTGACTGCTTCTCCATTTGGTTTATGTCCGGGGATGTCGATGCCAGGATCATAGATGTCCTGCAACTCGTCGATAGTGGGCAGGCGCCAGTCGGAGAACCCGCCCAGGCGCAGATTCGTGCAGTAGGCGTTAGCCTGGTTCCAATTCACGTCCGATCCATTGTCCGCCTTTGTCCAGGTCAAGCCGGTGGCCGGATCGGTCCATGCTCCAACGACTGGTCCAATATTCGCGGGGGTCTGATTTTGCGCGCGGGCGTGTGGGGCAGACATGCAGAGGACGAGCAGAAGAATAAGAACCGCGCCTTTGGCGAAGAACGTTGGGTGTCTCATTTGGAAGGCTCCTTTCCGGCGCAATGGAATTATTCTCTAGCGGCGCACACACAGAGCACGGCCGCCATTGCTTGTGCTGAGCAACATACCATCGTCTTCTGTCCCTCCATTTAAAAACCACCCATATCCATCATTTTTCTTGGTACTACTCCATGGCCAACCCGAACGCTTGATATAACCCTTCATGATGCCAGGGTCGAAGACGGCCTGCAGCTCGTTGATGGTGGGCAAGCGCCAGTCGGAGAAGCCGCCCAGGCGCAGATTGGAGCAGTAGGCATTGGCCTGGTACCAATTCATGTCCGATCCGTTGTCCGACTTTGTCCACATGAGTCCGGTGTCCGGGTCGGTCCATCCGACGAGAGCAACATTCGCGGGGGTCTGATTTTGCGCGCGAGCCTGCACGCCAGCAATGGCAAAGATGAACAGAAGAATACTGATCCAGCCGTTCAAAATAAGACCGTGATTTCCCACCCATTCCGCATTTTTTCTTCGAAAAGACGCGGAATGGATGGGGCACAGGGTTTCATCGTTGCACGGAGTTTGATCGCTGCGGGCCGGATCAATAAGCGCCGCGCCTTTAGCAAAGATCATCGAGTGTCTCATCTAGAAGGCGTCCTTTCCGCCGCCGCAGAGTTCAACGGCATGGGTGATGGCCTTGGCCACGCGGTTGGCCATCGTTTCGTCGGAAAAGAGGAAAACATTGACCAGGCCCTTGGGACGCTTGGCGATCAGCACGAAGAGCAAAGGCGAGATGCGCGAGTTCCAGTCGGGATGGCCGTTGCGGCTGTCCACCTGGTTCTGGTTCTGATCCTGGGGCAGGACCAGAATCTCCTTCACGTTCTTGAGCGCCAGGGAGTAATCCGCGTCGTCGGCGACTTTGCCGTTCTCCTCAGCGCGCCAGTGATAGGTGATGCTGCAGGCGGCGGGATCGGCTGCCAGGTTGCTCATCTCCACCGTGAACTTGTTCCTCCACTCCGCGCCCTGTTGCGAGGCGTCGGTGACGGATGCGGTGTAGGTGAGCTTGCCCTCGGCGGCGTTCTCCTGAATGAACTGCATGGTTGTTTCGAGAGATGGCCCGCTGTCGGCAGGCCGGGGCGGTGGCGGGACGGATTGCTGGGCGTGCAGCGCGCCAACGGCCATCAGCGCGAAGGCGATGGTGAGTGTAAAACTGCGCGGGTTGATTCTCATGAGCTTGCTCCTGGGTTACTGATATAGCCCTACAGGCGCCGGGAGGTCAAGATGCGGTTGGCGAGGTAGTTCATGCCACCTGCCCGTTCACGGCTAGGGCAGCGGCCTATCCGTCCACAGTTCCTTGTCGGCGAGGGCCTGGACAAAAATCAGTCGTCCGGCCAGCAGGCTCTCAACTTTG
>Ga0326727_10020635_pt1 | contig 13055 bp, 9 predicted proteins | sample MB2enrmetagenome_FD_207643 | JGI IMG/M metagenome (GOLD analysis project Ga0326727, IMG submission 207643) | Lab enriched peat soil microbial communities from McLean, Ithaca, NY, United States - MB29MY | ecosystem: Environmental > Terrestrial > Soil > Wetlands > Peat | place: USA: New York...
TCCAGTTCCGCGCCGTGAAACGCGGCGTACACATTCGGCCCGAGGTTGGGCCAGAACACCGGGAAGGTCTCCCCGTAGAACCTACGTCCCCGGATGGACGCCAAGAAGAAGTCCACCTGGAACTCCGTGTCGAACCACCGTGCCCGCAAGTCCGGCCAGGTCCGGTCCCTCAGCGTGTGCGCCGCCGCGAAGTCGCCGTTGTGCTCCGCGAACCGCACCGGCGGGCGGTCAATCATTTCGTGGGCGAACCACGCGTCAATGCGTTTCATCGCCTTCTCAAAATCCGGTTTGCCTTGCAGTTCCATAGCTATTTTCTCCCAGTCATTTCGGCGAGCGGGCCCCCAGTCGTTTCCGGCAGCCCCACGAGCTGGACTTCGATTTCCTCCAGCGACTTGCCCTTGGTCTCCGGAATAGACTCCCAGACGAAGATGAAGATCACGGCGCAGATGAGCGAGTAGGTGCCGAAGGCGGAAGCGATGCCGAACCGGGCCTCAATCATCGGGAAGGTTTGCAGCAACAGGTAGTTGGCGCTCCACAGGCATAGGTTGGCCACCGACATGGCCTCGCCCCGAATGCGGTTCGGGAAGATCTCGGAGAGGATAACCCACGTCAGGCAGGCGATCGAGCTGCAATAGGCCGCGATGTAGGTCAGCACTACCACCAGTACCACGAGGCCGGTCGCACGAGTGAAGAAGAGGTAGCTGAGCACGGTCATCGAGAGGGTCATGCACGCCACCCCTACCATCAGCAGGGGCCGCCGCCCGGCACGCTCTACGAAGGTGATGGGAATGAAGGTGCAAAAGAAGTTGATGAGGCCGATGAGGGATGTCTGAAACAGCGAGTCCCGCAAGCCGGCGCCCGCCTGGGCGAAGATGCGCGGCGCGTAAAGGAAGACCGCATTCGCACCGGAGATTTGGGAGAAAATGCCGAGTAGCGAGCCGATGACGACGATGCGGAACATGCGGGGCTGAAGCAGATCGGCCAGACGGCCCTTCCGCACCCGCAGGGTTTCACGGATCGCCTCGATTTCCCGTTGCGCGTAAGCCGGGCCGTCAATGCGTGAAAGGACTTCGAGGGCCAGGGCCCCATTCCCGCTCTTCGCCAGCCAGCGTGGCGTTTCCGGGACCAGGAAAAGCAGGAAGAAAAAGAGTGCCGCAGGAACGACACCGGCGGTGAACATCCAGCGCCAGGCCTCATCGCCGGTCCGCAAGAGGAAGTAGTTGGAGTAGTAGGAGGCCGAGATCCCGACCACGATGGCAAGTTGGTAGAAGGAAACGAAGCGGCCCCGGAAGCGGGTGGGCGCCGTTTCGGCCACGTAGATCGGCGCGACCCCGGAGGCGGCGCCGATCGCCAGGCCGCCCAGAAGACGGTAGAGGATGAAGTGGTAAAACGAGGATGCCCATCCGGCGCCAATGGCCGAAATGGCGAACAGCATGGCCGTGCCGAGCAGGACCTTCTTGCGGCCGAACACATCGGCCAGCTTGCCGGCGAAGGCGGCCCCCACCACGCAGGCGAGGATGCAACTGCTGACGGCCCAGCCCAGGCTGGCACCGCTCAACGTAAACACCTTCTCGATAAAGGGGATGGCCCCCGAAACCACTGTCATGTCGAAGCCAAAGAGGAACCCGCCCAACGCCGCGATCAGACTGATTCCGATCACGTACCAGATGCTGCCTTGTGACTTTACTGAATCGTTCATTTTGGGGTTTTCACTCCGTGAACGGTTGAATCTCGTCAAATGGTCGGCGCGTCTTACTGACCATCCGGTTGTTGCGCCTCAAGAGTGAACTTCGTCACGCGCGGAAAACTTACCTCCTGAACCACGGTGCGGAAGATGGTTTCAGGCTTGCCGAGGTCCACCTCGATCCAGCCGGCCTTGTGGCCGGCGGCGGAGGCCCAGCGGGTGCCGGTGTCGCCGTCAAAGGCCTTGGAGGCTTCGTACCCGTTCCCCCAAGTAGAGGACGCCCGCGCCGGCTTGTTTTCCGAAACGGGCGTCGGTACCACCACTTCCTGCTTGAGGGGAAGGATTTCAATGCCCGCCCGGGCGGTTACAGCCAATAGCGCCAAGGCGGTGGTCGCCAGAAGTGTCATGCATACGCGGTGAGTTGGAGTTTGTCTTTTCATAGGGGGCGTCATTGTTCTCGTGGGTCAGTATCATTTAGTCCAGCAGAGAAACCCCCGTTCTCTGAACGGGGTTAGAGAAGGAGCGATGCTGGAAGGGGATTGCATTCGGAGTAGCCTCTGTGGAGCAGCGGTTTGGGCCGAGCCTGAGAAGTGGAGTGATCTTCGTGAAGAATCCGGGAAGCTCCCAACGGACCCAGGTGCCACGAATTGCTTAACGCTTCGGATGCGGCGAGGGCGTCCTCGACCCCTTCCAGGGGCCGTCCACAATACCCCGCCCTCTGGGCGGGGATATTTATGCTTCCTGGCATCGCCGTGAGCCTGTTCCTCCACAAGGAAGAACTTGAATTGTCTTCCGGCGCGTCGCTGGCACACAGGCAATCATTGATTTAGCCGCATTTTACCCGGACGCGCCGCAATCTGTAAATGGACGTTAGCGGCATTTACATGGACTTTATTGACCACCGTGGTATACTTCGCTCATGGCCAAACGAGTGAACGCGATTAGGAACATAGACAATACGACTCGACTGGCACGCGGCTGGAGACGCGGCAGACCGAAAGTCTCCGTGCCTTCCGAGGATGAGCTGTTCGCCACCAAACAACAGCACTCCTGCGGCGACTGCTATCGCTGGTCCCTCACAGAGGCGGAACGCCGCCAGTGGATTGACTTCCGTTCGCCGATGCTCGGCGCCTTGCGCGTGTTCAGTTGCGGCATCTTCTTTTTGTAGATCACGGGCTCAGCGGTTCAGTTCGATGGCAGTATATCCGCAATGGTTCGGACGGTGCCCCAACTGCTCTCCCAACGTTTCGGGCCGAACCATTGCGGATATACCACTAAGCAATGTGCTGACATCAGCGACGTAAAAGGCGGTTCACCGTGGGGCGCAGCGACCATCGCCGGGGCGAACGGTTCAAGGCAACCCAGCCCCAAGGAAGTGGCGCAAGCCCGCTTCCAAGGCAAACACGTTGCCACGATCGCGGGGAAGCTGCGCGGTTGAGGAAAATCAAATGGCGACCGATTCCATCATTCGTACGCTCGCAGCGACTCCTAATACTGAGGCCACTATGCCAGCCCTGTTCATCGGACACGGCAACCCGATGAACGCAATCGAGGACAGCCGAATTCAGCCGGACATGCGCCGAGGTCACCCGGTCTCTGCCAGAGCCCAAAGCTGCCGGGTTTCAGGTCGAGTGCCGCGATGACCTCATGCGGCTTCTGGTATGAGTCCCGGGCCGGATCATCCAGCATGGCGGTGTACGCCTTGGGGTCTTGGTGGAGCCCGTGCATCTCGTGTTTTTCCGAAACCCTCAGTTAAGTATCCACCACACAACGAAACCCGACACAGCCTGAGCGGTCTTTGCACGGGGCCATCAACAGATACTTGCCGTGTTGGCTGAGCTTCGTATTGCGGGGGAAGTACCATGCCGCGCCCGCAGGACGGTAGTAACCGCCCCCGCGCACGACCGCCGCGCGCGTATGCTCGTCAACGTACTCGTCAGTCCATTGCCAGACGTTGCCGATCATGTCCATAACGCCGAATGGGCTGGCGCCTTTGGGAAAGGCATCAACATCCGTCGGGCCGCGGAGGTCGTGCCCCTCGTCAGGCTGCGGTCGAGCCTCGGGGTTGTCCTGGTCGCCCCAAGGAAACGGGCGGCCATCCGAGCCTTGAGCGGCGTACTGCCACTCCCACTCGTGCGGAAGCCGTTTGCCTGCCCATCGCGCATACTCTCTCGCATCCTCGATCGAGACCCAGGTCACGGGCTTATTGGCCCAACCATCCGGATAGGTGCCGTTTTTCCAGTCTTTGAGGAAGTTGTAGGCGTCGCGGGGTTGGTATCCTGTGGCGTCCAGGAACTTCTTGAACTGCTCGTTGGTGACGGGAAACCGGTCGATGTAGAACGACTTCATGTCGAGTTCCCGATCGTGGACCATGCGCGGCAGGTCTTCCCAAGGACATTGCACGTCGGTGCCGGGTTGTTTGGGATTTGCCGGACAACCCCAGCCCTCGATCTCGACACCGGAAACCTGGAAACGGAATTTGCCAGCAGGTATCTGGACCATTCCCGGCGGGGCTGTGCGGGCGGGCGCCGTGGGGTGGATCTCCACGATCCGCTGCGGCAGAACATGCCATTCGGCAGAGAGACTCTTTAAAGGTGTTTTGGCCAGTGTTGCCAGGCGCGGCAGAACGGCCTCGATGTCCGCGTTGGGTTGCCCCGGATCAACTGCAAGCACCGCGCCGTAGCTGCGGCCTTCGAGTTTGAACGCGAGCGCGGCGGTGTTGCCATCCACCTCTGGTTTCAACCGAAGGGCGTTCCAAAGGTCATAATAGCGGGTGCCTTCGCGGTATAGAACCCGTAGTTGCCGACCGTCCTTGTCCGCAGTTCCAGAGTTTACCAGCAGCCAAACGCTGCGTCCGGACCCCGGGAACCGGCTGGCGAAGATTTCGTCTTGCAGAACGCGGACATGGGGTTCCCAATCCGGGCTGCACAAAAGGTCAGCGGTGGCATGCTCGATCAAACGGATGCGCCGGATGGCGGCCGCGTCGCGCGGCGTGACCTGGTTCCAGACGCCCCAAATATTCTCCCATGCCACGTAACCGACACCGTTGAAGAAGGCCGCCTGCAGTCCGGCGCTGCGGTCGCGAGCCCAGCGTTCGCAAACGTGGGTGAGGTGCCGAGATTCGAGCCATTTATACTTGCTGACCTCGGGAATTGCCGGGTAAGGCCAGTATCCCCAATCCATGTGATTCCACTGGAGCATGGCGATATCGCCCATGTTGTTCTCCGGCTCGAATGCCAGGGGGTGGCCAACCGCCATGGATGCCGTAAGGAACTCCCGCCGGACGCCGGGTTGGGCGTCGCCGTTGATTCCATCAGCCCCGACCGCCTTCATGTCCCGGGCTACCGCCTCCCAAAGGGGAACACCTTCGACCCGCCCGCCGGCGTCCCACGGCATCTCGGGAAACAGGACGCGGACGCCACGGCGATGAAAATCGGCCACCATTTGTTTCACCCCGGCAAGACCTCCCGGCATAGCCCGCAGCATGTCGTGCTGGTTACGATTATCGATGCCGATGTTCGGGTAGACCGGCCAAATCAGCACCGAATCGAGCCCGCCGTAACGCGCTTCGAGGTCGTCGAGGTAGCGGTCCACCGTGTAGCAGCCTTTAACCGGATCGTAGAAGTAGCGGTCCTCGACCATCATTTGCGCTTGGATGAAGCTCCTCCGCGTCCAGGCCAGCTCCGGACGGTCATACTCGCGTCCGTTGTAATGCATACGCGCCAGTTCCTGCTCCCGCCAACGCCTCATCGCCTCGAGCCAGGCTCCGGAATCGCTGCCTTTGGCGGGGCCGGAGATGGTTTGCCCGCTGATGTTCAAGGTGGGCAAGCCGTTCGTGAACGGCATAGCCGAACTGGCTGTTCTTGCGGCCGGCGCGAATTTCAAGGATACCCTCTGGGTCTCTGCCGGAATGACCCAATCGCCTCGGCCGGACTGCCTGGCCGGTTTGCCGTCGGCTGAGAGGCTTGCAGCCAGCGACGCGGGGAGGCGCAGCACGAAGCCGCCGGGTGGCCTGGCGGAGCCACTGAAGCACAGCGTCGCCCCGCCCGTTGCGGGAACATATTGCACCGAACAATCACCGAACTGGGTCGGGAGATGCTCTATGGCCATGTTTTGTTGGAACCAATCCGGCGGCACGCCACCCAACAACACCAATCGGTCGCCGTCTTCGAAGGCCAGACAATCACGCAGCAACAACCATAGTTCCGCAATGGCCCAGCCATGCGGCATGGCGACACTGGGGTTCCACTTCGTGCGGTAGTGCTTCCAACCCCCTTGGCCGCTCCGCCCGCCTTCATCGAAGGCATACCATCCCTTCATCTGCTCGTGGGCGAGATGCTTTTCGAGAGTGCCGTAACCCGCCTCGCGGTTGCCGCAGAGCAAGCCCTGGTGCGCAGTCGCCAAGGCGAAGTAACGCCATTCGCTCAGGTTTTGTACACCGAAACCTCTGAACTGCTCAAAACCTTTACCCTCCTGCAGCGGGTAGAGAAGGCAAGGCCAGAGTACCGAGTAACTGCCGTAGCCGGCCGGGAGATTCGTGCCAAAGCGCTGGTCGTATTTCTCCATCAATGACGCGGCCAGTTGCTCCCAGGCTTGGGCCTCCTCGGTCTTCCCCAGTGCGCGAGCCATAATTGCAGCGGCGCGTGTGCCGGCCACGTCGAAGGCCTCGGTGTAACTGGGGTTGAAGCCGTCGCAGGCGCCAGGTTGGAGGATCTGGCGTTTCTGAGCGGGTTTGTCGCTCGGCGCATCAGGAGGGAGGGCGTCCCCGAACTCCAGGCTGGTGGCCTTGACGTAATGCGGCGGTGGAGTCGTGCGGTAATTGCGGATCAGAGCCGCGATCTTGGCGGCGCCAGGATAAGCGCCTTCGAGCCAGCGGCGGTCCCGGCTGAGCTGCCATTGTTGGCCCATGGCCCAGAGAATTTGGCCCGGATTGTCCGCCTCGACCTGGACGCGTCCGTTGAAAGGATGGCTAAGGAAATACTCGATGGCCTTCTCCGCTAATTCGAAACGCCCGGACTTTTGCAGGATGTTGGCGACGTAAACGCCATCGCGGTTGAACACATTGTAATTGATGACCGCCACGTCCGGCGCGCCCTCATTCATTTCGAGCGCTGCGTGTCCCAGGATGGCGGCCAGAGCCTGCTGCCAGCGTGTGTCAGGCAGTCGCACTTTCGGCCGTGCCGCCAGGCCTTTCCAATAGTTCTTGGCCTCGGCAAACAACTTGTCGGCCTTGAGGCCACGATAATACTCCAGGCCGGGGTCGGGCTGGAGCAATCCGCCAGTAGTTGGGTTGGGCGCGGCCAGGTCGAGTTGCGCAAACTTGTTCTCTCCGTCCCACTCGTGGCGCGCCGCGCGACGGCCCGGCAACACCGGGCAGATGAAACCGAACTTCACCGTTTTGCCGGCGGGGATGGTCAATTCGTAACGCAGAGCGCCGGAACAATCGCCTTTATCCGACAGTGCCGCTTTCTCAACGGGCATCCTGCCCTCCATCGCGAACGAACCGATGGTGTCGGTGGCGAGCACGCCGGCGGCGTCCGGCTTTGCGTCGGCGACAATGGCCGGATGCCCTTCGACCAGCAAGGAATCGCCGCTGTCGCTGACGCTGATGGCTTTGACGGGAAAACCCGCCGGGCCGAGCGGGCGCAACGCGACATAAAGCGACATCTTGCGCTCGACACTTCCGGTGTTGTTCAACTCCGCCATGGCGCCGACAGCGAACACGTCACCCGCCGGACTCCGGCGTTGCACTTCGCAAACCCTTGTCGTGACCGTCATGTCGCCAACGTCCCAACTGGTCCACGGAATGAGGAATCCTTCGGGCGGAAGGCCCCGCCGGCAAGCCACGTCAGGCATGGTTGGCGCAGTCAATTTGCCGGCAACCGGATCATAAACCCAGAAATACACCCCGTAACTGCCGCACCCCGGGGAAAAATTTCCTTCGGCTTCGACAAAAGTCTTGAGGGTGTCCACCGTATCGGCGATTCCAATGGGAATGTGAATCGCGCCACGGGGATCAAGCGACGACAACGCTTTCCCCCCATCCGGTTCAGCGCCCATCATCTTTTCCGCCGCCATGCCAAGGGTTGTTCCCGCCAATATTATCAACAGCAACCACTTTTTGTAACTGTTCATGTCTTTCCGTCCTTTCGTTTGACTGGTTAATGATATCTATATCCGATCTGTGAGACCATACAAAGGTGCTGTCATGTTCGTGAATGCTGGCCTATTGATTCGGCCACACACGCGCCAATATGACGCCGTGAGGCGGAACTTCCGTGGTCAATTCCTTTGCCTGCACCCCGAGTTCCTTCTGTCGCCACAGATCGCGGACACGCTGGTTTCCGCTGACTCCCAGATCATTCCACGCCACGGAAATCTGTCGCGGACCCGACGAGAGATTGAACAATCCCACCGCCTTCGAACCGTCTTACAGTTCCTTGACGAGCAGAAATTCATCGCCGGTCTGGCGCAGAATCTTGGCTTGCTTGCCGAGCCGGTCTTGATCCACCTCGATGACTTCCGCGTTGCAGAGCACGTTCAGTGTGAAGGCATCCAGCCTGGCCATGTCGCCCGCTGAAGAAGAGCGGCGCGGCCATCAGCGACCACAGGCTCATGTAGCTGTATTGCTCGTTCGGCGTGAGCGTTGTCTTCTTGCCCACCCCCATGCTGCGCGCGTCGCCGACCCAGCCAATAAGGATGTAGTCGTGATCGTTCCATGCGCCGGTGTTTGGCCAACTCGGCTGCCGCCGGAGCTTCTGCGCCGTTCGGAGCCACTTGCGCCTGCAACGCCCAACCTAGCATTGTGGCAAGACACACCGCCAGCGCCGCATTTATATTGGCAATCATCATACTCAACCAATTAGGGTGTGCTTGGACTTTCATTAGACCGAAATGCGGGAAATGGACCATTCCATAGGATTTCATATCGCATCAGTTTTTGGCAATCGTCAGCGAGAAAACGGCCTCCCACTGGGCGGACGTCCATCGGTGTTTCTTAAAGGAGTTAAAAGTCGCTTGCGGCACAAATTCTCATGTCGAGATTTTAGAAATAAAACTTCACATCATTGTAACCGGTGTCATCCCTCATTTTCATATCCCGGTATTTGCGCCAGGAAACGTGGCCATCGAGAAAGAGGATGTTGCCACCCGCGGGGCGGTTGCCCGGATCCAAGTGGCTGGTTTTGTGGGGTATCACCCAGCCGCCTTGGACAACAGCGAAATTGGGCGGGTACCCGCCCGAGCAAACGGCGTCTACCACCACCTCGGTGTCCGCGATGCTCGTTGTGTTCGTCCCGGTGACCTTGCTCAGGTTAACCTGAAGCGTCCGGCCTACCAAGGTGTCCGGAAACGCTCCATGATGCGTTAACCAACCATAGCCTGTCACGTAGTAACCGTACGTGTTCACCCAAGTAACCCAGAGGGTGTTATTGTCCTGAGCCGACCCCGACGGACAATAAAGGACGTGCCGTTGCATGCCGGTGGCGATCAAATTGGTCACCATGAGCGCGGGCAAATCCCACTCCCAATCTCCGGGACCCGAGAAGGCCGGCAACCGGTCCTTGCCATCGTCCTGCGCATATACCTGGATGGTAATTGCGATCTGGTGAAGGTTGCTTGAACACGCCGCCCGATTGGCCATCTCCCTGGACCGGCTCAACGCCGGCAGGAGCATCGCGGCAAGGATCCCGATGATGGCGATTACGACCAGCAGTTCAATCAGTGTAAACCCGTTCTTGATATGTTTACTTTTTTCCATTTTCACACTATCTGGATCTTGAAGGTTCTCGATATATCTTTTTGCGTGACGCTGTAGTTTCCTCGCGTGGCAGGGAAGGGTTGATCGGTCATCAACCCTTCCCTTCAAACAATCCGGCAATGAATGCGATTAGGGAAGGCTGATAATGCTGCGGTAAAATCGCCGCGGGTAATCCGGCGAGGCGGTATCAATGTAGAGGTACGGACTGCTGGGGAGAGTTAGATTAGTCAGTGTTTGCCAGCTGTTCGTCTGGGTCAAATCGGGCGTGCATTGAATTGAATATACAAGTCCGACGGTCCCTAGGACTTGGAGGCCGGCATACAGTTGCACAGTCAAAGGATACGAAATGCCCACGAGCAATGAAGCAGGCTGGCTGGGCGTGAACCCCAGCCCTATTCCGTTTGCCACCGTAACCGTGTAAGTGCCTATCTGGTTGGTACCAACATTGTTTAAGGTAAGAGTCGAGGCTTTAGCTCCATCAATATTGGTGCCATTATATTGCCATTGATAAGACAGTGGCGGAGTCCCTTCCGCTGTGACGCTGAAAGTCACACTGCTTCCCTCTACCACTGCTTGGTTTTGTGGTTGCGTTGTTATAATTGGAACTCCCGAACCAACAGTAAGCGCCGCGGCGAATACGGCCTGCTGATTCCATAGAACACTAAGCGTAGTTGATTGGGAAATATTAAAAAAATCCACCTTGTACAAGTGCCGGTCAGTAGTCGGAGAAGCACTGGCATAATTGGGCCCATTCGTGGCACCGTTTAGACTGGCCGTCACTTGGGCACCAGCGTAATTTCCCCGACCGACCCAGTAATAAAACGAGCCATCTTGATTTACGGTCATCGACAAGGCAATTGGGGTGGCGCCATAATAAACGTTTTCCGCGTTACCGCCCGTTTGATAAGTGCCGTCTTCCCAAGTGAAGTAAGGTCCAGCTTGATAATCAGCCCCGTTGGATGAATAGCTGGAAATTACGTCGGCACCGTTTTTCTGATCTATGTTAAACATCACCCAGTCGGTCGTGCCTATCGCGGTGAGGTCAAAATTGGTTGCATCATCATTCAGATTATAAGCGGTGATGTCCGTTATACTGACATCGCCCAAAGCTGAGAAGGTCCACAACGCCAACACCGCAGCCAGGATGCTTCCTGCCAGTTGCATGTGTGGTAGTTGTTGTTTCATGTTTGTTTGTTGTGTTTGTTGTTTCATGTTTGTTTGTTGTGTTTGTTGTTTCATGTTTGTTTGTTGTGTTTGTTTATCGTGAGGAAGCCTCTTTGATCAGAGGGACGATATCCGTGGCCAGCGCGCTGTTGGGCACGACAAAGGGCATCATGACGTTAGCCATAGTCAGGAACAACTCAATCTCCTTTCGATGTCGCGCTGAATGCTGCGCCCCAAGACGGGTCACAGAAAGCGCGGCGGCCGCATTCCCAAAGCGTACAGCCTCGAGCAACGAACGACCCTCACCGAGGGCCACCGACAGCGCCCCATTGAAGACGTCTCCGGCGCCAGTCGTATCCACGGCCTTCACTGGGAAACCGGGAACCAGTTCCTGGGTCGACGCTGTAGCCGCGAACGCCCCACGGGCGCCCAGCGTGAGAATGACGGCCTCGACTCCCCGAGCGCGAAGCTTGGTGGCTGCCTCCGCTGCCGTGGCGTCGTCAGTGACAGCGATGCCGGTGAGAAACTCGGCCTCGGTCTCGTTCGGCGTGAGAATGGAAACCAACTTGAGGAGTTTGTCCGGCAAGGCCCGGGCCGGGGCCGGGTTCAGTATTACGGGCACTTCCGCCCGGGCTGCAAGTTCGGCGGCGGCCTGCACGGTGTCCAGCGGCGTTTCGAGCTGCATCACCACGGCCCTCGCGCCGGCAATGGACCCCTTGGCTTTCATCACGTCGGCCGGGGAAAGCCGGCCGTTTGCCCCGCTCGCCACTGCGATGCTGTTTTCGCCGTCTTTGGCCACAAAAATGAGCGCCACGCCGGAGGGCGCGGCCGGGTCGCGAGTGACGTATTGAACATGAATGCCATCCTGGACAAGTCCGGCGACGGCCTTTTCCCCGAACATGTCTTGGCCAACACGAGCGACGAATGTGACGTCCCCGCCCGCGCGGGCGGCGGCCACCGCCTGGTTGGCGCCTTTGCCGCCTGCGGCCGTGGCAAACTCACCCCCCAGGATGGTTTCGCCCGGCTGCGGGATGCGGTCGAGCTTGATGATCATGTCAGTGTTCGAACTGCCGACGACCAGGATTTTGGGTTTTGCTATAGGTTTGGTTTTCACGATTGAAATCGGGCTTCTATTTGAGAGCCATAAGTCAGGAGTTGAGCTTGGAGAGGATCAACACCGCCAAGCCGATGAGATAGAAGAGGAACATCGCGGACAACCGACCGTTGGTGCCCTTGGGCGCGCCTTTGAATTCCTTCCAGATGAACACGCCCCAGCAGGCGCCGATCATGGTCGCGCCCTGACCGAGGCCGTAGGAGAGAGCGGCGCCGGCCTTCGTGCTGGCGATGATGCTGAAGGACATGCCGACGTTCCAGATCATCCCGCCCAGGATGCCGACCAGGTGGAGCCGGAGATTGCCTTTGGTAAAATAGTCGCCAAACGGCACCGGGGGCCCAGTGAAGGGCTTGATCATCATGATGCTGTTCCAGAGGAAATTGGAGAGCAACAGCCCGGCGCTGAACAGCACAATGGCGGTGTAGGGGCTGAGTTTGCCGGCTTCCAGCGTTTTGGTGACGGTATCGATTTGCCCCATCGTCTGGGCCACATATTTATAGAAAAAGCCCATGAGCACACCCGCCGCGATCGAGATCACAATGCCCTTAACCGGGGTTTTCTGCCCGCCGCTGGCCAGGCGCTTGTAGGCCAGCGCATCCAGGACGATGGCCACCATGACGGCCGCCACCCCAAGGCCCAGCATCGGCACATTGCCCACCTTGGTCGAGAGGTAGGTGGTGATGACTCCGAGCACCAACGCGAGCCCAACGCCCACCGGAAACGCCACCGCCATGCCGGCAATGTCAATGGCCGCCACCAGCAGAATGTTCGATAAATTGAAGATCACGCCGCCCAGAAACGCGCTGCCGAGCCACTTGCTGTCCGCCTGCTGGAGGTCGGCCATAAAGCCCCGGCCCCCGGTGCCACTGCTGCCCAGGGTGAAGGCCAGCAGCAGTGACAGCAAGAACACGCCGATGGCGTAGTCCCAATAAAACAACTGGAAACGCCATTCCTTGCTGGCGAGCTTCTGGGTGTTGGCCCAGGAACCCCAGCAAAGCATCGTGATCAAACACATCGCGATGGCGAGAGGGTAGGCTTGGACAATAAACATAGTACTGGTCTTTAGTTGTGTAGTTTCATTTCACGTAATGAACAATCCGTAAACGATTACATTCGGGAATGCACTATGTCTTCGCTGGCAACCATTTGAGTTCAAAGCCTAACCGGGGGTAAACGATCTCGGCGACGCAGCCTCGCAGAACGACGCTGCTTCGACCTGCAATTTGGGGATGGTGTGCTTCGTAGCCCCTCCCGTCTTCGTCGGATGCAGCCCCGCCGGCCACTGAGCGTGAAGTCCGTTACGAGCCCCACACGAAGCCCGTACAATCAAGCGC
>Ga0326727_10020636_pt1 | contig 13054 bp, 11 predicted proteins | sample MB2enrmetagenome_FD_207643 | JGI IMG/M metagenome (GOLD analysis project Ga0326727, IMG submission 207643) | Lab enriched peat soil microbial communities from McLean, Ithaca, NY, United States - MB29MY | ecosystem: Environmental > Terrestrial > Soil > Wetlands > Peat | place: USA: New York...
CTTGCAAGGTTTAGGAAATGCCCAAAAACGACCCGTGCAAGTCATTGTGTATCAGTCACTTATAATTTCGTGAAACCCTGTTATGCAAGATTAAGATTAGGATTAGGATTACGATTAGGATCGCAAGAAACCCAGGATTGATATGTAGGTCTGGAAAATCGGCAACATCGGCTACATCATTGATAGTCAACGACTTAAGTGGCAACAAAATCGGCAACAGACCAGCAACAAGCCCGTTACATTAACGATAAAGCCGGCTTCCGAAGTGAATTAAGAATTAAGAATTAAGAAAACTGAAAAACAGCCAACATCCCAACCTCAGCCGGAACAATTCAACTCAACAGAAGGCCGAGTGCTTCCACTGCGAGGCGTCTGACGGAAGTCAAACGGCTTTTTGCGGCTTTGGAGAACTTGGTTTCTCCCGAGGCGATCGGCCCCTGGCTCAAGGACCCCAATCCCGCTTTTGACGGCTCAACTCCAGTTCAAGTTATTGAGCGGGGAGAATCTGACAGGATCTGGCGCATGGTTTACGAACTGGAATCTGGCGAACCCGCCTGATTAACTCCCTTTGGCAGTTCTTTACGGCCCCATGCCGATGGCGAAAACGTCTTGAACAAGCCAATAGTACGGCTGACCCCTCAGACTCAGACCTTTTTGGGGAAAATGGGCCACCCATAGTGTAGTCCAGAGAAAAAACGAACCGAACTATGGGTTGACCCCTAGGCTGGAATTTTGTAAACCGCATTTTGGCGAATTTTTATGAGCCATGCGCGATGTCGCTGGGCGGGTGGGCATTGGCTGTGGAGATTCGATCGCTGGCCGTGAATTGTTGTCTGGTGTGCAAGAAATGTGATGGAAAGCCCAAAAATATTTCCAAATATTGCTTGCTTTTGGCGGGCAGCAGGTTCAAGCATGGAAACAGTTCTTTTACAATTTTGAATTTGCGTAGCGTTGGCCGCTACTCAAGCCATAGACGAAAACCGACCAAATTTTCAAGGCATAGCGACAGACAGGCCAGGGCGCGCCCAAGTGGGCGCCGCCCGCGCTTTCTGTTGCGGGCGCCTTGGTCGGTTGCCTACTATGGGGGCACGGGTGTGCGCCTTTAGGCTCCTGTGGAAAACAACCGGCCCAACGGAAAGGAATCTTAAACAATGAATGCCCCTAGAACATCCCTCACGCGAGTAATCCTCGCCACTGCGGTGGTTTTTGGTCTTGGGCTTGCCGCAACCGCACACGCTCAGGTCATTATTGCGGGAGGTCAGGACGCATCGCCAAAGACGGAGATTCCGACTGTTCCGAGTGGTGGAATCTTTTGGAGCGCGTCAGGAAAGCTGCCGCCCTCGCCATTCGACCCACTGCCTCAATTGCCATTATATCAATACGGCCCCGCCGGTGATGGCGAATATATCTATGACGATCGAAATTTTGATTATAGTTCATTGGAACAAAGCGGTGTCACTGGAGCGCAGAGTGCCAGTTCGCCAACGGTGACGGTGAAGCAGACCCGAGTCAGGAAGGCATCAGCAACCCACCCGATGTTCGAGTTCCTAAACGATGTCCCCGAATTAAGCTTGAAAGTCCAGGGTACCAACGCCACTTTGACCTGGCCGAGTTCGGCCGGAAACCTTTTCCTCATCGAGTCAGAACCCGATCTTCTCCAAGGGCTAGCCTCTGGCGGAGGTGTCCCGTGGACGATCTTAACGAACGCGCTTCTTGCAGCGGCAGGGTCGGAAACTAGCTTCATTGACCCTAATCCGGTTATGCCCGATTACTTCCACAGCCAGATTCTACGTGGTCTATAACGTTACTCCAATAGCCGGGAAGCCTATCTTTACAGTATCTGAAGACAGTTCAGCGAACCAATTGAACATCTTTCAAAACGCCTTCGACCCAAACGATGGTTTCCTCTACGTTGCGAGTTTGACGCAGCCCCACAACGGCTCAATAAGCTACACCGCCAACGGGACGACATTCCAATACACCCCCAATTCCGGCTTTTACGGCATCGATACATTTCCGTTCACGATCACGAATTCGTACGGCGGTTCCGCGAGCGGAGTCGCGTCGGTATTTGTAACGAAGGCTGGGGATGCAGGTTTGACGGCTAACAACCTGATTCTAACACTGGCGACGAATCAGTACACAACCAATTTTAATGCAATTTCAAACTCGTCCTCTCCATCAAGCGTGTTGTTTGCCGTGTCAACGCCGCAGTACGGCACGATTATCACAAACGCAGCCGGGAACATCACTTATACGCGAGATGCCAACTTGTTCGGAACCGATTCGTTTTCTTACGCCGTAACAGATGGCAATGGAGGATCAGCAAGCGGAACTGTGCAAGTGCAACAGGTGAGCACGGCAGATAATGGGCTACCTGACCAATGGCAACTCGCGTACGGGATGGACCCTACCCAGGACAATTCACTCGCCGACCCGGATGGGGACGGACTGCCGAATGCGGCGGAATTTATGTTGGGAACCGACCCGCTTCGGGCTGATAATCCATTGAACCTGCCGACTATCACAAACGGCACCGTCGTGAGCGGTTACGCGCAGTTGCCGTTAGTCGGAATAAGTGTATCTGCGCAGACGCCACCATTGGTTTTGTTGCTGAACGGCAACCCTGCGGCGAACGCTCCGCTCAACCAAGGTCCGGACGGAATGTGGTCGTTTAATTGGGACACCTCGCATCTCAGCAACGGTGTTTATATCATTCAAGTGGCGATGCAATATGGGAATAGTACGGCGGGGCCGCAGTACGAGCTGTACGGAACGCAAAGGAGCGTCGCCGTCTCGAATGTAGTGACATTCGATTCATTGACGAGCCAGTTTACGGACTACGGGATCATCATCTATGGAACGTTAAACGGCATTACGAACGCGGGAATGTTAGTGCAATTGTCGGACGATTACGGCAATCCTCTCGTGTACGGTTATTTTACCGTTACGAACGGGGTCATTAACCTTTATTGGGACCTCACCGATGGTCACGGTAATCAAATCTCATTCGGGAACATTCAGGGAATGTTCACCATTACGAACAAAGATATTGACCCTCCTCCAACCAACATTACCCCGTGGTGGTACCGCGAAGGTGGCTCGGGTAATCCTGGGTTTACGGTAGCTTGGGGTTGGAACAGTTACTGGCCTTGGTTTAACAATTGCCGCAATAATATGATCATGGGTTCGGTCGTTAATATTCTCGCTAATCCGGCCGACAGCAACCCATACACGATGGCGCCGTGCTGTTTTTGGAATCAGTGGGACTCTCCAAACACGATGTTCCGCTATGACACCGATTCGGACAAACGGATTTTCACGAATGCTCTGGCGCAAAATCTTTATTTCTTCTGGACCGGTCACGGTGGTACTAGCGTGCTTACCGGGAATCCGGACAAGTCGAACATCAGCCCGCTTGACGTGCAAAACGCGTTGGGTAACTTCCAATCCCTATCGACCCCAAAACATCCCAAAACAAACGCACATCCCTACCGGCTTGTGGTCCTCAACGCCTGTCAGTCAGACAGCGAACAGTGGTCTCATAGCTTCGGGATTGACTACGATCAGATTGGCACGACAAATTACGTCCCTTGGTTTAAAGCTTCAGGTCGGACGCCGCGGGCATTTGTCGGATGGAGTAAGGAGAATATTGTCCCGGACCAGAGGGATGTCGAGTGTACGGGGCATGCGGAATTTGGCGAGGCGTTGGGGGCTTTATGGAGCGAGTGGATGGCCAACTTCCCGTTGGAAACCTGTCTTCAAGACTTCGCACAGATCGCCACAAATTATAACTTTACTGGCCAGGACTCATGGCATATTTCCGGCTGTGTTGACTTGCAGCGCAACGATTTCTGAGGGTTATGCCACTGCTTGCCACGAATCTAGCCTGTCGTTATCTGGCTTATGCGTTGATGGTTTCGCAAGCAAATTGGTTTTGCCAAACACTCGGCTTGCCTCAGAGCCATAAATTCACGTTGGACGACATCCGGAAGGGCAGTTCGGTCGGCCTACTAGACACGAACGATTTTTGCGGCAGTCTTTTAACAGACGATTACTTTTTCGGATTTGACGCCGGACATATATGCAGCTTTGTCAAGCGAAGACAACAGCCCCAAAACGATGCTGAGGTAAAGAGGGAAAATATTGAGTTGTCCAAGCACTCCTCCTTGATTGACACAAATGAGGCGATCCGCTTGGCTACCAACTGGCTCGCCCGTTCTGGTGCCAAACTTTCCATTCTGCAGTCGAACTACACGATGAGCATGATCCAATGGAAGTTTTATCCTCAATATCACCCCACGAACAGCGCTGGGCCGATCAGCAAAGACGCGGTGCTCCTGCCCATTTTCCAGATGGAATGGCACGGCGACTATATCCGCAAGGGGCGAGTTCTTAACCGAGGGCCGGTTGCCCAGGTCATCGTTTCCGGCATTACTAAGGAACTATGGGAATGTGACGTTTTTACTGAGCAATTAGTCAGCACTCCGTTAATCCGTGTCAAAGACTTGAATAGGGTTCTCTCAATTTCCGATGAGGAGTTCAAGGGGTACGACGACGTGCAGCGAAGCAATTTTGTGGGACAATTCGGCGGCTTTAGCGTAAGGTGAACCACCGTTTATGAGTGGCGAGAAAAAATCGCACTCGCGTTGGAAGCGCTGGTTCGTACCCACTGCGCGGAATCTTCATCCGTGGCCCCGCCTTGCGGTGGGACTAGTGCAAAACGTAACTCTGGTGCTTTTCCTGATTCCGGACATCGGAATAATCAGTAATTTAGTAAACATCTATTACGAACGAATAAATTTGGCTTGGCAATGGACGGCGTCGCTCGGATCATTGGTTGCGGTTATGGCGCTTTTGCCAGTGATCATTTTTTCGAGAAAATCAATCGAGGGCTGGCTGGCGCTCGTTCTAATCCTGCTGCCATTAGGGATCGCGTTCGAGGAATGGTTTCAATGGCTTGATTTTTTAGTATCCCACGGTTTGGAATTACATTGAATTCTCAAGAGACTTCAGGGTTACAATGAATTGCAGCAGAACATTGACGTCAATGAACCACTTTTCGAGATACGCGGCGTTTCTACGCTGGATTGTGCCATTGCCGCCTTACTTGTGCGCGCTGCCCCGAATCATAGTTGGTGCTGTCGGAAATGCCATTCTGGCGATTTATTTAGCGCCCCGCATAAACCGGATGGGGGACACAACGGCGTATCCGCATCTGACCGCGAATCCGCCATGGGTATGCGCGATTCTTGGAACGCCGCTGGTGATTCTATTGTGCATGTTGCCACTGTTTTTCTCCAAACGTCCCTCTTACCGATGGGCTGCGTTGCTTTTGTCGCTATTTCCCTTTTTTTTTGATCTCGTAGTGGGGCTAAGTTTTCTCGCCAGAGGTTACAACTAAGTCCGGCGCAGGGTCGCCCCTTCCGAAACGAGCGTTGAGAAGGCACAGCAGTGAACGGCAAGATTATTTATCTACATGACGCGCACTAAAGAGGGATGTCTCAGGCTTGGAATGGGCGTTGTTCTGAACGTGGTGCTGATGGCGCTTTCGGCAGGGCCTGCCGGGCGATGGGGTGGCTATGATCGAGAGGCCCACTTTGCGCTCATTAACATTGCCGTTGCTGCCCCGGCATTCGTCACTGTGATTCCACTCTTCTGGCGAGGCCAGCCCTGGCAGGCGGCAGTTGCCCTTGTTCTTCTTTTGCTCCCATTCATCGTACTTTGGACCGCTGTGGACACAATTGCCAGTCATTAAGTCGGATATTCCCTGCTTCGCCCATGAGGGTTTTGGCGTTTTGACGGTTTTTGTGTCACCGGTCGAATCAAAACCAGCCACCAAAGGTCGAATCAAAACCAGCCAGTCTAAAACGAAAACGGGTCAAAAACGGGTCAGTTCCTCACATCAACAAAAAACGAAAACGGGTCAGTTCCTCACATTTCAACATTTTGAGGATTTGGAGGCATGGCGGGCTGCGGTTGACAAAGGGTCCCGTTCCCGGCGGACGCCGCGCTTCATGGGAAATGCTAAAGGCTGAAGGGTGATCCGCCGTCGCTGCGCTATGGCGCGACAAGTCCGCCACCGCCAAAGCCTGAAGAGACCAAACGCGGGCGCTATGAAAACATGCATCAGAATTCTTAACCACGAACCATTTTTCCGCCCCATTTATCTTTCTGCCATCCTTCCGCCGGGCCGCGAATCGTGGTGCGCAGTCAAAGCCAAGTCAAACTGGGCCCGCCCGCCGTAGCCGTTGCGGCGAAGGCGGGTCAAACCAATCTGGTCAGGGTTCGACACCCGCCGTCGCCGAGGCAGGCTTCCGCCGTCGCCTGGCTATGGCGCGCCAAGGGAGTCTCACCCCACCGGGAATTAATATGCAAATACTTTAACATGAACGACTTGCAAAGATTCCAAGCGTCAAGTCTTGCAAAGTTGGCAAGGTTTGCTATTTGTTGGAGTTGACTGGATGAAGCGATTTATCTTCTTGATCGCGGTAGTTGTGGGTGTGCAGCCGGCTTTCGCGCTTCCGAGGCTGGAAGCGGTGCATGTAACGCTGGATTACGTGGCCAGGAAGGCCGAGTTGCGCGCGCACAAACCTTTTCACTCGCCGCGGGCCGATCTGCCCGCGTTTTTAAGCCAGTTGACTTATGACCAGTATCGCCAGATCGTATTCCGGGACGATCGGGCCTTGTGGGCGGAGGAACAGTTGCCGTTTCGGATCGAGTTTTTCCACCTGGGCTATCTTTACCAGGAGCCGGTGCATCTCAATGAGTTCACCCCCACCCATGTGCAGTCGGTGCGGTTTGTGCCCGACTTTTTTGATTACCGGTCGTTGCGCCTGCCGGCGGAAATCCCGGCCAATACCGGCTACGCGGGTTTTCGGGTCTTGAATCCGTTGAACACCCCCGGCAAATGGGACGAGTTGGGCGCTTTCCAGGGCGCCAGCTATTTTCGGCTGCTGGGCCAGGGCCAGGTCTATGGCATGTCGGCGCGCGGGCTGGCCCTGGATTGCGGCGGAGAAGGCCGGCCGGAGGAGTTTCCCATCTTCACCGATTGGTGGCTGGGCAAACCGCAACATGACGAGGACGTGCTGTTGCTCTACGCGATGCTCGATAGTGTCAGTTGCGCGGGGGCTTACGAGTTTCTCATTCATCCGGGGACGACCACGGTGGCGGAAGTGGAGGCGGTTTTGTATTTTCGGGACCAGGCGAACATTCTCGCCGCCGACCCGCAGCGCAAGCCGCTGGCCACCCTCGGCTTGGCGCCGCTGACAAGCATGTTTTGGTTTGGGAACGCCTCGGAACGGAAGTTTGACGATTACCGCCCGGAAGTCCACGACAGCGACGGCCTGCTGCTGCAACTGGAGAGCGGGGAGATGGTGTGGCGTCCGCTGGTCAACGGGACGGCACTGCGCCACGCGATTTTCCCGGCGAACAACATCAAGGGCTTCGGGCTTTTGCAGCGCGACCGCCATTTCAGCCATTACCAGGATTTGTTTCACTCCTACCAAAACGTCCCCAGCGTCTGGGTGACCCCGCACACCAACTGGGGCGACGGGGAGCTGCATCTAGTCGAGTTGAGCACGCAATACGAGGGCATGGACAACGTGGTGGCGTTTTGGGACCCGGCGGCCAAGCCCGCCCCCCTGCAGCCGGTGCGTTTCGGCTACACCCTTTACTGGACGCGGGAAACCGACATGACGCTCTCGTCCAACCAGGTGGTGTCCACCCGCGTGGGAATCAACCCGCGTGAGCAGGAGCAGCGGCAATTTGTAATTGACTTCGACCTCCCCAGATACACGGTCGAGAAGTATCCACCCGAAGTCGCGGCCAGTTGCAGCACCAACGGCACGATCACTGAGGCGCAGATTTTCCGCAACACGCCGGAGAAGACATGGCGGGTGTTTTTGAACATGCTGCCCAAGCCCGGCCAGCACCTGCCGGTGGACCTGAAATGCGCGCTCAAAATGGGTCAGGAGACGGTGAGCGAAACCTGGAGCTATCATTGGACCCCGCCATGAGCGCCACGGCCAGGAACGACGCGCCGGGACAGTTGGCCGGCCGTCCGCTGGAGGAATGGAACGGGGCCTACTCGAAGGTCGAAAGCTATTTCCACGCCCTGCGGGTGCGCAACAAAGTGCTGCTGGGCCAACTGGTCGCCCTGGTCCTGGAGCGGGCCATGCAGCGGTCGGCCACCGAGCCGCAACGCTCGGCCACCGAGCTGGCGGTGGAGGAAATGGACCGTCTGGTCAACGATTGGTTCGCCCACGTCTTGCAAGCCCCGCCCGCCGGCGCGGAAATGCTCTCGACCCGCGGACGCATGGCTCTTTTGCTGGCCGACATGCCGGGCCGGTGGCAAGACCAATTCCTGCGCCCGGGGCCGTGGCCGGATGAGTTTGTGCTGGCGATGCGCGACGGCTATCTGCGCGCCGGCCCGAATTTTCAACTGGCCCAAATGACGCCGCGCCCCCTCGACCTGGGGCCGATCGCCACCCTGACGCATTGGAGCACTTTGCCCTACGTGAAAATGGCGGTCAGTTGGGCTGTGTTCGGTTTGCTGCTGGTCCTGATTTTCTATGTGACCCACCAGTGATGCCCTCCGCTCCGCCCATTTCCAACCCCGCCGCGGCACAGGCCCCGCCGCTGGTGATGTCGCAGATGCCCCGCGTGCGCCTCGGTTGGCGCGTCTTTCTGTTTTACTCCTCCGCCGTGCTGTTGACCGGGCTGGTTTCGATGCTCTTCGCTGATCTGCTCTGGCGGACGGGTTGGTCGTCTTCCGGCGTTATCCTGCTCTGCTTGTTCATCGTTTTGTTTTTTCTCATTGCGATGGGATGCATGCATGGAGTGTTCGGGTTTGTCTTGCGCCTGACCTACGACCGGCGCCTGACGAGCCTGCGGGATTATCGCTCGCAAAGCATCCAGGGCGTCAGCACGGCGCTGGTCTTTCCCGTCCACAATGAAGCCGTCGCCCGCGTTTGCGAAGGCTTGCGCGCGACCTACGAATCGTTGGAAAAAACCGGCCACCTGGACGGCTTCGATTTCTACATTCTGAGCGATTCCACCGATCCGGACAAATGGGTGGAGGAGGAACAACGGTGGTTTGACCTGATTCACGGCCTCGATGCCCTGGGCCGCGTCTATTATCGCCGGCGCGTGTCCAATGAGGGAAAAAAGAGCGGCAACATCCGCGATTTTTTGAGCACTTGGGGGGCGCGTTACCGCTATTTCGTGGTGTTCGACGCCGACAGCGTGATGCGCGGGGAAACGCTGGTGGACCTGGTGAAGTTGATGGAGGCGCATCCGCAGGTCGGCCTGGTGCAAACCATGCCGGCTCTGGTCAACGCCGGATCGTTGTTCGGGCGCATTCAGCAATTTGCCAACCGCCTTTACGCTCCGATCTTCATCACCGGGCTGAATTTTTGGGCGCAGGCCTTTGGCAATTACTGGGGGCACAACGCCATTATCCGCACCGAGCCTTTCATGCAGCACTGCGACCTGCCGCAATTGCCGGGGCGCAAACCCTTTGGCGGCCAGATTCTGAGCCATGATTTCGTCGAGGCCGCCTTGTTGCTCAAGGCCAACTGGGAGGTGTGGATGGCTTACGATCTGGAGGGCAGCTACGAAGAGGCCCCGCAGACGATGATCGAGAACGCCCAGCGCGACCGCCGCTGGTGCCAGGGCAACTTGCAGCATTTCATGGTGGTCTGGGCCAGGGGCCTGCGCGGCTTGAGCCGTCTGCACCTGGCCCAGGGCATCTTTGGCTACCTGGCCAGCCCGCTCTGGTTGTTTTTCCTCTTGACATTCTACTGGATGCTCTGGTACGAGGGCCACACCGGCCTCTCCAAAATCACCGTCCGCGCCTTCACCCCCTTTCTTCACGTCAACGCCACGGAGCACGCCTTCCTCATCTTCGTCATTTGCATGGGGATGCTCTTCCTGCCCAAGGTGCTGGCCCTGGTGGATCTGGCTTTCGACAAGGAGCGCCGCCGGGCTTTTGGCGGCCTGACCAACGCCACAGTCTCCGCCGTCGCCGAAACGGCCTTTTCCGCCCTGCACGCTCCTTTGCAAATGCTGTGGCACTCCAAATTCGTCGCCGCCGCGCTCCTGGCGGCGGGCGTGCAGTGGGGGCCGCAGAAACGCACGGCCGACGGCATCGCCTGGTCTGAGGCGGTGCGGCAACATTGGGCCCATACGGTCGTCGGCTTGATCTGGGGCGGGGCGATCTGGCGCCTGGACCGGCCGACGTTCTGGTGGTTCATGCCGGTGGTGGTGGGAATGGTTGTGAGCATTCCCTTGAGCGTACTGACCAGCCGCGTCAGGCTGGGCGAACACGCCCGCCGCCTCGGTCTCTTCCTGACACCGGAGGAAACCTCGCCCCCGCCGGAACTGGCCGCCTTGCGGGCGCGCATGGCGGCGGTGGAGGAGAATGGGCAAACCGCTGCCCGCGCCCCGGATTCCGGCCTGGCGGATGTGGTTCTCGACCCGTACGTCAACGCCATTCATGTTTCGCTATTGCGGGAAAAACGCCAAAACCCGGCGTTTGCGCGGGCGCTGTCGGACCTTGGGGTGGGGCAACCGCAAGTGCGGACGTTGTGCGAAAAACTGCTGGCGGAAGGTCCGGCACAATTGCGGCGGGACGAGAAGCTGCTCATCATGAGTGATGCTGATCAATTGCCGTGGCTGCATCGCCAGGCCTGGCTCCGTCCGGGCGCGACGCTGGCCCGTTGGTGGCAAAGCCAGATCAGGCAATACGCCCGTTAGTCTGCTTGACAGCGTCCCACCCCGCCAGCGTGGCCGGCAGCGCGTCGGACAATTGCGCATCGCCATGTTCCGTCATTTATAACCCGACTCAAATAACCCGGTTCAATCAGAAAAGCCGGGCAGACGCATCTAAATCCCGTCGCAAAAACCCAACAGCAACGAATTGTTTGCAGAAATTGAAATTGGCGCTACCCTCATTGAAAGCCGCAAGGAGGGTAGCGCCAATTTATAGTGCATATTTAATTGATCCTCCATGTCAAGGAAAAACAATCAAAAAATGTAATGCGTCAGTGTGGGGTGGCAGGTCGCGCAGCCGCGTCACGGCTCAATCACGGCCTTCCCCATCACGGCGCGCTGCCGCAAGGCCGCGCAGGCTTCGCCCGTCCCGGACAGCGGATAGACTTTATGGATCACCGGTTTGATTTTGCCCTCCGCCGCCCAGTCAAGAATGGCAATGATGTCTTTGCGATTGCGCCCGTAACTGCCCACGAGCTTTTGCTCCTTCACAAAAAACGGCCAGAGTTTCAGCGGCACTTCCCGGCCGCTCGTCGCGCCGCACGTCACAATGGTCCCGCCCCGCGCCAGGCAGGTGAAACATTGCCCCAGCACTTCGCCCCCCACATGCTCCACCACCAAATCCACGCCGCGCTTTTGTGTTATCTTGCGCACTTCCGCCGGCCAATCCGCCTGGCTCGTGTCCACTACATGGCGCGCTCCAAGACCCGCCGCAAAACGCCGCTTGGCCTCCGTCGAACCGGTGCTGATGACGCGCGCGCCCAATTGCCTGGCAATTTGAATCGCCGCCGAACCCACGCCGCTCGTTCCCCCGATCGCCAGCACCCAGTCCCCCGGTCGAACCTGCGCGCGACAAGTCAGCATGTGCATAGCCGTGCTGCCGGCCAGCGTCAGGGCGGCGGCTGTGGCAAAATCAACCTTCCCCGGCAATCGGACCAGCGCCGACGCCGGCACGGCCACGCGCTCCGCAAACCCGCCGTTGCGTTGAATGCCCAGCAATTCGCCGTTCAGACAGAGCGACTCCTCCCCCCGCGCGCAAAATTCGCAGTGACCGCAAAAAAGATTGGATTGAACGGCGACCCGCTCGCCTTCGCGCCAATTGGCAACGTTCTTGCCGAGCGCCAGAATCTCGCCGGAAATTTCGCAGCCGGGAATGCGCGGCAAGGGGAGCGGGATGGGCAAATTGCCCTCTTCGAACCAGAGATCGAGCCGGTTCAACCCGCAGGCCCGGACGCGCACGACCGCTTCATCCGGACCAGGAACGGGATCGGGGACATCGCCGTATTGCAATTGCCCCGGAGCGCCATGAGCGATGAGTTGGACCGCTTTCATGGAGGAAGGTCAACCGGGCAGGGATGCCATCACGCGCGCCATCTCCAGCGCGGTTTGGGCGGCTTCCGCGCCGCGATTGTGCTCTTTGTCAAGACAACGGACTATGGCCTGCGCTTCGTTCTCCAGCAGCAAAACTTCGTGGATGACCGGGATGGCGCGCTGGATTTGCAATTGGGCAAGGGACAGGCTGACGGCGTCGGCAATCTGTTGGGCGTGGCTGGTTTGACCGCGCAAGATCACGCCCAGGCAGATGATGGCGTTCCAGGCGGGCGTTGACTGGGCCAGCCGCGCCGCCACGGCCGGTATCTCAAAGGCGCCCGGCACTCGCAGGACGCGTATCGTTTTTGCGCCGGCCTTCTTCAATTGCCGCCGCGCCGCCTTGACCATCGCATCCACGTAGCGGGCGTTGTAGCGCGAGGCAATGATGGCGAAGGAGCCGCGGGAGGCGCGGATTCTTGATTTCCTGGCAGGGGTGAGCATCGGGTTCCTCTTTGTAATGGGCGCGCGGCATTCTCAGAGCCAGTGCCCCAGTTTTTCGCGTTTGGTGCGGAGATATTTTTCGTTGTGCGGATTGGCGCGGATTTTGATGGGGAGCTGTTCGACGATCTCCAGCCCGTAGCCTTCGAGGCCGACCACTTTTCGGGGGTTGTTGGTCAGGAGGCAAATCGTTTTCAAACCCAAATCCACCAGGATTTGAGCGCCCAAACCGTACTCGCGCAGGTCCATGCCGTAGCCCAGCTTGAGGTTGGCTTCGACGGTGTCGTAGCCGCGTTCCTGCAACTTGTAGGCCTTGATTTTCGAGGCCAGTCCGATGCCCCGCCCTTCCTGCCTCATATAAACAATGACCCCCTGCCCCGCCGCCGCGATCAAGCGCATGGCCTGGTGCAATTGCGGACCGCAATCACAGCGGCGCGAACCAAAAACATCGCCGGTCAGGCATTCGCTGTGG
>Ga0326727_10020639_pt1 | contig 13053 bp, 14 predicted proteins | sample MB2enrmetagenome_FD_207643 | JGI IMG/M metagenome (GOLD analysis project Ga0326727, IMG submission 207643) | Lab enriched peat soil microbial communities from McLean, Ithaca, NY, United States - MB29MY | ecosystem: Environmental > Terrestrial > Soil > Wetlands > Peat | place: USA: New York...
TGCTCCACCAGACCGATCTTCTGCAAGAACGTGATGAAAACTGCGACGCCGCCGAAGGGGGTCACCGCTCGTTTGGTCTCACGCAGAATCACCCGCTCGCCGGAAAGCAGAGCGGTGATCTCCCGCGGAACCGATTTGTCCGAGGTGTTTGCTTCCACTCCTCTCTTGTCGCAGGTATTTACGCCCGAGGTACATCTTCAACTTCGGAATTCAGGGTTATTCGCGTGATCCCGCAAAGTCGCAGTTCTTTTCTGGCAGGCCTCGATCTTTACACCCAGCGGCCCGACAAGGGTTACAGCTTGGTCGATTGCATTTCGATGCAGACTATGCGCAAGGAAGGGCTGACCGAGGTGCTTAGCAACGACCGGCACTTCGAGCAGGAGGGTTTTCGCGCGCTTTTCCGCGATTCTTAGGGCCTTCGCCCCGTGGTTTCGCTACGCCCAACGTTCGGGCAGATAGTTTTCAGCCGATGTGAATGCGGCCATAGTTGACGAACATGGCGGCGAAGTTGGCCTGAAGTCGAGAGTCCGAATCCAATGCCGTGCGATAGGCTTCCACTGCCTTCTCAAACTCGCGATGCAGCGCCCGCAAATCGATGTAGTACTTACCCGGCGGCTTCCCCGGCTTCTGCGAAACAAGTCCAACAGCAGCCGGATCATCCGTCAGAAAGAAGCGGTACACCTTTCCCTGCGGGGTCTTAGAGTACAGCCCGAACGAGTGCAAAAGCGCGTTGCGTAACTGGTAAAGCACTTCCTGGTCCGTAGGATTAAGGCCAAAAAACCGCCCGACAAAGCTGCGAAAACGGTCCCTAACTTTGCCCGTCGCGTCTGAACCCTCCAAGAACTTGGCGAGCAGGTCAACGCCGGCGAGCATCCCCATGGCGGCTGGCCACAGTGCCTGGCAACTGCCGCCCATGCACAAATTGATGTCCCGCCGCAGTAGATAAAGCACACCGAAGTCGTTAGGGGTGGTCAGTCCTGTGAGCGGAGACAAGAAGAACAGGTCTGCATCTGTACTAAACATTTCTCGCCCGTTTTCTAATCATGGCAGCACCTCCAGCCGCTCAAATCCCGATCTCTCCACTTCGTAAGTCTCACACATCATCGCTCGGCTGGTCAGGTAGGCCGGTGGCTCTCGCGTTCGAGTGGCCGGCCGTGCGTTGCGCCACCTCGATACGGCCGCGGTATTTCAGGCGGTCCGCTATGCCCGTCGAGGTCCTCGTGGTGGATCACGCGGAGCGCATGCCCACGGAGAATTAGAGCTCCTTGATCAGCTGCTGCGCGGCGATCAGCAGCGCGTCCCATACCGTCGAGTAGGGCGGGGAATAGGCCAGATCGAGCTGCTCGAACTCATCGACCCGCATGCCTGACTGGAGGGCCGTGGCGACCACATTAATGCGGCCAGCGGCGCCATCCTCACCCACCGCCGATCCGCCTAGCAATCTGCGCGTGGCGCGGTCGGCGACCAGTTCCACGCTCGTCTTCACCCCGCCAAAATATCCGGGCTTGGACTTGGCCTCGATCTGCACCGCGGCCGGCGAGAATCCTTCCGCGCGCGCCTGGGCGGCGGTGAGGCCCGTAGTCGCAAAGGCCCAATCGAAGACCCTCACGATGGACGTGCCCACGATTCCCGGGAAACGCTCGCGGCCGCCTGCCGCATTGGCTCCCGCCACTCGTCCGGTCTTATTGGCCGTGGTACCCAAGGGAATCCACGTGGGGCGGCCGGTGACCAGGTGTGCCACTTCGGCGCAATCGCCGGCCGCGTAAACGCCGCGCAGATTGGTTTCCATATGGTCGTCGGTGCGGATGGCGCCGGTGCGTCCGATTTCGATGCCGGCCTCGGCGGCCAGCTCTATGTTGGGTTTAAATCCCGCGGCGAAGAGCACGACATCGGCCGGAAAGTCGATGGCCCGAACGTCCACTCCGCAGCGGAGTTCTACGCCGTACTGGTTGAGCTGCTGGCGAACCATGCCGGTCCACCAGGCATCGTCGCGCAGGAGAAGTCTTTCGGAGCGCTCCAGCACGGTGACGCGTAGGCCGTTGCGACGGAGCGCATCCGCGGCTTCGAGCCCGATATATCCGGCGCCCACCACCACGGCACTGCTGGGGCGACGGTCGCGGATGAATGCGCGCAGGCGGGTGGCGTCGTCGAGCGTGTGCAGGGTGAAGACGTGTTCCGGCAGTGGGGCGATCCCGCAGGTATCGCAACGCGCTCCGGTGGCGATGACCAGATGCTGGTAGCGCACGCGCTCGCCCGATTCGAGCGTGACTTCGCGCCGCGGATGACTGATGGTCACCACGCGCGCGCCGGTCCGCACGTCGATATTGCGCTGCTTGCGGAAATACTCCGGCGTGTAAGTGATCAGGTCTTCAGGCTGGCGGACGCGGCCCTCCACAAAGTAGGGCAGCCCGCAGGCGCCGTACGAAATTACCGGGCCTTTTTCCAGGACGACGATTTCCAGATTCGGCGAAATGCGGCGGGCGCGCGCGGCGGCGCTCAAACCAGCGGCTACGCCACCAATCACCACCAGGGCCACGGGAAGTTATTCTTCTTTCTTCATCTGCTGAACGAAACTCAGGATATCGAACTGATTGAGCTTGCGGTCGGGAAAGAAGCTATTGACGGCGTCGGTTTCGTCGGTGAACGATTCGAAAACGGTGGCCAGCTTGGTCATCACCAACAGCTCGATATTGCGGCGATTCAGATTGAGCAGTTTCACCGTTCCACCGGCCTTTCGCATGGTAGTGGAACACATGACTACCGCGCCCAGACCCGTGGAATCGATGAAATCCACCTGTCCGAGATCCAGCACCAACTGGCGAACGCCGTCGGACACGGCCGCTGCCACAGCCGCGCGCAATGCGGTGGCCTCCGGGCCCACCGTGATGCGGCCTTTCATATCGAGGATGGTGACGCCTTCGCGTTCCTTGCGTTGAATTTCGAGAGGCATGATGTAGGGACGGAACTCAGACGGGCATCTTAATGCCGTACTGGGCCTCCACGGCTTCGATCGGCACCATCTCGATGGCATCCCACGGGCAACCGTCCAGGAACGCACCATCGGGGCCTTTGCTGGTGCACTTCTTGCAGCCGATGCAGAGCACCGGGTCGACTTCGATACGGCCGAACGGCGCATGGTTTTCGTCCGGCACCCAGTACATGCAGTCCGCCACCGGACAGTACGGCACGCAGGCCGGCGAACCGGCGCAACCCGTGCAGCACTCCGTAATGACCGCAAGCTCCTTGGGCCGCTTCTTGCGAGGGGTCATGATCCCCTCGGATTTCGGCTCCATCTTTACGACGGCCGTAGACATGGAGAAAGTATATCATTGATGGAACCGTGAGCATCCAACCCGCTTCCAGCGCGGTGGCCGGGGAGTCCCGGCTCTCCAAACAACTTGGGCTTCGCGACCTGATTCTGGCGCAGATTCTATGCGTGGTGGGCTCGAGTTGGGTGGGCGTGGCGGCAAAACTGGGCCGCGCGCACGTGGTCTTCTGGGTGGTCTCGATGCTCCTGTTTTACCTCCCGCTGGCTGCCGTGGTGATCTATTTGAATCGCTTGCTTCCGCTCGAGGGAGGGTTGTATCAGTGGGCCAAAGCGGGCTTCGGCGAAATGGCCGGATTTCTGACGGCGTGGAATTTGTGGGTTTACGCCGTGATTGTGGTGGGGGCGATCGTATTCGTAGTGCCCACCGACCTGGGCTACATGCTCGGGCCTTCGGCGGCATGGCTGGCATCGAGCAAGATCGCCACCTTGTTCATTACCGGCAGCATAGTGGCGGCCATCACCATGGTGGCCATCCATGGTCTGGATATCGGTAAGTGGCTGCACAATGCGGGCAGCATTTTGATCCTTCTGGCCTATGCGATCCTGCTGCCGTTGCCGCTGTGGGCTTTGTGGCGCGGAACGTTGCACACGTATCAACCGGTACCGTTCGAATGGCCAAAGCTCGATTGGTTCAGCCTGGCGGTGTTCGGCCAGATGACCGTGGGGGGACTGAGCGGGTTCGAGTACGTGGCGATTATGGCCGGCGAGTGCCGCAGCGCGGCGCGCACCATCGGCCAGTCGGTGGTGTTTTCCGCGCCGGTGATCTGCCTGATGTTCATCCTGGGCACGAGCTCGGTGCTGGCATTCGTCGGCCACCAGCCGATTAACGTGATCGGGCCGATTCCGCAGACTTTCCGCCTGGCCTTCGGCGATACCGGCGCGGCTTCCTGGGTGGCGCCGGTCGTCATCTTCATGCTGATCGCGCGCGCCATCGCCTCGGCCAGTTTGATTTTCACCGGGCTGACGCGGCTGCCCATGACCGCCTCGTGGGACCACGTCGTACCAGGTTGGTTTTCGCGCCTCCACCCGCAACGGCGAACTCCCGTGAATTCCATCCTGTTTGTGGCCGGGGTAGTGGTGTTTCTCATTCTCCTGAGCATGCTCGGGGTTCACGAGCAGGAGGCGAACCAGTTACTCTCGAACGCTTCCACGGTGCACTACGCGGTGGCCTACATCGCGCTGTTCGCCATCCCTCTTCTGGGCGCGCTTCGCCGGCGAGTGCCCGGTTGGTTAAAGGCGGCGGCATCCGCGGGACTGATGGCGAGCGCGGTCTCGCTCGTCATCGCTGTCTACCCCATCGTGGATGTAGTCAGCAAGATGGCATACGCCGCCAAGATCGTCAGCGTGGTAGCGCTCACAAACGGCGCTGGTGTATTGATTTTTCGTGCCGGTCAGCGCCGGCGGGCCGACACGAGACCATGACCAACCATTGAACCGCATCTTCAATCCCCAGTTCGGCTCTAGCACCGCCACGGTCGGTCCCGCCCACCACCTCGCCGCCATTCCCGGAGATCAAGGTGGTCGTTCGCTTCCGATTGCAAGATGAAGGTGGGGCGGACGCCCGCGTCCGCGCCCGACCCCCCGGTCGGCCTGTAACGGCTCTGTGGAAGCGGGACGAGAGGTTCCCGCGCGGACCAGGGGTCCGCCCCACCTTTTGGTAATGTATGAGTTCATGCCGCGACAGCTCGTTGAGTGTGTTCCCAATTTCTCCGAAGGGCGCGACAGCGCCAAAATGGACGCCATCGTGCAGGCGATCCTCAGCGTTCCCGAAGTCGTGCTGCTCGACCGTGAGTCGGACGCCGACCACAATCGCTGCGTCCTCACCTTCGTAGGCCCTCCTGCCGCGGTGGCGGACGCGGCGTTGCGCAGCGTCGCCAAAGCCGTCGAACTCATTGATCTCACCTCGCACCAAGGCGCTCACCCTCGTATCGGGGCGGCCGATGTCGTCCCGTTCATTCCCATCGAAGGCGTCACCCTGGAGGAATGCGTGCGCCTGGCGGAGCGCGTGGCGGACGAGATTTGGAGCAAGCTGCGCGTTCCCGTGTACCTCTACGAATCGGCCGCCCGGCGGCCCGATCGCGTCAACCTGGAGAACATTCGCCGCGGGCAGTTCGAGGCGGTGCTTCGGGAAATGGGCACGGTGCCGGACCGCGCTCCCGACGTCGGCGACCCCATCTGCCATCCGACCGCCGGCGCGACGGTGCTGGGTGCGCGCAAATTCCTGATCGCCTATAACGTAAACCTCGGCACTCCCGATATCGCCATCGCGCGCAAGATCGCCAAGACCATCCGCTTCTCCAACGGCGGCTTTCGCTTTGTGAAATCCATGGGGGTGATGCTGACCAGCCGGAACCAGGCGCAGGTGTCGATCAATCTCACCGATTTCGAACAGACCCCCATGCACCTGGTCTTCGAAACCGTGCGGCGCGAGGCCGAGCGGTACGGCGTTCCGGTGGTGGGCAGCGAGATCGTCGGGCTCATTCCCAAGAAGGCCATCGAGATGTCGGCCGAATATTTTCTGCGCTACGAGAATTTCCGGCCGGAACTGGTGCTGGAGAATCGCATTGCCGAAGCGGTCGGTTCGCGGAGCGGTTTGCCGGAATTTCTGGACGCGCTGGCGGCGCCCACGGCAACTCCCGGCGGCGGCAGCGCGAGCGCGGCGGCGGCGGCGATGGCGGCCGCGCTCGGCGCCATGGTGACGCGTCTGGCGAAGCAGGATCCCGACCCGTTCGAGCACGACCGGCGCTACTTCACGGAAGCGGTGGACCGCGACGCGGAAGCGTTTCAGCGCGTGATGGCGGCGTACAAGCGGCCGAAAGACGAGCGGGCGCCCTTCGTGGAAGAGGCTTTGCACGGCGCGACGCTAGTGCCATTGGAAGCGCTGGAGCGCGCGCATGCCATGCAGGCGCGGCTCGATGCTCTCGAAATTCCCGCGCGCTACGGGTCGGACCTGGCGGTCGCCAAGGCGCTGACCGCGGCGGCGAAGGCGGGCGTGCTGGAGAACGTGAAGATCAATCTCGATTCCATCACGGATGAGACGTTCAAAGCGTTGGTGCGGACTCGCTTGACGGCAGTCGGCGTATGATGGAGTCTAGTGGATCGCAGGGATTTGCAGGAGCTGTCGAAGGTCCGGCTGAAGGAAGCGAAGGCGCTTCTTAAAGGCGGAATGGCTGACGGGGCGTATTACCTGGCTGGCTATGCCGTGGAGTGTGCGTTCAAGGCTTGTATTGCGAAGGAAACGAAAAGATACGAGTTTCCGGATAAGAAGAGGGTCGATTCGAGTTATAAGCACGACTTGGATGAGCTGATAAAGGTCGCCGGTTTAGAGCGGGTCCTTGTGGAACAATGCAGGAATATTCCCGAGTTCCGAATCAAATGGGAGGTTGTCAGATCCTGGTCAGAACAGAGCAGGTATCAGAGGCACCAACTGCAACAGGCGGAACAGTTGTTAGCGGCAATCAGCGACAGCCGTAATGGGGTGATTCCGTGGATCAAAGTGTATTGGTAGGCATTGAAATCCAGAGAGGCGCGGACGTAGTGACCGCTCTCGATCAGGCGAACGTAAAGGTTAGCGTTGCGCTCTTCGCCAAGCTAGGCGAGTACGAGAACTGGCGATTGGTGCTTGCAGCGCGCGCCTTCGATGAGCTTAAGATTACTGAGGCATACGGCCTGCTGTTTGCATCGCTTACCGATGCTGGAATCGGCGTCGAAAAGACTCCGTCGATTTTGATCTTTCCTCTGAACGACCCTTTCGTCCGGGAACTGCGGAAAATATTTGGGAAGACAAAAAGCGTCGAAGGAATGCGCCTCGGAGGTCAACTAATTGGTGGCCGCTTCATCGAGGACGGCTACGTGTACCGGATTCGGTAAACCGCCGAATGACCAATACCGCCGTTCTTCTGATCGATTGCCCCGACCGCAAAGGGCTGGTAGCCGGCGTTTCGGGGCTCCTCTACCGATACGGAGCGAACATCGCGCATGCCGACCAGCACCAGGATGAGGAAGCCGGTCTCTTTTTCATGCGGGTGGAATGGTGGCTGGACGGGTTCGATCTTCACGCCTTCCGCGCGGAATTCGAAGTCGTCGCGGCGGACTTGCAGATGCAGTGGCAGCTCAAGGTGATGTCGGATGTCCCGCGAGTCGCCGTTTTCGTATCGCAGCACTTGCACTGCCTCGTCGATATCCTGCACCGCCAGCAGGCCGGCGAGCTCCATTGCGAGATTCCGTTGGTGATCGGCAATCACTGGAATGCAGAGCCGCTGGCAAAGTTCTACGGAGTGGAATTCCGGCACATCCCGGTGACACCGGAGACCAAGAAGCAAGCGGAACAAGAGCAGATGGGGCTTTTGAAAGCCAACGGCATCGACCTCATCGTGCTCGCGCGCTACATGCAGATCCTCTCGCCGGAATTCGTGGCGCAATACCCGCGCCGGATCATCAACGTACATCACTCCTTCCTGCCCGCCTTCATGGGGGCGCGCCCGTACCACGCCGCCTTCCAGCGCGGAGTAAAGCTGATCGGCGCGACCAGCCATTACGTCACGGCGGCGCTCGACGACGGCCCGATTATCGAACAGGACGTGCTGCGCGTGTCGCACCGCGATCACGTGGAGACACTGATCGAAAAGGGCAGGGATATCGAGCGCACCGTGCTCTCGCGGGCGGTGAAGTGGCACCTCGACCACCGCATTCTGGCTTACGGCAATAAAACCGTCGTTTTCGATTAGCGTTGTTAATTGTGCGGTTCGGGAAATCCGTTCCCCGCCGAGGCTCGTACAGGACAGGTGAGGGACCGAAATGAGCTTCATTCGCACCGGCCTGTTGCTGACCGCGCTGTCGTTCACAGCCCTTGCCCATCCCATGGGGAACTTCAGCGTGAACCACTATTCGCGCCTGCATTTTCGCCAGGCGGGAGTGGAACTCACTTACGTGCTCGATCTGGCGGAGATCCCCACGTTCCAATTGCAGGGAGAGCCCGCGAAGCTCGCGCAGGAATGGGTATCGAAGCTGGCGCTCACGCGGGACGGTCTGCCGGTCGCCTGGCACATGCGATCCGTCACGCCGAAGAAAACCGATGGCGCGGGCGGCATGCCGATACTGCGCGTGGTGATTAAGGCAGATGCGCCGCTGGAAGCCGGCAAGATCGAATATCGCGACCTGAATTTCCCCGGGCGGGCTGGCTGGAAAGAAATCGTGGTGGATCGGGGTCTCCAAGTCTCTGAGGACATCAGCAAAGCGCTGACCGTCTACCCCACCGACCCGTCCATTACCCCTCCGCAGGATCTTACCGCGACTGTAGACTGGTCGCCCGCACCGTTGACCACCGCCGTTACTGCGGCCGAGCCCGCCCCGGCGGCAAGTTCCTTCGTTCCCCAGCAGCCCACCTCGCCCGGCAGCGTGGTGCGCGGCGATTTCCTCTCGCGCATGCTGCAAAAGCGGAATCTCGGTTGGCGGCTGATGCTGATTGGCGTGGCGGCGGCGTTCGGATTGGGCGCCATGCACGCCATGTCGCCGGGCCACGGAAAGACGATCGTCGCCGCGTATCTGGTCGGCTCGCGCGGCACCATCAAGCACGCCGGTCTCTTAGGTTTGGTGGTCACGTTTACGCACACGTTCACGGTGTTCCTGCTCGGCCTCGGCGTGTTGTTTTTCCAGCAGTACGTGGTTCCGGAGAAGATCATTCCCACGCTCGGCGGGCTGTCGGGCCTGTCGATCGTGGTGGTCGGAATTTCGCTGTTGTACCGGCGGACGCGCTTGCTTCTGGCGGGCGGCCGCGCTCACCGCCATCGCGAGCACAGCCACATGATCGAAGGCGAAATAACGCCCGCCAGCCTGATCGCGCTGGGCGTGGGCGGCGGCCTGGTGCCGTGCCCCTCGGCGCTCATCCTGATGTTGAGCGCCATCGCCATCGGCCGGGCCGGTTTCGGACTGCTGCTGCTGGTGGCGTTCAGCTCCGGGCTGGCGCTGGTGCTGATGGCGATCGGCGGGCTGGCGCTTTACGCGCGGCATCTGCTGCCCGACGGCCGGAAGGCCAGCCGGCATCCGGCATTCCGGCTGATTCCGGTGTTCTCGTCGCTGGTGGTGATTGTTTTGGGATTGGCGATTACCGCTGCTTCCGCGGGCTGGATCCAGCCCATGCGTTTCCTTTCCTAACGGAGTTAAATATGTCCAATCGCTTTTGTTCTTTAATGTGCCTTCTCGCCGCGCCGGTCTTCTGCCAGACCGAGGAGAGCGCTTCGGCCCGACTTCGCGACGTGAAGGCCGCCCGCCTGACCTCCGATGAGCGGATTGCCGCCTATGAGAAGCTCTTGCAGAAATCGCCGGCAGACCCCAAGATTCAGGCAGGCTTGGCCGAGGCGTTCCTTCAAAAACTGCGCGAGACTACCGACTTCGCGTATTTGAACCGCGCCTCCGCGCTGGTTGACAAGATGCTCGCCGCCAACCCGAAAAGTTACGACGGCATCCGCCTGCGCATCGAGGTCGAGACGCATCGCCACAATTTTCCGAAGGCCGCGGAATTAGCGCGGGAGCTGGTGGAGCGCAACCCCAGCGACACCGGCAGCCTGGGCATGCTGGGCGATTCCCTCATGGAAGAAGGGCAATATGACGCTGCCGGCAAGGTTTACCGGCACATGCTGGAACTTTCGCCCAATCTCACCAGCTACAATCGCGTGGCGTACCATTCCTTTGTCACCGGCAACAGCGGGCAGGCCCTCGCTTGGATGAATCTGGCGGTGCAGGCGGGCAGTCCGATTCCGGAGAATCTGGCTTGGTGCCTGGTGGAATTCGGCGACATGCTTTTCAAGGCGGGATATACCAAAGAAGCGCACACAGTGTACGATCACGCTCTTGAGACTATGCCCGGCTATCATCGCGCCTACGCCGCGCTCGGCCGTTTCTACGCCGCTACCGGCGAGTATCGACGCGCCGCCGAGAGTTTCCAGAAAGCGCAAGACGTGATCCCGCTTCCCGACTACGCCGCGGCCCTCGAAATTCTCGACCGCAAGCTCGGCAAAGCGGTCGAGGCCGCCAAACAGCGGCAGCTGCTCGATGTGATCGACAAGTTGGGCGCCGCCAACGGCGAGAAGGGCAATCGCATGCTCGCCATGGTATTCGCTGATGAGAATCGCAATCTCGATCGCGCGCTCTCCCTCGCGCAGGGCGAGCTCGAAACGCGCCAGGATGTTTACACCTACGACGCCCTCAGTTGGGTGCTGTATCGCACCGGCCGGCAGAAGGAAGCCGAGGACGCCAGCACCAAGGCCATGGCGGAGAATACCCCTGAGCCCATGTTTTTCTATCATGCCGGCGTCATCGCCATGGCCGGCGGCCGCGCGGAGGAGGGCCAGGCGATGCTCCGCAAAGCGTTGGCCCTCAATCCCAACTTCTCTTTCCCGCAGGCGGACGACGCTCGCCAGCGCCTGGCCGGGGATTCCGCGAGTGCTACGATTTCACAATTCGTAATACACTAAGAAAGTAGCGACTGCCGGACCTCGTGCCATGCACATACCAGACGGATACCTCAGCCCGGCTACCTGCGCGGTCGGTTACGCCGCATCGGTGCCCTTCTGGCGCATCGCGCTGAAGCGGGTCAGGAAAGCGATGAACTCGCGCCAGGTGCCGTTGGTGTCCCTGTTCGCGGCGCTCTCATTCGTCATCATGATGTTCAATCTGCCGCTGCCCGGCGGCACCACGGGCCACGCTACAGGCATCGGCCTGGCGACGGTGGTGATCGGCCCCTGGGCGGCGATGCTCGCCGTCTCCGTCGCGCTGGTGGTGCAGGCGCTGTTTTTCGGCGATGGCGGGGTGACGGCCATCGGCGCAAATTGTTTCAACATGGCCATTGCCGGTGCGCTCGTGGCTTACGTGGTCTACCGGCTGGTAGCCGGACGTTCGCCGCTGGCATCCGCGCGCCGTGTGGTCGCCGCGGGAGCGGCGGGGTATGTCGCCATCAACTTTTCGGCGCTGCTGGCGGCGATTGAATTCGGCATACAGCCGCTGCTTTATAAAGACGCCGGTGGTGCGCCGCTCTATTGCCCCTACCCTTTGAGCATCGCGATTCCAGCCATGATGATCGGCCATCTGACCGTCGCCGGGCTGGCGGAATTGGCCGTGTCGGCGGGTGTGGTAGCTTTCCTGCAGCGCTCGGATTTATCGCTGCTGCGCACCACCGCCGGCAAGGTCAACGAGGCCACGGAAGCGCTGCCGCAAGCCGCCCCGAAGTCGCTTCGTCCGCTGTGGACCGGGCTCGCGATCCTGTGCGTTCTCACTCCTCTGGGTATTCTGGCCGCAGGATCGGCATGGGGCGAGTGGATGGCGTCCGACTATGCCGATGCCGCCGCGCGCCATCAGATCGCGTCCGCGTCGTTCAACCAGCCGGTGCCCCAACACGCGCCGCAGGGCTTGGAGCGACTCTCGTCGGTATGGACGGCGCCGTTTGCGCGCTACGCCCCGCCTTATATTCGCGGCGCGGCTTTCGGATATCTGCTGTCGGCCATGTTCGGCGCCGGTCTGATCGTGGTCGGATTCCTTCTGTTGGCCAGTTTCACGCGCAGCGCCATGCGGGCGGGGCCGGACTCCGCATGAGCGATTTCCATCCCAACGCCAAGGGCGGATTCCTCGAGAATACGCTGGAGGGTCTCCATTTCGCCCTTTCGCGGGCCATGTATGCGGAGGCCTCGGCGGCGCGCACCGGCCTGCTGCAGCGGCTCGATCCCCGCGTGAAGGTCGCCGGCTTTTTCGCCCTGGTGGTCGCCGTGGCTCTGGCCACCAAACTCTGGCTGATCGCCGCGATCCTGGCGGTCGCGGTGGCGCTGGTGGTCGTCTCGTCGACGCCGATACGCGCCGTCGCCAGCCGCACCTGGATCGGCGCATTCGTGTTCAGCGGAGCCATCGCACTGCCGGCGCTCTTCCTCACTCCCGGAACTTCGCTTTACGGCTTGCCGATCACCGTGCAGGGACTCCGCACGGGCAGCTTCCTGGTGATGCGCGCGGAGACGGCCGCGACCCTGATGCTGGTGCTGGCCTACACCACCCCGTGGACGCACATTTTGAAAGCCCTGCGGATTTTCCGCGTGCCCGTGGTCTTCGTGGTCATCCTCGGAATGACGTGCCGCTACATCCTGCTGATGCTGGAAACGGCGCACGAGATGTTCGAATCGCGCAAGAGCCGCACGGTGAACCGCATGACTCCGTCGGAAAATCGGCGTCTGGCGATCGCCAGTTCGGGAGTGCTGCTCCACAAGACGCTCCATATGAGCAATGAAGTGTATCTCGCCATGCAGGCGCGCGGCTTTCGCGGCGAAGTGTACGTGCTCGACGATTTCGCTATGCAGGCGCGCGACTGGCTTGCTCTGGCGGCCTTCGCGACGCTCGCGGGTGTGGCGATTCTGGTGGGGCGATGATGCTGTTCGAATTGGAGCACCTCACTTATCGATACGAAGGCGTCACCGCCGTCGACGACCTCAGTCTTAGGATTCCCGAAGGAAGCCGCGTGGCTCTGTTGGGCGCCAACGGGTCGGGCAAGTCGACACTACTACGGTTGCTGGACGGTTTGATATTCGGCCAATCGGGCACCATCCTCTTTCGCGGCGAAGATGTTTCCGAAGAGCACATGCTGGATGACGCCTTCGCGCTGCCTTTCCGGCGGACGGTGGGGATGGTCTTCCAGAATCCTGACGTGCAATTGTTCAATCCCACGGTGTTCGACGAAGTGGCATTCGGCC
>Ga0326727_10020641_pt1 | contig 13051 bp, 10 predicted proteins | sample MB2enrmetagenome_FD_207643 | JGI IMG/M metagenome (GOLD analysis project Ga0326727, IMG submission 207643) | Lab enriched peat soil microbial communities from McLean, Ithaca, NY, United States - MB29MY | ecosystem: Environmental > Terrestrial > Soil > Wetlands > Peat | place: USA: New York...
GCCCGGTACTCCTGGCCGGGAAACGTGCGCGAGCTCGAAAACGTCCTCGCCCATGCCTGCATGATGTGCGAAAGCGATACCATCGACCTGCAGGACCTGCCGGAACATTTGACCGCCCCCGCCAGCCACGCCACAACCGCCGACGAGGGTCTGCTGCCCATGGCTGAAGTGCACAAGCGCCATGCGCTGCGGGTGCTGGCCGCGGTCCACGGCAACAAGGCCGAAGCCGCGCGCATTCTCGGGCTGCACCGGGCCACCCTCTACCGCCTGATCGAGGAGTTCGATCCCCAGGAGATCAAGGCCGCCGAAACTTCATCCCGGCCCGTCGGGTCAACGGAGTAAGATTAGCCCGGCCGCCACCGGCACAAGCAGCAATGCCAGCACCAACCAGGTCCAGCGGTTGCCGAAGTTCAGGGTGTAGCCGACGCCGAAACGCTTCTCGATCAGGATCGACGGATCCGCGGGATTGACGTAACAGAGGCCCCACTTCCAGCAGGCATCCGGCGTACGGTCGCCCACCGGCGCGGTCCCCGCAATGACCGCTGCGCGGCTGCCGCCCTGGCCTCCGCGCATCAGGCTCACAGTAAAAGCGACGATGACCGTCGCCAGCGCCAAACCCCACACGTTGACGGCGGCCGAGGCCGGGTGGAACAGCGCAATCCAGGCGGGACAAGCCAGAAAGTATTCACTCACGATCACCAACTGCGCCATACGCCGTCGAAAGTGGCGCTCGGTTGTGGCGCTCGCACCCGTGGTGGAGATACGGCGCGTCCAGTTCACGATCCCCCAGGCCAGCCCGGCCAGCAGCAGGCATATGAGGGCCTGGAGCGCTAGGAAGCTGAACACCGTGGCTGGCGTGGTAGTCACCCAGCGATTCGCTCCGTGCAGGCCAAAGTGCACCGGAAAACGTGGCGGCAAGCGGTCCCAGTGGAAACCCACCCAGAGACCCAGGCTTCCCAGAAGCAGTACCGGAAGAACCGCTATGATCGGACCTCCGGGCAGGCGCTCCTGCGGCATCGCCAGGTCTACTTCGACAATCGAGCCCGGTGCTGCGGCATACGCCAGGGCCGCCCGGTGCGTACTCACCAACGCCCCCAGAAATCCCATCGCCTCGAGCAGCACCGCCCCCACGGCCGAGCCGGCCGCCACCACCAGCCAGCTTGCAACCAGCGTAGTCATCCAAACCATGGCACGATACCTCCGCAGTATCCGCTGGGCGTCGGGACTGGTGCGGAATTCAGGCGCAACCGTAACAGCAAAGAAAAGGTCGGGCCGGGTGAGTCCGGGAATGATGTGGAACAACCCGCCCATCAGGACGAAAAGCCCTACGAATAGCACTGTTTGCGTGGGCATCGACTAACTCCTTTCCAGGTTGTCGGCAAGGCGCCGCAGTTCGCGCGCGATGCGGTCGCGCGGAAAGCCGCGGGCTTGCACCTCAGCCGCCATTTCTCTCAGGCGGCGCTGAAAGGCTTCGCTGGTCTCGGGATCGCAATGGTTCGACACCGCCCGCGAAACCACCCGCGCGCCACTGCGCCGCCCGATCTCCAGCCAGCCTTCCTCCTCCAGCGTGCGGTACGCCTCCGCCACGGTGTTGAAATGGACCCCGAGGTCGAGCGCGAGCCGGCGCACTGGCGGCAACGAATCGCCGGGGTTCAGCTCGCCGTTCACCAGCAGGATGCGAACAGCGTCCACAATCTGGCGGTAGACGGGAACCGGCGATTTAAGATCGATTCGCAAAACCATTGTTTGTACTCTGTACATATACAATATACAATGGCATTTTGAAATATGCAAGAGGTTTTTTCGGCTTGATGCGCGCGACGTGTTGATACTCTGTTACCTCTTTCCCCGCAAGTGCATCCCAGAGTTGATCGGCACAGAAAATGCGAACCCTGTTCTCAGCCATTCTTATTTCCACGGCGCTCGCCAACGCGTACGGTCAGGATACCCGCCGGGTGACCGAACCGAGAATTCCGCCATCCTGCACGGTCCTCACGGCGGAACTCACCTCCCAAGGGTCGACTCTCGCCGAATCCGACGAAAGCAAGCCCGATACCAACCGTATCCAACGGGCCATGGATCGCTGTTCACCCGGGCAAGCCGTCGAGCTGAAAGCCGCCGCGGGGCACGATGCCTTTCTCTCCGGTCCCCTCCAACTGCGGCGGGGCGTTACCTTGCTAGTCGATAAGGGCGTCATCCTGTTCGGGTCGCGCAACCCGCGGGATTACGATCTGGTGCCCGGCCTCTGCGGGACCATCACCGAAAAGAAGGTCCCCTATACGCAAGGCATCTCGGGTCATGCCTGCAAACCACTGATCGGCGGCGACCATGTGGCCGGCGCCGCGGTCATGGGCGACGGCATTATCGACGGACGCGGCGGCTACAAGATGATCGGCCAGAACATCACCTGGTGGGACCTGGCCGAACAATCCATCAAGGGGTGGCCGGATCAGTACAACAACTGGGCTCGAGGGGTGGCGGAGAACCCCGCGGCCTTTCAGCCCTTGACTGCGCCGCCGCCCGGTGTCATCGGCCTTCAGAACAATCCGCGCATGATGATTCTGTCGGGGTGCGACAATTTCATCCTGTACCGCATTCAATTGCGGAACTCGCCCAATTTTCATGTGTCCTATTCCGGCGGCAACGGCTTCACGGCGTGGGGCGTGATCATCGACACTCCCAAAGGTGCGCTCAATGGCGACGGCATCGATATCGGGCAGCCGTGGCCCGAAGTGCCGAGCAGCGCCACCAACGTCACCATTACGCACTGCTACATTCACGCGGGCGACGACAATGTGGCCATCAAGTCTCCCACGGGCTACCGCACCTCCCACGTCACCGTGAGTCACAACCACTTCTATACCGGACACGGAATGTCGATCGGCAGCGCCACTTCCGGCGGCATCGGCGCCATCCGCATTTCCGATCTCACCCTCGACGGCACGGCTACCGGCATTCAACTCCGGTCGAGTGTCAAGCTCGGCGGGCAGGTGCGCGATGTGGAATACGACGACGTGTGCATCCGCGACACCCGCACCCCCATCTCAATCACTTCCCACGCCGGATCCTTCGGGCATCATGAGGTGGACGCCGCCGAGAGCGATAAGACGCCGACGTTCACGAATATCCGCTTCAGCAACGTGTTGATTCAAGGCGGCGGCAGGATCTCGCTCGACGGCTTGGATGCCTCGCACCACCTGGGCATTTCATTCCACAACGTGGTTGCGGACCAGTCCGAGCCCATCCGGGCCGTGGCGGACCATGCGGATATCCAGCTTGACGGGTCGAGTATCTCCGCGTCGGGAGAGGATATCAAAGTCTCCGGCACGCCCTCCAGAGGAACACCGAACGCCTGCACTGGCAGGTTCGTGCCGTTCCCCGTCCCCATCAGTGTGAAGTGAAACAGGCGTGGCAATGCGGCGAGGAGTGCGCCTCGCCGCGTTGTGTACAGACATCCCTGGTAATATCGGCGGGTTGCGGTTTCAGTTGACCCGCGTCTCGGCTGGTTCGGTTGCCGGGTTCGCCATCCCGGGGTTGCGCGCGTAGCGTGACGGCTCCGCGCTCCTGAAGGTCCGCGTAAGCTTCCTCCGTAGCAGATCTTTTGCCCGAACCAGCCGAGTCTTCACGCATGCCTCCGTCAAGCCCAGCCGTTCCCCCGTTTCGGCCGTGCTCAGAGTTTCCATTTCGCGCAGGCGGAATACCTCGCCGTACGCCGGTGGCAGGCGTTTCAATGCAGCCGCCAGAATGCCATCAAAATCCCGGTCGATCGCCTCCTGCTCCGGGTCGCGCATCGCCGAGCGGATTGAGCCGACTTCTTCTTCGCCGGTCTCCACAACGCCCCTTCTTCTCCGCATCTGGCTAAGCGCCTCATTGACCGTAATGGAGCTCATCCAAGTGATATAGCTCGAGCGCCCCGCATACTGGCCGATATGTCTCAGAGCCAGCAGGTGCGCTCCTTGCACGGCGTCTTCCGCGTCGGCTTCGCTCCGCAAAAACTTCTGCGCCAGCCGATACAGGCGCCGGTGATAGCGCGTCGCCAGAACTTCGTACGACGCAGTGTCGCCCCGCCTGACGCGCCCGATGGCTTCTTCGTCCGTGATTGCCGCGTTCATGCGATTCGGGCTTCGCACGTGCATGCCGATTGCCAAAGCCATCCCGCCGCCAACGATCAGTAGCGCAAGGAGTTGCGCCTGACACGCCGACGCGCGCCGCGATCCGGTCCGCCGCTTTTTGCGACAGTGGCGCTTTCCGCGACGCGCGGGACGGGTGGGCCTGCTCGGTCGCGGTAAGATCGATAGGTGTGGCGCCTTGACCAGCTTCTTCGGGACGTGCGCGGGAGCTTTCGGCTCTGGCGCAAGCGTCCCATGGTCGCAGCCGCAGTCCTCCTGACCATTGCGTTGGGGACGGGGATGAACCTCGCGTTGTTCCGGGTCGTCTGGAGCGCCCTCCTGAAGCCGCTTCCTTATCCCCACGCCGCCCGCCTGGTCCAAGTCTGGCGCGTCACCCGGACGGCTGGCGGTTTCACCCCCCGCGACCGCCATCTCCCGGATGGATTGACCATCGAGCTTTGGCGTGCGCGTAGCCACAGCTTCGACGGCCTCGCTTCCTATCGACCCTGGCGCGCCACCGTGGGAAGCGGCGGCGATCCGGACCGCGCCCCGGCCGGCCTCGTTTCCGCCGAGTTCTTCCCTATCCTGGGAGTGCGCGCGCAATTCGGCCGCACGTTCACCGCGGCGGAAGTTCGGCCGGGCGCCGACGATGTCGTGGTGCTTGGCTACGGATACTGGCAGACGCGATTCGGCGGCGAGCCCGGTCTGGTGGGAAGAGACATCCTCATCGATGGGCGCCTCTCTCGGGTCGTCGGTGTGTTGCCCGCCGATTTCCGCGACCTCGTTACGTCCGGTTCCAATCAGCCCAGCGTTTACGTGCCCATCTCGAAGGTTTTCGAGGGTCCACTGAAGGTGTCGTCCGGGTTTGTCATCGGCCGGCTGAAAAGCGATATCGGCGTGGCTGCCGCGCGCTCCGAGCTGGCTGCGCTGGCACGGGAGGCCGCGCGCCAGCAAGACCAGCCGCTCGAAGAGCAGGGCGTCAACATCACCCACTTACAGGATGAGATCGGATTTGCCATGCGGCCCGCGCTGCTGACCATGTTTGCGGCGACTTTCTGCATCCTGCTGATTGCCTGCACCAACGTCGCCAATCTTCTGCTGGCGCAGGCCATTGGCCGACGGCAGGAATTGGCCATCCGTTCCGCGCTGGGAGCCGGCCGCGCCAGATTGGTCCGCCAGCTTCTCACGGAAGCGCTCGTTCTGGCGCTGGCGGGAGCCCTGCTGGGGTTGGGTGCGGCATGGGTACTCTCGCGAAGCATGATCGCCCTCTATCCCGGCACGCTGCCCCGCGTGGCCGAAGGCGGCGAAGGCGGAGCAGTGCTCGTCTTTGCGCTGACGCTGACCGCTCTCAGCGCCGCTTTCTTCGGGATTCTGCCGGCCCTGCTGGCCACGCGCGCACGGCACGATGCTGGTTTGCGGGTAGGCAGAGCGTGGATGGGGCGCGGCGCGCGACGCTGGCGAGACGCGTTAATCGCCGTCCAGGTCGCCGTGACGGTAACCGTGCTGATTGCCGCCGGATTGCTGCTGCGGAGTTTCGCCGCCCTCCGTGCGGTCGATCCGGGGTTCGAGCACGCCCGGCTGTTCACGGCCCAGGTGGTACTGCCCGAGGCTCGCTACCGCACGGCGGACGACTACACACGCTTTGCCCGAGCGTGGATCGAGCGATTGAAAACCATCCCCGGAGTGGAACAGGCGGCCGTGACCAACTCGCTGCCGCTGGCGTTCAACGTGCTCACGAGTGTGCGGTTTGACGTGGCCGGCCAGCCGGAAGAGCACCTGGCGGGCGGCCGGGCTGTGGCCGGGGACTACTTTGATGCCATGGGCCTCCGCATGAAGGAAGGGCGTCCGCTCACAGCCGCGGACGACGGCCGGCGCGACGTCGTGGTGGTGAACGAAAGCTTCGTCCGCCGTTTCCTGAAGAGTACTGCTGCGACGGGAACGGCGATCCGGTTTGGGCCGAGGGCGGCGACCATCGTGGGCGTGGTTCGCGACTTACGCAATATGAAGCTCGAACGGCCTGCCGAACCGGAGATCTACATGCCGTTCGCCGCGCTGCCAGGCGTTTTCTTGGATACAGTCGTCCGGGCTGCCGTCCCTCCGGCGGAAATCGCGGCCGCCGCCCGCTCCCAGTTGCGGGCGCTCGATTCCGGCTTGGTGTTGTCCCAGGTTTCCACCATGGACCGCATCCTGGACGACAGCGTCGCCAAGCCGCGCTTTCAGGCGGTGCTGCTGCTGCTGTTCGCCGCCGTCGCGGTAGCGCTGGCAACCATCGGCGTCTATGGCGTCTCGGCCCAGGGGGTTCGGTCGCGTACCGCGGAATTCGGCGTCCGCATGGCGTTGGGAGCCAGGGCGCTGGACGTATTCTGGTTGGTCGAAAGGCAGGGACTCGGCGCCCCGCTCCTGGGTCTCGCCGTTGGCCTGGCCGCTGGCTGGGCGTCCGGCCATCTGTTGAACACTTTCCTCTACGGCGTCACATCGCACGACCCGCTGGTGCTTGCCGGAGCCGCCGCGTTCATCCTCGTGGTTGGCCTCGTCGGTTGCGGGCTTCCGGCGCTACAGGCGTCCCGCATCGACTCGGCGCGAGCGCTGCGCGATGAGTAAGGCTGCCGCCCAAAACGCCGGTAGAATAGGAAGCGGTAGTCTCATATGTCGCGCCCCCTCTCCCTCCGGATGGCGCTCGCCGTGCCCGCCATGCTGGTTTCGCTGTTCGTAGCCGTTCACTTCGCAAGGACTCCTCAAACCAATCCCACCGGAGAGCCGCGCCGCTCGCAACCCGCTTCCCCGCCACCACCTTGGGGCAGCAGCTTCAGCAGGTGGCGCAGATCGTCCAGGTGCACTCCGATCTGGGGATGCAGCGCCAGGTCTTCTTCTGCTCTCTCGGCAGCTTCGATATCCACACTGGCGAATTACCCACGCTGAACTCCCTGTACCCTGAATTGAGCCTGTACCCTGAATTGAGCCAGGCTCTCGCGGCCTTCTACAGCGCCACCCAGGAACTGGGCATGGCGCAGAACGTCACAACGTTTACGGAATCGGACTTCAACCGCACGTTTCAACCCACCTCGGGGGATGGCAGCGACCACGCCTGGGGCGGACATCACCTGGTGCTCGGCGGGGCCGTGCGAGGGGGGCAAATCTACGGCACGTTTCCGACCTTCGAACCTGGCGGCCCGGATGACACCGACACCCGCGGCCGGTGGATTCCCACCACGTCCATCGATCAATACGGTGCGACGTTGTGCTCCTGGTTCGGGATTCCCGATAGCGCCATGAACTCGGTGTTCCCCAACCTGCCGAATTTCAGCAAGCGGAAGCTGGGCTTCCTCGGCTAAACGCAACCAGATAGCGTCTTACCGATTACTGACCGACTCCAACGGCGGAGCGCTTGGCGAGCGAAGAGTCCGAATATCCCGCATCGGTGGTTGGCCGAAGAGACGGCTGTGCGAGAGGAATAGGCAATAGATCGGAAGGATCGGGATACCGCTTTCAGGGCACTCGACGCTAACCTGGAGATGAGAGAAACGGTTCCTAAGGAGAAACAATGCAGAAGCGCAAACTTGGAAAGAGCAACCTGGAAGTTTCGGCTCTCGGGCTCGGCTGCATGGGAATGAGCTTTTCATACGGCCCGCCCAAAGACAAGCAGGAGATGACCTCTCTTCTCCGTGCAGCCGTGGAACACGGCATCACATTCTTCGACACCGCCGAGGTCTACGGCCCGTTCTTGAACGAAGAGCTCGTCGGCGAAGCCCTCGCTCCCTTCCGTAATCGTGTGGTGATCGCCACCAAATTCGGGTTCGACCTCAATCCTGATCTCGATCCCCGCGGGATGAAGGGTTCGCCGGGCCTGAACAGTCGGCCGGAGCACATCAAGCAAGCCGCCGAGGGCTCGCTCAAGCGGCTCAAGGTCGATGTCATCGACTTGCTCTATCAGCATCGTGTTGACCCGAACGTGCCTATCGAAGAGGTAGCTGGAGCGGTGAAGGACCTGATTCAAGAAGGCAAGGTCAAGCACTTCGGCCTTTCCGAAGCAGGAGTGCCAACCATCCGTCGCGCACACCGAGTCCAGCCGGTCGCTGCACTCCAGAGCGAATATTCGCTGTGGACGAGGACTCCGGAGAAGGAAGTGATACCGGCCCTTGAGGAACTCGGAATCGGCCTTGTCCCGTACAGCCCCCTGGGCAAGGGCTTCCTCACGGGGAAGATCGGCGAAAATACGAAGTTCGACAGCTCCGACTTCCGCAGCACCCTGCCTCGCTTCACGCCCGAGGCTCTCAAGGCGAATCAGACCCTGATTCATCTGCTCGCCAGCATCGGGGAACGGAAGAAGGCGACACCTGCTCAGATCGCACTCGCCTGGCTGCTGGCCCAGAAGCCGTGGATGGTACCGATCCCAGGCACCACGAAACTCGATCGCCTGGATGAAAACATCGGGGCAGTCTCAGTCGAACTCACGCCCGACGATCTCGGTGACATCGAGGACGCAGCCTCAAAGATCACGGTCGAAGGCGCTCGGTACCCCGAGAAGCTGGAGAAACTGACCGGCCGCTGAGCGGCCACGCGAAGGAGTTCAAGAAATGGAGATCAAACGAAGTGGTTCACAGCCTTCCGGCAAAGGACCGGCAGAGTATTTTACCGGCACGGTGCGGGTTGACCCGCTCTTCAATCCGCCCGCTCCGGCGCGCGTCTTGGGCGCCAGCGTCACGTTCGAGCCCGGCGCCCGGACAGCGTGGCATACGCATCCGCTCGGTCAGACCCTGATCGTGACGGCCGGCTGTGGCCGGGTACAGCGTTGGGGCGGACCGGTGGAGGAAATCCGGCCGGGTGACGTGGTCTGGATCCCGCCCGGTGAGAAGCACTGGCATGGCGCCACGGCAACCACAGCCATGACGCACATTGCCATTCAGGAACAGCTCGACGGAAAGGCTGTCGACTGGATGGAACACGTCAGCGACGAACAATATCAGGGCCACTCGCCGGATGGCGGAACTTCTACGTAAACAAGCAAGCGGCCGTGCCCAGCTCAACGCGCCAGGTGAACAGCGTTGCGGCTACGCGTACTTCCCCACCAGCACGAACGGCGCCCAGTAGAACGGATGCGCGTACTTCTTGCGGATCTCGGCCGTGGCATGTTGCACCGCCTGGGCCTTGTTGGGGTTGGTCTTCAGATGCTCGTAAAACAGCTTCATGAACTCGGCGGTGCTCTGGTCGTTGACATCCCAAAGCGTCACTAGCACTCCTTGGGCGCCCGCGTACAGTAATCCGCGCACCAGCCCCAGCAGCTCATCGCCCCCCACCACCACGTTCAGGCCGGTTCCACAACCACTCAGCGTCACCAGCTCCGAGGGAAGGTCGAGCTGGTAGAGGTCGAACAGGCTCAGTCGCGAGTCCCCCAGGCTGATGGAGGAGAACATGGGATTGTCCTGGCGGAACCAGCCGTGGGTGGCGATGTGCACCAGCCGGCAGTGCCCGGCTTTTTCGCGGAGCACCTCCAAGGTGGCTTCGGCGCCGGTGAACACTTCCGCGTTCGAAAGCACCGAAGAGACCGCCTTGACCTCGTCCATAATATACGGCGCGGAGGGATCGGGAACCCCCAGGACCAGCGCGCCCGACGGCGGCGCCGCGTTCTTGGTCGAGCACAGGTAGTAGACGCTGGCGCTGGGCGTGTAGGAAATCGAAAAGCGGTCGCCCAGGTAGCGCTCCCCATCGAACAGCGCATGGAACGGCAGATAGTGCAGGAAGCCATGCGGAGCGATGATGAGATGGGCCGCCTCGAGGTGAGGCTCGATGGGCGCGATCAACTGCCGGTAGAACTCGCGCAGGTGCTCGCCGGCGGCTTCCTGCAGTTGCTGTTGGAAGGTGCGCACGTATTCCGGCCCGAGGCGGAACTTCGACAGTTGGAAGCGCAACAACTGGAGAACGCGGCGCAGCTCCGATACCGGTCCCACCTCCACAATCTTCAACGCGCGGCGGGAAAGCAGGCACACGTAGAAAGCATCGCCGAGGCGATAGTACTCCACCAGCATCGCATCCTCGGGCAGGGCGGAGCGAATGGTTTCCAGGCCGATGGAACCGGCGGCTTCGAGGTTGGCGAACTCCTGATCTTCCACCCGCAGATTGGCCAGGGCTTCCACCAGGCGTTGCTCGCAGTCGCGCGCGGCGCGCCGGAGTTTTTCCAGGCGCGGTCCCCTGGGGTCGGCGGACTGGCCTTCCAGAAGCTGAATCGTGCGGCTGTACCAATTGAGTTCTCCGCGCAGACTCTCCACCAGCTCCACCAGCGCGCGGTGCGTCTTCCGGGAAGCTGGAAGCCGGTGCGGGCGGAAGGCGATGAGATCGGCCAGGCTTCGGGACTTGGCCTGTTCGATGTAGGCAAAGGCGGCTTCCTGGCTGGCCGCGGACAGCCCGCGGCCGAGGCACATCCGGACCAGGGATTCGTAGACCGCCAGTTTGTCTTTGAGAAACGCGATCTTCATCTCTTCCGCTTTGAGATGGCTCCTGAGATTCTCCAGCCGTTCATGCGCCTTGAGGTACGCCTCGTAGGCGGCTTCCGGCGCACCCAGCGCCTCTTCGATCAACCCCAGGACGAAGTATGCCTGGCAGCTTAGCGCGGGCGTTTCCGCCTGCTCCAGTTTCTGGAGCGCCGCCCGGCACACGCGCTTGGCCTCCTCGCCGTGCCCGCAGCTTAGGTGAATGCGCGCCAGCAGAAGCTGGCACAACGCGGCCTTGCCGCCCAGCGGGGATCGTGAGAAGAACTGAAGCGCGCTCTCACAAAGTGTACGGGCCTCCGGCAGGCGCCCTTCCTGGTAGAACACCAGGGCCTGGTACAAATCGATGGTCGCGATCCAGGCCTGGTTCTGCTCGCGGGTGAACAGGTCCCGAGCCTTGCGGAACAGGTCCAGCGCAAACTCGGTATCGCCGTGATGGCTGGAAGCGATCGCCAGATTGGTCACGGCCTTGGCCGTTTCGTAGCCCACCCCGAGCTGCTGGAAGGTGTCGAAAGCCCGCCGGGCCAGGTGCGCGCCTTCCTCGCTCAAATTCAACTCGAGGTACATTTCCGACTGGTCCAGGTCGCACAGCCCCTGGTGATAGGCGTCCCCCAGCGTGTGGCAGTGCTCCCGCGTAGCGCGATAGAGTTCGATGGCGCGGGTGTATTCGCCTCGCAGGTAATACAGGTAGGCGATGTTGTAATCGGCATGGGCCACCAGTAGCGGCATGTGGTGGGTGACCGAGTACGCCCGGACCTTGTGATACGTCTCCAGCGCCTCGTGGAACTCGTTCAGGCTGATCTGGCAGGTGGCCATGTTTTGCAGCGTGATGGCCACGTTCTGGGGCTCGTCGCCAATCTGGGCAAACGTCGCGCCGGCGCGCTGGTACCGTTCCAAGGCCTCTTCAAAACGGTCTTGACGGTGGAGAATGTTGCCCATGTTAGTGTCCAGGCGCGCCAGCCGCAGGTGGTCGCCGTGTTTGAGGAAAATGGTACGAGCCCGTTCCGCGCCGGCGAACGCTTCGTCATACCGGCCAAGGTAGATCAGGGTCCCAAGCGAGCCGCTGAGCGTGCGCCCCACGTCGAGTTCCCTGCCCAGGCGCTCGTAAATGGCCAGGGCCTCCTGGTAGTGCTCGCGCGCCGGTTCATACTTGCGTTTGAGGTAGAAGACGTGTCCCACGGCCCTCAGGCTGGTTGCCTGGGAGCCTTCGTCGCCGATCTGCGCGGCAATCCAGGCAGCCGCCCGAGCCAGCCGCTCGGCCTGCCGGAGATCGATGCGCGCCAGCCGCACCACCTCGTCGTAGAGCCGTGCCACTGTCTCGGGTTTCCACCACTCGCGTCCGGCCTGAAGAAGCTGGCGGCGCCGGCGCGAGTCGGGCTCGAGCGCCAGCAGCTCCAGGAGGCGCTCCAGGTTCGCCGGGGTCTCGGACGGGCCGGACATCAGAACCCTTTCGCTTCCAGAATCTTCCTCAGCCGCTCGAGACACCGGCCTCGAATGAACCCGATGGAACCCTGAGCCAGGCGGAGCCGCTGCGCCACCTCGGCATAGGGCAGTGGAGGGCTCTCGAAAAAGAGGAGCTCGATCATCTCCCGGCACCGCGGCGGAAGCTGCGCAATCGCATCCTGGACTAGTTGTTCCCGCTCCAGCTCGGCCACCATGTCGGGCGGGGTGACCGCCTCTGGCGAGCGGGTTGCCATGTCGTCTTCGTCCCACCCGCTCTCCCGGGAACTCTGCCGGCGTTTCCAGTGGTAGCACTTGTGAGTGGTGACGCGAATCAGCCAGCCCTGCAAGGCTTCCGCATCGCGCAGCCGGGGGATCTCGTTGAACAAATCCAGGCAGACCCGCTGGAAGATGTCGGCCGCATCCTGGTGCGGGGCGCCGTAGCGGAGCGCGATGGAATAGATGAGGTTCTTGTAGCGGTCTACCAGGACGTGCCAGGCCTGCTGGTTCCCTTGCCGGCACTCCTCGACCAGGCGTGCGTTGGTCCAGTCGCTCCCCGGGGATGCGCTCATTTACGCGCCCCGGCGCCGGTCCCGCGCCAGCAAAGCTCCTCAATATTCCAAAGCGTGTAGTGCTCCAGAACAGCGGGCCGAAAGTTCTCCAGCCCCTTCTTGGCCCCCACCAGAATGTTGGGGCTCACCAGCGGGATGAGCGGCAGGTTCTCCATCAGCAGCTCCTGCACGCGGTCGAACAATAGCTTGCGCTCCGCGTACTTCCGCGTGACGATCTGCCGCCGCATCAAGCCGTCGATCTCGGCTTCCCACGCGGTGGCGGGCGACTTCTGCTGGGGATTCCACAGATGCGTTCCGCCGCTCGAAAGCCACACGTTCATGTCCACATTGGGGTCCGCGTCGGCCTCGGCCAGCGACAACAGGCAGGCTTCATAATCGCGCGTGCGCAGCACCCGGTCGAGCAGGCTGCGAAACTCCAGCGAAACCACGTGGACATCCATACCCAGTG
>Ga0326727_10020642_pt1 | contig 13051 bp, 9 predicted proteins | sample MB2enrmetagenome_FD_207643 | JGI IMG/M metagenome (GOLD analysis project Ga0326727, IMG submission 207643) | Lab enriched peat soil microbial communities from McLean, Ithaca, NY, United States - MB29MY | ecosystem: Environmental > Terrestrial > Soil > Wetlands > Peat | place: USA: New York...
GGATGTGCGGCGGCTGCGCGAGGCAGGGATCGAAGAGCTCAGCATCGACCTGATCGCCGGGCTTCCGCACCAGACACGCGCAAGCTGGGAGCGCTCGCTCGATGAACTCGTCGCGCTCGACGTGCCGCACGCCAGCGTCTACATGTTGGAGGTGGACGAGGATTCGCGGCTGGGGCGCGAACTGATCGCCGGCGGACAGCGCTACCACGCACATCATGTTCCCGATGAGGCGCTCGTGGTGGAGCTCTACGAGCGCGCCTGCGAGCGGCTGAACGCGGCCGGCGTGGCGCAGTACGAGATTTCGAACTTTGCGCGCGCGGGTCACGAGTCTCGGCACAACCTGCGCTACTGGCTGCGGCAGCCGTACTTCGGCTTCGGCGTGGATGCGCACTCGATGCTGGCTTCGCCGCGTCGGGGCGAGTTGAACCGGGCGGTGCGCGTGGCGATGGCCGACGAGCTCGATGCGCTGCTGGCGGGTGCGGAGCCGGAGGTAACGGTGGTCGGCGAGCGGCAGGCCGTCGAAGAGACGTACTTTCTCGGACTGCGCATGACGCGCGGCGTGGAGCTGCTGGCGATCAAAGAACAGTTCGGCATCGCCGCCGTCGATGGCTATCGCGAGAAGATCGCGCAGATGGTCGGCGATGAACTGCTGGAGATCGAAGATGGCTGGCTGCGGCTGACGGCACGGGGAAGGCTACTCTCGAACCAGGTGTTTGCGGAGTTTGTGGGGGAGTAAGAAACATCTTGGTGTAACTATTTCGCTTACAGCGCGTCTCATGAGCAACCGAGGTGAGGATGGTTATGTTTGCTCGTTTGCTGCGTGGTTGTCCAATTCTGGGACTTACGGTTTCTCTTGCCGCCTGCATGGCCAGCGCTGCTCCGAGGGCGCCAATTCCAGCGGCGAATGCGGACCTTCCGCTGGCCTCCGCGCCGGGTAAGCAAACGGCGGTCTTCGCCGGTGGCTGCTTCTGGGGAACTCAGGCGGTCTTTGAAAGAGTGAAGGGCGTGGTAAAGACCACGGCGGGATACGCTGGCGGCGCGGCCTCAACCGCGAGCTACGGCCAGGTGACGACGGAGACGACCGGACACGCGGAGTCCGTCGAGGTGATCTATGACCCCTCCAAAATCAGCTACGGTCAATTGCTTCGCGTTTTCTTTTCCGTGGCCCATGATCCGACCCAGCTCAACCGCCAGGGGGCGGACATAGGACCCTCGTACCGCTCCGCCATCTTCTACGTCAATGACGACCAGAGGCGGATCGCGACCGCTTACATCGCACAGCTCGATGGCGCGAAGGTCTTTCCAGCGCGCATCGTCACCGAAGTGAGTCCGCTGAAAGGCTTCTACCCGGCCGAGAGCTACCATCAGGACTACGCGCTCCACAATCCCAACGATCCGTATATCCAGGTCTGCGACCGTCCCAAGATCGAGATGCTGAAGCAGCAGTTTCCGGAGCTGTTTGTGGAGTATGGAGGAAAGCACTGAGGGCTTGGTGATGACGCTTCGCGGTGATTCGGATTTACACTGGTCCTTCATCATCTTGCAGGAGCCCTTATGAGCAACTACATCGATCTGCGCAGCGATACGGTCACCCTGCCGAGCGAGGAGATGCGGCGTGCGATGGCCGCGGCCGAAGTCGGCGACGACGTGTATGGCGAGGACCCGACGATCAACCGGCTTGAAGCTCGCGCGGCGGAGATTTTCGGGCGCGAGGCGGCGATCTTCGTTCCCTCCGGAACGATGGGCAACCAGATCGCCATCAAGCTGCACACGCGCCCCGGGCAGGAGATTATCTGCGAGGAGCGCGGCCACATCTTCAACTACGAGATGAACATGCTGGCGTGGTTCAGCGGATGCATGGTGCGTCCCGTGGCCGCGCCGCTCGGCCTGCTGAGCTGGGAGCTGATCGCCGCGAAGATCGCCGGGGGGACCTACTACCTTGCGCAGACCGGGCTGATTGCGCTCGAAAACACTCACAACATGGCCGGAGGCACGGTGCTGCCCGCCTCGGCGATGGAGGAGATCTGCCGCGAGGCGCATGCGCGGCGGCTGCCCGTACATCTGGACGGAGCGCGCATCTTCAATGCGGCCGCGTTTCTCGGGCGTCCGGTGGCGGAGCTGACACGCGGCTTCGATTCGGTGATGTTCTGCTTGTCGAAGGGACTGGGTGCCCCGGTGGGCTCGCTGCTGGTGGGCTCGAAGGATTTCATCGCCTCGGCGCGCTCGGTGCGAAAGGCGCTCGGCGGAGGCATGCGTCAGGCGGGCGTTCTGGCCGCAGCGGGATTGATTGCGCTGGAGCATGGGCCCGCGCGGCTGCATGAAGATCACGCCAACGCGCGGCTGCTGGCCGAGGGCGTGGCGGAGATTCCCGGCGTCGCCATCGATCTGGCGACGGTTCAGACGAACATCCTCATCTTTGACGTAAGCGGCACGGGACGCAGCTCGACCGAGACCGTCGAGGCGCTGAAGCGCGAGGGCGTGCTGGCGGGGACGGTGAATCCAAGGCAGATTCGCTTTGTCACGCATCTGAATGTCTCGGCGGCGCAGTGCAGGCAGGCTGTCGAGAAGCTGCGCGCCATCTGCGGCCACGTAGTTCCCACATCTGCCAACTGACGGCAGATATGGGGCACCTGCGCCATCTGCGGGAAGAGCGTGGGCGTGTAGCTCCCAATCCGACTAGTCGCTGGCCGGAACCGTGCAGCCCACCTCCGTTGGTTCATCTTCCAGTAGTTCGGAGGCGGCGCGCTGCACGCGGACGTCGTCTGCGCCAAGCTGCGGCACTTCGATCTCTTCGTAGTAGCGGGTCGCAGTCAGCACCCGTCGATCATCCCCGCTTGAGCGCGCCCCTGCGGCAGCTTCGCACATGAAGGCGAACGCCAGGCTGTGGCTCAAACGTTCCAGAAGCTTGCGTGCGTACCGTTGCGAGTTGGAATGACTGGCCATAACGATAGCAATGGCGGCAGCATCATCCTTGAGTCGTGATTCGAGCGCGCATCGCAGCGGTGACATGGCATCCGGCATACGGTCGATGATGCCGCGCACACGGCGCTCGTACTCGACTTGACCTGCGTACTTCGGCGAGAGAAGACGCAGCAACTCCAGCGCCTGAATGTTCGCCGGCCCCTCCCAGACGGTGAGCACCTGCGCATCGCGGTAAAGACGCGCAATCGGGTAGTCCGAAGTGTAGCCATTGCCTCCGATCAGTTCGAGCGTCGCACGACAGGCGCGAATCGCATCCTCTGCCGTAAGGTACTTGGCAAGAGCGGTGACCAGGCGAAGCCATGTGCCCTTCCGCGTGTCAGCCAGCGCGGCGTCGAACGCCAGCGCGGCCTCAAAGGCCAGCAGTGTGCCGGCTTCAAAGCGCACTCGAATGCCGAGCAGTTCGTGCTGCACCATCGGATAGTCTGCCAGCACGTGGCCAAAAGCCCGGCGCGACTTCGCCCACTGTATGGCCTCGCGCAAGGCACGCCGCTGCACTCCGGCGGCGCCCACCGCGTTGTGCACCCGGCTGTACTCAAGCGCCGCCATCATGAATCGGAATCCATGCGGTGGAGCGGCAATCTCCACGGCTTCTGCACCGAGCAGCTCCACTTCGCCCGTCGGAAGCCCTTTGGTTCCAAGCTTGTCCTTCAGCCGGCGGATCAGATAGCGGTTTGAAGTGCCGTCCTCCAGGCGGCTCGGAACAAGATACAGCCCCAAGCCAGCCGAGCCTGGCTCGGCGCCCGGCGGCCGCGCGGTCGCAATGGCCAGCCCGCTATTTGCATTGCTGGTGAACCATTTCAATCCGTGCAAGGCAAAGCGGCCACCCAGCGGGACAGCAGTCGTCGTGGTCGCACCGACGTCACTGCCACCATGCTGCTCGGTTGCCCACGTACCGCCAGTTGCAGTACGCCCATCCATGCGGATGACTTCGTTCAGATACTTGCTGCGCAGCTCCTGGCTCGCGTGATAGCCGAGCACATAGGCGACGGCACCGGTGAGTGTAACCGGGCAGTGCAGACTGATGTCCGCCTGCGAGAGCAGAAATCCCATGATGAAGCCGAGCAGGTGAGGCGCTCCCTCCGAATACGGTAGTCCGATTGCGCCGCGGCGATAAATTTCCTGGTGCTGTGCGTCATACCAGGGATTCACTACGACCCGATTTGCTACAGCTCCGCTGGGGTCGTAGATTTCGAGCGCCGGCGGAGCGTACCGGTCGGTGTAATTGGCCTGCGCATCGACATCGGTGAGCACCCACTCGTGGAATTCCGCAAGCTTGGAAAGGTAAGCACGAAGGCGCGGTTCGCGGGAGAGTAAGAGAGGCTCAAGGTACGCGTCAAATGGGTTGTGCTCAGACATGGCATCCAGAGAGGACAGGCGTTGATAGTGAGATGCTCAACTCCGCGGAGCGGGTTGGCCCCGTTATCCCTCCTGACGAGTCAGCTCGTGGCAGGATGTTGCTTTTCTCTACTGGCGCGGCTTCCGACGGCTTGCTCAGCCGCTGAACTTTCTTGCCCCGCTCAGCGTATCTAACGCGTGCGGGTGCAAAAGCGCTGCGTGTGCAACCATAGGGCCGTGGTTTGGCCCGTGCCCCTCGCTAAATCGCTGCTGCGCAGCCGGATGCGAAGTGTAGCTATGTCCTTACGAGACCTCTTTCTCGATGTGCTGACCACGCTCTGGTCCAACAAACTGCGGACCTTTCTTACCATGTTTGGCATTGCCTGGGGCATCGTCTCGATTGTGCTGATGGTCGCGGCAGGGGAAGGCATGCGCGTGGGTCAGCAGAAGCAGCAGCAGACCTTCGCCAAGGATCTCATGATCGTCTTTGCAGGACGCACCAGTCTGCAGGCTGGCGGAACAAACGCCGGGCGCCGCATCCGCTTTGAAGATTCCGACGTTCCCTATGTCGCCGCACAATCGCCCTCCTGCAAATATGTTCTTCCAGAGCTGGGCAATGAAGCTTCCGTGCATAGCAACTACAACAGTGCGCACCCTACCATCGCCGGATCATTTCCGCCCTTCGCCAAGATCCGCAGCATCGATGTCGCCGCCGGAAGGTTCTACACCTGGCAGGACGTGCGGGAAGGCCGCCGCGTCGCCTTCCTCGGCAGCGAAATCAACAAGCAGCTCTTTCCCGAGGGCGGGGCCATCGGACAGAACATCTACATCCAGGGCATTCCCTATATTGTCGTCGGCGTCATGCGCGACAAAAAGCAGGATTCCAGCTACGACGGCTGGGACGTCAGCAAGATCTTCGTTCCTTTTCCCGTCATGCAGCAGGACTTGCCCAACAAGCCGCCGGCCACGCCACACAGCATCGATCGCCTGCTCATTGCCCCTGTCGGCGTCGGTGAGCATGAGAGCTGCAAGCATCAGCTCACCATGGCACTCGCCCATCTGCACAACTTTGATCCACTCGACAAGGAAGCCATCAGCAACTGGGACACGCTCGAAGAAGCGGCCGCCTTCACTACCATGACCGACGGGATGAAGTACTTTCTCGGGGCTGTTGGCATCACCACGCTTTTTCTCGGCGGCCTGGGTGTCATGAATGTCATGCTGGTCGCGGTCCGCGAGCGCACCCGCGAGATCGGTATCCGCAAGGCTCTTGGCGCGCCCGCGCATAGCATCCTGCGCCAGTTCTTTCTGGAGACGATGATCGTCGTCTTCCTCAGCGGCGCCGTCGGTCTCGGCATGGCCTTCTCTCTCTGCGCCTTCGTCAACAGCTTCCGCATGCCGGACTACTTCGCCGGACTACTCCCTACCTGGCAGTCTGGAGCGCTGGCCGTCTCCCTGCTCGGCGCCGTTGCGTTCTGCGCCGCACTCTATCCCGCGCGCCAGGCTGCCCGCATCGATCCCATCGAGGCGCTACGCTTTGAGGCTGGAGGCTGATTCATGGGTCTGATTCATGATGTGCTCGCCGAAGCCATGAACGCGCTGCTCAAGAACCGCACGCGCAGCCTGCTCACCATGTTGGGAGTGGTCTGGGGCATCGCCTCCGTGACCCTGCTCATCGCCTACGGTTCCAGCTTCCGCTCGGTGTTGGTCACTGCCTTTGATTCCTTCGGGAAGACCGCGGTGATTGCCTGGTCCGGGCAAACCAGCCAGCAGGCCGGAGGTCAGCGTGCCGGAAAGAGAGTTCGCTTCGAGCAGGAGGATCTCGATTACATCAAGGCCACTTCACCGGCCATCAAAACCATCTGCCGGGAAAACTCACGCAACCTCGCACTGGAGTATAACGATCATTATGTCAATGGCGCCGTCCGCGCCGTCTGCGCCGAATACGGTGTAATGCGCAACGAGGTGCCTGCCGCTGGACGCTGGCTCACTCCCATGGATCTCGTCGAGCGCCGCCGTGTGATTTTCCTGGGGGACAAAATCAAGCACCAGCTCTTCGGCAACCGCAACCCAATTGGCGAATCCATCCTCGTCAGCGGCATGCGATTTGAGGTTGTCGGCGTCATGGACAAGAAAATCCAGCTCTCGAATTACTTCACCAGCGACGACAACTCCGCCTGGATTCCGTTTTCCACCGCCAGCGATCTCTACGACAACAAGGACACCCCGGTTTTCATCTTCGCGCCGGTTGCGCCCTCCCTGGAGGCCGTCGCCCGCAAGCAATTCCTCGCCGGCCTAGCCGAGCGGCAGGGCTTTTCGCCGACGGACGATAAGGCTGTCACCATGTTCGGCCGCGAAGAGTTCCGCCCCGTAATTGACGGCATCACCATCGGCATACAGGGATTGTTGCTCTTCATCGGCGCACTCACCCTCGGCATTGGCGGTGTCGGCGTCATGAACATCATGCTGGTCTCGGTCGATGAGCGCATCCGCGAGATCGGCCTGCGCCGCGCGCTCGGAGCACGGAAACGCCACATCCGGCTGCAGCTGTTTGCCGAGACTTTCGTCCTCATGTTTCTTGGCGGTGCCGCCGGAATCCTGCTCTCCTGGATTCTCACTCACGCCGTTGGAACCCTGCCGCTGCTCGGCCCACTCTTCAAGGACGAATCCGGCAAGGCCGATATCCACCTGCAAATCTCAGGTGGAACCATCCTGCTCTCCTCATTGGTGCTTTTTATTGTCGGCTTGCTCAGTGGCATGGTGCCGGCAATCAAAGCCTCGAGCCTCGATCCGGTCGAGGCCCTGCGTTACGAGTAGAGCGGCCTACTGCAGGACCACCTGCTGCCCCTCGTTCAGACCGCTGAGAATCTCTGTCTTCGCACCGTTGGAAATCCCTGCCTGCACCGGGACCTTGCGCTTTCCGTCCTTGCTCTTCGCGTCTGGAATCTCCACCGAGGCCGATTTGTTCTGGTCATAGATCAGCGAGCTCTCCGGCACGTTCAGCACGTTCTTGTGCTCTTCCAGAATCATCTCCGCATTCGCCGTCATCATCGCCTTCAGCTCCCCCCCCGGATTGTTGATCGAGACCCGTACCTCGAAGGTGGTCACGTTATCTTTCTCCACTCCCATCGGAGAGATCTTCGTCACTTTGCCCTGGAACGTCTTATCCCGGAACGATTCCACGCGGATTCGCGCCGGCTGCCCTAAATACACTTTGGCGATGTCGCTCTCATCCACCTTGCCCTTTACGTAGACTTCGCGGGTATCGCCAATCGTCATCACCAGGGTCGCCGAGGAACCCATCACGAGGATTGAACTTACGGCGTCGCCAACCTCTACGTCGCGTGAAAGCACGATGCCGTCGATCGGCGCAACAATGGTCGTGTAGCTCAACTGCTCGCGCAACTGCGAGAGCGTGGCTTCCGCGCGCTTCACGTCGGCCTGCGCCTGCGTCACCCTGGCTGAATTGACCTGCACCTGCGCCTGGGCCACGTTCTGTTTATTCGTCGCCACCACGTAGTTCTTCTCTGCGTCGTCCAGCGCCGCCTGTGAGACCACTCCCTGCTTTGCCATCGAGCTCGCGCGCTCCCAGGCCCGCTTCAGCATCGGCACGTCCACACCCTCGGCATCCACCTTGGAGCGCGCCAGATCCGCCTGCGACGAGCGCCATGTTGCCTCGGCGGATTGCAGTTGTGCCTCGGACTGACGCACCTGCGCTTCCATCTCCACCCGGTCCAACTCCGCCAGCACCTGCCCGGCCTTCACGTGATCACCCGCTTCAATGTAGAGCTTTTTCACGATGCCGCTGGCCTTGCTCTTGATCTCCACTTTTGTGATGGGCTCGACTTTGCCGGTTGCTACCACGCTCTTCACCAGGTCGCCGCGTTCCACCTTGCCCAGCTTGGTCGGATCGATCTTCGGACCGCCGCTGTGTGCCGCCGTCAGCCCAACTACCACCAGAACCGCAATTACCGCTATGATTACCCCAATCCAGATTACTTTGCGCGGGCGCTTTCCATTTCCGTTTGCCACCTGCTGCCTCCTCGGCTGTTCCGCGCCAGCGCACAATTCTCCCACTGGCCTGACACATCGTTTGTACGCAAAGCACCCGCATCAGGTTCCCAAGGTTCTACGTCAGACAAATTGACGAGAACATTCCTTCTGTAAACAGCCCCAGGAGGCGTACTCACGAGCCACTGCTCCCAGGCAGTCTGTTCGGCCCCGTTCCCTGTGAAGGGTTGGCGACAATTAAGAAAGTGAAGAAGGACCGGCAGTACGGACAATTGAGAGTAATCTTGGGGCGAGCAAATTGATGCCTCTCGCCGGGGGCGGTTCGACGCCAACCAAGGCGTGTTCACCAGCATCTCTGTTTAGCATGCCCGGTTTCAATTCTTGTACTCGTGAGGTTCAGTCATGTCCTTCGCTGCCAAACTGTCGATTCTGTTGGTTTCTTTCACAGCTGCCCTTTGGTGCCAGCCCTCGATGAGCACACAACCGAAAGACAATGGCACTTCCTCCCTCGAAGCGCGGCGTATGAAGCTGAAAAACCTTGTAGCAGAAGAGTGGGAGTACGAACTGAAAGAGAGCCCGGAGTCGGCCACGATCTATGGCGACTACCGATACAACGACCGGTGGAGCGACTATTCGCTAGCCCACGTCGCCGAACGGAAGGAATGTTACGAGAGATTCCTGGCGCGCTTCGAGGCGATCGACGTCACGGGCTTTCCCGAACAGGAGCAACTCGACAGAGCGCTAATGGTCCACAATCTGAAGAGGGATCTGGAATCCATCGCGCTCAGGAACGATGAGATGCCACTGGACCAGTTCAGAGGAGTTCATCTTTGGCTGGCCCAGTTCGCGGCCCTGGTTCCACTCGATAACACCAAACACTACGAGGACTATCTGTCGCGCCTTCATAGGGTGCCGCGCGTGTTCGATCAGGTGATCACGCTGCTCGAACAGGGGGAGAAAGACGGCCTTATGCCGCCGAACTTCCTACTCCAGAAGGTTGTCACGCAGTGTGAATCGATTGCTGCCCCCACTGGCGAGGACAATGTTTTTGGTGGAGTTGTGAAGAGGTTTCCGGCGAGCATGCCGTTGGCAGATCAGAAGCGCCTGCACGACCAGATATTGAATGCGGTCGACACAGAAGTGCGGCCATCGTATGCAAAGCTCGCCACATTCGTTAAGCAGGAATATGCCCCCAAGGGGCGCGTCCAGCCCGGTCTGTGGGCCTTGCCCGATGGAGATGCTCGCTACCGCTTTGCGGTTCGCAACATGACAACTACGGAAATGACTCCGGAAGCAATTCATGAACTCGGACTGGCGCAGGTCAAGGAAATCGAAGAGCAAATGACGGCACTCGCGAAGAGACTCGGCTTCGCGGACCTGAAAAGTTTTCGCGCGTCATTGCAGAATAATCCAAAGCTTACGCCGGAGTCGGGCGAACAAATTCTGGACTCCTATCGCAAATATATAGGGCAAATGCAGTTGAGGCTGCCACAACTGTTTGGCCTGCTGCCGAAGGCTCCGGTTGAGGTGGTTGCGGTTGAGCCGTTCAGGGAGAAGGAATCGGCGGCGGCCCAGTATGTCCCAGCGACTCCGGATGGTTCACGGCCCGGCAAAGTGTATGTGAATACGGGCGACTTCAAGCATCGAACGATGCTCAATGTGGAAGCGACAGCCTACCACGAAGGTGTTCCCGGCCATCACCTGCAGACTTCAATCGCGCAGGAACTTCCGTCGTTGGCGGCTTTCCGCCAGCACGGATGGTATACGGCGTACGGCGAGGGTTGGGCACTTTATGCGGAGCGGCTTGGGAAGGATCTCGGTTTTTATCAGGATCCTTACAGCGATTACGGTAGACTTACGAGCGAGTTGCTACGGGCAACGCGCCTAGTGTTAGACACAGGCGTGCATTACAAGCATTGGACGAGGGAGCAGATGGTTGACTTCTTCCGTCAGCACTCGGACGAGGATGAGCCCGACATTCAGGCCGAGACGGACCGCTACATTGCAATGCCCGCGCAGGCACTCGCGTACAAGATAGGACAACTTAAGTTTCTGGAATTGCGTGAGCGAGCGAAGAAGGAATTAGGCAATCAATTCGATATCCGCGCATTTCACGACGAGATGCTGAGTGGAGGAGCGCTTCCGCTGGACATTCTGGATTCTCGCACCAGTGCTTGGATTGGCGCACAAAAGAAGTTCAGGCCAGAGTCTGTGGCGCGGTAAAACTGTTGCGTTGAGGCCATGGACCAAGCCGCGTGTCGCACATTCAGGCCCATCCTTAGGCTGGGGTGAGCAGCTGCCTCTGAACGTCTCAGCTCGGCCCAACTCCAGATCTGCTTTGAGTCTCCTTCGCCCTTCCCGCCCCCCACAGATAGAAAACAAATCCGCAGAACAGCGCCGCCGCAAAGGCAAACTTGAATGGCATCGCGACGCCCGAGGGCGAGAAGAATCCCTCGATGATTCCAGCCAGAATCAGCATCGGAATCACGCCCACGATCAGGCGCGAAGCCTCCGCGCCACCGTGGATCAGTGAATCGCGCCGCGAGAGGTTGCCGGGAAAGAGCAGCGCCTGCGCCAGCCGCAGTCCTGCGCCGCCCGCGACGCAGATGCTTGGCAGCTCCAGCACTCCATGCGGAGCCACGAAGCTCCAGAGCTGGCCGCTCATATCGTTCAGCCAGCAAGCCGCGCCGATCACGCCCAGCATCAGCCCGTTGAAAAACATCATGTACACCGTGCCGATGCCCGCCACAATGCCCGAAGCGAAGGCCACGAACGAGACCGAGAGATTGTTGCTCATGATCGCACTCGAGGTCTGCGGCTCGACTCCGACGATCGAGTGCGTCCACATCTCGTGCCGCTCAATCGTAGCTACCATGTGCGGGCCGAGAAATTCGCGCATGAACTCCGGATTGCTCAAGGTCAGGAACATTCCGATCAGCGCGCCGGCGATGAACAATGCCGCCGCCGCGGCCGGGTAAGGCAGCAGCGCGCGAAAGATCCTCGGATACTCGCAGGCGTAAAATCGCAGCACGTCGCGCGTGGTCGTCTTCTGGCCGGAGTAGATGATATTGTGGACGCGTCCGAGCAGTTGGTTCAGGTAGCGCGCCTGCTGCTGCGAGGCGGCGTCGGCGCGCACGGCAGAGAGATCGGTGGCGGTCTGGCGGTAGAGCAGTCCCAGTTCGCGCAGTTCGTTGCGGCCCAGTCCTCGCAGTCCGAGGCGCTTGACCTCGGCGAGCAGCTCTTCCAGTCGCGACCAGTACGGCTGACGGCGTTTCAACCAATGGGTGGAGATCATCGTGTCTGACCTGTACGAAAAACTTGACGTACAAACTCCCGAGCAGATTTCGCTGGAATTCTCCCTCGCCGGAATCGGCAGCCGCGCCCTGGCTCTGCTCTACGACTCCCTGATTCAGCTCGTGCTCGGATTACTGATCGGCTTCGCCATAGCCTACTACGGAGAGAGCCTGCAGCACTACTGGGTCTGGGCCTCCAACTGGATGAAGGCCGCCGTCATCTTTTTCTTCTTCTGCATGTACTGGGGATACTTCGCGCTCTTCGAGATCCTCTGGCACGGGCAGACGCCCGGCAAGCGACACGCGCAGATTCGCGTCATCAGCATCAGCGGACGTCCCATCACGGTCTTCGAGGGAGTGGGACGCAATTTCCTGCGCGCCATCGACAGCCTCTTTTTCTACGGCATCGCCGTTCTTGCCGCCGCCATCGACACTCAGCACCGGCGCCTCGGAGATATGGTCGCCGGAACCGTCGTCATCCACGACGCTCACGGAATCGCCGATACCCTGTGGTACGCCAACGAATCGCGCGCCGCTAACAAGCTGGGAGATGTCGCCACCGCCGTCTCGGTCAGCGAATTTCAACTGATCGAAACCTTCCTGGCGCGCCGCCTCGATCTCGATCCCGAGATTCGCCAGCGGCAGGCACAAGCCATCGCCGACCGCGTCGCCGAAAAGTTGAAGCTCAAAGCCGCGAGCCGCCCTCCGAATGAGGATCTGCTCGAAGACGTCGCCCGCAGCTATCGCGACGGCGCACGGTGCCGGCAATAGGCGCCTCTGGTCCGGGCTCAAAAAGCGACTTTTCCTGTTACGGCTGTTGATCGCTCCAGAGTTATGTTGAGCTTGCGCATCTTATACAGAAGTGTGGTCCGCTTAAGGCCTAGTCGCGCGGCGGCGCCGTCCTTGCCAGCTATCTTCCCTTTGGCAGCTTTCAGAGCTGAGATAATCGCATTTCGTTCACTATCGCGAAAAGTCAAGAGCGGTGCGACTTGCACGCTGGAGGCAGTCAACTCGACGAGCGGAGCGTTCAATGTGTCTCCCGGCGTGAGAATCACAGCTCTCTCGATGAAGTTCTCCAACTCACGGATGTTACCGGGCCACTCCCGCGCCATGAGAGCGTCCATGGTTTCGCGGGGAATGCTGGTGATCGACTTCTGCATTCGGCGGCACAGGCGAGAGACAAAATGCTGGACGAGGAGAGGAATGTCCTCGCGGCGCTCGCGCAAGGGCGGCACCTCGATTGGAAAGACATTGAGTCGATAGAAAAGGTCCTCGCGAAAAGTCCCCTCGCGAATCATCTTGTGCAGGTCCTTGTGGGTGGCCGCGATGAGGCGAACGTTGACCTGAATGGTGCGAGTGCTGCCAAGCCGCTCGAACTCGTGCTCCTGAATGGCACGCAGGAGTTTGGGCTGAAGGTCGAGGTCGATGTC
>Ga0326727_10020643_pt1 | contig 13050 bp, 10 predicted proteins | sample MB2enrmetagenome_FD_207643 | JGI IMG/M metagenome (GOLD analysis project Ga0326727, IMG submission 207643) | Lab enriched peat soil microbial communities from McLean, Ithaca, NY, United States - MB29MY | ecosystem: Environmental > Terrestrial > Soil > Wetlands > Peat | place: USA: New York...
GAAAACGAGTTTACTCTTGCGGCATGCGCAGCCGGGGGGCCCAGTTCGAATTCTGAGACCCGCGAGTCTAGCTGGACGCGGAAGTCACTGCCCCTTGCGGGGCCGCACGGCTTCCTTGGCTTCGGCGGGGCCGGCGGCGGGGACTTCGGGGATCTCGGCTTTGACGGCGCCGATGTTCAGACGCTTGCGCAATTCGGCGTCGAGCTTGGCGAAGGTGTCCTTATTGTCCTTGAGGTAGGTGCGGGTGTTTTCGCGGCCCTGGCCGATGCGCTCGCCGGCGTAGGCGTACCATGCGCCGGACTTCTCGACGATGTTGTTGGCCACGGCCAGGTCGAGCACGTCGCCCTCGCGGCTGATGCCCTCGCCGTAGAGGATGTCGAACTCCGCCTCGCGGAAGGGCGCGGCCACCTTGTTCTTGACGATCTTGACCTTGGTGCGGTTGCCGGTGACGGCGTCGCCGTCCTTGATGGCGGCGATGCGGCGAATGTCCACGCGGACCGAGGAGTAGAACTTGAGGGCGCGGCCGCCGGTGGTGGTCTCCGGGTTGCCGAACATGACGCCGATCTTCTCTCGGATCTGATTGATGAAGATGAGAGCGGTGCGGGATTTGGAGACCGTTCCGGTGAGCTTGCGCAGGGCCTGGGACATAAGGCGGGCTTGCAGGCCCATGTGGGAGTCGCCCATCTCGCCGTCCAGCTCGGCCTTGGGGACAAGGGCAGCGACCGAATCGACGACCAGCACGTCGATGGCGCCGGAACGGACCAGGGCTTCGGTGATTTCCAGGGCCTGCTCGCCCGAGTCGGGCTGCGAGACCAGCAGGTTGTCGATGTCCACGCCCAGTTTTTTGGCGTAGGCGGGGTCGAGTGCGTGCTCGGCATCGACAAAGGCCGCCAGACCGCCCAACTTTTGCGCCTCGGCGATGATCTGCAAGCAGATGGTCGTCTTGCCGGAGGATTCGGGGCCGAAGACCTCGCTGACGCGGCCGCGGGGTATTCCGCCCACGCCCAGCGCCGCGTCAAAGCTGATGGAGCCGGTGGAGATCACGGCAATGGGCACCAGCGCCTCTTTGGACCCGAGCCGGACAATCGACCCTTTACCAAACTGTTTTTCGATCTGCGCAAGGGCAAGTTCTACGGCTTTGGTGCGGTCATCGGCAATTGCCATGGGGGGCTCCTCTAGGTGCTCGCGGCGGCCGGTTCTTGCCTACCTCAGCGGGGAAGCGGCGCGGCGGCATGGAATTCATTTCGAAGGGATTGTAGCAGGGCTGGACAAACAAGGCCAGAAAAAAGTGGCGAAGAAAGGGTGAAGAAATTAAATTGCGTAAATTATGCGAACTGCATCAATCGTAAAAAGTGCATCAATATGAGATTTGATGTAGAATGAGATCATGAGAACTACAATCACACTGAACAATGTGACCCATGCATATGCCAGCTATTACGCCAACGCGCGTGGGCTGACGCTCAGCGCGGCCATTGATGAGTTGATCCGCAAGGCGCAGGCGGCGCCAGCGTCCAAGCCGGAGATTTGCTTTTCTCCCATTAGCGGTTTACCCATGTTTCCTCCCAGAGGTGGAACGATCACCGCGGAGATGGTAAAGGAGATCGAGGAGGAGGAGTTTGACCCGAAACTATTTACTTGATCTGAACGTCTTGATTGCGCTGGTGGACTCTGGCCACCAGCATTACCAAAAGGCGCAGGATTGGTTCATCTCTTCCGGCGATTCTTACGTTCGCCTTTGCCCACTCACTGAAGCGGGATTTCTCCGTATCACAACGAATCCTTCCTACCGGCCGGCGCCGCGCACGATAGAAGAAGCAATTGCTATCTTGCAGCTTCTCAAAGGCCATCCGCGCTTTGCGCATCCACTCTATGGGTATTGTGAGATAAAAGACAGCTGGGTCGACTTGACCGCACGTTTCGCCGCGCGCATTAGCGGCCATCAGCAGATAACCGATGCTTATCTTTTAGGGCTTGCGATCAAAGAGAAAGGTGTGTTGGTCACGTTCGACAAGAGCATCCAATATATGGCGGGCGCGGAGTTCAGCCAGAACGTTCTACTTCTTGAGTAAAGGGCAACGTGCTGTTCAAACGGTGTAGGCGCCGATGCGGATTTCCCGGCTGGTCAACTCGTCGCAGGCGCGGTCCAGGGTTTCGTACTCCCGGTCATGGTCCTTGCGGAAGGCGCGGAAGGCCTCTTCGCTGGCCCAGCGGTCGATGGTGAGGTAGTTGCCGGGGATGTAGGCGTCGCGCAGCAGCTCCGTGCCCCGGTACTCGGGCGAGGCGCCAAAGAGCTGCGCCCATGCGCCCTGGGGAGAATAGGCGGCCTCGAAGGCGGCAATCTTCTCCTCGGAAATTTCGAACTGCCAGACAACGACGAACATCGGCGTACTCGATCTTGACTTTATGGTAGCGCAGGGGGGAGCGGGTTGGCCAAGGCTGGAGATAATTCGGCGCTTCCGGGGCGAGATACGCGGGAAAAGATGGCGTTCAAGCCGAGAGACAAGGCTGTGCGAAAAGCCTGGAATCGCAAGGAAAACTGGAAGATCGTATCGGCTTTGGCCGAAGAAAATTGAGAATTTTCTAAGCAAAGTATATGCATAGTTTTGCACATATTTAGGTTTTACCTCCAGTAAACCTATGATTCTAAACAGTCTAGATTGGCATGCAACGTGCAGGTATTTCCATTAATGCAATTGGAGCGCGCCGGATAGCATTTTCTGTATCTACTTGAGATACTCACTATTCTTAAGTTGCTCCAATGGTGTACTATGTTTTGCAGGGTGAAGGTGTCGGTGTATTCGACGCCCAACACATCCAAGACATTGCGGGCCAACTGCCAAGGATTAGGCAGGACAGATGCCCGCGAAGATGAAATTGGAGGAATGAGGAATTATGAAGAAGATCTGGTTGGTTGGACTCGTACTGGCAACGATCCTTGCGATTGCCCCGGTCGCAATGGCTTCGTCGATCTCATTTGGCATTATCGGCATCAACAATGGTGATCCCAACGGCACCAACGGCACCGGCTTGGTCAGCGGCAGCATGTACCTCAGTGGCACCCAGATTGGCAGCGAGTTTTATGCCGGCTTAGGAAGCACCATTTCGCTCGACGCCGTTGGCATTACGACAGGCACCGAGACCGGAACCCTGCTCTTAACCAGCGCAGGGACACCCGTTGGATCGAGTCCTTGGGGAACTGTCTACGCAGACCCCTACAATTTTTTTGGCTACGACGACATCCTTGATCTTTCAAACCCGGACCCCAATGGTCTCATTTTCGTGTTGAACGATGCACACAACACGGAAGTGGAGATCTATTACGACTACAACAATTCCGGCCCGGGCTATTCCTACGCTCTATATTCCTATGACCCCATCACTACGAATTCGGAGCCGAATTCAAATGATGGCTATGGCATTGACCTCACGCCTGAGCCGTCCTCTTTGATCCTGCTCGGCACGGGTCTGCTCTGCATGGCAGGCTTCCTTTTCTGGAAGGCCAAGCCGGGCATGATCCGGGTAAGGTAGTTTCTCCAGAAGTTCATCTAACCACGGAGGGCGCGACGTGCGCCCTCCTTTTTTGTGATTGCAGAGCCTTGCGGCTCGATTCTGCCCTGCCCGTCCCCTGGAGCAAAGCAGAGACAGACGGGCTTCAATCTTCCCTAGATCCGCTTTAGATTAGCGAATTTCTCCATCAATTTTTTCACGCCGTGGCTGTTGAAGAGGATGGTGAGCTTGGCGGCCTCGCCGTCGCCCTCGCGCAGGAGGATGGTGCCCTCGCCGTACTTGGCATGGCGGATGTGCTGACCCTTCTTCAGATTGACCGCGCCGTTGGTCGCGGGAAGATCCATGGCCGGGGTTGATCCTGCCGGGCGGGGAAGCGAGCCGGGTTTGCCATGGCCAGCTTTGCCGCCGAAGAAGCGGGCGATGTTGTCGATGGAGTGGCCCTCCGGGCTTTCACCTTTTGGACTAGATTCCTGACTGGTCGAAGGCGCCCTGGGAGTCATCCAGGAGGCGACAAAGGGCTTGGAGGAAGGAATCTTTGCGCTCATTCCATTCACCTTGCTCGCGCTGGCCACGAAGCCCCTGGCGGGCGAACGCGGGGCCTCCTGATTTTCGTCTTCGTAGTTGTAGTGCCGGTCGGCAAAGTCGCTCGTTGCGCCGGGGCGGCGGCTGAAGGACTTGGGGTATCCGGGAGTGGCCCAGGCTGCGGATTGGGCAGGCGGCCGGCTGCCGAGATTCTCGATCAGTCGGCTGGGGACTTCTTCCAGGAAGCGGGAGGGGATGCTCATCTCCGGGGCGTCGTTGCCGTAGCGGCGGCGATAGTGGGCGCGGGTGAGGACCAGTGTGTTCATGGCGCGGGTCATGCCGACGTAGCAGAGGCGGCGCTCTTCTTCGAGCTCGTCGGGATTGTTGAGGGTGCGGGAGTGGGGAAAGAGCCCCTCTTCCAGGCCGGCGAGGAAGACCAGCGGGAACTCCAGGCCTTTAGCGGCGTGCAGCGTCATCAGCGTCACACGGGCGTCGGGGTCGAACTGGTCGGTGTCGGAGGCCAGAGCGGCGTGGTCCAGAAACTCGGCCAGGGTTTCGCCGCGGACTTCGGCGTCGTGGGCGGCGTTGGCCAGTTCCTTCAGGTTTTCAATGCGGCTGAAGGCCTCCGGCGAGCCTTCGGTTTCAAGGGCTTTGATGTAGCCGGTGCGGTCGAGAAGGAAACGGATCAGTTCGGGGAGCGTGGCGGCGTCGCCGGGCGAGCGAAAGGCTTTGACATTGTTGTCTTCCGTACTGGATGAGTCTGCCGTGGACGCGCCAAACGCGAAGCCGGTGTCGGCGTCCTGGCCGGATTCATCCCCGGCGGCGACGTCGGCCGAGAGCTTGCCGGCGAAGTCGGGGTCCATCATGGCCTGGGCGTCGAGGATGAGCTGGCGGAAGGAGTCGATGGCCATCAGCGCACGGGAGGGGATGAGTCGGTTGGCTAGGACGGCGCTGAGAACGTCCCAGGTGGACTGGCCGGTCTCCAGAGCCAGCCGTTCCAAAGTCTCCAGCGTCGTTTTGCCGATGCCGCGAGCCGGGGTGTTGATGACCCGCTGCAAAGCCATCGAATCGTGAGGGTTGCGGATCAGGCGCAGATAGGAGAGCAGGTCCTTGATCTCGGCGCGCTCATAAAAGCTGAAGCCGCCGACCATGGTGTAGGAGATGTTGTAGCGGCGTAGCGCCTCCTCAACCAGCCGGGACTGGGCGTTGGTGCGGTAGAGGACGGCACAGTGCTGCTCCGCCCCGGTTTCGGATAAGTTTGTCTGCCGGAGATAGGCCTGAATACGATCGGCAATAAACAGGGCCTCGTTTTCGCCGTCCGGGGCCTCATAGTAGCCGATCAGCGAACCGCCCTGGCGATCGGTCCAGAGCTTCTTGCCCTTGCGCATAATGTTGTTGGCCACCACCGCGCCGGCGGCCTCCAGAATGATTTGCGTTGAACGGTAGTTCTGCTCCAGCCTGACGATGCGCGCGTTGGGAAAGTCCTTTTCAAACTCCAGAATGTTGCGGATGTCGGCGCCGCGCCAGGAATATATGCTCTGGTCCTCGTCGCCCACCGCGCAGACGTTCTTTCGTTCACCGGCCAGCAGCTTCATCAACTCGTACTGGGGGCGGTTAGTGTCCTGGTACTCGTCCACCAGCAAATAGCGGTAACGGCGCTGGTAGCGCTCGCGGGCTTCGCTGGAGACCTTGAGCAGGCGGACGGCCTCCAGCAGCAGGTCGTCGAAGTCCAGGGCGTTCGACTTGCGCAGCTCGGCCTTGTAGCCCTGGTAGATGTGGGCGATGCGCTCTCCGTTGGGGTCTTTGGAGGAGAGGTAATACTCCTGGGGATCGATCATGTGGCTCTTGGCCCAGGAGATGCGTCCCAGCACCGCGCGCGGAGTCAGCTGCTTGGTGTCCAGGCCCATGCGCTTCATGATCTGCTTGACGACGGCCTGCTGGTCGTTCTCGTCGTAGATGGCGAAGTCGCGGGTCAGCCCCTCCTTTCCCACCTTGAGTGCCTCGATGTCGCGGCGCAGGATGCGGACGCAGAAGGAGTGAAAGGTGGATATAAGTGGCTTAGCGAGGGAGGAATGGCCCAGCAACCGGTCCACGCGCTCGCCCATCTCGCTGGCGGCCTTGTTGGTGAAGGTGACGGCCAGGATGGAGTCCGGGGCGACGCCCTTCTCGCGGATGAGCCAGGCGATGCGGCTGGTGATGACGCGCGTCTTGCCCGAGCCGGCCCCGGCGAGGATCAGCAGGGGGCCTTCGGTGGCCTCGACGGCGGCGCGCTGTTCGGGATTCAGGTTGTCGGCGAGCGGCTGCAAGGGGCAAGTCCGGGCGGGAAGGATCCTGGCTCTAGTGTACCGGCTGGGGGTCGAGAGAGCAGTGTGCTCGCCTAGCAGTGCCCGTCGAGCGCGCCGGCGGTTTCCTGTTACGTCGATTATTGACGAAAGAGTAACTGCCGAGTGGCTGGTAATCCGCCCGGAATAGGGGCTTCGGCCTGGGGTTGCGAGCAGAACAATTCCAGCAAGGTTATACGCGCCTCAGTAATGGATTTAGTGGCAAGGTCCGTAATCTTGAGGCTACCGTTGCGCTAAACTATTTCGCGTATTACTTTATCAAAATTCACCGCACGCTACGGATGAGTCCTGCAATGGCCGCTGGCGTGGCAAGTCGGCTTTGGGACGTATCAGACCTCATAGCTTTTGGGAGTCCTATCAGCGGGAGGCGGAAAGGGCGGCGTGACTAAGACTGTGGAGAAAGGCAAAAACGTTTGGGAAAATCGAATGATAAGACTCACTATAGTAGTATTCGTTTTCCCGATCCTTGTATTAACCTTTCATGTACTGCTTATTGTACCGGCCCTCATCGTCGGTCCATTGCTCGTGTATTTCGGAGGACATCCCCAATTTATTGGGAAAACATTATCCGCAGTAGCCCTGCTGCTTGCGTGCTGGGGTGCCTTTATCGTATGTAAATGGATTTGGCATAATGCAAAGTAACACACTATCTGTAACTCAATGAACATGACGTGGCTGGTGGCCCCGGTCCCTCGCAATTGGGGACCGGGGAGACACCCAATCCGGAGATTACCACTCAGTAAACAACATAGAGACAGCTGGTCGGAGTACAGGGAATCCCGATCCCTCTTACGATCAGTATTTTGGGAATAGGCTACTGTCCAAAATGGCCAATTTAGACAATTTATACATTTTCTGATAGGCTAAATCCATGCAGACCGTCTCCGCAACCTACGCCAAGCAGAACTTTGCCGCCATTCTCGACCAGTCTCAAAGGGAGCCGGTGATGATTCAGCGCCATGAGCGGGAGATCGCCGTGTTGATGTCGGCTGTGGAGTACGACAGAATCCAACAGATACGGATACATAAGCAACGGCGGGAAGAACTTCCGTCTGCCGAATACCTGGAGCGCGAATAGAATTGGGCGGCGAGCGGTTATTCTGAAGAGACCATGACACATTCTCATCAATCTGTTCGTCGCGTGGCGGTTTTCTGCGGGTCGGCGGACGGAACTAATCCCGCATTTGTAGCCGAGGCCCGCGCGCTGGGCGTGGCGATTGCCGCCTCCGGGCTGGGGCTGGTCTATGGCGGGGCGAGCGCCGGGCTGATGGGCGCAGTGGCGGATGCTGCGCTGGACAGCGGCGCGGAGGTGATTGGCGTGCTGCCCGCGGTGCTGACGCGCAAGGAAATTGCGCACCCCAGATTGACCCGGCTGGAGCTGGTAGAAACCATGCATCAGCGCAAGGCGCGGCAGGTGGAGCTGGCCGATGCGTTTCTGGTGTTGCCGGGCGGCTACGGCACCATGGACGAGATGGTGGAGGTGGTCACCTGGGCGCAACTCGGCCTGCACGCCAAACCCTGCATCCTCATCAATACCGCCGGCTACTGGGACGGGTTGCTGGCTTTTCTCGACACGGCGGTGGCGGCAGGCTTCGTGAAGGCGAAGAACCGGAGGCTGGTGCAAGTGGCGGCCAACGCGCAAGAGGCGGTAAGGATGGTGGTAGGGAGTTAGCTGCGCTACCACGCTTGTGTTTCCCCATAGAACGCAGGATCAGTCTCATAAGGCGGTTCCATAATTGCTGTACCGGGAAATAGCAGCCGGAAGTGCCATCTTCCCATCCGCGGTAGAATTCACGCCCGGATTGCAGAAAATTACCTTCCTCCGGCGCACAATCTGAATTGGTGGTCCGAGCGTGAAATGAGGTCAAACTATGGCCGAATACCTTAAGAGGTCGAGTGGGAAGGGGCAAGTTCTGGCTATACGACCGGTCCGTACCACCACCCCAAGTGCCCCCCACCCCCCTATTTACTGTGGAACTGTGGAACTGTGGAGCGAAGGGGGCATACCTACCCCCCTTTTTTATTTTCAAAATGTGGATAATTTTTGCAGATTATTTAGTCCTTGAGCTTTTGAGTGCATAAGCAAGAACGCGTACACTCGGATTCCACGCTCTCTACAACCTTCTCGTATACTCAACCTAGACGATGTCGACTCACCTTGACAAAATTCTGGCGGCGACACGAGCCACGGTAGCCGCTTCCAAGGCGCGTGTTCCTCTGGCGGAGCTGGAGCGGCTGGCCGCCGAGCACCAGCCGCGCGGATGGGCGGCGGCTTTACGGCAGAAGGCCGTCAGCGGCCTGGCGGTGATTGCCGAGATCAAAAAAGCCTCGCCATCGAAGGGGCTGATTCGCGCGGAGTTCGACGCGGCGTGGCTGGCGCGTAGCTACTTCGCGGGCGGCGCGGCGGCGCTTTCGGTGTTGACCGACGAGCCATTCTTTCAGGGCAGCTTGCGGAACCTGGAGCTGGCCTCGGCCGCGGTTCCGCTACCTTGCCTGCGCAAGGACTTCACGGTGGACGAGTACCAGATCGTGGAGGCTCGCGCGCACCATGGGGACGCAATCCTGCTGATTGCCGCCGCGCTCAACGATGGCGAGCTTCAGCGCTTTTCCCAGGCGGCGCACTCGCTTTCGCTCGATGTGCTGGTTGAGGTTCACACGGCGGAAGAACTGGACCGCGTGCTCTGTGCGCTGGGCGAGGGTGGCACGGATGCCATCGGCGTGAACAACCGCGACCTCAAAACATTTGATGTAAGCCTCGAAACCTCGCTCGAATTAGTAGAGAGGATTCCGCCTGGTGTGGTGCGCGTGGCCGAGAGCGGAATCGCGACACCCGAAGATCTGGCCAGGCTGCGCGCGGCGGGCTTCGACGCCTGCCTGATCGGAGAGAGCCTGATGCGCCAAACCGATCCAGGATCGGCGCTCAAGGCGCTGCTGGCGGGAGCGGCCTGATGAGTATCTGGATCAAAATCTGCGCCAACACTTCGCTCGGGGATGCGCTGCTGGCCGCTGAATCCGGGGCTGACGCGGTGGGGTTCGTCTTTGCGCCCAGCCCTCGCCGGGTAACGGCGGCCGAAGTCGCGGCCATCACTCCGCACCTGCCGGCAACGGTGGAGAAGATCGGCGTCTTTGTCGATGCGGCGCTGGAAGAGATCGTCTCCACGGTACAAGCCTGCGGTCTGACCGGCGTGCAACTGCACTTCGACGCGGAACACGATCTGCCCGCCCGACTGCGCGAGCGGCTGGGGTCGGAAGTGCGCATCCTGCGCGTGATGCATTTTGATGCGGAAAACGCCGGACAGTGCGCAGCACAGATGGATGAGCATACCAGGAACCCGTACGTGGACGCGGTGCTAGTGGATTCGAGATCGACCGCGGCCGCCGGCGGCACCGGTGTAACCTTTGATTGGGTTGAGGCGCGCAAGGCGATTTTTGCAAACGCGGAGTCGCGGAAGCGCCTAATCGTGGCGGGCGGGCTGAACCCGGCCAACGTGGCCGAAGTGATCGCAGCACTGAGGCCTTGGGGCGTGGATGTGGCCTCCGGCGTGGAAGCCGCGCCAGGCCGCAAGGACGCTACCAAGATGAGAGAGTTTATCGCCCACGCGAGGGCGGGAGATCGCAAGACGGGGTGACTGAAATGCACGGGAAAAGAAGACCACGTGTCGTATGCACCGTCAGCTCCAACGCAGTACTTTACCTTATTGCGAAGACCGTAACTGGCCTGTGCCGGCTGGAGTCACGAGATCGCATCGACCCCATGTTGCAGTATTCATCGGCTATCGGACAACCTGCGACGGTTCTTGAATGGAATGGATCAGACTTCTCCTAGCGCACACACGCGAATAACATTCGGCCAAAGTTATGCTGATTTGGCGGAACAGCATCTTCATCCTTGCCCAAGCGAATGATACGCGTGAAGGTAGTGTTCTCTTCGAGCCAGCGGTGAATATAATCCGCGTCCCAGCCATTAAGTTTGTCACCTGGGTATTCGTGGCTTTGGCCCATATCGAAGAACATCACGCGTCGCGTAGCCGAATCCATCAGATGCAGCAAATCTTCAGCACTCGCATTCTGGTGATTCAATATATAGTGGTGAGCAAGACTGAGACACGAGGTGACGTCATATTGATCATGATGCGCACGCAGAAATGAAACAGCATCGGCGCGATGCGTCTGCTCCGGGTTCAGTCCATACATCATTCGCCCGACTGAAATTGCCATCGGGTCGCGGTCCACGCCCACAGACCGGAATCCCGCCTTTGACATTTGAGAGACAAACCAGCCATAACCGGAGGCCACATCCAGATAGCTTCCGGAGGCCGGCGGCATCAAGCCCTCAGCACGCAAAAACTCTGTCATTTTCGCCAATCTGTCGGTGCAGCGCCGCACCAGAATCCATCCAGAAACCTCTAGCGAATCAATCGGCTGATACACCTCTCGCCGCCCCTTCAGCCACGAACAATCGAGCAAAATATCCTGCAGCGGGGTGGAGACGGGAGGCTTCAAGATAAGGGCTGGAGCTGTGCGTACACCTTTTACGTACGCCATCGCCAGCCGGTGATGGCCTTCGCATACCTGATAACATGCCGAGTCCTTGATTCGACGAACGGCAATATACTCGTACGGATCGCGAATATACTTTGGAAGATTCCCGGGAAAATCGTACTCATCCAAGCCGATGTAAGCATAGGCGAAACGTCGGGCGCCCCATTGAATCTGTTCTGGAACGACAGCGTCGAAGTATTTTCCGAATAACTCGATATTCAAAGCCGCGTTTCGATAATAATCCGTATTTTGAAAAATCTCAGGTTGCCAGAGGCGGTCGCCGATGCTGTCATATTCGCGCAGCAACTTAACGTGCGGCCACTCAGAGATGGGGCTCGAAGCGCGGCGAATATCGCCAATCATGTGGGCAAAGGTGGCCGCCGGCACGCCGTTGTCTCCGCCGCGCAGACAGGCATCGATGGGGATGGGAACGAGCTTCATTTTTAACGCAATTCCGTGGCAACTCCTCCTGAAGCTTGCTATTCGCTGGCGCGCCTCGGCCGAAATACGCCTGCGGTAAAGAAACGTGATCACCGGCTTAAGCCCGGTATGATCGCCGGGTAAGGGGAATTTATTTATTGTCTCCAAGCCGCTGGATTGAGGGCGGGTCAGCATCGTCAAGAGCTTGCCCGCGGGGTGAACGATTGGTTGCGGCAGCATTGCCGCCAGGATACGGAGACGGTTATGGTCTTCTGTTTCAAGCACACGCATCAGGTAAACAAGACCGAAAAGAACGATCAGGGCGGCGCCCCCGCTGCACAGGATGCCCCACACCGGCGCCATGCGCATTGCAATAAAATGCGCGGAAAACGCAGCCAGCGCGCTGATGGAGGTAATCTTAGCCACTAGAAGCCAGGGAAGTTTCACCTTGTAGAGGCGTATGGCGACGGCCCACATAATTACGACGGCGGTGGCCTGCGCAGCGCCGCTGCCGATGCATGCGCCAACCGCACCAAACGATGGAATAAGGCTCCAGGCCACGCTTATATCGACGACGCCAGCCACAAGGGTCGCCATGATGACATAACGCTGGCGCTCATTGCTCTCCAAAAGGCTCTGCACGGGACCAGCGAAGGCTTTTGGCATGCACAGTAGAGGAGCCACAGTCGCCACCATGGCGGCGTCCGCATATTGGTGACCGTAGACGAGCAGTAGCACCGGCGCAGCGAGAGCAGTGGCGATAAAGTGCAGTGGAATCGAGGACAGCGCAAGGTAGCGAAACGCGGCAGACGCAATCTCGGGGAGTTTGGACTTATCTCGACCATACTGCGCAAATATCGTTGCGGCGGCCGCTGACCCGAAGATAGTGGCGCTAAACAGCAGCATGTCCGACATGCTAAAAGCTATCGAATAATACGCAACCTGGCGAATATCCTTGCAGAATTTTCCCAGCAGGATGACTTCCGACCGGTTCCAGACGACGAGCGCCACGGACATGCTCACCACGCTTTGCCACGCATAAGACATCATTCGCGTTCGCAATTCATGTGGATAAAGGTGACTTGCCTCCCATCCCAGCACGCGCTTGAAGGTAGGAAACAACCGCAGAAGAAAATCGACGGTCCTCATGCACAACTGCGCCGCGCCGATACCGGTCACACCCCAGTTGAATACAACGGTTAGCGCGATTATTGCGAAGTAAGTGAGAATAGATACGACAGAGGGCGGTAGATTTGCGAACAAATCTTCCGTAGCGACATTGGCCTGCGCCGAGATGGAATTGATCATACCGGGCCAGATGCTGAGCACAATCAGCGCCGATGCCAGCTTGTACTCTCCGGGGGCATGAGTGAGCACCCAGAAGAGAAGGCCGCCGGTTGCCAAAGTCGCCAGGCCCGTCTGGAGAATCATCGTGCGGAAATAGATAAACCGTGCAGTCCCCCGGTCGCCCTTGCCCAGGAACTCGGCCATATATTTCCGCGTCGTGGCGGGGATGCCTAATCCTCCCAAGCTGCTGACCACCCCGACAATAAACGAGACATAAATGATATAGCCTGTCTTCGATGGCCCCAGGGTACGGGCAATGGCGATCGAAGAAAAGACAATAACGACTAAATTGATTATGTTTTCGAGACCGAACCAGCTAGCATTCCGGGCGATGGTTCTAGTGTTTGTCATATCTGACTTAACTCTG
>Ga0326727_10020645_pt1 | contig 13050 bp, 10 predicted proteins | sample MB2enrmetagenome_FD_207643 | JGI IMG/M metagenome (GOLD analysis project Ga0326727, IMG submission 207643) | Lab enriched peat soil microbial communities from McLean, Ithaca, NY, United States - MB29MY | ecosystem: Environmental > Terrestrial > Soil > Wetlands > Peat | place: USA: New York...
GCCCCTCCCTCAGCAAAACCAAAAGAGGAGTCCAGAGGCTCGCCTCTGGTGGGGGTCGAGGGGGCAAAGCCCCTCGCGGGTTTCAGGGCGGAGCCCTGACCTTGCTTGCCTCAAGCGATGGCGTTGTGATTGACGGGGCGGGGGGGCGCCCGTATAAGCCGCCGCCTGCGACGGGGCTGGGGGGTTTGGGTGCCTCGGCTGTGACGCGGCGATTTTTTGTTGGAGTGCAGGTTCCGTGAAGCGCACGTATCAGCCGTCCAAGCTTGTCCGCAAGCGCCGGCACGGATTTCGCGCCCGCATGGCCACGGTTGGCGGCCGCAAGGTATTGTCCAATCGTCGCGCCAAGGGCCGCAAGCGGTTGTCGGCCTGACCTGATTTGGGTTGCGTGCCCGCCCCGGCTCGATTGAAGCGCCGTGCGGCGTTTTTGCTGCTCGCTGCCAAGGGGCGCAAGGCGCCGATGCCGGGGCTTGTGTTGCAGGCGCTGAAGCGCGCTGACGAGGGGCCGGCGCGGTTGGGATTCACGGTGACAAAGCGGGTGGGCAACGCGGTGGTGCGCAACCGCACCCGTCGGCGGTTGAAGGAGGCGGCGCGGTTGAACCTGGCGGAGCGGCCGTTGGTGGGTGTGGACCTGGTGCTGATCGGGCGCGCCTCGACGCGAGGCCGCGACTTCGCTGCATTGCGTGAGGATCTGCGCCGGGCGCTGGCCAAGGTTGGCGTGACATGAGCGTGGGTGCGGCGGTGGCGATCGGCGCGGTGCGGGCCTACCAGTGGACGCTGCGGCCGGTGATTGGCGCGAACTGCCGATTTTATCCGAGCTGTTCGGAGTATGCGATCGAGGCATTTCGGACGCATGGTGCGGTGCGCGGCGGCGGTTTGGCGGCCCGTCGTATCCTTCGTTGCAACCCTTGGTGTGATAGCGGCTATGATCCGGTGCCGCCGCCTCTGGCGCCCGTTGGGCGCGTTACGGAGCGGTGATGGACCAGAAGCGGTTGTTTCTTGCGATCGCGATCTCGGTCGCCATCCTGCTCGGGTTTCAGTACCTGCTGCCGCATCCGACGGTGCCGCATGCACCGGCGACGGCCGAGCAGTCGCTGAGCGGTCAGCCGCCCGGCAAGACCCCGGCCACGCCGAGTTCCGGGGGGCCGGCCGCGGGGGCGAAGCCTGACGCGGGGGCGTTGGCGCAGGCCAATGCGGTGCCGAAGAACGTGCCGCGGGTGGCGATCGATGCGCCGCGGGTGGTGGGGTCGATCAGTCTGCTGGGCGCAAGGATCGACGACCTGCAACTGAAGGATTATCGCGAGACGCTGGCGCCTGACTCGCCGCTGGTGCGCCTGCTGGAGCCGCGATCCGATCCGGAACCGTATTATGTGCAGTATGGCTGGACGGCGCCGCCCGGGCAGGCGGTGAAGCTGCCCGACAACGACACGGTGTGGACCGCCTCGGCGCCGTCGATTGGCGTCGACAAGCCGGTCACCTTGTCGTGGGACAACGGCGCCGGGCTGGTGTTCGAGCTCGTGGTCTCGATCGACGACAACTACATGTTCAACGTCGATCAGCGCGTGCGGAACACCACGGGCGCGGCGGTGAAGCTGTTCCCGTGGGCGCGGGTGCGGCGCGATTACACGCCGGTTGTGGCGGGGTATTACGTGCTGTTCGAGGGGCTGCTGGGTGTCGTCGACGGCACCTTGCAGGAGACCACCTACGCCAAGACCAAGAGCGAGGGCGACAAGCGCGACGGGCTTGCGTACGACGCGACCTCGGACGGCGGCTGGGCGGGGATGACGGACAAGTACTGGATGACGGCTATCGTGCCGGACCAGTCGGTGGCCTCGACGGTGAATTTCCGTCACATCGCCGAGGATGGCGATCATTACCAGGTCGATTACGTCACCAAGGAGCCGCAGGAGATCGCGCCGGGTGCCACCTCGGCGTTGCCGTCGCATCTGTTCGCGGGGGCCAAGGTGGTGCGGCTGCTCGATCATTACGAGGCCGAGTACAAGATCCCGAGCTTCGACAAGGCGGTGGATTTCGGCTGGTTCTACTTCCTGACCAAGCCGATCTTCTATGCGCTGGATTTCCTCAATGGCGTATTGGGGAATTTCGGCCTGGCGATCCTGCTGTTCACCGTCTGCGTGAAGGCGCTGTTCTTCCCGCTGGCGAATTACTCCTACCGGTCGATGAGCAAGATGAAGCTGCTCGGGCCGAAGATGACGGCGTTGCGGGAGCGTTACAAGGACGAGCCGCAGCGCATGCAGCAGGAGATGATGGCGCTGTACAAGATCGAGAAGGTGAACCCGGCCTCGGGCTGCCTGCCGATGGTGGTGCAGATCCCGGTGTTCTTCTCGCTCTACAAGGTGATCTTCGTTACGATCGAAATGCGGCAGGCGCCGTTCTTCGGCTGGATCCATGATCTGTCGGCGGTGGACCCGACGAACGTGTTCAACCTGTTCGGGCTGCTGCCGTTCAACCCGACGACGATCGCGCCGATCCTGCATTTGGGGGCGTGGCCGCTGATCATGGGCTGCACGATGTTCCTGCAGCAGAAGCTGAATCCGCCGCCGCCGGATCCGGTGCAGGCGCGGCTGTTCCAGCTCATGCCGATCGTGTTCACCTTCATGCTGGCGAATTTCCCGGCCGGTCTGGTGATTTATTGGAGCTGGAACAATCTGCTGTCGATCGCGCAACAATGGCTGATCATGAAGCGGACCCATCTGGCGCGGCCGGGCCTGGCGCGGACGTGATGGTGCGCATGTGATGTCAATGGTCGCGGCGCACGCAGTCCACAACCGGCCATGACGAGGGATGACAACGGATCCTGACGTCGCTGGCGCGGAGGGTGTGGACACCGCCGCCCTCGAAGCCGCCCGCATCGAGGCCGGCCGCCTGCTGTTCGCCGCGCCGTGCACGTTTGTCTACGCTTCGCAGCGCATCGACCAACTGCCCGGTCCGCGCGGCCCCGAGGTCGCGTTCGCCGGCCGCTCCAATGTCGGCAAGTCGTCGCTGATGAACGCGCTGACCGGGCACAGCGCGCTGGCCCGCGTCTCCAACACGCCGGGGCGCACGCGGCAGCTCAATTTCTTCGACCTGGGCGGACGGCTGACCTTGGTGGACATGCCGGGCTACGGCTACGCCAAGGCGGGCAAGGACATCAAATCCGACTGGCAGGGGCTGATGTTCAACTACCTGCGCGGCCGCCCGTCATTGCGCCGCGTGCTGCTGCTGCTGGATGCGCGGATCGAACTGAAAGACGCCGACCGCGCGGTGATGGACCTGCTGGACCGCGCCGCGGTGACGTTCCAGTTGGTGCTGACCAAGGCCGACGGGGTGAAGCCCGCCGCATTGGCACGCAAGCTGGCGGACGTGGTGGCGGTGGTGCGCAAGCATCCCGCGGCGCATCCCGAGGTGGCGGTGACGAGCAGTGCGACCGGCGAGGGCATCGCGGCGCTGCGTGCGGCGCTGGCGGAACTGGCGATGTGAGGGCGACACCTCGGACCGTGTAATCCATAGACCTTGTGCTCCGCGACACGGTCGCCATCCACGACTTACCTGCAATCACCGTCCGGAGTCTGCCTGACCCACGTGATGGCCGTGCCGCTCGCTGCGTTGCAAGCAAGCAAGGATTTTACACGGAGGAAAATAAGGGGAGGGCCACGGTGGGCCACGGAGAAGGAAGCGTTATAGCGCTTCGCGCGGGCGTTTGATCAGATGCGCGAAGCCTCAAAAGATCTTGCTTCTCCGTGGCCCACCGTGGCCCTCCCCTTTCTTCCTCCGTGGTAAAATCCTTGCTTGCGGAAGATCGACCATTCCCGGCTCACCATCGGCGGACCTCAGCCAAGCTTCCGCACACCCCAGGCTCGTCACCCGACGCGCCACATCTCGCGAGGCGCGCGCGTGGTCAAAAGCTCCGCCCCATCCTCGGTAATAACGACATTCTCTTCATGCACGATCATCCTGCCGGGAACATATTCCATACCCGGTTCGATCGTCATGACCATGCCGACCTGCAGCACCGTGCCGTCCCCCGGCATGTTCGACGGTGGCTCGGTCAGTTGCATGCCCACGCCGTGGCCGGAACGTCCCACGTTGTTGCCGAGCGCGCCGGCGGCGTCCAACACCGCCTGCATCGCTGCCCACAGATCGTCGGTGGTCGCACCGGGTCGCGCCGCGGCGATGCCGGCCTCGGTGGCGCGCCACACCGCGTCATGGGCGCGCTTCGCCGCGTCGCCGATCTCGCCAACCGCGTAGACACGATCGAAGTCGCAGAAATACCCGTCGTAGGTCGATCCGGTATCGATGAACATCACATCGCCGGTCTCCAGCTGACGATCGCCCGGCCCGCAGACGATCTGCGCCACGCCGCCCGGCCCCGAAATGACCGGCAGAAACGGCGTCGAGTCGGCCCCGCGCCGCGCCAGATCGATGCGCAGCGCGCGGGCGACCTCGCGCTCGGTCATGCCGATTTGGACGTTTGGGGGCAGCGCCGCATAGGCATCGCTCGCGAGCGCGCAGATATGGCGCAGGTGGGCGATCTCGGCCGGCGTTTTCACCTGGCGGATCTGCCACAGACAGGGCGAGCCATCGACGAAGGCAAACCCCTGCACCGCATCGCGCAATGCCATGAACTCGAGCACCGGCATGCGCAGCGCCATCTCGCGGCCCAGCTCGGCGCCGATGTGGCCAGACCGATTGGGCAACGACGCGAACACGCTGCACAAGAGCGAGCGGCCGTCGTCGTCGGGCCGCGGCGCCGGCCAGGTCTCGATGCGGGAGATCCAGGTCCGCGCCATCTCGGCTGCCGCGATATCGGGGATCACCGCGATCGGCTCACCGTCGGCGGGCACCACGAGGAACCACGGCCGCGTCGGGCTTTCCCAGAACTGTGAATCGAATCCGGAGAAGTAACGAATGTTTGGCGGCGTGGTGAGCAGCAACGCGTCGAGCTGCGCCGCGCGCATCAGGCGCTGGGCGCGGGCGGTGCGCGCGGCGAACTCCGCGGGCGAGAAGCCGCGCGGCGGGGTGGGGTGGCTCGTTACGACGGTCATGCCGATGACGCTCCGGGTGGCTTATCGGGGGCTGGCCCGGACACTACGTCGCGCGGCGGCATGCGCCCAGTCGGGTGGTGGCGAGCCTGGTGGCGGCGAGTCTGGTGGTGGCGAGTCTGGTGGTGGCCGCTGGTTTATCTTTCCGTCTGGGGTAGGGCGGTGGGAAGCGGCAGGTGAGGGTGGTGCGGCGGGTGGATAACATCGCGTGCGTGGCTAGACCCTCACCCGGAGCGCTTCCGCGCTCCGACCTCTCCCAGGGGGAGAGGTAAAGCTGAGCTGGTACAGGGCTTGCTTGCCTTTTCCTCGCGCTGCTGACGCCGGCGCCGGGAAAGGACACAGCATGAGCGGTCGAATCGAGATGGTCGGCACGATTGAAACGATCGATCGCCCGTCCACCATGCGCCACGTGCTGTGGGCGAGCGTGATCGGCACGATGGTCGAATGGTACGACTTCCTGATCTACGGCACCGCCGCGGCGCTGGTGTTCAACAAGCTGTTCTTTCCGAGTTTCGCGCCCACCACCGGCACGCTCGCCGCGTTCGGCACCTACGCCGTTGGGTTCGCGGCACGCCCGCTCGGCGGCGTGGTGTTCGGCCATTTCGGCGACCGGCTTGGCCGCAAGACGATGCTGATGCTGACCATGATGATCATGGGCGCCGGCACGCTGCTGATCGGCTGCCTGCCCACCTACGGGCAGATCGGCATCTGGGCACCGCTGCTGCTTATCGTGCTGCGCTTTATCCAGGGCTTCGGCCTTGGCGGCGAGTGGGGCGGCGCGGTGCTGATGGTGGTGGAGCACGCGCCCGCCGGCCGGCGCGGCCTGTATGGCAGCCTGGTGCAGATCGGCTTTCCGGTCGGCGTCGCCGCCTCGACCGGGATATTCATTCCGCTCAGCGCGCTGCCGAGTGACGATTTCCTGAGCTGGGGGTGGCGCGTTCCGTTCCTGCTGAGCGTGCTGCTGGTCGGCGTTGGTCTGTTCGTGCGCACGCGGCTGACCGAGACGCCGGCTTTCCTGCGCGCCCAACGCGAGACCGGGCTCGCCCGCCGCCCGGCGCTGGACGTCATCCTGCGCCGGCCGCGCGTGTTCCTGATTGCGGTCGGCATGAAGATCTCCGAGGTGGCGTGGGTCTACGTGCTGACGGTGTTCTCGATCGTCTATGCGACGACGAAGCTGGGGTTGCCGCGCACGCTGATCCTGAACGGCATCGTGGTCGGTGCGTTGCTGGAACTGATCACGCTGCCGCTGGCCGGCTGGCTGTCCGATCGTTACGGTCGCAAGCCGATCTACCTGGCCGGCGTGGTGCTCTCGATCGCGGCCGCGTTCCCGGTGTTTTGGCTGCTGGCGACGCGCGACCCATGGACCGTGGTGCTCGGCCTGGCGCTGGTGATGAATGTCACGCATGCGATCGGGTTCGGCATCGGCGCGTCGTGGATGCCGGAGCTGTTCGGCACGCGGGTGCGCTACACGGGCGCCTCGTTGGGGTGCCAGGTGTCGGCGGCGCTGAGCGGCGGGTTCGCACCGATCATCGCGACGGCGCTGCTGGGATGGGCGGGCGCGACGTGGCCGGTGTCATTGTATCTGGTGGCGCTGGGGGTGGTCGCGCTGGTTGCCGTGCTGGCCGCGGGGGAGACGCACGCCGACGAACTGACGGGGGGGTAGTTCCGCGACTGTGCAGCGCGGTGTCTTACCGGCTGGCGGTCTGGCCTGGCTCGGGCTTCACCACGCTGCATGGCGCCCGGCCATGGGCCAGCGCCGCACATGCCCCTTGCGCCCGCGCCGCGGTCAACCCGACGACCCGCGCGCGCCATAGCGGCTCGCCCCGCACGACGACGTGGTCCACCCGCGCCTCGCCGCCCTCGGCCGCACGATGCGCCGAGGCCGCGGTCTCACGCGCCACGCGCTCGGTCGCGTAGTTGCCAAGCTGGATGCTCCAGCCGGCCGCGCCGGCGGGTGCCGACGCGATCGCCGTGGTCGCCCCGGCCGCCCGCATCTCGCTCACCGTCGCCGCGTGGGCCGAGGCGATCAGGCTTGGCGTGTGGCTCGCGACCAGCGTCGGGCGCACCCCGGTCGGCACGCCCATCTCGTCGAAGCCCTGGTTGAGCAGGGCCGCCATGTGCACGTCGCGCGCGGCGTTCGACCCGGCACCCAGCACCACGCCGATCAACCGGACCCCGCCGCGCACCGCGCTGGTCACCAGGTTATGGCCAGAGGCCTCGGTGTAGCCGGTCTTCATGCCGTCGGCGCCGGGGTAGGATTTCAGCATATTGTCGTGGTTGAAGATGGTGCGGCCCTGAAACGTGAAGCTGGGCGTGGAGAAATAGCGGTAGTCGCCCGGGAAGTCGGAGACCAGCCGCCGCGCCAGCAGCGCCAGGTCGCGCGCCGTGGTTATCTGGCGGTCGTCCGGCAGCCCCGAGGCGTTCATGAAGGTCGTTTGCGACATCCCCATGGCGCGGGCGCGCAGGGTCATCATCTGGGCGAAGCGGTCCTCGCTGCCGCCCAGCTTCTCGCCGAGCGCCGCGGCGGCGTCGTTCGCCGACTTGGTCACCAGGCCGAGGACCGCCTGCTGCACGGTGATCCGCGTGCCCGGCACCAGACCGAGCTTCGACGGCTCCATCTCGGCGGCGTGGGCGGACACCGGCACCAGCTCGTCGGCGGAGATCCGGCGGTCACGCAGCGCCTCGAAGACCATATACAGGGTCATCAGCTTGGCGAGGCTCGCCGGATGGCGCGGTGCGTCGGGGTTGACCTCCTCGAGGACCGCGCCGCTGGCGACGTCGACGACGATGGAGCTGTAGCGGTCAGACCCGATCTGGGCCGATGCGATATGCGGCAGGGCCGTCAGCAGCACCGCAACAGTTATTCCCCAGACGGCATATCGCCTGGCCCACACCCCGAAACCAGCCATTCCAAAGCCCGCCACCCTTGATCCAGGCATCCGGCGGCGCAGCCTCGCGTCCATTCGTGTGCAACTCCCCGTGACCGGGGTAAAACACTAGGCGGATGCCGGCGCGCCTGTCCAGCCGGAATTGCGCCGATTCACGAAAAAACTGAATGGGTTATCCGGCGACTCTGTGTCGGGTCCGTGGACGGCCCAGAAGCAGCCCAGGAGCGGCCCAGGAGCAGCGCGGAAGCAGCCGGGGGACAAGGTGGGTGGCCATTGCGGCGCCGGGTTTGGGGGCCCTGCGCGGCCTCTGGCGCATCCCGATGCAACGTCACTGAAAGATTTTGTGCAGTGCAGCATTTTCCGCTTGATTGGCAAAACCGATGAGCCTATATCGGCTTTGCGCTGCGGTGCAGCAAAACGAATCGGAAATTCAGTCGGACAACCGGGTCGCCGCCGAATGGCTGCAGGCGACCTTGGGTGGTCCTATCAGGAGCTATGATAATGTCAACCAAGAGCAAAATGGCCGACGCCGCCGTCACGGTGAACGAGACCGCCACCGCCACGGCTCAGCAAGGCTTCGAGCACACCGTCAATGGTCTGAAGGACGGCATGGCCCAGGCGGCCGCCGGCTTCGAGAAGACCCAGGCGAAGATGAAGGAAAGCGTGGAGAAGGCCATGAAGACCGCAGAAGAACTCGTTGCATTCGGCCAGGGCAACCTGGAAGCGTTCACCAAGTCCGGCCAGATCTGGGCCGCCGGCGTGCAGGATCTGCAGAAGCATATCATCGCCACCGCGCAGGCCTCGTTCGAGGAGACGGTGTCCACCTTCAAGTCGCTGGCGACCGCCAAGTCGCTGAAGGACGCGTTCGACCTGCAGGCTGGCTTGGCCCGCGGTGCGATCGAGAAGACGCTGGTCGAGTCCGGCAAGCTGACCGACGCCTCGCTCAAGCTGACCGAGCAGACGCTGGCCCCGATCACCGCCCGCGTCACGCTGGCGGTTGAGAAGTTCGCCAAGACCGCATGATCGGCATTGGCTGATCACGGCGGACGGCTCCACGGCGCCGCCGCGACCCTCCCCCCGGTTGGCGGCGTTGTGTGACGAAGAGGCCCGGACCCAGTGTCCGGGCCTTTTTCGTTGCAGATGCGCGTGCCGCGCCCTGCTGCGCCGCCGCGGTTCGATCCGCATGCTGTCGCGTGGCTGTTCCCAGCCATGCAGATGGGTCGATGATGTTGGCCCTTTCATCCGGCGCCCGCCTTCCGATATGGTTCGCATCTTGCCGATGACGGGCCGAAGGGCCGGTTGCGGTTGGTGGCACGTCTGATGGCAGGCGGGCGCACCCGGTGGACGGCGGTTATCGGGCGGCGGGTGGACACGGAAGACAGATGAGCGACAACGACAGGCGGGGTGGCGACGGACCGAACACCGGCGTGGTGGTCAAGGCACGGCCGAAGACCCGCAAGCCGGCGATGTACAAGGTGCTGATGCTGAACGACGACTACACGCCGATGGAATTCGTCGTTCACGTGCTGGAACGCTTCTTCCAGAAGTCGCGCGAGGAGGCGACTCGCATCATGCTGCATGTTCATCGCCGCGGCGTCGGCGTGTGCGGGGTCTATACATACGAGGTCGCCGAGACCAAAGTGACACAGGTGATGGACTTGGCGCGGCAGAACCAGCACCCCCTTCAGTGCACGATTGAGAAGGAATGATCGGCGAGACGGCGTCACGGCACTTGCCAACGCCTGGCACTTAAGCAGTAGGCTGCCCAACTCAGTAAGGCTGCCCCACCAAATAGGCTGCCCCACGAAGCAGACTGCCCCACGAAGTAGGCTGCCCCACTCCGGGACAAAACATGGTACAGTCCCGGCACAGAGCGTGCCAGAGCGCACGCAGGAGCGTTGGATATCATGTTGTCACGTAACCTAGAGCAGACGCTGCACCGCTCGCTGTCCCTCGCCAGCGAGCGCCGGCATGAATACGCCACCCTGGAGCATCTTCTGCTCGGCCTGTGCGACGACACCGATGCGGCGACGGTGCTGCGCGCCTGCGGCGTCGATCTCGACAAGCTGCGCTCCGATCTGTCGGAGTTCCTCGACAAGGACCTTGCCGGCCTCGCCACCGATCGTGCCGGCGACCCGAAGCCGACCGCGGGGTTCCAGCGCGTGGTGCAGCGCGCCGCGATCCACGTGCAGTCCTCCGGCCGCGACGAGGTGACCGGTGCCAATGTGCTGGTCGCGCTGTTCTCCGAGCGCGAGAGCCACGCGGTCTATTTCCTGCAACTGCAGGACATGACGCGGCTCGACGCGGTGAACTTCATCGCCCACGGCATCGCCAAGGCGCCGGGGCGTTCGGCGCAGCGGCCGGTGCAGGGGTCCGGGCCGCAGGCCGAGCACCCGCCCGAGCAGGAGCGCGAGGAAAAGCCCAACCGGCGCAACCAGGACGCGCTGTCGAACTACTGCGTGAACCTCAACAAGAAGGCGATTGCCGGCAAGATCGATCCGCTGATCGGGCGCGAGTCGGAGATCGAGCGCACCATCCAGATCCTGTGCCGGCGCACCAAGAACAACCCGCTCTATGTCGGCGATCCGGGCGTCGGCAAGACGGCGATCGCCGAGGGGCTCGCCAAGCGCATCGTCGAGGGCGACGTGCCGGAGGTGCTCGCCAAGTCCACCATCTATGCGCTCGACATGGGCGCGCTGCTCGCCGGCACGCGCTATCGCGGCGACTTCGAGGAGCGGCTGAAGGCCGTCGTCACCGAGTTGGAGGCGCAGCAGGCCGCCATCCTGTTCATCGACGAGATCCACACCGTGATCGGCGCCGGGGCCACCTCGGGCGGCGCGATGGATGCGTCGAACCTGCTGAAGCCGGCGCTGGCGTCGGGCAACCTGCGCTGCATCGGCAGCACCACCTACAAGGAATTCCGCAACTACTTCGAGAAGGACCGCGCGCTGGTCCGCCGGTTCCAGAAGATCGACGTCAACGAGCCCTCGATCGAGGACGCGGTGAAGATCATGCGCGGCCTGAAGGCGAACTACGAGAAGCACCACCGGGTGCGCTACACCGAGGAGGCGATCCGCGCCTCGGTCGAGCTGTCGGCGAAATACATCCACGACCGCAAGCTGCCCGACAAGGCGATCGACGTGATCGACGAGGTCGGCGCCAGCCGCATGCTGCTGCCGGAGAACAAGCGGCGGAAGACGGTGACGTTGCGCGACGTCGAGGAGATCGTCGCGAAGATCGCGCGGATTCCCCCGAAGAGCGTGTCGGCCGACGACAAGGAGACGCTGCGCAACCTGGAGCGCGACCTGAAGTCGATGGTGTTCGGCCAGGACAAGGCGATCGACGCGCTGTCAGCCGCGATCAAACTTGCCCGTGCCGGCCTGCGCGAGCCGGAGAAGCCGATCGGCAACTACCTGTTCAGCGGCCCCACCGGCGTCGGCAAGACCGAGGTCGCGCGGCAACTGGCGTCGATCATGGGCATCGAGCTGATCCGCTTCGATATGTCGGAATACATGGAACGGCACAGCGTGAGCCGGCTGATCGGCGCGCCGCCGGGCTATGTCGGGTTCGACCAGGGCGGCCTGCTGACCGACGCGATTGACCAGCATCCACACGCCGTGCTGCTGCTGGATGAGATCGAGAAGGCGCATCCCGATCTGTTCAACATCCTGCTGCAGGTGATGGACCACGGGAAGCTGACCGATCACAACGGCAAGACGGTCGACTTCCGCAACATCATCCTGATCATGACGACCAATGCCGGGGCGTCTGACCTGGCGAAGGAGTCGATCGGTTTCGGCCGTGACAGCCGCGTCGGTGAGGACGAGGACGCGATCAAGCGGCTGTTCACGCCGGAGTTCCGCAACCGGCTGGATGCCACCATCGGCTTTGCCGGCCTGACGCCGGAGGTGGTGGCCCGCGTGGTCGAGAAGTTCGTCATGCAGCTCGAGGCGCAACTTGCCGACCGCAACGTGACGATCGAGCTGTCGTCGGCGGCGAAGGAATGGCTGTCCGAGCGGGGTTACGACCGGCTGTATGGTGCGCGTCCGCTGGCGCGGGTGATCCAGGAGCACATCAAGAAGCCGCTGGCGGAGGAGCTGCTGTTCGGCAAGCTGGTGCGCGGCGGCGCGGTGAAGGTGACGATGAAGGACGGCAAGCTCGACTTCGAGATCGTCGAGGCGGCGTTGCCGGCGTTGCCGAAGCCGGACGGCGACGGCGATGGCGGCTCGGATCGCGAGCAGGAGACGGTGGAGTAGGACGAGCCAGCGACAGGTCAGTCGCCCTGCCGCTGGCTCGCGAAGCGGACCGGGGAACGGGAGGTTGGTACGAGCGTTCGCGTCGAGCCCTGGTCCGGAGAATTCTGCAGGACATCGCATTCCACCCGCGCGCACGGTGTCAGCCCGGAACTCGCCGAGTAGACAAAGAGTGGTGAGATCAATTGAGTGATGGTTGAGCCTCCAAGTCGATGTTGACGGCAAGCGCGCCGGTAGAGATCAAGAATCGGTATGGTGTCTCGTAAGTTATCGCGCCCCGTTTGTTTCATGCCACCTAAGAACAGCATTAGGTCCGCGTGCTCGTCCACCTCGCGCTGCGCGATGACCGTTCTTGTGAAAGCTTCCCTTATTCGATCTGCTTTCTCTTGACCCCAAGCTCTGAAATGGCGCGGTGCTATAAGAAAGTTTGATATTCTGCTGATGATGAGCTTCGATAGCTCATATTTTTGGTAGTCACCGGTCGAGCCAAGGATGCGATCCAGAGCCGCGTGCGCCAGCTTTCCAGTTTGCGCGGTGTAAGACAGTACGGTGACGGTTTTTGTTTCGCTCACGGGCATGACGTTGATAGCCACCCCCACGAGATCGTCCGCCAGATTTGCATCTCCCAACGTAAAGAACGACGCGGCCGCGAGGCAGGGGGCCTGATTCTCCAGCACTACGACATCATGCTCGATGTCGGTATAACGACCAGCTAATCCGAGCTTCCTTCTCACCGGTACTGTAAATTGGCGGAATCTCTGGCAAACCATCACGACATCCATCCAGAGTGTGGCCATGTAATCACGAATTTGTGAATTGTACGAAGTCACCGGATCGATTCTTGTCAGGCCATGTATATCGAATCCGTCC
>Ga0326727_10020646_pt1 | contig 13050 bp, 12 predicted proteins | sample MB2enrmetagenome_FD_207643 | JGI IMG/M metagenome (GOLD analysis project Ga0326727, IMG submission 207643) | Lab enriched peat soil microbial communities from McLean, Ithaca, NY, United States - MB29MY | ecosystem: Environmental > Terrestrial > Soil > Wetlands > Peat | place: USA: New York...
GGCCCCGCCGAGCCTGCGGACCCGCCCCCTTCACCGCTCCTTAACCCGCAAGCAACCCGGCCACAACCGCACAATTCCTACTCTCGGTCCGTGGTTACCGATTCCCTGCGGCTCGCCGGGGTCGATGTCTCCACCGGGGAGGAGGCAGCGGCGGGGGTTGCCGTCCAGGAGCTGACCGTCCAGTTCCGGGGCAACACACTCCTCGACGCGATCAACACCCGGTTCGAGCCCAACAGGGTCACCGCGATCGTGGGCCCCACCGGGTGTGGCAAGACGACACTGCTGCGCTCCATCAACCGGATGCACGACCACGTGACCGGGATGCGCGTGCGCGGGTCGGTCGTGGTCGAGGGAGTGGACGTCTACGGCGCGGACGTCAACGTCCGCGAGGTGAGGCGGCGGGTGGGCATGCTCTTCCAGCGCCCCAACCCATTTCCGCGGAGCATCGCCGAGAACGTGGGGCTCGCGCCTCGCGCCCATGGGCTGGCCAACCGTCACAACGTGGAAGAGGTGGTCAGGGACCAGCTCACCTTGGTGGGTCTCTGGGACGCGGTCAGCGGCCGCCTGGGTGGCTCGCCCTTCTCGCTGTCCGGGGGCCAGCAGCAGCTGCTCTGCCTGGCCCGCACCCTGGCGCTCTCACCGGACGTGATCCTCCTCGACGAGCCCACCTCGGCGCTCGATCCCGACACCACCGAGCGCATCGAGAAGCTGATGCAGCAGCTGGCCGAGAGGATGACGGTGGTCATCGTCACCCACAACCTCGCCCAGGCGAGCCGCATCAGCGACAACGTGCTCTTCCTGATGAAGGGGAGCGTGGTCGAGCAGGCGTCGGCGAGGACCTTCTTCCACGACCCGGCCGACGAGCGGAGCCGGGCCTACGTCAGCGGCCGGATCGGATGAGCGACACCATCGTGCCCTCATCACCATCGTCACATCCATTCTTCGAAGGGGAGGTCTCATGAACGTTCGTCGAAACATGGCCATCGGTGTTGCGGCAATCGCCGGGATGTTCGTGGTCGCCGGCTGCGGCTCCACGAGCACCGCGACCCCGCCGCCGACGGCGCACCCGAGCGGCACCCCGACCCCGGTGGCCGTCTCGACGGGCAACCCGAGCTCGGCGGTGACGCTGTCGGAGGCGGGCTCGAGCCTCCTCTACCCGTACCTGCAGAAGCTGGCGCCCGGCATCAACGCCGCCTACCCCAACATCACCCTGACCCCGGCGGCCGGCGGTTCCGGCACCGGCCAGTCTGAGGCGCTGAGCGGGACGATCGACATGGGCGGTTCGGACGCCTACCTGAGCGCCGCCCAGGTGTCGGCGAACTCCGGCGCCCTCAACATTCCGATCGCCGTCTCCTCGCAGGCGGTCAACTACAACCTCAAGGGGTTCACCAACCTGAAGCTGAGCGGCAACGTGCTGGCCGAGATCTATCAGGGCACCATCAAGGTCTGGAACGACCCGGCCATCGTCGCCCTCAACCCGAGTGTGACCCTTCCGTCGACCCCGATCGTGCCGATCCGGCGCGCCGACTCCTCGGGTGACACGTTCATCTTCACCTCGTACCTGAGCGCCACCAACACCGCCTGGTCGAGCGGCCCGAGCTTCGGGACGACGGTGAGCTGGCCGGCGGTCTCCAGTGAGCTGACCGCGAGTGGCAACCCGGCCATGGTCACCACCCTGGACAACACCCCGGGCGGCATCGCCTACATCGGGATCAGCGTCGAGAGCACCGCTCTGGTCGACGGCCTCGGTGAGGCCGAGCTGGAGAACGCGTCTGGCAGCTTCGTGCAGCCCGACGCGACCACCGTCGAAGCCGCCGTGACCGCCGGTTCCGGCAACGTCCCGGCCAGCCTCGCCGCCTCTCTGATCTACGAGACGGGCGCCCAGGCGTACCCGATCGTCAACTTCGAGTACCTGATCGTCAACCCGTCGACGATCACCTCCACCGCCACCGCAGAGGCCGTCCGCACCTTCATCGAGTGGGCCATCTCCCCGACGGGAGGCGCCACCACGGACAACCTCAGCGCCGTGAACTTCCAGCCGCTTCCCACCAACGTGATCCCGCTGGTCAACGCAGCGGTCGCGCAGATCGCCGGCTGACATGATCCTGGTCCGTCGCCGGGCCGGTGGGCTTCCCACCGGCCCGGCCCGGGTCGCTCGGACCCGAACTCACGAGCTGAGCAGCGGAGACCACGTTCTTCAGTGGGTCTCCGGGGTCGCGGCCGGCATCCCGCTGGCGGGGCTGGTCTTCATCACCGTCATCCTGGTGGTGTGGGCGATCCCCGCCATCCTCTACAGCGGGTTCACCGTCTTCACGAGCGACAAGTTCTTCATCGGCAACTTCTACAACCCCAACTTCTCGGTCTCCAACGGCATCACCGCCCCCTTCGGCGCCAGCTACGGGGCGCTCACCTTCATCCTCGGGACCCTGATCAGCTCGGTGATCGCGCTGGTCCTGGCGGTGCCCATCTCGGTGGGCGGGGTGCTGATGCTCTCGGAGTGGGTCCCGAGGCAGCTGGAGGGACCGCTCTCCACCTTCCTCGAGCTCCTCGCCGGCATCCCCAGCGTCGTCTTCGGCTTCTGGGGCCTCACCGTCTTCGGTCCGTTCCTGGGGGCGCACATCTTCCCGGCGCTGTCGCACCTCGGCGTCGTCCTCCCCTTCTTCAACGGAAGCTGGGCCTTCAACGGCCAGGGGCTGCTCACCGCCTCGCTGGTGCTCACCATCATGATCATCCCGATCATCGCGTCGACCACTCGGCAGCTCGTCAAGCGGGTGCCCGTGCTCGCCAGCGAGGGGGCCCTGGCCCTGGGCATGACCAGGTACGAGATGGTGCGGGTGGTGACCATCCCCTACGTGCGCACCGGGATCATCGCCTCGGCCCTGCTCGGCTGGGGCCGCGCGCTCGGCGAGACCATTGCCGTGCTCCTGATCATCGGGTTGGCCAACAATCCGCCGGTCAACATCTACGGCACCACCTCCACGCTCGCAGCGACCATCGCCGACGATCTGGACAGCGCCCTGAGCGACGGCACCGGCATGGCGCTGCGCGCCATGGCCATGCTGGGCCTGATCCTCCTGGCCATGAGCCTGATCACCAACCTCACCGGCCGCTTGGTGGTCCGGCGGATCAGCACCGAGGCTCTCCCGGTGGGCCGTGGAGTCTAAGACCCCCCGCCTCCGCCACGTCAAGGGCTCGGTGTTCTGGGTCGTCTGCGGCCTCGCCCTGGCGGCGATCATCGCCCCCGCGATCGCCGTCGTCGTCAGCGTCCTCGTCAAGGCCGCCCCGGCCCTCAAGTGGAGCCTGTTCACCAACACCACCGGCAATATCCAGAACCCGGGCCTGCAGAACGCCATCCTCGGCACCCTCGTGCTCGCCGTGGGCGTGGTCGTGGTGGCCGGGTCCATCGGGGTGCTCGGTGGCATCTACCTCGCCGAGTTCGCGCCGCGGCGGGGGGGCGGCTTCCTCCGGTTCTTCTCCGAGGTGCTCGCCGGAGTACCCTCCATCGTCATCGGCCTGGTCGCATACACCGCATTCGTCGAAGCGCTGCACTGGGGCTTCTCGGTGCTCAGCGCCATCATCGCCCTCTCGCTGCTGACCCTCCCCTACATCGTCAAGACCACCGAGGTCTCGTTCAGCCAGGTCCCGCGGAGCCTCCGCGAAGCATCCATCGCCCTGGGGCTGTCCAAGATCACCACCATCCGCAAGGTGCTGCTGCCCCCGGCCCTGCCCGGCATCATCTCCGGGATGGTGATCGCGCTGGCCATCTCCACCGGGGAGACGGCGCCCCTCCTCTACACCGCCAGTTTCAGCCAGAACAACCCCACCCCAGGTCTCTTCAACAACCCGATCGGCTATCTCACCTACGTCACCTACTACTACGTGGGGCAGCCGGGGGCCCAGGACCAGGCGCTGGCCAGCGCCGCCGCTGGGGTCACCATCCTGCTGGTGCTCCTGCTGATCTTCGGGGGCCGGGCGGTCACCGCCCGGCAGCGGCGCCTGATGGCGCGCATCGACGTCTAGCAGGGTCCCGACGCCGCTGCTAGCGGCGCCTCTCAGCGCCCCTAGCCCAGCTCCTCGATCCGCCCGCTCTCCAGGAAGATCAGGTCCTCGGCGAGGTTGGTGACCCGGTCGCCGATCCGCTCGAAGTTCTGGGCCACCTTGATCAGCTGGGTGCCGCGGTAGGCGGCGTCGCCGTCCTCGGTCATGAGCTGGATCAGGTCGTCGACGATGCGGTGGTGGATCCGGTTCACGCGGTCGTCGCGGGCCGCGATGGTGCGGGCCCGGTCGACGTCGCGGGCCATCAGGGCGCCGAGGATGTCGCGCACCTGCGCCTCGCAGGCCTCGGACAGCTGGGGCAGCTCCAGGGTGCTGGAGAGGGGTGCCATGTCGGCCAGCTCGCGGCCGCTGCGGGCGATGCTGGAGCAGTGATCGCCCATCCGCTCCAGCTCGCTGGCCATGTGGAGAAGGCCGAGCGCCTCGCGCAGCTGTGGGGGTGAGAGTGGGCCGGCCAGCGCGGCGAAGGTCAGCTCGCGCACCTCGATGAGCAGGGCGTTGATCCGGGCGTCGTCGCGCATCACCGCGGTGCAGAGGTCGATGTCGCGGTCGACCAGGCCGTGGGTGGCGCGGGTCATCGCCCGGTCGACCTCGTCGCCCATGGTGAGGACCAGGTCGCGGATCCTCTGCAGCTCCGCGTCGGAGCCGCCGGAGGCGGTGCCGGGAAGGGGGCGCGTGTCGATCGACTCGGTCACGATGTCAGCCAGCTTAGGCCATGGGGCGGGCCGCTGGCGAGCCCTCCGGGGCGGCCCCACAGCCGGCGGCGCGGGGTCGCTGCGGCGCCTGCGCGTCCCCCGGCTGAGCGCACCTCCGCGGCCCCGCCACTCCGGCCGGGACACACCCGGTCGGTTACCGGCGCACCTCGGCGTCGCAGCGCCGGTGCAGGGCGAGGACGACGGCGTCCTGCCACTCCTGCGCCTCCTCCGAGGTGAGGGTGCGCTCGGCGCTCCGGAAGGTGAGCCGGAAGGTCCAGCCCTTGCGCCCCTCCCCCACCTGCTCGCCCCGGAACTCGTCGTGCAGCTCGACCGCCTCGAGCAGCGGTCCGCCCGCCTCGTGGATGAACGTGAGCGCCTCGCCGGCGCGCTTCCCGGCGGGCACGCTGACCGAGAGGTCGTGGGTCACCGCGGGGAAGCGGGGCACCGGCCGGTACTGGGTGGGCCGGCGCTCCGGGGCGGTCACGGCGTCGATGCACAGCTCGGCGACCACCACCCGGCCGCGCAGCTCGAATCTCTCGGCGGTCGCGTTGTCCAGCTCGCCGATCACCCCCACCCGGCCGGCGCCGGAGCGGATCCAGGCGGCACGCCCGTTCCGCAGGCCGGGGATCTCGGCCGGCTCGGCGACGGCCACCTCCCCGCCCAGGTCGTGGACGAGGCGGTCCAGGACCGACTGCCCATGACGGAGCGCGGCGGCGGCGGCGCTGGCGTCGCCGTCGACGTGGGTCGCGGTGCCGAGGAGCAGTGGCTCCGCGGGGAGCGGCGGGAGCTGGCTGTCCGCGCCGTCGGGGGTGGACCCCGGGGCCAGCCCGTGGCGCTCCCCCTCCCAGAACACGCGTCCCAGCTCGAAGACGGCCGCCCCCACGACGCCGCGGCTCTGGTTGAGGCTGAGCACCTGGCAGAGGCCGGGCAGGAGGCTGATCCGGAGGTGGCTCATCTCGTCGCTCAGGGGATTGAGCAGACGCATCGGCGGGCGAGCCTCGCCCAGACCGGGCAGCCAGAGCGCGACCTCGGGGCGGATGAAGACATAGGGCAGCACCTCGTCGAAGCCGGCCCCCACGCAGACGTCGCGGACGCGGTCGTCGAGCGGCGCCTCGGCGGCCAGCTGGCGCACCGCGGTGCGGTGGCCGGGCAGGGTGCTGGGCAGGCGGGCATACCCCAGGGCGCGCCCGACCTCCTCGGCGACGTCCTCGGGAATGCGCACGTCGCGCCGGAAGTACGGCGGGTGGACGCTGAGCCGGTCGCCCTCCTGCTCGACGGCGAAGCCGAGGTGAACCAGGGCGGTGGCGGCCTCGTGGGCGTCGACCTGGTAGCCGAGCAGCCCGGACAGCCAGGCTCCGGTGACCTCGACGGGCTCGAGCGGGGGCAGCGGCGAGGGATGCTCGTCGATGGGGTCGCGCAGGACGTGGCCGCCGGCAATGCCGGCGATCAGCGCGGCGGCCCGCATCAGAGCGATCGGCGCCAGGTCGTCGGGCAGCCCCTTGTCGAAGAGCGCCGAGGCGTCGGTCCGGATGCCGTGGCGGCGGGAGGTCGCCCGGATCGAGGTCGGGTCCCAGGTGGCCGCCTCGAGCAGGACGGTGCGGGTGGTCGCGTCGATCGCCGTCGAGGCGCCGCCGATGGTCCCGGCCAGGCTGATCGGCGCCCCGCCGGCGGCGATGACCATGTCGCCCGGGTCGAGTGCGCGGGTGGTCCCGTCGAGGCAGTCGAGGCTCTCCCCGGCGGCGGCCCGGCGCACCGTGAAGGTGACCGGCCGGCTGCCCCCGGAGAGCGCCGCCACGCGCTCGAGGTCGAAGGCGTGGAGGGGCTGTCCCAGCTCGTGGGTGACGTAGTTGGTGACGTCGACCGCGCTGCTGATGGGGCGCAGCCCGATGGCGCGCAGCCGGCGGCGGAGCCAGTCCGGGGACTCGCCGATGGCCACGCCCTCGATGGCGAGCGCGGTGAAGCGGCGGCAGCCGGCGCTGTCCTCGATCTGCACCCGGGCGCGCTGGCCCGACGCGGTCGCGGAGAGCAGACCCTCGGGGATGTCCGCGGGAGGCTCGCGCAGGGGCTCGCCGAGGGCGGCGGCCAGCTCGCGGGCGATGCCGACGTGGCAGAGGCAGTCGGGACGGTTGGTGGTCACCTCGACGTCGAGCACCACGTCGAGGGCGAGGACCTCGTGCAGCGGCTGCCCGGGCCGGCCGCGCTCCAGGATCAGCAGCCCCCCGGCGTCCTCCCCGACGCCCAGCTCGACCGGGGAGAGCAGCATCCCCGGCGAGCTGTACCTGCCGCCGAACATGGAGCGGGTGCCGAGCGGCTCGGGGAAGCCGGGGAGCACGGTCCCGGGCGGTCCGTACGCGACCAGGTCGCCGGCCTGGACGTTGGGAGCACCGGTAACGAGGCGGACCGGGGCGGCGGCACCGGTGTCGATCTCGGCCAGCCGCACCCCGCGCGTCGACTCGGGGATCTCGGCCAGCTCCAGCACGCGGGCGACGATCGCGCCGTCCGCGGCCCGCTCCACGCGGTCCACCTCGGTGCCGGTGTCGACCAGCGCCCGGACCAGCTCGTCGACCGGGGCGTCCAGGTCGGCGTACGCGCGGAGCCACTCCAGCGAGATCTTCATCCCTGGCCCACCATGCGGACGTCGTTCTCGTAGAGGAGGCGGACGTCGTCGATGCCGTAGGCGAGCTGGGCGGCTCGCTCGATGCCGAAGCCGAAGGCGAAGCCGGTGTAGCGCCCCGGGTCGACGCCCCCGTTGCGGAGCACGTCGGGGTGCACCATGCCGCTGCCCAGCACCTCGATCCAGCCGCTCTGCTTGCAGAGCCGGCAGCCGTCGCCGCCGCAGACCATGCAGGAGACGTCCAGCTCCAGCGAGGGCTCGGTGAAGGAGAAGTTGTGGGGGCGCAGCCGGATGGCCCGCTCGGCGCCGAAGATGGAGCGCGCGAAGAACTCCAGGGTTCCCTTGAGGTCGCCGGCGGTCACCCCCTCGTCGACCAGCAACCCCTCCACCTGGTGGAACACCGGGGAGTGGGTGGGGTCGTTGTCGCGCCGGAACACCTTGCCGGGAACGATCACCCGGAGGGGGGCGCCGAGCGTCACCATGGCGCGGATCTGCACCGGCGAGGTCTGGGTGCGGAGCAGCCGCGCGGAGTCGATGTAGAAGGTCTCCTGGGTGTCCCGCGAGGGGTGCCCGGGGGGCATGTTGACGAGGGTGAAGTTGTAGCGGTCGTACTCCACCTCGGGGCCGCTCAGGGTCAGGTAGCCGAGCTGGGTGAAGACCCGCCGGATCTCCCGGGTCATCCGGGTCACCGGATGGAGGTGGCCGCGGTGGAGCGCCGGGGCCGGCCAGGTGAGGTCGAGGGCCTCGCTGGCGAGGGCGGCCGCGCGCTCGGCACCCTCGAGCTCGGCGCGCCGCGCCTCCACCTCCTCCTCGAGCCGGCGGCACGCCTCGTTGACCGAGAGGCCGTACTGGCGCTTGGCCTCGGGGTCGGCGATGCCGCCGATCCGTCGGCGCAGCACGGTGAGCTCGCCGTCGCCCCGGCCCAGGTAGCGGGCGCGCACCTCGTCGAGGACGGCCAGGCTGCGCGCCGCGCCCACCGCCGTGAGCGCCCGGCCCAGGATCTCGTGGAGGTCGTCGCCGGCCACGCCTCAGCCCGCTTCTCTGTCGTCGCGTCGCACGGTGTCCCGCCCCTAGGCGGCGGAGATCGCGCCCTTGGCCACGGTCACCAGGCGGGTGAAGGCGTCGATGTCAACGACGGCGAGCTGGGCCAGCTGCTTGCGGTCGATCTCGACGCCCGCCGCCTTGAGGCCGTGCATCAGCTGGTTGTAGGGCAGGCCGTTCTGGCGGGCGGCGGCGTTGATCCGGGCGATCCAGAGGCCGCGCATGTCGCTCTTGCGCTGCTTGCGGTCCCGGTACGCGTAGGCCAGCGAGTGCATGACCGCCTCGTTGGCCGACTTGTGCAGCCGGTGGCGGGCGCCCTGCATCCCCTCGGCGCGATCGAGCACGCGCTTGTGGCGGGCGCGCTGGGTGACCCCGCGTTTGACCCTGGCCATGACCGGACCTCCTTACAGGTAGGGGGCGTTGCGGCGCACCGCGCGCACGTCGGGACCCGACACCGGCGTCTCCCCGGCGAACAGCCGCTTGCGCTTCTGGCTCTTCTTGCCGAGGATGTGCGACTGCATCGCGTGCCGCCGCATCACCTTGCCGGTGGCGGTCACGCGAAAACGCTTCTTGGTTCCCCTATGGTTGCGAATCTTGGGCATCTGCTTGGTTCCCTTCGGATTCCGGTCCACCGCCGTCGGCGACGGCCTCGTGGTCCCGGTCGTCCTCGGCTCGCGCCGCGCCGGGTTTGCTCGGCTTCTTGTGAACCGGGCTCAGGATCATGGTCATGTTCCGGCCCTCGACCAGGGCATTGCGCTCCACCGCGGCCAGGGCGTGGAGCTCCTCGGCCATCCGGTCGAGCAGCTTGCGCCCGTATTCCTGGTGGACCAGCTCGCGGCCTCGGAACACGATGGTGAGCTTGACCTTGTCGCCGTCCTCCAGGAAGTGCTTGACGTAACCGAACTTGGTCTGGAAGTCGTGCTCCGAGATCTTGGGCCGGAGCTTCATCTCCTTGACCGTGATGACGTTGTGCTCGCGCCGGCTCTCCTTCTCCCGCTTGAGCGCCTCGAACTTGAAGCGCCCGTAGTCCATGAGCCGGCAGACCGGGGGCTGGGCCTGAGGGGCCACCTCGACGAGGTCCAACTCTCGCTCGAGGGCCAACTGCTTGGCCCGCTCCAGGGAGACGATCCCGAATGCCTCCTGGGTGGTGTCGTCGAAGAGCCGGACCATGGGCAGCCGGATCTGGTCGTTGACCCGCAGCTCTCGAAATGCGATGGGGGGGAACCTCCCGAAGAACCTTCTGAAACAAAAAACGGATAGCTTCCGCTATCCAGGCTGGGGCGGCTGGACCTTCAAGGCGGACCCGGAAGGTGGGGCCGTTCCGCACGGACCCTCTTGACGGCGCTCATGGCGTCCAGCGCCGGAGCATACCACGAGGGTGCCGAGCGCCAATCTCGAAGCGGTCAGCCGGCTCGCGACGGCTCCGGCCGGCGGGCGTGGAGGAGCGCCTCGCGCGCCCCACGGGCCCCCAGGACCGGCGAGTCCATGCTGGCGATGAGCCGCCAGCCCGCCGCGGCCACCCCGGCGGTGGCGGCTGCGACGGCGGCGGCGAGGCTCGCGTCGTCGCTCGGGGCGGTGGCCCGGCGCAGCTCGAACATCGGCTTGACCAGGCCCACCAGGTCCGCCCCGGGGGCCAGGTCGAGACGGTCGAGCTGGGCCACCGCGGCGGCGAGCGAGAGATAGGAGACGTCGACGGTCACCACGTCCACCGGCTCCGGCACGAGGCGGCGGTCGAGGTCGGCGACGTTGGTCGCCTCCAGGTTGATCACGCGGGGATCCTGGCGGAGCGATCCCAGGAGCTGGCCGTGGCCGGCGTCGACCGCGTAGACGCGCCGCGCTCCGGCCTGGAGGAGGGCGCGGGTGAAGCCGCCCGCGGCGGCGCCCACGTCGAGCGTCACCCGGCCGGCCACGCCCACCGCGAAGCGGGTGAGCGCCGCCCCCAGCTTGGCCTCGCCCCGGAGGGCGGAGGGCCGCCGGCGCCGGACCCGGGCCCCGGCCCCCACCCTGGTCTCGGGGTTGGTGACGACGAAGCCGTCGACCTCGATCTCCCCCGCCGCCACCAGGACGGCCGGGTCCCCGGGCAGGCCGAGGGCCGCGACCAGGTCGACCAGGCGGCGCAGGCGGGACGGCACGGTGTGGGGCGGACCTCGGGCCGGCGGGGTGGCCGGCGCCTCAGCTCGGCCGCCGGCTGGCGACCTCGTCGGCCAGCCGGGCGATGAGGTCCGGAACGCTTCGCTGCTCGGTCCCTCCGCGGCGGGTGTCGCGCACGGTCACCATGTCGTCGCCGCGCTCCACGTCGCGCTTGCCCACCACGACCACGTAGGGCACCTTGCGCAGCTCGGCGTCGCGGATGCGCGCCTGCATCCGCTCCCCGGGGTGGTCGCTGAGCGCGGCGCGGAGGTCAACCGACCGGAGCCGCTCGACCACGCTCCGGGCGCAGTCCATCACGGCCTCGACGTCGTCCTGCACCGGCACCACCTCGACCTGGACCGCCGCCAGCCAGAGCGGCAGCTGTCCCGCGAAGTGCTCGATGAGCACCCCGAGGAAGCGCTCGAAGGACCCGTAGATGGCGCGATGGATCACCACCGGCGTGCGGGCCTGCCCGGAGGCGTCGATGTACTCGCAGCCGAAGCGCCGGGGGAGCTGGAAGTCGAGCTGGATGGTCCCCGTCTGCCAGGAGCGCCCGATGGCGTCCTTCATCAGGATGTCGACCTTGGGCCCGTAGAACGCCCCCTCCCCCGCGTCCACGGTGAAGCCGCCCGCACCGGTGTGCCGCTCGAGAATGCGCAGCAGCGACGCCTCGGCGCGGTCCCAGGTCTCGACGTCGCCGATGAAGTCCTCGGGGCGCGTGCCCAATCGGAAGGAGTAGTCGAGGCCGAAGATGCGATAGAAGTGGTCGGTGATCTCCAGGATCCGGTCGTACTCCGCCTCGATCTGGTCCTCGGTCACGAAGACGTGGGCGTCGTCCTGCTGAAACTTGCGGACCCGCAGCAGCCCGTGCAGGGTTCCGGAGCGCTCGAAGCGATGGAGCGTGTCCAGCTGCAGGTAGCGCAGGGGCAGCTCGCGGTAGCTGTGCCGGCGCAGGTTGTAGACGACGTGGGCGTTGGGGCAGTTCATGGGCTTGACGCCGTAGGAGGTCTGGTCGTCCACCGGAACGATGAACATGTTCTCCCGGTAGTGCTCCCAGTGGCCCGACGTCTCCCACAGCCGCTTGTCATTGATGAGCGGCGAGATGATCTCCTGGTAGCCGCGGGCACGGTGCTCGCGGCGTGAGAAGCTGAGCAGCTCGTTGAGGACGATCACGCCGTTGGGCAGCCAGTAGGGCATCCCCGGGGCGGTGTCGTCGAGGTGGAACAGCTCCAGCTCACGGCCGAGCCGCCGGTGGTCGCGCCGTTCCGCCTCGGCCAGCCGCTCCATGTGGGCGTCGAGGTCGGCGGCGCTGAACCAGGCGGTGCCGTAGATGCGCTGCAGCTGCGGGTTGCTCTCGTCGCCTCTCCAGTACACGCCGGCCACCCGGAGCAGGCGGACCGCGGCGAGGGCGCCGCTGTCGGGGACGTGGGGGCCGCGGCAGAGGTCGACGAAGTCGCCGGTGTGATAGACGCTCACGCTGGTGACGTCGTCGGTGAGCCGGTCGATGATCGCCACCTTGAAGGGCTGACCCATCCCATCGAAGAGACGGCGCGCCTCGTCGCGCGCGATCACCTCGCGGCGATAGGGCAGGCGGCGCCGCACCAGCTCGACCATCCGCTCCTGGATGGCGGCCAGGTCGGTGTCGCTGAGGTGGCGGTCCTCGGGGAGCAGGAAGTTGTAGAAGAAGCCGTCCTCGATGGCCGGGCCGACATCGTACTGGGTTCCGGGGAAGAGCTCGCAGACCGCCGCGGCCATCAGGTGGGCGGCGCTGTGGCGCAGCACGTCCAGGCTCAGCTCGGCCGGTGCCTCCAGCGGCGGGCCGGCCTCGGCAGCGTCGTCGACCTCCTCGGGCACGGTGCGCGCATTGTACGGAAGCGGCGCCCCGAGGTCACCGGCACGGCCCGAAGCTGGCCGTGGCCGGCGGCGCCTTCCCGCGCGCTGGGCGCGGCCGCCGGCTCAGACGACCAGGCGGGACATCCCCCGCGGCACGTCCTCGCGCCCCTCGCCGAGGAGGGCGATCTCGGCCTCGGGATTGGACTGTGACGATCCCCACATCTCGAGCGAGAGCTGGTGGGCGAGCGGCAGCACGGTGCGGCGCGCGTTGCGATGTGCCTGGTTCCGGAGTCGCTCGAGGCGCTCGGGATCGATGGCACAGCAGCGGACGCTGCAGTACTTGTTGGTCGGCTTCTTCACCGGCTCGCTGCACCCGGTGCGAGCGCAGAGTCGCACCGACGGCAAGCGACCATCAGTCGCGTGACGCACACCCACCTCCATGAGTCAAGCCAGTCTACGACTGCCCTCTGCGGGGCTGTCAACACCCAATTTGCCCGCGGCCGAGGCGGTTCTTGTGGCCGCGCGCCGATCGACCCACAGTCGGGAACGCTGTGGAGGTGTGCACAGTGTGGACAACCGGGCACGGTCCATCGGACGGGCTGCGCACCCCTTGTGTGAAAGCTGTTGGCAAAGTCCGTGTGCACCGGATCCGGCGGGGACCACCGGCCCAGTGAGTCCCGGCAG
>Ga0326727_10020647_pt1 | contig 13049 bp, 13 predicted proteins | sample MB2enrmetagenome_FD_207643 | JGI IMG/M metagenome (GOLD analysis project Ga0326727, IMG submission 207643) | Lab enriched peat soil microbial communities from McLean, Ithaca, NY, United States - MB29MY | ecosystem: Environmental > Terrestrial > Soil > Wetlands > Peat | place: USA: New York...
GCGCTGCCGGTTCGAGCAGACCTCGTCCCCGCACTTGACGATGTAGATTCCCATGTCTCGAAGGACCCGATGTGCCTCGTCAGCAGCTTTGAAATATAGGTCGAGGACAGCCTCGTGATATTTCTTTCCCGACCCATTCGCCGCTGAATTGTTACGATAATAGCCTTCATAGTTCTGGTGATTCACGTGGGCAGTCCCACCGGGCGTATGCATGTAGGGAGGGTCGAATACCACACAGTCGATGCAGGCGTCTCGGTAGGGGAGATTCCGACAATCGACTCCGTCTTTCAAGTCCGTGGCGAGGAGGCGGTATGTGCCCTCGGGAATCTTCCTCCAAAAAACGCCTCTCCCGAATGTGACGTCAGCGACGGTGCTCCCTGGGGCGACGTAAAGGGACATCACCTGAGGGAACAGGTCCGCACTGGTGCCCCGGCAGGCGCTGAGGACGAGGTCGTTCGTCGGGGCGCCCGCCGGAGGCTTGCGGCTGCCTTTCCTGGCTGGCGCGTCCGGGCGCGGGGCGGCTGCCGACGCATCCGAACCTGCGAAAGTCGCAGGATACCCCGGGTTTCCGCCAGCCAATGCTCCGCCGGTCCCTGGGCTACAGCACGCCGCCATCGCCCGCAGCGGCAACGGCCGCTCCCGGCCCGCCCGGAGCCAAAGCGGCATCGCCCCCGGAGGCTTCGGCAGCAGCCTCAGCGGGCTGCCCGGCCTCGGTGGGTGTTGCCGCGGTCTCCACCGCTGGCTCCTCGATGGCGGCCAGTGTTCCACCGGATGGCTGAGGAGCGGGGTCAGTTGTTGGGGCCGAGGCGGGCGGCTCGTGCGCAGTGGCGGGGATGTCGCCGGAAAGCTGCGGAGCCGGGTCGGCTGCTGGGGCGTCTGCCGGATTCCCATCGCCTTCAAGAGGCAGCGGGGCCGGGCAGGCCGCCTCGGCAGCCCCGTAGCCTGTCCCGCAGGACGGCGAGCCGGAAGCGCCGGACGGCTCTCCGAGGGACGTGCCGGAGACCGGCATCGCTTGCAGCTGCGTGCCGCCCGCTTCGCCGCCCTTCCTAGCCAGCCTTTCGGCCGTCGCTTTTGCAATTCCCTCACACCGCAGGAAGGACGACCAGCCCCCGTTCCTTCCGGGCTTCGCCAGCAGCATCTTCATCTCGGACAGCGGCCCGGCCAGCCGCCTGCGGATGTCCCTAAGCTCCGCCTTCGCTTTCCTGGCGGCGGCCTTCGCTTCCACATGCGCCGGCCACAATCGGCGAATCTCGTCGGCCAGCTTCTGCTGTTCCACCGATTGGGCTTCCATGGCTGCGCCGGACGGCAGTCCCTGGACGATCTGCGTGCCGCTCTCCACCGTGACGATTTCTTCCATGCTCGTGCCTCCTCAGATCGAGAAACAGGGAGCCGGAATCTCTTCGCTAAATCGCTCCCTTGTTTAGGAGACGGATATTTCATTTTTCTCAGGGCTGCAAGTCCCAGAAAAACTTCCCGGCAGCACAGAAGATGTTACGCCCTCGCCCGCAAACGGGGCCTCGACCCTTCGACGTCCACCAAGGCTTCCTGGAGCCGGTTCCACATTTCCTCTCCGTCCTCATCGTGGTAAACGTCGGGGTAGCGGACAACCTTGGCGTCGGCGTCCAGCGCAAACCCGCCGAGCACAATTTCGCTGGCCCGTGCCCAGCAGCGCTTGGCGGTTTCCGCATCGGCGTCAATCTGCCCAATCGGGGCCTCAATCAGGACCGCATCGTGCACGGTGGCGCAGAGCGCCAGCCCCTCGTCGACCATGAAGGATGCCGCCAGGCGCATGATCTCGGCGCAGCCTGCCTGCATCGGGAAGTTGGACAGCGTGGTGGACGGGGTCTCCTTGTCGACCGGCATGCTCCACCCCAGCGGCGTGGATATCCTCCCTGAGACCTCGACGCGGAGGATTGCGTCTTCGCTCCAGCGCCAATACCGTTGGTACGCCCTGCGCAGGTCTCGATGCACCTTCTCGGCGACCCATAGCGGGATGCCCGCGTTCCTCGACAGCCCTGCCGCCGTCTGGCCGTACTGGGCCCCGAGCATCCCGACCTTGTACAGCTTCCGCTCGTCGGGGTGCGACTTCTTCGTGGCGTCGGGAGGCACGGCCCCGGCCACCTTCGCCAGGCGGAGGTAGACGTCCTCGCGGGAACGGTATGCGTCGAGCATCGCCCGGTCGCCGGACAGCGCCCCGGCGATGCCGAACTCCGCGCCGACGAGGTCCACGTAGGCCAGCGCCTGCCCGACGCCGGGCTTGATGAGGAAACGTGCCCAGGCGGGGAGCGAGAAGATGAAGCCCCCGCCCTTCGGCTGGCTACGCCCAGTCGCCGTCCACCAGGGCCAGGGATGCACTCGACACCTGCCATCGCTTCCAATGGGCAGGTTGAAATGGCGCAGCGTCGTGAGGAACTTGCGGGTTTGGCGGAGAGGCTCAAGGTAGGGATAGCGCTGCGCCATCGCCTTGAAGGTCTGCTCGTCGTCGGGCCTGTTGCCGGGGTCGGCGATGCTGAGCTTGCCGCACGCCGTGCGTGGCCACTCGCCCGCAAGGCCCAGGCGCTCGACCATCGCGTTGAACCCCGCCTCGCTCCACCTCATCCTCCCGTCCTTGCCCGGCGAGTAGACCCCGTATGCGTGCTCCTGCTCGATGCGCCGGGCCAGCGACGAAGCCAGCTCGGGCCAGTTCCGCACCAGGCGCTCGTATCCGGGCCGGTCGACGGGGATGCCGTTGTGCTCTATCCATGCCACGGCCCTCGTGAAGCTGCCCCGCAGGAGGGCTTCCTCAACGTTGATGTACGGCAGCATGGCCGGAAGGAGCCCCGCCGTGCCCGCCACGTCCTCCATGCAGTAGTCCAGGATTGCCGCCCGCTCGTCCGCCGAAAACGGGTGGCCGCGCAGGATGAGGCCCCGCATCTCCTCCTTCTCGGCGGCCGCCATCGCATCCAGCCCGTACTTGGCCAGGGTCAGGAGCAGCGTCGGCACGTAGCGCTTGCCCCTTTCGTCCTTCCGGGTGTTGGTGAGGAGCATCTCCTCGGCATACAGATCGAGGATTGTCGGCGGGAGTTCCCACCCGCAGGCCAGAAAATAGGACCACTCCGCCGGGGCGCTGAAGCTGACGTAGAGGATGTCGGATTCGATAGGCAGGGAACAGGCCTGGCGCATGCCCGGCTCGGCGAACATGCGCCACTCCTGCCCTGTGCCGAGGGACTTGGCGCACAGGCAGACCGGGATGACCGGCTCGCCCGTGCGGGGCACGAACTCGGCATCCAGGACGATGGCGTCACGGATGCCGATGCCGCTGAGGCTAGAGGGCAGGGCCATAGCCAAGCCCCCTGAGGCTGCGGATCACGGGATGGTCGAGCGAGTCGATGCACTTGTCCTCGAATGCGGTGTTGAGGATTTCCTCGAACGTCATCTTGGGCCACGTGGGCTCGACGGCCCGAAGCTCGGCGGGCGCCGTCTCGACCCGGTACCCGTTGGCGTCCATGTCCGCCCTCAGGCGGACCCACTCGCTGACGGCCCGGCGGACGATGCGGCTCGCCGATTTGGACCAATCATTGGTGGAGTTTTTATAAGGCCACAGGAAAAGGGTTCCTTTATGGTTCAGACACGTGACCAAGTTGACGTGTGATACGAACCGCTCAAGGTCTTCGGGGATTTCAAGGTCAGGTGCGAGGATGTAGGTTTCCCTCTTTTCATCTTCCACGACCGGGACGTTGTACAATCGGCATTCCTCGTCGGGGTGGACACGGAAAAAGTTGCGGCTTCCGGGCTTCCGTACTGGAATGGTGGTCTGCGCCCCGTCCGAGAACGCCTCTTCGGCAGCCGGGGCCTTCGCCTTGCGATATTTTTCCGGGTCGAGGAGGGGTTTCCTCGTGGCCTTCGCCGGGGCCTTCGCCGCCGCCGCGCACTGGGCCGCCGGTGTGCCGTTTGGCTTTTCATCAGTGGCATGGCTTGGGAGTGTGGCGGCTGGCTTGGGAGGTTCGGTCGTCGCTTGTCCTTCCCCGTTTGGGGCGGGCAAGGGATTGTGGTCGAGGATGCTTGCGGACTCGGCCCCGCCGATGCCCGGGTTCCATCCGGCAGCCGCCGTCTGGTCTACTGCTGGTGCTAGGTTTTCCATCTTAAGGGTACTCCGCTTCCGTGGATTGGGATCGCAGGGGCGGAAGCCTGGCCCCCGTTCCCAAGGCCGCCCTGCGGGGTGGCCTTGTATAGGAACCCGGTAGTTTCTTTTTTATTTATTTCCGGTCTCGGGTTCCCGCGTTCGAGCCTAGCGGAAGCGGCGGGGGCGTCCAGGACCGGGAACATCGCCCGCCTTGATCCCGAGCTGCTGCTCCAACTGGGCAATCTTCTGGGCCGCGATGCGTGCCTGGTCCGGTCCGAGCGCAGGAAGGCTCGTCCAGAGGCGCCGCAATTTGCTCCGGTACGACTTGATTGTGTCGGGTGCGAGGCCGTCGACTGTGCGTAGCAACATCTTCTCCTCCCAATTAACGAAATAAAAAAGGCTTCACTAAAGCACTGGATAGACGTGGAACTGAAAATCCCTGAAATCCAAGGCACCCAGTGCAGAACTCGGATCACAGTCAGGTGAGGATGCGCATGGCGGTGGCGTCAGTTGGGAAGCCCCCCTGCCCGGTCCCCGGCGCACCGCACAGGGTTTCCCAATGTACTGCCCCAAGGGGACACGCCTGTAGCCTATCCTGCGGCGAAGAAAGTAACCAAAGAAGGGGTTTGTCCTTATATTATATTGGTAGGCAGGCCAGACCCCCGAGACCTCCAAGCAAGGGCAACAGAATCAGGAAGTTAAAATTCAGTTGGGGAACCCCGGAGACCCCCTCCCGCAGGCCCCCGAAATTCGGAGGGCAGACTGTCTCGGGGGTCTAAGGAGGCTAGGGTGTCTAAGGGATCTCGGGGGTATGAGGGGTATGGAGGGTCCGCCGGGCCTCCTCCTCGGCCCGTCGAGCCGGCTGGCCAGCCATCCGCAGGAGTCCGGGGTCAGCAGCACCGTGCTTGCAGTCGGGATGACGATCCCGCGAACTGCCCCGCCGCGGCGTCAGATCCCTGGCCGCCGCCCCTCCACATGGCTGCTGGCAAGGTCGTAGGGCGGCACATCGGACTCCGCCTCGAACAGCCCCCACACCGCTCGCGCAGATGCCGTCCCAGTTTCGCCTTGTGCGGAATCGGACGTTCCAAACAGCGATAGGGCCATGTGTCATGAAGGCTTCCTTTAGGAGTCTGCAGCAGGCCGTCCAGAGCGGTCGTGGGATGCCAGAGCATCAGGTAACCGCGCGAACAATCCCGCGGCTCATCGGGAAGCCAATGGCCCGGGCCCCCCCCCGCGAGGTTTTCCCGATTGGCTGAACGCCGGTTGCCGGGACCGCAGGGGCGGTTAGCCTACCACAGTATGATGTACGGTTCCCTGTGCCTTTGCGAGGGGGTCTCCTCGTACTTGCGTCCTCCCTCCATCAAGGACGGGTCGCCCCACTCCACCTCCTGCCCGGCAAGGCCCTCGCCATCATCTCCTTCCCCATCGGGGGGCGGTGCGGAGTCGATTGCAAGGTCGGCCTCTTCCCGTTCCTTTTCTTCCTGCTCGAAGAGCCGGAGGCGCACCGGCTTCCACTCCGTCTTGCCGGCGAACGCCTTCTCATAGCAATCGACGAATCCGTGCATTTTCTTGAGCACCCACGGAACCTGGGCAAAGGGGTCTATGCCTTGCTCCTCCGGCAGGCAATACCACGCCCTCAGCGACTCCACGATTGGCGTCGGGTCGGCTTCCAGCGCCGCAAGGCGCTTGCGCAGGTCGGCAGGATCGGGATAAAAATAAACAGCGCTCAGTCCCTGGCCTAGGTCCACATGGAAACATTCCATCCCCTCGAACAGCGGGTAGGAATGCCAGGCCCGCATCCACCCTTCGGTGTCGGGTATCCCCGCGCCCTTCGCTTCGAAACATTTGCTCATTCTTGCTCTCCTTGCCGCCCACGGGCGGCTTGCGGCGTAGGTCGCCACCCGAATGTCGTACCGCCAGCTCGTTAATACCGCCTGTCAGGAAAAGATCGCGGGCTGGAGGCAGCGGCATCTGTGCACGCGTCAGAATCCTGTCCCGTGCCGTGCTTTCCGGACCCGCCACCTTGTGTCCCCCAATACCCGCCCCGGCGGCAAGCCAGCCGGGGCCAGACTTCTTCTTTGCCTTGGCCTGGACCGCCGCGCGGCAGGGGTTATTGCCTGTTGGCCAGCTGCCTTCCCTGGTCCGCCTGCCCCGGCTCCCGCCGGTTACGCCGCTGGCCGGGCGGGTGGTTGAATGCAAGCGTGCTGCGGAACGATGCCTGCGACGGGCGGGGCCCCCAGCCTCCCGCACAGCGCCTGGGCTCCGTCTTCAGGGTCATACTCCCATCTGCCCTCCTCATTAAGGACGAAGTCGCCGTTCCTGCGACCTGGGTGACTGGATACGGCATCCAAGGTCCCGTGCTTGCGCTCCTCTTCCTCGGGACCAAGGGCTGGCGTACACGCCGTGACCCTGGGCGGCGATGTGTGCCCCCTGGCTTCGCCGTGCCCAGGGGCCGGAGCGGCGGCAGGCTGCGCCTCGTCCTGGCTTGCCGCTTCCAGGGAACCGGCATCCCGTGGCGCGGATGGCGTGGCTGCCATTGCCGTAGACTGCGCCTCCTTCTGCCTCCGGCAATAGTCCCTCTGGTTCTTTGCCTTCCTGAGCCTGCGGGCTTCTACCTTGCTCGTGGGCGCAGTCCCGCCAGTTCCTTCCGCCGCCGTGGCGGACCTCTGAACATGTTCAGAAGTCCCGCTTGTGCGCGGCGTGCATGCTGCGCCCCCCGGCGGCCCGCCGTTCTTCTTTTCAAGGCGCTTGTCGCGCTTGCGTTTTTCCTCCTTCGCGATTTCCGCCGGGACCGCGGCAGCCTCGGGCACTGGCTTGTGCAGGCGCATCTTGGCAGCGAGCTGCCTTGCCTCGGCAATGATGCCGGCATGAGCAACCATTGTCGGAATGCTGGTCAGGAAATTGAGCACTTCCGTGAAGAGGTCCGGCGGGACAGGCATCAGGGGCGCGGGCAGGTATTCTGCCGCCGCCAGTATCTGCCTCTCGACCTCGCCCTCGGGATTCTTGCTGGCGATGTCCATCGCGGCGGCTGCGATGAACTCGTACCTCCTCTGCGCGGTCGGGTCTTCCGTCCGGCGCGGCTGCGGACGCCCTGCTGCCTCCTCCTCGTCCTCGGGGTCGTCGATGTTCTCCCCCTCGTCGGTGAGCAGCCCGTGTGCCTTGGCGAATGCCTTCAGCATGCGGTCGGCGTGCTGCAGGCTATAGGCCTTGCACCGCTTGTTGAACGTTGCCCAGTCGGGAGCCCCGAAGTTCTTCCCGTTGTCGCCGGGCGTCCTGTCCCTTCCCCCGTTGATGTCCGCCCGGTAGCCGGGGTTGAGGAGCCGCTGCTTCGCCTCGTAGTAGAGCGCGAGGTTCTGCCGGAACTCGCGCTGCGCCTCCGCGCGCTCCTTCCTTGCCTCCCCGTCGTGGGCATTGGCGCTGTCGAGGTGCCTGGCGATGCGTTCGGTCGGGTCCTTTATCGCAGCCCCGAGGTCCGCATCGGACATCGCGATCGCCCTGTAGTACTGTTCCTGCTGGGGCGACCTCTTCTTCTTTTTGTTGGTTGCGGGGTTCGGTTTCCTGGTCGCTCCCCCTGCACATTTGACTGGTGCCTCCGGTCTTGCTGCCATTCCTTTTCCTCCCGTCTCCTTGATCTCGGAGGGCGGTTGACCGCCCTCCCTTGCTCCTAATACTGGGATCCTTGAACAAGGCGCGTCCTCGATGTGCCCGCCTTCTTCCGTGCGGGGTGGCACTGACTTGAGCTCCCAGTACCGGCGACCGCCGGGCGTAGTCCTCTGCTTCCACGCCAAGCGGCACCCTGGGGCAATCCCCTGCACGGCGGTGACAAGCCACGCCCTCAAAGAGAACCCGAGGAAGCCCTCCCAGGGCTCTTGGACCCCACCGTCCGCCGGGACGGCAGGCTGGGATTCGTAGCGCCGGATGAAGCATCCTATGAGCATCGGAATCTGCGGCACTGCGGCGTTTCCGAGGGCTCGAAGCCGGTCCGCCCAGTCGGGAATCCCACGAACTCCCCTAACGATTCTGGCGTACCGGGCAGCCACGGGGTCGGCTCCGAGCTCCGTCCATCCGGCGGGGAACCCCATGAAGTCCTCGCAGAATTCCGGCGTGGGCTCCAGCCTCGGGTTTCCCTGTGCCGCCGCCCTCGCCGCCATCTCCTGCGCCCACGACATCGAGCCGTCGACCTTCCCGCTTTTGGTCCTCTTCCTCCAGCGCCCGCTTGGAAGCTGGATGAAGTCGTCCCATGACCAGTCTTTCACCAGGATTGCAGTTGCCGTGGGGGTTATTGTCCTGGGAAGGCAAGTGCCCAGTGACCCTCCCCTGAGCTCATCCTTCCAGTAGCCCCACCTCCCACGGGCTTCCTCCATCCTCCGCTGGCACTCCTGCGGGAGCGCCCGGCGCCCGGTCATCACCGCTCCGATGCCGGGGCGGTCGGCAGCCTTGTCGCGGCAGAGTATCCACGCCCTTTTCCTCTCGTGCGGGGCGCCGAGGATCTCAGCCCCCACCACGAGCGGCGTGCAGGAGTAGCCCGCTCGCTCCATGTCGGAGAGAACCGTGTCGCCGTCCCCCGTACGCAGGAGGCGAGAAACGTTCTCAACGAGCACCCAGGGGGGTCGTAGCTCCCGGACGATGCGGAGGAACTCGAACCAGAGCCCGCTCCGCTCAGTGGGACATTCCGCAGTACCGATTCCTTCCCGCTTCCCGGCGCAGGAAACCTGCTGGCAGGGGAAGCCGCCGCTGATGATGTCGACTCTCTCAAGGTTATCTCTTCCACATTCCCTCACGTCGGTGAACCTGGGCACGTCCTCCCAGTGCCTCTCCAGCACCTTCCTTGCAAAAGCGTTGTTCTCGACTTGCCACACGGTCTCGAATCCCGCCCATTCAAGACCGAGGTCTATGCCCCCCACGCCGGTGAAGAGGCTGCCGTGCCTCAGCTTCGCTGATGCCGCTCCCCGTAGGCTTCCTGTGGTCCCGGGTTGTGCCAGGTCATGCACATAGGGCTAATACTGCCTCGGGGCAGGTTCGCAAGGTCTGGAAGCAGGGCTTGGTCCGCCTGCCCTTGACCTCAGCCCAAAGCTCAGGGCGGTCACGCCAGCACGGTCGACGTGGACGGCAGGGTGCCAGCCCCAGCGCCTTACAGGTCAGGAATGGATATGGTGCTTCGGCTCCGAGGCATATGGTGGCTCCATGCAGTCGTAGGACTGCAGGAGTCTGGCGGGAACCTCACGGATCTTTCAATATTTCGAGTATTAGGTAGCGTGACCCAGCCCCACCGACCAGGTGGGTCAGGGTCCAGCACGACAGAAAGTCACTTCGTCCGCCAGTTGACGAAGTCCAGAAGGGAGGAACCAATGGGAGACAGCAACAGGCTGGAGGCGATCATCGCCACCAGCAGCAGGCTGCTTGCGCTGCCAAGGTTTGCGGGTCTTGACAACGGAACCCTCAAGCCCCTGACTGAGGAGGAGGCGGACAGGCTTACCCTGGCGCAGAAGGTCGCCAGGATGGAGCAGATTGGGGATACCTGCATCCAGATTGACACCTACAAGAGGGATTTCATCCTCGCCCACGCTGGCGACATACGCTCTTTCCTGAAGATGTTTGACAACCAGGGAAAGAGCGGTCCAGCCCTCACGCCAGACGGGCAGCCCATCGTCATTAGGGGAGAGCCAGTCCACACGAAGAAGCGTGCGGTGAGGCTCCTCTTCAACTCCAGCCTTGGCTATATCTATGAAAATGTCTACCCCAAAGGGCTCCGCCCAAGGGAAGGGGGGGAGGCGAAAGAGGAAGGGGACGGCAAGGGCGAGGTCGTGGACGCTGAGGTCGTCAAGGTGCCTACGACTGTTTCAGACTGGCTGACATTCTTCGCCAGGCTAACCCAGGAGCAGAGGCAGGCTGCCTACGAGGCGATCACCATGCTGATGGACGATCCCAGGGGGGACGACCCCGACCATGCCGCAGGGTACGGCGTTGCTTTGGATTGCGCCGAGGACAATGCCGTGGACTACGAGGCGTTCAGGCCCGCCGTGCCAGTTGGCGACGGCAACGGATGCGAGCCTCAGCAGGAGGAGGTCACCGACTGCAAGGTTCCCGTTCCTGGACAGGAGGCGCACGGCACCGACAGCCTTGAGGTCACGGAGACCGCCGACTCCGGCAGCCTGCCATGCGCCACGCCGGGACACGGGAAGCGGGCCAAGCACCCGCCCGTCCCCATCGTGCTTGAGGACGGTCGCTCCGGGCACGTCATCGCAGGCATGGGCAAACTGACCAAGCGGACTAGGTATGACGTGAGGCTGGAGACGGGCGAGAGACTACAGGTTCCTAAGAAGGCTTACGGCACGCCTGCCAGCCTGAAGGGCTTGAGCCTGGTCCCCAAGGCGTGGCTCGTAGACGGCGAGGTTTCCCTTGACCAAGTCCCGGACTTCCTGGGGGGACAGGTGCCTGCCACGGAGAGTGAAGGCATGGAGTATTAAGGAGGAAGCCGCCTGACGAGCCGGTGGGACTCCAGCGGAACGCCCGCAGGGGGTCGCGGCAACGACCGCACGGGTCAAGCCGCATCGCATCAAGCCTCGGCAGAGCAAGAGTAGGAACGCTTGAAATGGCTGCACCCCGAGCTTTCGCTCAAGCCAGCCGCCCCCCAGGACCGCAAGCGGGGGTTCGAGAGTCTGGCGGCGCTGCCGAGACCCGCCACCAACGGCGAGCGCAAGCGGTCCTTCCAGGAGGCAGCGAAGAAGAGGAAGCGCGGGAAGGCACACGCCCCCAGGATTGGAGGGAACGAAAACGAGCGATGGTGATTTCAAGTCGGCAGGTGAGACGGGCTGGATTGCGGCACCGCTGGTCGCCGTCATCCTTGCGTCAGCATTCGCCATCCCCCTGCCGGACAAATCCGTCCAGATGGTCGTCACCAGCCCGCCATATTTCGACCTGCGCCGGTACGACGGCAACCCCGACGATGCATTCGGCTGCGAGAAGAATGTCGCCGAGTATGTGCGGCACACCGTCGAGGTCCTACGGGAAGCGAGGCGTGTGCTGAAGGACGACGGCGTCGTTTTCTGGAACCTCGGCGACAGTTACGACAGGGCGACCAAGAGCCTGCGTCTGGTGCCCGAGCGGGTCTCCGTGGCAGCCTCAGATGACGGGTGGATTGTCAGGGACAACATCGTCTGGTCCAAGCCCAACCCCGTGCCCGAAAGCGTCAGGGACAGGTGTACCCGCTGCTATGAGGTAATCCTGATGCTGGCCAAGGAGAAGAATTATTACTGGGACTCCAGGGCGATAGAGGAACCTGCCGTATCCGCCAAATACGGGGGGTCGAGACTCCTGCCTCCCATCGGGAACAAAAAGCATCAGGCGCTCGGAAAAGCGAACCTCGTGGGCAACCGCATTCCTCCAAGGGAGACACGCCGCAAGCGCAATGTATGGACTATCCCCACGCAGCAGCACAAGGACGCACACATCGCCCAGTTCCCGTCTCAACTGCCACGACTGTGCATCAAGGCTGGCAGCCGCCCTGGGGACTTGGTGCTCGACCCCTTTGCGGGCTCGGGCACCACGGGCATCGTGGCTAGGGAACTTGGCAGGAACGCCGTACTGCTGGACATCTCGGCGGAGTATGCCCGGAAGATGTGGGAAAGGCTCGAAGGGAAGAAAGTCGAGATCGATGGCGGAGACCCCCTGCGACATCCGGGGTCACCTTCTGGTTGCGAAGATGGGACCGTGGGGATTGTCCCTCCGCCTCAAGGGCTGCCAGAACCGGCCGGAGATTGCCTGGGCGCAAGCCTATAACCGTGCCGCGGCCATAGCCGCCGACAAAGAGCGGCAGGAGAGGAGAAACCAGCAAATAGCCTCTGAGTGCAGGTCGCCCGCATTGCTATGCACAGGCCCAACCCGCTTAGAACTGGAAGACTGGCCGTGGCGATGCCGCAACGAGAGAACGCGAATATCACATTTCGCACCCCGGCCCGGAATCCCGGCCCTGTTACCAGCCAAGAATCCGCCGCCATCCCGGCGACCTCAGAGGGCTACTACCGGCAAACCTCCGAGGATCTGCGCCCGGATGGACCCATGACGCAGTGGCCAATCGCAAACGCCACGGGATTGCGGAAATCTCGTGCAGCCCTCACTTGCGTCCCATGCGACACACCCCGTAACCAAGCCTTCCCTGACATGTCCCCGCCAGTAGGCGACAGAGCAGTCCGCCTGCGCCTTCTCAAGCCTCACGCCGCCAGCATGCTCTCTCATCGCCACCCTCTCGGTCGGCTGAGCGGGGCGGTCGCCTCACGCTGCCGTGCTACAACGCCTCTGTGGCGTACCCGAAGTCCTCTCCGAGCTTGCGGCCAGCCCAGTCGCCCTTCCTGTTCAGTCCTTGCGTGCCTTGCGAGCCTTTCGAGCCTTCACCCTCTTCGCCTTCCTGTCCTGCTCGTCCAGCGTCCAGGTGAACACATCCCTGAGGAGCGTCCGGAGCGCATTGCTCGCCTGCCTGAACGACAGGTCGAACGGCTTTAGGCACAGCAGCATTTGGTCGTACGCCTCGTCCAGCACATCTTTCTCGTGCGGCTCCACCTCCTCGTCTCGTATTGACTTCAGAATCCCCCCTCAGGGTGGTCGCCAGCGCCCTGTCCTCATTGTCCATCCCCTTCACCTTGCCCTTGGTCATTTCCTCTCCCCGTAGCGCGCCGCCCGTTTTGCTGCGGCACGGGGCGATGTAGTGCTCGATGCTCGCCAGGTCCCCGTGCCCGAGCTGCTGCCTGACGAACCCGATGTCCCAGCCCATGCCGCCAAGCCCCTTGGACCGGGGCAGGATGAAGGAGTTCTGGCCTGAGGACTAGGCGCTCCCGCAGGCGGTCAGCTAGAAGAACAGGCTACAGGCGATCGCGCGAAAGCGCCAACCGCCGGCCTTGACGCGGGAGGCGTCAGCCCAGTATAGTCGCCCCATGGCGAGGAGGCGGCAGCG
>Ga0326727_10020648_pt1 | contig 13049 bp, 5 predicted proteins | sample MB2enrmetagenome_FD_207643 | JGI IMG/M metagenome (GOLD analysis project Ga0326727, IMG submission 207643) | Lab enriched peat soil microbial communities from McLean, Ithaca, NY, United States - MB29MY | ecosystem: Environmental > Terrestrial > Soil > Wetlands > Peat | place: USA: New York...
ATCTGGCCATCCAACAACTCTCGCGGCATCAACGTGAGTGCTTGGTCTTGAGAGTAGAAGGCTTCCGCTACCGGGAGATCGCCGAGATTCTCGGGCTCAGTGTCCCCAACGTGGCCCAATCGTTACGGCGGGGCATCAGGAAGCTGATGAGGGAACTCCCATGAGCAAGTTCTTTGGCACAAATTGGCCTCCGGGAACCTGGCATGTTCCCGAAGATGCCCTGCTTCCGTTCGTTGACGGAGAACTGCCGGTCAAAGAGGCTACGAAGGTACGCAGTCACTTGGAAGCCTGTTGGAGTTGCAGGCAGAGGATAGAGAAGGTTCAAAAGACCATATCCGCCTTCGTCGATCATTACAACCAAGCCTACATCGTCAACTTGCATCCCGCGCCCGGCGAGTGGCGGACATTCGATTCCAAGCTGAAGTCCGTGGTGGCGGAGGCCGGCCGGGAATCGGCTCTTCGCGGCTGGCTTCTGCCCCGAATAGCACCACTCCATAGCATGGCGAGACTGGCGGCTGGGCTGGCGGTAGTGGCGCTCATCATCGTGGTCACGTTGGTTCTCTACAGAACTCCGCGTGTTTCAGCCAGTCAACTAATTGAGAAAGCGTCAGAGGAGAGGAACCTCCGCCTATCGGTAGTAGCCCACCCGGTCGTTTATCAGAAGTTGCGGGTGCAGGCGGGGTCCCAGCCCGCCGCGCCCGTGACGTGGGAAATCTGGAACGACGAGGAAAGTGGCGATGCGAAGCAGCGCGTCGAAGACTCGGCCGGCCTGCGATTCATCCCGCCGGAACGGGACGGCGCCACCCGCCGCACCGGTCAGGCCCGCGCATCTCGGGCTCGCGGAGCAGGCGGAGCGCTCCATTCGCAATTTTCCCTGGGGAGCGCTGACCGAAGCGTTCCACCCGTCCTGAGAGAACTACAGCAAGTATTTCAAGCAAACCATATGGACTGGCGGAGGCCGCTGGCTCTGGCCAGCTATACGTCCTGGACAAGATCCGTTGGACACGTGTCCGAGGAGGTGCGGGAGACACAACTCCCAAGCGGTGAACAGGCGTATGTGCTGATCGCCGCGGCCGCGGAGCCCTTCGAAGCCCATGCCCTGGCCAGGACCGAGCTGACCATCCGGTCCAGGGATTGGCACCCCTTGCAGCAACGCTTGGAATTCCGAGAAGGGGACAGCATCGAAAGCCTCAATTTGACGGAGTTGGCGTTTAATGTCGCTTCGCCGGTCATTGCCACTCTTCCCCTTCTTGCCGACAAGCGCTCCCTCGCCCCTCCCCTGGAAAGCCCATTTGTTCTGGAGAGTCCGCCCGCAGCTCCCACGGAGATCGAATTACTCGAAACAGAAACACAGGCCGATTACGCTTTGCATCGATTGGGCGCCTGCACGGGCGAACCCATCGAGGTGCGCCGGGAGCCGTCCGGTCATGTGGTCGTCCAGGGGCTGGTAGAAACACCGGAACGGAAGGCACAACTCGAGGAAATCTTGCGCCCCATGCCGCTTGTGGCCGTCAATATCCAGAGCTCGGAAGACGCGAGTCCTCCCAATGCGGCTCTCGATGGTTCGCTGTCGGAAGCCGCGCGAGCTGCAGAGCCGCCTCAGTCGGTAGCGGAAGCAATTCAAAAAATCCCCGCCAGTAAGAGTCCGATCGAGGATCAGTTACGCAAGTACTTCACCCGCCTCTCGGCCGGCGATCTCGGACACGCGCGCGTCGAGAGCGAACCGGCGGCAGTTGACGAGGAGATTACCGCGCTCTCCAATGAAGCGGTCTCCCTGTCGGAGGCGGCGTTGATGGAAGCCTGGGCCTTGCGGCGGCTGGCGGAGGCATACTCTCTGAAGGCTGACCAGCTTAGCCCGCGGGGCAGGCGCTTGCTGGAGATCATGTTGACGGAGCACTTAGCGGCACTCAAGCTGCACTCCGATCGTTCTCGCGTCCTCCTCCGACCCGTCCTGTCATCTCTTGGGAATGCGACTTCCCCTCTTGTGGAGGGAGCGGAAGGCAAGGCCGCGCTCTCATTCGATGTCGGCGGTTCGACTTGGAGCGACGACGTGCTTCGCCTCTGGACCACTGCCCTTCAAATGGAGAGGCTGACGGCCTACTTGTTTGCCGGCGCAAGCTGCCCCGAGGCCAAGGATAACGCTGCCCAGGACCTCCTGGATGCACTAAACACGATCGACATGGAGTCTCGAGAGACGCAGGCCGGCGTGGCGGCGGGATTCTCCGGGCATTCTGATTTGACTGGAAATCGGGAATCTGCCGCCGGCGGCGTACCCCGCTAGATTTGATGGTAACCCACCGAAGACATGGGGCAGAGTGCGCCGGCCTTGTGTCAAGTGTTAAGTCGAACCGATGTTTACACTCACTACCGAACTACACAGAGCAACTCCCGCTTAGAAATACTGAAGATTACTTGTCTTAGACGTCGGGTCTTAAATCAGGAGGAGCAATAATGCATCAGAATGGAAAGAGTCAGTCTCGGGCGTGCTTGGGTGCGCCTGCTACACACCAATCCAGGCTTCGCAGGAGGATCAGCCTTCTTCTCCCTCGAGTCTTCCTGGCCGCCTTCTTTGCGTCGACTGCCTGGGCCCAACTCTACACCGGCTCGCTGACCGGGGTGGTTACGGACCCTTCCGGAAGCGTGGTGCCTGGCGCCACCATCACTCTCACGGATGTTGCCAAGGGGTTCAACTACAACGCCGCCACGGATTCTGCGGGACGCTACCTGCTGCGCCCCCTTCCTCCCGCCAACTATGAACTGACCGTGAAAGCGACCGGCTTCCGCACGGCCGTGCAATCGGGCATCGTGCTGGACGTCAACCAAGGCGCGCAGGTCGACGTGGTCCTGCAGGTCGGCACGACCAGAACCACGGTGGAGGTCAAGGTGGCGCCTCCGATCCTCGCCACACAGGACGCTGTCACCGGGCAGGAAGTAGACCGCGGCTACATTAATGACATCCCGCTCATCAACCGCAACGTTTTTGACTTGGCATTTCTTACCCCCGGGGTTAGCCCCGCACCCGGCCAGACATACAGCACCGGGGCAGCGGGCAATATCTCAGGCATAAGAGCCAACAACTTCGTCTCCAACGGCGAGCGCAACATCAAAAGCGACATCCTGATCGATGGCGTTTCGACCACGGGCGCCGAGGACGGCACCGGAGGCATCGTCCCGCTCTACACACCTTCCGTGGACGCGGTACAGGAATACAAAGTACAGCAAAACAACTTCACGGCGGACAAGGGTTTCAGCGGCGGGACTATCGTGAACGTGGTGATGCGGTCCGGAAGCAACCAATTTCACGGCAGCGCTTATGAATTTGTGCGTAACCAAATTTGGGATGCCAACAACTGGTTCAACAACGCCAACGGCATCAAGCTTCCTGCCCTGCGCTCCAATGATTTTGGCGGCACTATCGGCGGGCCCCTCCAGAAGAACAAGACGTTCTTCTTTGCCGACTATGAAGGCATGCGCATGCGCACCATGAGCACCTTCAACGCCGGGGTGCCGAGTAACGCGGAACGGCAAGGTGATTTTGGCGAGCTGTGCGCCGCCAATGGCGGAACCTTTGACGCGACTGGGTTGTGCTCGAATGCCAACGGTCAACTGTGGGATCCCTATTCGGGCCTCTACAATCCGGCCGAAGGTGGCCCCGACCGGTCGGTCTTTATCCCCTTTAACAACATGGCTACTTTCCAGAGCGCGGGCAACCCCAAACTCAACGGCTCCGGCTACCAGCTCGCCGCCGCACCCGGCAACCTGATCGATCCGGTGGCGGCGAAAATGATAACCTACTTCCCCCTTCCCAACGTGGGCCTAGGAACAAGCGCTTACAATCGTTACAACAATTGGGCAGGGAGCGGCACCTCCATCCAAGACCAGGACCAGTTCGATATCCGCGTCGACCGGCAGTTCAGTCGCGACCTGGTGACAGCAAGATACTCGCAGGGGCGGCAGCCGGTGAACATGGCGGCCTGTTTCCCGAGCGTTGCGGATCCGTGCAGCCAAGGACCGAATTGGCGCAATCCCAACCAGTTCACTCTCAACTTAACGCATACGCTCAGCCCCACTACCGTCCTCACCCTCTCCTACGGCTACTCGCACATGTGGACCGAATCGGACAGCTCTTCCGGAAGCTACCCAAGCTTCAGCCAAGTCACCACGCTCGGCATGCCATCGTACATGTTATTGTCAGGGTACAAGGCCATGCCTGCGGTGTGGGGCATGGGTGAGTACGTGCCCGCCTTTGGGTCGCAGAATATCGGCTCCCAGACCTGGTCGATCTTGAGATACCCACAGGAAAAGCACGACCTCCTGGGAGCGATCGACCAGATGCGGGGGCGGCACGAATTCAAGTTCGGAGCCGAAGGCCGCATGAACCGTGTCAGCTTCCAGCAGCCGGGCACGCCGGCCGGGGTGTTCACCTTTAATGACTACAGTACCTCCGAGTACCCCTATTCGGGAGGCGGAGACGGCCTTGCCTCGTTCCTCACCGGGACCTCACCCGAAGGATGGGGCCAGTACGAGATTCCGGGGTCAACGATCATGCAGAACTTCCAATACGCCGGATATTTCCAGGACAACTGGAGGACAACAGACAAGCTCACTCTCAACCTGGGTGTTCGCTACGAATTGGAGTTGCCGCGCACAGAGCGGCACAACCGTATGGAATGGTTTGACCCTAACCTCGCGTCACCACTGCAAGTGTCAGCGCTGCCCAATCTTAAAGGCGGGCTGGTTTATGCCAGCCCCTCCCAGCGTTACCCGATGAACATCTATGCCAAGGCGGTCGCGCCGCGCTTGGGAGTGGCCTATCGAGTTACACCTCACTTGGTGCTCAGAGGCGGTTATGGAATCTTCTATAACCCGACCTCTTCAGCGCCTGCCAGCCCCATCCTCGATGAAGGATACAACAAAGTAACCTCCTGGCTCCCCACCTATCAGGGTGACGGCGCCACGCCCTGGGGGCGGCTGAGTGATCCTTGGCCGGGCACGGGCCCTCTGCTCCCCACCGGAAACACACTCGGGGCCCTCACCGATGTCGGCTACTCCACTGACGGGCCGATCCGCGACTGGAATCAACCACCGTACTCCCAGACGTGGAGCCTGGGATTCGAACGGGAATTGCCCGGAAGCCTTGTGGTGGATGCCAATTACGTTGGTACCAAAGGCACGCACCTGTACTTCGGCGACAATCTCTCATTGGATAATATGCCCGCCTCGATCGAGACGGCCACCGCCGCGCAGCTTCAGGCTCTCGCTACATATGTGTCGAACCCCTTCTACGGGACCATTACGAACGCCAGCAGTTCCTTATCGGGTCCAACAGTCAAAGCGGAACAGCTTGCGCTGCCCTTCCCTCAATACACTGGCGTGACAGGCATAATGGCGCCTTGGGGGAACTCGACATACCACGCTTTCCAGTTGCGAGTACAAAAGAACCTGTCCCATGGGCTCCAGTTCCTGGCTAATTACACTATCTCGAAGACGATTTCGGACTCGGATGAGGCTGGGGCCGGGTGGCTGGGCGGTTTCGGGAGCCTCATCGATCCGAACAATATGAAACTCGAGCGCTCGGTTTCCGAGTATGACATTCCGCAAGTCTTGACCTTCACCTATGTCTGGCAGTTGCCAGTCGGCCGCGGCAAGCACTGGGGAGGGACTTGGCACCCGGTTCTCGACGCAGTCCTGGGTGGCTGGCAAACCAACGGCATGTGGCGGTTAGACAATGGACAGCCAGTCGCGCTAGGTCTTTCCGGCGGAACGCCGCTGCCCACTTATGGCCAGCGGCCCAACTTGCTGGCCCCACTTCACCGCAACACTGGCCCCGACTGGCGGCAGCAGTACTTTGCGGATCCGGAGAACGTTCAGGCGCCCGCTCCCTACACCATCGGAACCGCTCCGCGCAATCTGCCGAACGTTCGTCAGCCGGGAACCAACACCGCAGGACTCTCACTTTTCAAGGACTTCTCGCTGGGCAACTTCCGTGAGGGCATGCGATTGCAGTACCGGCTGGAAAGCTTTAATGCCTTCAACCATCCCCAGTTCTGCGGACCCAATGGGACCATCCCCGCGACTTTCGTGGGTGGTGATCCCTCCACTTACGCGAACTTTGGGCAAGTTACGTCCCAATGCAATGCGCCGCGGCAAGTCCAGATGGCGTTTAAGTTGTATTGGTAACGCCGGGGTTCTGCCCCCCAGGGAAGGATTCCGGCAAATATGAGTACTGCCCCACACTGGGTCAGGACGGTTGGACCAATCGTCCTGACCCTTATTTTTCTTCGGCAGGCGCGTACCTTTTGATAGGACAATAGAGTTGAAGGTCGCGCCGCGGTGAGATAGGGTGTTCACAATGGAAGTGGTTTCCTGCCTGCTTTTCATGTGCATGGTGGCTTCACCGGTCGTCCAGTGTGTTCCAGGCGACGCAAGCGCCCAGATTCCCATTTCGCTTTACCAACAGGCCCTCGAGGTCTTCCAGCGGGGCGAGTACTCGGAGGCGGAACGCCTGCTTCGCTCGGGCCTGGGCGCGCACCCGCAAGACGCCCGCGCCCTCGGCCTGTTGGGGGTGGTCCTGGACGCTGAAAAGAAATACGCTGACGCGGAGGCCGTCTACAACCAAGCCCTTCATCTCACACCGAATTCAGCTCCCCTCCTGAATAACCTCGGCAACCACTACCTTGCCCTAGGAAATCTCGCCCGGGCACAGGAGCGGTACCTTCGCGCGGTGGCCATGGAGCCGAATAATCCCAATGCCAATCTGCGCCTGGCGGAGATGAGCCTGGGGGCGAAAAACGGGGGGGCCGCACTTGGCTACCTCGGCCATCTGCCCGAGAATGTCAAGAAGCAGCCGCCCACGCAGTTGCTCCGCGCCAAGGCGCTTTATCTGGCCGGGCAGCGGCCGGCCGCGGAGGCCTTGCTCGCGCAAATTGAAACTCCGGAGGGAAACGACCCCCGCGCGGCATTCTCGGTGGGGATGACGTTTGTCGAGTGGGGACGGTACGAACAGGCGGAAGAGGCCTTCGGCCGCGCCATCAAACTCGATCCGGCGAACTTTGGAATTCTCTACAACCTGGGACTCGCGGCGCTGCATGCACGGCATTTCGAACGTGCCCGGGAGGTGTTGGGGATTGCTCTCCAGCAGAAGCCCGCCGACGCGGACACGCTCTATAATCTCGCGCGCGCGTTTGCCGGAGAGGGGCACGACGACCAGGCGATCGTCCTGCTCGTCCAAGCCCAGCGGTTGGCTCCCGAGCGCCCTGACATCCTTCTGCTCATGGCTCAAACGGCGAGCGCTCTTGGCTACTATGCCGATGCGGCGACCGCTCTCGACGAGTACTTGAAGCTCAAGCCTGATGACGACGTGGCCCGCCGCGAACGAGGCGCCGCCCTGATTCACACCTCCAAGCTTGGACAAGGCTTGGAAGATCTGAAATGGTACATACGGAAGCACCCCAGCGACCCTCGCGGCCTCTACGAGCTGGGCATCGGCGAAACGGTCCGGGAGCGCGACAAGGCGCTCGCGCATTTTACCCAGGCCATCGCCCTCGATCCCACGCTCCTGGCGGCGCGCTACGCGCGCGCGATTCTCAACTTTCAAGAGGGCCGGACCGTCGAGTCCGTTGCTGACTTGCAATTCATACTTCAGCGGGACCCCAAGGACTACCGCGCCCTCGACGCCTTGGGTAAGGACTACTTGACCCTCAACAAAACACCGGAGGCCATCGCGGCGCTAAGTCAGGCAGCCGCACTTGCGCCGAGTGACCCCAAGATTCTGCTGCACTACAGCCAGGCGCTGATGAGAGACGGCCGTAGCGAGGAATCCGCCGCCATCGCGCAAAAGTTCAAGGCGCTCCGACCGGAGGAAACCCGCGCACGGCCCTATGGCGGCCTCCTGGAATTCCTCAGTCTGCCGCCGCAGGGCCAGCGCGACCGCTACATGACCAATCTGCGTCAGCGCATTACGTTGAACCCGCACGATGCGAGTCTCCAAGCCCGCTTGGGCAAGCTGCTGCTGGCGGAAGGAAAAACGGCGGAAGCGCGCGAAGCCTTCCACGAGGTCCTGTCTCTGACGTCAGACGTCAAGACACTTTCCGACTGCGGCAAGACACTTCTCGACGAGGAGCAGTATGATCTGGCGCGGGAGTTTCTTGATCCCGTGGAAGCAGCCGACCCCTCCGCCGGCAACACTCGTCTGGATTTGACGATTGCCCTGTTTCATACCGCCGGTCCATCGGCGGCCCTTACCGAACTGGACAAGATGCCTCTGGGTCAGCGCGGTGGGGACTATTGCCTGCTGCGCGCCGAGATCCTCGATGCGATGGGGAGAACGGAAGAGGCGGCCGCCGAGTTGGACCGGGCGTTCGGTGCGGCACCAACTCGCCCCGACCTCTATTTCCAGACAGCTTTGTTCCTGATCAAGCACGGCCAGTATCAAAGGGCTTTGGACTTCCTGGCACAGGGCCTTCAGGTGGCGCCTGACACCCCTGAATTTCTGGTCACGCAGGCGGTTACCTATGCAGTCCTCGAGCAATCGGACAAAGCGGAGCAATTGCTGGCGCAGGCCGAGAGCCGATGGCCGGAATGGAGTCTGCCCTACCTCTTTCAGGGAATCATTCTGGAGACACACTTGAAATGGGCAGAGGGCAAGTCGCAGATTAACACCGCTATTGCCTTGGGGGCCCAGGATCCGGCGGCTTATTACTGGGTGGCGCTCGCCGACACTTCTATAGCGCCCCCGGATATGGATGACGCCAAGAAAGCCATTGCGAAGGGTTTGGAATTGGACGGAAATAATCCCTCCACCCAGGCGCTGGCAGGGAAAATTGCATTCAGCGAGAAAAAGTACGCCGCGGCGATCGAGCATCTCACCGCGGCCATACGCCTCGATCCTGACCTTGCGGAAGCCCACGAAGCGTTGGGCGCTGCTTATCGAGCCACGGGCGAAAAGGACAAATCCATCGCTGAGCTGAAAGAGGTCATGCGCATCAAAGAGAAAATCGCGGAGAGTGTCCAGAGGTCCCCGGCGCCGGCGTCGATTACCAACGTGCTCTTCAGGGTCCGTCCGCCCTCCGAATAAAAGCACTGCACAATATGGTGACAGTTCTTGCGTAGCGCCGGCATCTTACCGGCAGATGCCGCCGGGACGGCGGCGCTACCAAGATTGTGGAGGTGAAAAATGTTGAAGCTCAATCGCCGGCAGTTCAGTAAAGCCCTGGCGGCGTCGGGAGGTGTCGGTTTGCTCAGCGCAGGCTCGGACGCGGAGCCCCGGAACGCGCCTGCGGCCGAGCCGAGCCGGGGATGGATCACTGACGTGGAGGGAGTCCGGGTCGGGCATTACACCGATACACGCCGGCCCACAGGCTGCACGGCCGTCCTTTTCGACGACGAGGTGTCCGCAGGGGTCGACTACGATGGCTCGGCGCCGGGTGAACAGCAGGCCGTCATGCTCCAACCCGTTAGCCCCCTCGAGAGTATCCACGGCATCCTGCTGGCCGGGGGCGGCCCCATGGGGCTCGCGGCCGTGCCGGGCATGGTGAAATACCTTGATGAACGCCACATCGGCTACGACTGGGGTGTTCCGAACCTTCGCGTTCCCATCGTGGTGGGGGCCGTGATTGATGACCTAGCCATCGGAGATGGGAGAATACGCCCCGACGCCGAGGCGGGATATAAAGCCTGCCAAGCCGCCTCCGCCGGACCGGTCGCGGAAGGGAATGTCGGCGCTGGCGCGGGGGCAACCGTCGGGAAGATGCTGCGCTCGGAGGGTCTGCCGGGGATGAAAGGCGGCCTGGGGACGGCCAGCCTCCGTCTTGGAGAAGTCGTAATTGGCGCGCTTGCGGTAGTGAACGCGGCAGGTGACATTGTAGATTGGCGCACCGGCAAGACCCTTGCCGGTGCGCGTCGCGCGGACGGAAAGGGCTTTGCCAACCTTATCGAGACGCTCAAGCAGCGCTTGGCAAACCTCCCACCCCACGCCTCGCTGAGGCTCGATGACCAACCGCTGCACAGCACGACGCTGGTGGTGCTGGCGACGAACGTCCGCTTCGACAAGACCCAGTTAACGAAAATCGCCATGATGGCAAACTGTGGCGCCGCAAGAGCGATTGATCCTTACCACACAACCGGCGATGGCGACCAGCTCTACGCAATTTCAACTCGCAGATTGCAGGCCGATGTTCCACTCTCTGCGGTCGGCGCGCTGGCCGCTGAAGTGGTCGCGGAGGCGATTGGTCGAGGTGTAAAGGCTGCCAGCTCCATCGAGGGCTGGCTCGCTTATCGCGACTCTACGTCCAACTTGTAACGGCCTTACGACAGGATGATTCCAGCCCTCTCCCGTGGGGCCGATCATTACCCGCATCTTCTGCTGGACACGGGAGTAGATCTGATTCCATAGCCCTCTCCCTGGGAAGGTGTGAAAAAACCACACTGTAGGGGCGGCCTTTGTGGCCGCCCTGGGGCAACCACAAGGGTTGCCCCTACAACACCCTGCCAAAACGTGATTTTTTCACACCTTCCAAGGGAGAGGGCTGTTCATCCGCTTGAGTGAGGGGGTCCGCGCAGCCTTCCCTCTAACCCAACCCCCGCCGCCTGCCCTTTTTGTCCCCCGCACTTTTTTCTTGACACGCCGGCCAATTCACGGTAGCCTATTACGGTTGTCGGATGAGAGCGCCGGCCGGCCCGCGAGGCAAGGGAAGGCGAATGGACCCGCAGGCGGGAAGAGAGCGCGGAACGGAAAAAAGATGTTTTTTGACGAAACGAACTCAGCCATCTATTGCAAACAAAGGGGTTAGCTTTTTAAGACAGCGAAAACGAACTGGTTTTTGAGTGCAAACGAACCCAAATCGAACCCAAAAATGGCACAAAAAGCCACTCCTGATGCGAAATCGAACCCGAATTCGCGACTCGAAAGGCGCCTGGGAGGGGCAATTACAAGGGGGCTACACGAGCGTCGAATCTGACGGCTCCAGGCCTCAGAGACCCGTCGAGTGCAGTTCTCGCTCTGAGGCCGGTGACAGGAAGCTGACGGCTGAAAGCTGAGAGCTACCAGGTCACTGTCCGAACTCGGGACGGCCTATCCCGAAACCGGACACCTGGGCGGGAAATTTCACCCGCTCTTCCCCCTAACCCCTTGTAAATAAATGTCTCGATTAACAAAGATGGTGGCAGTGACCTTGCCCGGAGTATCCTCGGAGGGTATCTATGGACATGCCACGTGACTCTGCAAAGCGCCAACGTCGAATTCGCGGGATCATTTATTCCGCCGTAGGTCTGCTGGCCATCGCCCGGCTCACTTATGGACTTTCGAGTCTCAAGCCCGACGAGCCCCTTGAAGCCTCCGCAGTGTCGTATCCGGGCAACCAGGGTCTCCCGAGCCAGGCCGGGGGCCAAACCGAACCCGAAATCTCGAGAGACAGCATCTCGATTCACGAAGTCCAACGTGGGAACATGCCCCTTCGACTGATGGGCAACGGTGAGATAGTCTCAATAACACCGCCACAAGCGTTGGTCAGAGTTTCAGCGCCGGCTACGCCTCCGCCGCAAATAGGGCAAAAGGTGTCGGTACAGATCAAGCCTCCCGCCGTCCTGGTCGGCAAGGTTGTCGACGTGGATCGGGCAGGAGAGAGTGGCTTCACGAAAGTGAAGATTGAGTTAGGCGAGCCGTTGCCCAAAGGGACCGCCCTTGGCGCCAAGCTCGGGTCGCTGATCGAGGTAGGTGAGCTCAAGGATGTGGTTTTCTTCGCGAGGCCCGCAGACGCCCGACCGAACAGTGAGATGGCTCTGTTTGTGATCGACCAGGATGGGCAGTTTGCCAGGCGCACTAAAGTTCGTTTCGGCGTCCAGTCGGGCCCTTTGATCGAAATCATCAGTGGTCTGTCACCGGGTGATCGTGTCATCGTGACGGACACTTCCAAATGGGTGTCGCACGAACGTATAAGGCTCAAGTAGGGGGCAATGGCCGCTTCTAATATCCCAGGCCGTCGTGCCATGAAGGGCGACGCGGTGGTGGCACTGAGGTACGAGTAAAGCAGTGGCTAGTGGTTAGTGGCTAGTGGCTAGTGAAGAAAGCGATGGCTAGCGGCTAGGAACTAACCACTAGCCACTAGCAACTAGCCACTAAGCGATTGAGGATTCGAAACATGACCACTCTGTTCCAGGACGTTCGTTACGGTTTTCGGATGTTGGCCAAGAATCCCGGCTTCACTGCTGTTGCCGTCGTCACACTGGCTCTCGGCATCGGCGCCAATACGACGATCTTCAGTGTGGCGTGGCGCCCCATGCGTTACCGTGACGCCAATCGCCTCCTGATGGTGTGGGAGACACGGCCCGATGGCGGCCGAAGCCCCGTTTCCGCCCCCACCTATCTCGATTGGCGCGACCAAAACAGGTCCTTCGAGCAACTCGCCGCCGCTCGTAGCGCGAGTGTCGCCTTATCGGGAAACCCTCCCACTCTGATTTCCGGAGCGCGCGTCACTCCAAATTTCTTTGACGCTTTCCGGTTGAGCCCTGATCTGGGGCGTTTTTTCTCGGCAGCCAAATTCCGCCCGGATGGCGACAACGTAACCGTCCTGAGCCACGAACTCTGGCAAACCCAATTCGCCGGGGAAGCGGATATCGTGGGCAAAACCATCCGCCTCAATGGAGAAACGTACACAGTGGTCGGCGTAGCTCCCGCTGGCTTCGAGTTCTGGGGGCGGATGGACGTCTGGATGCCGCTCGTCCCTACCAACGGCGCACCCGACAGGCAGGCTCGCGACTTGCTTGTGGTAGGACGAATGAAGCCGGACGTCACCGCCGCGCAGGCCGGAGAGGAAATGCGGACTCTCGCAGCTCGGGTTGCCCAGGAATCGCCGCAAACGAACAAGAAGTGGAGCGCGCTCGCCCAGAACTTCTACCAAGCTTTAGCAGGCCCGGGCGTCATTCCGATGTTCGTCCTCCTCTTCGCCACGGTGTGCGTGGTCCTGCTGCTGGCTTGCGTGAATGTCGCCAACTTGCTTCTGGCTCGCGCCACCACGCGTCAGAAAGAGGTCGCGGTCCGATTCGCTTTCGGG